>Ga0157380_10000160_pt1 | contig 38911 bp, 24 predicted proteins | sample S35metaG_FD_119757 | JGI IMG/M metagenome (GOLD analysis project Ga0157380, IMG submission 119757) | Switchgrass rhizosphere microbial communities from Kellogg Biological Station, Michigan, USA - S3-5 metaG | ecosystem: Host-associated > Plants > Roots > Rhizosphere > Soil | place: USA...
AACTTTAAACTTTAAACTTTATAACTTTAAACTAAAATATGCCCAGGTGGCGAAACTGGCAGACGCACCACTTTGAGGGGGTGGCGGGCAACCGTACGAGTTCGACTCTCGTCCTGGGCACGAAACGAGTTTCTAGTTCCTGGTTTCTAGTTCCTGGTTTATAGTTAGAAGTAAGGAGTTAGGAGTTCAACTAGGAACTAGAAACTAGAAACTAGGAACTAAAAGATTGCCCGGGTGGCGAAATTGGTAGACGCGCAGGTCTCAGAAGCCTGTGGGGTAAAACCTGTAGGAGTTCGAGTCTCCTCTCGGGCACAAAGGTTCGGAAAGTTTTTCCGGACCTTTTTTATTTAACATACAGTTTGAAAGTTTTGTAAGTTTGGAAGTTTGTGTCAAGGTCAATGGAACACATTCTGTAATACCAGGCAAGGTTGCAATTAAAAAATTGAGAATCTAAATCCCACCGCATATATTTCAGAAATACAAAACTTAATATTTGATTAGTTTGAAAACCTGATTGCTTACCGAATTTGATAAGGTAATAAAATAGATTCCTGCGTTGGCATCAGAAATATCAATATTAAATTCTTCTGTCATAATATGATCATTTAGAATTTGTCGTCCTGTTATATCACGGATTAAATATTCTTCAAATTCTTTTCCCGGGTTAGTGATTTTAAAAAACCCCGTTGACGGGTTCGGGTAAATATCCAATGTTTTATGAACCGGTGATGCTGCAGATAAGGTATAGCAACCATGGCATGCCGGATCGGGGACGTATCGCCACAAATCATTCATAAAATCGATTACCGGACTTTTAATGCCACCAAATAACCACAATTCTCCGTTTGATCTCCGCCATGAAAAGGTATATTGACGGGTGCCAGCCCGGTTTAATGGGGAAGAAATACCTTTTACGCCATAAAAAGCAGGACTATTCAATGCCAGAAAAGTATTTGAATCGCCGCTTACCCAGGTCCAATCAGAACTTGCAATGTTGAAACTCCAAAGGTCTGCTCCGGTATCGTGTCCGCCATACATAATCAGGTTTCCGCATTGATCAGACCATCGCGCGGAATTCGCGCACCTTCGAAATGGTACGTTTAAATTATCTTCTACGCACTGCGAACCATAATGTCCACCAATATTCCAGGTTGTTAAAGTAGAATCTCCTGAGATCCATGTCCATTCATTTGACAAAGGATCAAATTTCCATAAATCATTGTAAAGATCATTACTCAAACTCCCTCCAAACAACCAAAAATTTCCGGCAACATCTTTCCAGCTGCAGTGAGCCATTCTTGGGGCCGGCGCATTGAATGGACTTGATAGACCTTTTATTCCATAGTAACCGGCGGTTGCATTGCCACTATCCCCGCTCATCCAGGTCCATTGGTTGGTGCTGATGTCGTATTTCCATAAGTCGTTATGCACACCGTTGCTATAATATCCTCCAAATAACCACAATGTATTATGTCCATCACCAACCCAGGTTGCACAGGAACCAGAACGGGCACCAGGATTGTTGGTTGCACTGGCAACTCCTTTAACACCATAGACGGCAGGAGCGAACCCGGTAGAATCGCCAGACATCCAGGTCCATTCATTGGTTGAAAGGTCGTATTTCCACAAATCATTATATTGATCTTTTCCGAATAACCACAAAGCGCCACCAACTTCACCCCAACATGCAAAATCAGAGCGTGCACCCGGATTATTATAAGGAGAAGAAACACCTTTCACACCATAAAAAGGCAAAGCATCAACAGCAGTATCGCCATTTATAAAAGCCCATTTGTTAATATTGGGATCGTATTTCCACAAATCATTTAATTGTCCCAGTGTGTCTTTATTATAACCATAACCCTGTCCGCCAAATAACCAGAAATTGCCCGAAGCATCTGTAAAGCTTCCTCCCATTGCACGGGCTCCGGGTTTATTAACAGCTTTAAATACACCCGGAGGACCATAAACACCTTTTTGTTTGGTAAGATTACTTCCACTCATCCATGTCCATTCGCCAAGTTGAGCGAAACTGTTGTGTACAACAAACAGCAAAAATGCTATCAGTAGATTTTTCATGAGGATGTCCGGAGTTTAAATTAAATATAGTTAAAACAGGGCCTTCATTTTTTGAATTAATAAATCTGAATTCTGAAAATTTCAATCTATGATGTGCTTACAAACTTTCTAATCAATTATTATAAATGGAATTCACATTTATGTTTTATTCTTTTATTATTCTTCCTTTTTTTACAAGTGTACTATTCAAAGTCGCCGTTTGGAACAAGGTTCTGGGAACTGCAAACTTTGAAAACTGCAAACAACACAATGATAACATATAGCTTTTTCATGATGTTTGAATTTTGCTGAAATTAAGTAATTACTTTGATTTTCAAGTCGGTTTTTTCGAAATTATATGTAATAATTTAAACGGATATTCTGCATCCAGGTATATCAATTTTTCATCACCACTATCTTCTTATTTGCCTTTTCTCCGAAAAGCTTCACAAATATTTGTAACCAAATCCGTAGACCTCGTTTAGTATTTACAACTACAACATTTGATCAATTGTAGAGCGGTTATTTTATGTCTGGCATAAATATTTAGGAATAAAACTGCCCATCAACCGGAATTTTTTTTAATTTCCACCCATATGCATACCGGTAACGAGCTCAAGAAGTATTTTGAAAAACGGGTTGAAGTCCTGGACAGGATCCTGAAGAATCCTGTACGGAAATATAAACCTGAGCACCTGCACAAGCTCCGCATCGAAATAAAAAAAATCAGGGCTCTGTTTATGATGCTGGAAAAGACCACTAAAAATTTTCATTCGAAAAGGTCCATCGCACCGTTCGAAATAATTTTTTCCCATGCAGGGCGTATTCGAAATGTGCAGGTGGAGGAAAACATGCTGAAAAAAATGGGGAAAAACAGCTTCACCAAATCATTTCGCAGCCATTTACTGGTTCAAAAGAAAGAAGAAAAAACAATTTTTAGCCGGATCAATAACCATCGCTTTTCAGGTGACATACACCAGGTTTCAACAAGACTTTTTCCATTGCTGATGAATGCCGGTGGGAAAAAAACAAAATCATACATCATAAAAAAAGGAAAAAAAATCCAGGCGCTGCTGAAGAAAAAGAAACCTGATCCGAAAGATGGTCACGAATTGAGGAAACAAATTAAAGCATGGTATTACCTTTCAAAGGGACTTGGCATGTATAATAAAAACCTGTTGCAGCGGATAAGCAAACTCCAGGACCTGCTTGGAACCTGGCATGACTGGCGCGTGCTGGAAAAAGACCTGAAAAAATGGAAAGACCGTGATGACGTTACTTCCATTCAGTCAGATAAAACCTTCTCACTCGTCCGCAATAAAATTCATTCGCAATGGCAGCAGGTAAACAACATGCGGCTTGATATTGACTTCAGCAAATCATAAAAAGCTAAGGGCACCACTCAAAACATTCTTAGATAAGGCGTGTGGAATTTTTAAACCCGGAGTCCCGCTTATTGCGGGATGAGGAGTTTAAAAATTTCGCACAACGCAGTATAAGGAAGTTTTCAGAGGTGCCCTTAAAAAAAAAGCCGGCAACTTTTATGTTGCCGGCTGGGTATTCTAATCGGGCTTACTGAATTACAATTCTGATTGTTTTTGATTTTTCCGGTGTGGTCATCTTAATAAAATAAACACCTTTTGCATAACCTGAGAAGTCGTACATGATCTCATTCAGGCCGGTTTCAGCCTTGCCTTCACTTTCATACACAATTCTTCCCGTAAAATCGGCAAGCGATACTTCAAACGACGCTTCGGATGCACTGTTAAAGGTCAGCATCACAATGCCTGAAGAAGGATTCGGGTATGCTGTCACATCCAATCCGTCAGCGGATATTCCTGAATCACCTGGTCTTGCAATGGGCTCAGTGATCACGAACGTTACCTTTTTCTGACAGCCTTTGGTATCAATGATCAGGCATTTATAAGTTCCTGCAGTAAGACCGGTAACCGTAGCTGTTGTTTTCACCGGAACGGTATTCCATGAATAGGTATATCCGGGTGTGCCGCCTGTTACCGAAACTGTGGCAGAACCATTGTTGCCACCGGGGAAAGTCACGTTGGACTGGGTCTGGAATACGTTGATATCCGCTGGTTCGGTAATCACAACAACAACCGTCTTGGTACAGCCGATGGCGTCCGTAACGGTACAGGTATACGCGCCCGCAACAAGCGTGCTGATGGTAGCCGTAGAAGCAACCGGGAACGTGTTCCAGGAATAAGTATACGGAGCCGTCCCTCCGACCGCTGAAGCAGTGGCAACACCGCTGTTCAGCCCGAAGCACCTGACGTTGGTCTTCGATGTATTGATAAGGAGTGTGGTTGCCGGCTGTGTAAGCGTAAACGTTTTAGTTTTCGTGCAGCCGTTGATATCAGTAACGGTAACAGTATATGTCCCGTTGGCAAGTCCTGACCTGTTCTGGGTGGTGGTTCCACCGGTCCACAGATAGGAATAAGCCGGAGCGCCGCCAGTCACCGACAGGTTAATGGTTCCCGAAGCTACACCGCGGCAAACGGGATTAACAACCGTTCCTGCCACTGCAAGCACACCCGGAGGGGTTATGGTAACAGCTGCCGTTCCGGTATACCCGTTGGCATCTGTAACGGTAACCGTATAGGTACCGGTAGTCATGCTGCTGAGGCCCGAGGTGGTGGCGCCGTTTGACCACTCATAGCTGTATGGAGCAGTACCGGGAGTAACCGTGCTTGAAACATTGACAGCACTGTAAGCGCATGGAATGCCTGTTTGTGTAAGCGTTACACAGGGTGCAGTATATACTGTCACGAATGTGGAATCAGTTTTACAGGAAGGCGGCGGATACACCGTGGTTACCGTATCGTAAACCACTACGCTGTACTGACCTGCAGCAACATTAAACAGGGTGTCTTCTGCATTTGATGAAATGGTATCCCTTATGACAGCGCCAAGGCTGTTATAGTAAATATAACGGTATGGTGCACTGCCCAGGAATACCTGTGCGCTGATATAGCCTGTATTCGGTCCGCTGCAATGAACTGGTTCAGATGACGGGATAAGCACAGGTGAATCACGGAAGATGATGTCCTCGTTGGTTGCTGTGCTCTGACAGGCACCCATCGCTCCCGGTAGCGTAACAACTGCACTTAACAAGCCGGGACCATTCACAAAGAATGTGCTGTCGGTGCTGGGTCCGAAGCCGAAGTCAAACATGGTACCTGCAGGCCAGCCACCGACGTAAGCGCCTGAGTCGCGGACAACAGTTGCAATAAAATCACCTGTACACAGCACCGTATCGGCGGGGAAAATATAAGGTGTAGCCGGTGCCGTAACATTTACCTGCGCGGTTCCGGTAGCCGTACATCCTCCAAGACTGGTTGCTGTAACGGTATAAACGGTAGTAACAGTAGGGCTGGCAATGATTGTAGTTCCTGTGGTAGTATTCAGCGCCGTAGCAGGTGTCCAGTCATAGCTGAGCGTTTTTGTGAAATTAAAGATCATATTCGGACGCTGGTTGCTCAGGATGAAAGCAGGTGTTACAGGGCATACATCCACATTATTCAGGTTCGAATAGATAACTGAATTGTTGGCTGTTGGTGTCCGGTTCATCACGGCATTGGAGGTACTGAAATTACCAGCTCCTGTCGGATCGTTACTGTAACAGGTTTCAATCACCAGGTTACTGAATCCATCCCAGATATAAGACGAACCAAACGTGTGCACATTGCTGCCATTAACCGGCTGGTAATTCACCGGGCCGAATACCGTGGTGAATCCGCCGGAGTGCCATCCTGAAATTAAATTCACATTGGTTGGTGCTATCTTAATGATAAAATTCTGATGAATTCCTGAAACTCCTACGTTTTGTACATCGAATGCAAGCGAAGTAATTTCACTTCCATTGACCATGCCCGCTGAAGAAAGCTCAGATGCAAGCACCAGAATCTGGTGCTTGGTGCTTTCAAAGAGCGCGCCGTAAGGTGCAGGATAATTGGTTGGTAAGTTCGCATTCAAGATGCTTGTTCCGAGCGTGTCGGCGCCTGAGCTCGTCGGGGATACGACGAAGAATGAATGCGGAGCACCGGAACAGGAAACAATAGATGGTGGTATCATAATAAATGCAGGAACACCTGAATTAACAATAATTGACTTCGTACCCTGTGCCTGGCAGCCTGCATTCGGTCCGGCACTTGTATCTGTACCGATTACAGTATACGTAGTATTGACTGATGGCGACACTGCAATGGTGGATCCAAGACCTGCAACCGGCACCCATGCAAATGAATAGCCCGGGTTGGCGCTGGCTGCAGCAAGTGATACAACTGTGCCGGGACAAATGGTGTCCACATTGGATGTTACGCTGATGCCTGGAGACGGTGTAATAGTGACAGTAACCGGATCACGTGGAGAAACACACTGGGTGGTGATATTAATGGCGTTGAAGAAATAATACTGGCCATTGGGTATACCTGTGCCAAACAGTCCGGTGGTAATCGTCATTGCTCCGGATGCTGAATTTATCGGGTAGGTAACCGGGAATGAAGTGGTAAGCGTACCTGTTCCGGATTTGGATACAAGCTGGTAATCATTTCCTGCCGGAATGGTAAAATTAAGGGTAAATGTTGAGCTGGCACCATAGTTCAGCAGGCCGGTTGATGCAATTTCATTATTCAGGTTATCCAGTAAGGCAATGTCAATGGTTCCGGAACCACCGCCAAATCCCATCACAGTTACATTATTGAGGGTAATCGTTTTGGTTGTAGAGAACCTGAGACCTCTTCCGGGTGTTGGCACTACGCCGGCTCCTGTGGGAATTGCCGGAAGCCCGGTGACTTCGGTAAATGTGCCATCGGTTGCCTCCGCATAAAATGTGGTTGTTGCCAGCATGTTGGGCGTTGTAAAACTATTACCGGTGGCAATTGGCATTCCTCCTGTGGGACCTGTAAACCAGTTAATGGTTGCTCCGGCCGTTGCAGTTGCGTTAAGCGTTACAACACCGGGACCGCATTTGGTCGTATCATTCAGTGAAAGTATCTGCGGATTAAACACACTGATTTTTACTGGTACGGTATACCCTGTGATGGATCCTTTGCAATATACTCCGCAACGGAAATAGGTTGTTGAAAGCAACGGACCTGTCAGGTAAGTTGTGCTGGTGGAGAAAGGTATGATACTCCATGCTATGCTGTCTGACGACTGCTCCCATGCATAGGTTGCCAGCGTGCCATTCACAACTCCGGTAACCGAAAGTGTTGAGCTTCCACCGCTGCAGAGCACTGTATAGGTGGCATTGGTGGGAGTGGATGCAGGAACGAATATGGGCGTCATTTTGATGATGTTGGTATCCACACATCCGCCAATGGTATCGGTGGCTGTTGCAATGTAATTGGTGCTGACCAGCGGGTTTGCATAAACCGTGACTGCACTTGTTCCGGCCACATATGGGATGGTACCGGCAGGGTTCGTATATAACCCGGTTGCAGGAGCCCAGGTGTAGCCTGTGTAGTTGGACAGCGTGCTTGTAACGGTTAACATATACGGTGTTTGTCCGCAAACGGTATCAGCCTGTGTGTTAAGCGTAAATGGCGGAACAGGGTTTACCGTGGCCAAAACGGCCTGTCTTGCACTCCGGCAAGGCGTATTATAACGGATGTTAAAGAACGGCGCATAGTTGGAGCCTACTGCAGCAACCGTGGTTGAATTGTTTGCCGTTCCAACCAGGATCATGGACCCATCAGCATTGGTAAAGGGGTAACCAGTGCTTGACCCGTTATAGGATTGCACATATCTGAATGAAAGACCATTAAATACCAGCTGATACACACCCGGCGTATTCAATGTCATGTTTAGTGGTATTTGAACTGCTTTAAACAGTTGCGCAGGAGTTATCGTGAAAGTTGCAGACGACTGAATCGGCGTTGCACTTCCACGGGCATTTAGGCTGATGTTAAAGGTACCTGATGTTGCCGGGTACATGGTAACAAATTCTATAGTTCCCGGCTTTATAACCGTAATCCACAAAGTATTAGCCGTAGATGTTCCGATTGTACCAAAACCGATGGTATCAGCCAATCCTATGGAATTTGTTGAATAGCCCTGCTGCGCTTCCACATAATAAGTAGTGGTAGAACCAAGCGGAGGTGTTACATACGATGAGCCTGATGCCAGCGGCACCAACGCTGTTGTATTTGCATACCATACTGCTGTTGCTCCTGCAGATACGTTTGCCTGTAAGGTTACTGGGCCCACTCCGCAGGTTGCTCCTGGGATTGTGGTATTGATAAACGGATTATTGATTACAATGGGATTGATATTAATCCTTGAACAAACCACATTGTTGCTGTTCACACTGCTAATCCTGAAATATGTTTTAACCGAGAGCACCGGTGTAACAATGGTTGTGTTACTTCCAACCATAGGACTCCAGTTAACTGAATCCGTTGAACTCTCCCAGACAATTCCACCGGCACCAAATCCTGTTACCGGTAAGGCTGTCAGCGTTACTGAACCGCTTCCGCAAACACCGAAAGTATTCGATGTCATACTTGTAAGCAAAGGTTGCGCAGTAACAGTAGTGGTTGCCACATTGGCGCAATTGGTTGAAGTGTTGGCAGCTGTTAATGTGTAAACCTGAGATCCGACCGTGCTTCTGGTTACATACACCGTTGTGCTGGATCCTCCGGTGTAGGGAATGGTGCAACCTGCATCAGTGTAAAGATTGGTAAACGGACTCCAGGTGTAAGTATTAAAATCAGCCAGATTACTTGTCACACTAATCGGGAATGTATCATTTAAGCACAGGTTCACCGCAGGTGAAATAGTAAGGGCTGGTGGTGGCGTTACAGTAGCAACAACCGGCAATCTTGCGCTTTCGCAATAAGTGGTATACTCCACATTCCAGAAACTGGCATATACAGTTGATTGCACGGTAGTTTGCGTACCGTTTGTTGTACCTCCTACAAAAATCAGCGAAGAGTCTGCAGTATATAACGGGTATGTTCCTGTATAAGCGAAATTATATAAAGCCAGTCCAACCTGGTTCTGAGGTGTAGCGTTACCAATGGTATCATAAACCAATTCATAATCGCCGGGAGCATTAATTGGAAGATTAAAGTTAAGCTTAACAGGAGTTCCCAATTGCGCCAGCGTAAATGTAAATGGTCCGGCTGTAGCAATATTTACCGTACTGCCTCTGAGTCTTAATTTTATTTCAATAGGTTTGGTTAAGCCACCAACCATAGCAGCTGTAACGGTTGCAGCATTTGAAGGGTAGACAACACAACTGGTAACGGCACCCGGTTTATTTACGGTGATCATTTCTCCCCTGTTTGCTCCAGCAGTAAAAGTAACTGCACCATTAGCAGGAGACAGATCTGTCAATCCAACATAATAAGGAATATTTCCTGAGGTCGCTGCCACATAAAAATTTGTTGTAGAGCTAATCGAAGGCGTGTTAAACGTGTTACCGGAACCAATGAGTGTTGCTCCGACAGCGCTTGTATACCACTTTAACCCTGAACCCGGGTTAGGAACACCACTTAATGCTACAGAACCCACACCGCAGCGGCTGCCCGGACTGACCGACTGGATACCAGGTATAAATACATCCACAAAGGCTGTTGCTGTTGCAGTAATACCACAGGCGTCCGTAACGGTTACAGTATAGGTTGTTTGGGCGGAAGGTGCAGCAGTAACTGAAGCAGTGCTTCCAAGACCGTTACTCCAGCTATAGGAATAAGGAATTGTTCCACCAGTTACATTAGCTGTTACAGGCGTTGAATACCCAAGACAGATTGAATCTGAAAATACACTTGTTGCAACTGAAAGTGCGGTATTGGCAATTCCTACAGTGGTTACATTATTATTATTAGCCGTTTCAAATTCACTGGCAATGGGAGTAATGGTAGTGGTGAATACATATGAACCGTTTACTGTTGTATTTATGGTGGGTGTAAGTACAACATCAACAGTTGCATTTGGTGCAAGCGTCCCTGAACTCACCGATCCGGAAGAGCTTCCTGTTATAATTCCTGAATAAGTAACTGAAACAACTATAGAATCAACTGACATGTCAATGGTGTTTGCACCAGTATTACGAACAGTAACAATTACCGGTTCGTTTGCCCCGTGACAGGTGGAATTTGCAGTTGGCTTTATGGCGTCAAAGGCAAGATCAACTGGGGGTGATGTAAATTCATCTGCACCCATATCAGGCGAGCTGGGGCCGGTTCTCAAATCGCAATCCACATCATCCGTTACCGAAGCAAGAACAGCAGCCGTACCATTCAGCTGAAAATTGTTCGCATGGTTAATAATAAGATGCGGGTTGGAAGTGGAGATGTAAGCCGGAGAAACATTTTTTGAACTGGCATCACGCCCTGTTTCAGCCTGCCATGATGCAAGTGTAGAAAAGTTACGGATTCCGGGAATAATTGTCGGGCTTGCGCCGGCACCCGTCGCACCGATTGCATTATATGGACCGCTTCCCGCCGTAACAAAAAAATCATTGTTGTCTGCAATCAGGTTGGAATAGTTACCTGTCAGTCCCTGTGACTGAATGCCAACAGCAAAATTGCTTCCTGTTCCCTGGCTTGTTGAATTGGTAAATATATTGTTCCTGATATCACACGCTGACATAACCGGAGTACCCATTATATACAATGACATAACAGTCGTTGTATTACCACCGAATCCGCGGGCGCTTAAATTAACGGTATTATTATAAATCCTGGTAAGCGAACCGATATGGTTACCGATAAATATTCCCGCTGTTAAATCATTGTTGTTATTTGAATTCGCCGATACGCGGCTGATCAGGTTATTGCTTATCAGGTTGGATCCTGATGAAACATAGCCTGAAGGAGATGAACAAAGTATAATTCCGGCAGCGGTATGACCACCGGCAGTTGAGTTAGTGGTAATACTGTCAATCACGTTTTTGCTGATTTCGCTGTTGGTAACTTCATTCGTACCAACGAAGGCAGTTTGCGGACTGTTTCCGGCTCCAAGGCTGATGGCCATTACGTCCACCCCTGAAGCTGTACCGGTAATATTCGAAATTTTATTACCTGTAACCAGTGCATTATTTTCATATCCAAGCATGATACCTACGCGGCCGATGCAATTAGCTCCCGTAGCCGTCATGGCATTCATCCTGAAAATGTTATTCTGATTTTTAATTGTAAAGCTGAAACCCTGTGAAACAATGCCATACTGTGCCTTAACAATGCTGTCGTTTTCAATAATGTTATTATTGTTTCCAAATCCTAAAGCACCGGTTCCAGAGCCTAATCCTGAAGCAACCGGACCGGGTCCGAAAGCAACTCCGGCAATGGTGGTAGTGTTTGTATTACCTACCAGGACGCAATTCCTGATAATATTGTTGGTGCAACCATCAAAACCGTTACTGGCTAAATAAATTACAGAGAGATTGGTTGTTGTTGTATTTGTATTTGTAATGGTAAGATTCCGGGCTGATTGAACCAAAGGACAAACTGAATTAGCCACCGGGCTGGATGATCCTTCTATAATAATATAATCAGCGCCAAGCAAACCAAATATGCAGGATGCGGAAAGCGCCTGAATGGTTACATTTCCGGAGGCTGGCTTGATGGTTAATGTATTGGTGGCACTTGCATAAGGATTTGCATTAATAACAATCGGTACGACAGCGGGCAGATAGCTTGAATTAATAAGACTGAATACTACCGGGCCTGATAAGCAGCTGGTATTATAATCAGCAACCGCTGCTTCAATAGTAGCATAGGTTCCACCTGATCCTACCGTATAAGTTCCATTAAGGGTCTTCAAAACTTTATAATACGGTACAGTGGCGGGATGGGATGACACTGTATTTACATCTGTAGCAACTGCTCCGAATGGCATGGATGAAATATTGGGTGTTCCTGCCACATCCTGTGCAATAAAATAATAGCCTACTGAGTCGGTAGTGGTCAGGCCTCCCATGTCGGCAGCTACAATGGTAAAGCTCCAGCTGCCGTTGTTTCCGTTTCCTGAGTTAAGTGTTCCCGGTTGTGAGAAATAACTTCCTCCGGCATTTTTCTTATAGTAAATTCTGGGCACCAGTGATCCTGAAACAGGTACACCTGTAGCATCGGTTATTATCACTCCGCTGATGGTGCGGTCACCAGTACCGCAGGCGCCGATAATTGTTCCGGAAGTAATGGAAGGCCCGGTTACATCAGCTGCAATGCCGTTAAATTCATCCGCACCTATGTCAGGATTGGTTCCGGTTCCGGCATAGCCAAGGTTACCCTGGCGGATGTCGGCATCAAAATCATTGGTAATTCCTGCAATGTTTACCCCACCGCTTTCTGCTGCTGTGGCCATTGCAGTATTTACATGAAGGAAATTAGGGCTTGAACCGGTAAAGCTCAGGAAAGGTGTAAGTTCAGTTGCTGATCCGTTATCACGACCTGTAACCCTTGTTTTGTATGCAGCCAGCGTCTGGTCCGAATTGGTTCCATCGTGAAATATCAGTCGTGTTGGACTGGGTGAGCCGGCATAAAAAATATTGTTGTTGGACCCGTTCATGTATGTTGTCAGGCTGATCCCTGACCTGCGATAACTAACAGCCATACCAATACCTGTGGGCGTGGTGTTATTGATCAGCAGGTTGTTCTTCAGCGTCACATTCGGTACAACGTTGGTGCGGAAAGCACTGGAACCGAAATTGGTACCTGAACTGGTGCCTGAAAGATAAATCGTATTATAATAGAAGTTATGGGTCTGAATATTCGCTGTACTTGAATATTCATCAGTAATACCTATTACCTGTTCCGGTGCTGCGCCCAGGGTGGCATTCGGGGCAAACAGGTTTCCGATATAATTATTATATACATCCAGATTCACGCCCGCAAGTACCCGCATTCCTGCAATTGTTACTACAGTTCCGTTACCTGTAAAATCATAAATCTTGTTATTGAATGTTTTGAGATTGAATCCGCAGGAAACTTCCATACCTCTCATAACAATACCTGCAGTAGGTGAAGTTGCATTACAGGAAAATCCATGGACCTGGTTTCCTGATATAAACATATTTAGTGTCTGCGTCCCTGTATTACCAGCAAAATTAATTCCCACAGCTGTCATTGCCGGATTCGCAGGAGAGTTACCGCTCAATGAAAAGTTATATATGTCATTATTTGAGATGGTAGTTGTCAATGCACTTGTGGATGGTGCAGCCAGTGCAATTCCACTGATGGTACAGGCAATGCCGTTATTGACATTAGCCATTGTAATATCATGGATCTGGTTAGCGGAAATGTTCAGCTTTCCGCCATTGGCAGCAATACCTACCATGGCGTTACCCCCAAAGGTATTTGGATTGCCATTTCCCCTGTACAGGTTATAAATCTGGTTGTTGGTAATATTCACATCTGCATTCAAATTGGATCCCGCGTAGTTGATAGCTGTAAAAGTTCCCACATTATACATGGTGTCGCCATGGATAAGGTTTCCTGTAATATTTACCGTTTGGGGAGAATTGCTGACCCGCAGACCCACACCCGGGCTGTTATTTCCGAGATTAAGTCCCGAATCAATGATACAGTTGGTAATGATATTGTTGGTCATATTGACAACAGTTGCTGCAGCCAGCGAGCCGCCTGCGGCATCAATGGCCACATTGGTAACAAAGCCGTTAAAAACCCCGGAACGGGTTGAAACCGTGTTGTTGTTGAATGTCAACAGGGAAGCATTTGGTGAATTATTTTGTATTCCCGAACAGGTACCAAGCTGTGCACCGGTCCCGGTGGTAGCTGCAACCACATTATTGGAAATATTACAGGCATTGGAGTTGTTAACTTTTATTCCAAGTGCTTCCGTACCCAGCGTATTCGGTATACCACCGCCATAGTTAATTATTGTATTTCCTGTTGCCGGTGAAACACCGCCGATATCATTGTTCTGATCCAGAAAAGAAAATGGAGCAACTACATCTGCATAACCGCGCATGGAAAGACCTGCGTTGCAATTCTGAAGGGTATTGCTGTAAAATTTATTGTTTGAACTGGTTCCTGAGAAGGCAGTTACAGTCAGTGCCGTGGTAGTAGCTGTATAAACGGTATTGCTGAAGAAAAGGGCGCATGAGCCGTTTTCAACTTCAATACTTCCGCCTGCAGCAACGCTGTTCTTATTTAAGGAAATAACACAGTTTTTAATTGTGTTATTCTGACAGCCATCAACACCACTCTTCTTATAAAAGGCAAGACCAAACTCCATTAATGCAACGGCACTGTTTGCAGGATTCTCCTGCAGGCTGATGGCATCAAACGTGACCCAGTCTGAACCGAGCAGCTTCATGATACAATCAACCCCGGTAACTGTGTTTGGCAGTGCTGTACCGCCTGTGGGTGCAGTAAACAAAGGGTTCGCTCCCACCCCGCTCTTTTGGAATATGATCGGGTTTGCAGCTGTTCCGGTAGCAGTAACTACCCAGCCGCCAGCAGGTGCTGTCTCCGTGTATCCTGCAGCAATATCAAAAGTAACGCCTCCCGGTCCGACACCCTGTGCGTTAAGGTCGGCAATAGCCAGGCTTAAAGAAGCATAGGTTCCGGGAATTGTTTTAGTTCCTGTCAGCTGTCCATAGCTGTATGAAACCGTAAAAACACAGATGAAGGTGATTATACACCAAATCCTGTAAGGTAAACTTAAATTTTTTTCAGTGTGGTAAATTCTGCTCATTTTATTGTTTAGTTAGACTTGATTGAATATTGGATTTGTTTGTTGTTTCGTATATATATAAATTGGGATAAAATGTATCTGATAAAAAACCTGCGGGTGACAGTTTTTTCAGAATTGTAAATTTGGGGAATTTAATAATACTGCGAAATCCCTAAAATTAGGGGTTACAGCCAAAAAAGGCCTGCTTTTTCAATACAGGCCTGATTCACATTCATTTACAAAAAGTGAAAAATTCAAAGTACCGGAACTGCCGTCGAAAGTCAATGCAGATGAATGATTGTTTAAACAGGAAGAGAAATTACAAACATGGAATTTTTTTCACCGGTATTTTCCAGGTAGAGAGTCCCGCCAAGGGATACAACAATATCATAACTGAGTGATAATCCGAGTCCTGAGCCTTCGCCTGTCGGCCTGGTGGTGAAAAAGGGCTGGAATATTTTATCGCGGATCGCTTCAGGAACACCTGGACCGTTGTCGTGTACGGTGATGAAAAGCCGCTTATCCCTGACCACTGCTGAGAGCTCAACCACAGGATTAAATGCAGGATCTTTCTTTAATTCCTGGTAAACATAATAAAATGCATTGTTGAGCAGATTGATCAGTGCACGTGAAAAATCGAGCGACCTGATCTGGACCTTATTCATTACCTGCAGGTTTTTTTTCAGCTCACACCTGAAACCGGGAAACCTGGCAAGCATGCTTTGATAAACAAGGTTCATGGTACGGTCGCACAGTACATTGAAATCTACCTGCTGCTTTTCACCGGTCGTATTCCTGCTGTGGTCAAGCATGCTCTTTACAATATTGCCGGCACGTCTGCCATGCTTTTCAATTTTTACCAGGTTTGATTCAATGGTGTTAAACAGCTCTTCGGTTTGCGATTTTGATTCACTTGATTTTAAATCATGGAACAGATCCAGCGTGAGCGTTGAAAAATTATTGATGAAATTCAGCGGGTTGCTGATCTCATGGGCAATGCCTGCTGTCATCTGTCCCAACGACGCCAGCTTTTCCTGCTGGATCAATTGCTGCTGACGTTCCCGGATCAGCTGGTTTGCACGTTTCTGATCCCTGTAATTCTTAAATACAAAAAACAAAATCACAGCGGCCATGGCCAGTGCCATAAAAACACTGAACGTAAGACTTTTTTGCTTCTGCAGCTTTACTTCGATGAGCTTGTTTTGATGCGCATGCTCAATGCTGTCGTTCTGCTGCTTTTTATCCGACTCGAACTGCATCTGCAGCTCGGTGATCTTTTTCCTGCGCTCATCATTATAAATGCTATCGCCCAGCGCTTTGTTACGTGCACCGTACCAGTAAGCATTTTCAAAGTCGTGCATGCCTGAATACAGCGCCTCCAGCTCACGCGAGGCATCCAGCATAAATTCATTGTAAGGAACCAGGCCGGCGATGCGGTAAGCTTCTTTGAATGCATGAATGGCCTGCTCCCTTTTATTGTGTCTCTTTAGAAACTGACCATACCGGATGTAAAAATTTGCAAGCAGTATTTTGTTGGGATTGGTTTGCATCATGCCTGCTGCTTTTCTGAAATACAGATCGGCTGAATCAGTTTTATGCTCCACTTCATAAAAGTAAGCCTTCAGCCTGGTGTAAAGCAGCGTATCACGATGCTCCAGTGATAAAAATTCATCTGCATATTTTTTTCTGTACCATTCATATAATTCTTCCAGTCTGTCGTTCGATATCAGGTATGAGCGGTACAGGGATATGGTATAATTCTTCAGCAGCAGGAGATGATTTGCATTTGCAAATGCTAAAATCTGTGAGATGCTGGATTCTCCAACTGCTTTTGATTTGGAAGTAAAATCAATTTCATTCAGATCAAATAAAATCCACATATAAAGCAATGAATCAAGCGGCGCTGCTTCCAGGATGATTTCACCCTGCTTTTGTTTGTAATGGTGCGCCTTGTCAAAAAGCTTGTTTTTCTCATAGAAAGATGCCAGGTGTTTATAGCAGTCAGCAATTAATTTTTTATTCTCAGGATATGCGGCAATGTTTAACGCTTTGAGATAACTCCTGAACGCTTCAATTTTCTGACCCTTTGCATCGAGACATTTTCCTGTAAGCAGGTAACTTCCGGATTGCTGTGATGTATCATGATGCTGATATGCCAGTGAAAGCGCGTTGTAAGCACAGACAGTGGCATGGCTGTTTTGTTTTGCTGCAAGATAAATGTCAGTAAGATTGGACCAGGTACGCCAGGCCAGCATGTTTTCCTTGTATTGCATGCAAATATTTTCAGCATCATTTGCATAGTGCATAACTTTAGATGAGACATCTTCCGGATCCTTTGATTCAAAATAAATATTATATGCTTCAAGCAGCTGCATGCTGTCGTCACCTGCTTCATTAATAACCATGGAACACAGGCTGTCGGCCATTTTATAATTTCCAGTGAAATACCTGGTAAGGCGGCCCAGTTCGGCCATCGCTTCCAGCCTGCCCTTTAAACCTTTCGCCTGACTGAATGCATTCAATAATTTGCTTTCATTTTGTATGGCATCATACTTCCCGGTATCTGCTGCCATCAGATTCCATGACATGATCATTAGAAAAAAAGAAATGAACAGGATGTCTTTTCCTTTTATCATAGTGCACCGGAGTTTAATCAAAAGCAGGATAAAACCTTTGCAGAAAAGGAATTAATAAATAAATTGTGAGCGAATATAAATAATTGTACCCACTAAACATAATTTCATCATGAAAGACTTCGACCTTAAAAACTATCTGCTGGGATTTGTTTCAGCATCACTTGTTGCAGTTATTCTGTATCTGATAACAACAGGAAAAACATCTGCCGAGCTGGAGGTGCTTACCGTTGATCAGGCCAGACAGTATTATTCGAATTATCACCTCCATGCTGTACCTGAAACGGAAATCCTGAAAGGTTTTTCCTTTTTAACAGCAGATTATTTCCAGGCAGTGGCTTCCCTGTATGGCGGCGAAAAAGACATGGTAGGCTACAGGAGCTATATGGGAGTGGATGCAAGCGGACAAGCCATTGGCATAGTGGTAGGTGTTGATGCAAGCGGAAGAGACATGGCTGCAGATGATGACGTGATTTATGGTGTTCGCGGAAGCATGGGACCCTGCCCGAATATTTGTGACAACTCCAGCCCGATCACCAATTAAAAAAATTGTTAAAGACTGATTTTACCTGCAGCCTGTTCATACTTTGGTTGCAGCAGGACGAAGTATGCAGTTTTGAATACTTCATGATCTCCATTACTTTCCCGATCTTTCTTTTAAATTTGTCCCCCTAACATGGGAAAACCAGTATGAATTTAGAATTCAACAAGAATGAGGACCAGATGCGCACACTGGTGAGCAACCTGAATAACAGGCTGAATAAAGTGATGGAAGGCGGTGGCAAAAAAAATGCTGCCAGGCAAAAAGAAAAAGGGAAGCTGCTCGCCAGGGAAAGGATTGCTTACCTGCTTGATAAAGACAGTCCGACAGTGGAAATCGGCGCATTTGCAGCAGACGGAATGTATGAAGCAGAAGGCGGTTGTCCTTCGGCAGGAGTAGTGGTCGTGATAGGATATATTAAAAAAAGGCAGTGCATTGTGGTAGCCAATGATGCTACCGTGAAAGCCGGTGCCTGGTTTCCGATGACGGCAAAAAAAAACCTCCGGGCACAGGAAATAGCAATGGAAAACCGACTGCCCATTGTTTACCTGGTCGACAGTGCCGGTGTATTCCTTCCCATGCAGGATGAAATTTTTCCCGACAAGGAGCATTTTGGACGGATCTTCAGGAACAATGCAGTCATGTCATCGATGGGAATCATCCAGATAGCAGCCATCATGGGCAGCTGTGTGGCCGGCGGGGCTTACCTTCCCATCATGAGCGACGAAGCAATGATCGTGGATAAAACCGGTTCGGTGTTTCTTGCAGGCCCTTACCTGGTCAAGTCAGCAATCGGTGAAGATGTGGACCAGGAAACGCTGGGCGGTGCCACCACACAAAGTGAAATATCAGGCGTAACCGACAATAAATTTCCTGACGATACATCCTGCCTGGATTACATCAGGAATATTTTTGATAAGCTGGGAACCTTTGAACATGCAGGTTTCAGCAGGGCTGCTGCAAAACCGCCCAAAAAAGATCCAAAAGAAATTTACGGCATCATACCGGCTGAGAGCACCAAACAATACGACATGCATGAAGTGATTCACCGGCTGATTGATGATTCGGATTTTGATGAATACAAGGAAAAGTATGGACAGAGCATTATCTGTGGCACGGCCAGGATTGACGGATGGGCGGTGGGCATTGTAGCCAACCAGCGCAAAATGGTAAAAAGCAAAAAGGGTGAAATGCAGATCGGCGGAGTGATCTTCTCCGATTCGGCGGATAAGGCAGCACGCTTTATAATGAACTGCAACCAGCGAAAAATTCCGCTTGTATTCCTGCAGGACGTTACCGGCTTTATGGTAGGATCACGTTCAGAGCAGGGAGGGATCATTAAGGACGGCGCCAAGCTCGTTAATGCCATGGCTAATTCAGTGGTTCCAAAATTTACGGTGATCATCGGCAATTCGTATGGAGCAGGTAATTATGCCATGTGCGGTAAAGCGTACGATCCGCGGATCATTGTCGGATGGCCAACAGCACAGGTAGCCGTGATGGGTGGTGCGCAGGCGGCTAAAACGCTTTTGCAGATCCAGGTCTCAGCTTTGAAAGCACAGGGAAAAACCGAGCTGACCAAAGAGGAAGAAGATGAAATGCTGAAAAAGATCACCGATCGCTACAACTCACAGATCTCCCCCTACTATGCCGCTTCCCGGCTTTGGCTGGATGCAGTGATCGATCCGCTGGAAACAAGGAAGGTAATTTCCATGGGCATTGAGGCGGCCGATCATGCGCCGGTTACAAAAGCGTATAACGTAGGTGTTATACAGACCTGATCGCAAACAGTTATCAACTATTCACTATTCACTTTTAACTATTAACTGATTAAATTACTTCCACCGCATTGTTTATGATCCATCCTACATTGCCATTGGCAATCCGGATTTTTTTCCAGCCCTGCAACTCGTCGATGATCTCGATTTTAGTCCCTGCATGCAGCATAAAAAGGTTGACACTTTTATCATCAGGAGAGCTTTTGATATAGGCGCTCGCTTCCATAATGATGGCGCTCCGGTTATTTCTGACAAAATCATCCTGTTCATGGGCAAGATACAGGAAGAAGAAACAAATGATCAGCAGCAGTGAAGCAATGGTAAATGACGCTTTCCGCAAGGTGATATGACCTGCAAAAAGATACAGCATGGCGAATCCAAATGACACCCACAGCATGACCATGCTGCGTGTGGCCCATCTGGAGGCAGTTGCCCCGTTAATAAAGCTGTACCACCATCGCTGATAAAAAAGCTGTGGCACCGGGTCGATCTTGTCAACCGTATTCATGTTGGCAAGCTTCAGGTTAAATGCAATGTCTTCATCATCCGGGTTAAGCCGTTTGGCTCTTTCGTAATTCAGGATCGCCTGGGGATAGTTTCCTGTTTTGTAATAGGCATTGCCCAGGTTGAAATACAACTCCGGCACTCCTGCCCCTGCAAGCAACGCTGCTTCATATTTTTTAACAGCGCCCTCAAAATTCCTTGTCTGGTACAGCTTATTTCCTTCCATGAATCCGGATTCCCTTTCATCGGCCATGACAGGCTGAAATGCAAGCATAAGACCCAGCAATGCCATCAGGCTGCAGCGTTTTTTTAAAAACACATATAGTAAGGCGTTACCTGATCTCATTTTCAATTTTAGTTATCGTGTCAATGGCATCCCTGTAAATTTTTTCCAGTCCTGAATTTTCAGCCTGTGGGGCAAACCTGGCAAACTCACAAAAATCGAGTGTGGTGATCAGCGCTGCCACGGATTCATCAGAGACATTTTTTTCTTTCAGTGCAACTGCTGCTGATTCTTTTGACAGATCGGCCGGTGAAATGCCCAGTTTGTCACCGACATATCCCCAGCATGCCCTGAAAAGTTCATCATAGAACTTCTCCTTGTTTTTTGCATCCAGGAGCTTTCCTGCCACGGCAAGCCTTTTCCTGGCCATCTTATTCGCCTTCCTGCTTTTCATCAGGCCGATGTTACCGCGAAGCTCCCTGTTTTTCTGCCTGAAAATAAAAGCGCCGATAAACAAAATAAAGGGCATGACCAGCGCAATATAAAATTGCGGTGAAGCATAAAAAATATTCCCTGTTGTATTCAGCCGCAAAGGTCCGCTTTTAATAAACCGGATATCGCTTCCCAGCAGCTGAATATCAGCTTTGGATGCTCCCGAAGTCATCGCAGCACTTTCATCAGCGCCCTTATCCACTTTCAGCTCAAATTTCGCAGAGCTGAATGAAATGTATTGCTTCTTATCCAGATCGAAATAGGAAAAAGCCAACGGTTCAATTTCATAGGTTCCCTGGTGCCGGGGGATCAGCAGGTATTCGAAAGATTTTGTGCCTGAAGTTCCTGCAACGGTTGCAGAAACATTCTGGTTTATTTTGGGATCATATGTTTCAATATCAGCCGGTATATGCAGGGCCGGAGCATTAATCAGCTTCAGGTTTCCTTTACCGGTGATCTTGATCTTAAGCGAAACCGGTTCATTGGTTTTCGTTTCCTTCTTATCCATTGACGCTTCAAACGTGAAATGCCCTACTGCACCGTCAAATGATTCAGGAGCTCCGTCAGGCAGCGGTTTGACCGTTACTTTGATTGGCAGGCTCTTAATGGCAGCTTTTATGTCCCTGGCTCCAGAACCGAAAAAAGGGTCATTGAAAAAAGGATCGTTGAAAATATCAAATGGGTTGTTTGACTGCCTGTTCCTTTTTACGGGCACCCTGGCAATGCATTCCACTTCCATAGGGTCGAGTGTAAGCGTTCCGCTTTGCTGGGGAAAAAGCAAAACCTTCTTCAGCTCACCCACACTGTATGTAACTCCGTTAACCGTCTCCGAATGCAGCTGGATCTGACCGGGAATCGGAATATCCTGGGTCCAGAACCCTGAAAAAGTAGGCATCTTGGGGATTGCATAATTTACAATATTCACCCGCGTGTAGATCTTGTAAGTCACCACCATGGATTCACCCTGGTAAACTGTAGTCTTGTCAACACTGGCTTTGATAAAAAGATTATCCGAGGTGACCTGCTTGTACTCATCCGCTCCCTGCCCCTGCTGCCCCCCGCCGCCCTGCGGAGCTGCTGCAGCTTTCACCACTTTCAGCACAACCGGTTCGGAGGCTATTTTTTTTCCGTTGCAAACAATGGTTGCAGCACCAATGGTAAAAGAGCCTTCGCTTTTTGCCTGCAGGTAATACGTGAGGCTGATGGTCTGCGACATATTGCCATTGATAAACTGCATGCTTGTGCTCTGGTTGGGTCCTCCAAGCACATTGAAATCAGTGAGCGCTGGCGGCTGAAAATTATTACCATTTGCGTTTACGGTAAATGTTAGCTGGAACTGTTCACCGTTCCCCACAGGGTTTTTACTAACCGATGCAGTCAGTGAAGGCGCCTGGGCAAAAATAAAAACAGGAACAGCAATCGCCCAGAGGGTGATAAAAAAACAGATGACGAATTTGGTCCTTTTCAAAATTGCTTTTTTTAAAATCCGGACTACCAGTCCTTGTCCACTTTTACTTTTGCTCCTGCTTTTTTGGAAAGCTTTTTCTGCAGGTTCTTTTCATCATTCTTCAGCGCCTGAAGCATCCGCTCCGCATCTTCCTTGGAAATCTTCGGAGGAGGTTGCTGCTGCTGTTGTTGCTGCTGCTGTTTTTCATCCTTCTTGTTATTGGCCTGGTCCTGCTGTTGCTGCTGCTGATCTTTTTTCTCCTGGTCCTTTTTATCCTTTTGCTGCTGCTGCTGCTGATCCTTTTTCTGGTCGTTCTTATCCTGTTGCTGTTGTTGCTGCTGCTGTTGTTGCTGCAACAGCTTGCTCTGCGCATAGGCCAGGTTGTACCGTGCATCTTCGTCTTTGGGATTTGCCTTCAGCGCCCGTTTATAGGCCTCAATGCTTTCCTGGTATTTCTCCGCTTTCAACAGGGCATTTCCGAGATTAAAGTTGGCATTGCCCTGCTGCTGTTTGCTTACGTTGGGCTGGCTGGCATTATTTTTAAACTGTTCCGCAGCTTCATCATATTTCTTCTGCATATATAATGCATCTCCCAGGTTATAGGTGCTGATTTCGGATTTATTATTCTTCTCCATGGCCTTCCGGTAGTCCAGCTCGGCATCGTTGTATTTTCCGCTGTTGTATTTTTCATTCCCTTTGCGGATAAACTTTCTTTCCGTTTGTGCATAACCCGTTAATTGCAGACAAATAAAAAAGAGAAACATCAACGCAGTTTTAAACATTGCAATGTTTTTTATTCTCCTGTATGATAGCCTATGCATTTGACTGTTTTTTTTCCCCGAACAGATTCAGGTTGTTGATCCACTTGCTTTTTCTTTCAGATATCAGGAATTCCATCAGCAAAAATAACAAAGATGCAAAAAGAAAATACTGGAACTGGTCCTCGTAATCCGTAAACATCTTGCTGCTGAACTCTTTTTTCTGCATGGTTTCAATTTCTTTCATGATGATCCCAAGTCCGTCATCACTGTTGGTCGCTCGCACAAACTTCCCGTTCCCTGCTTCTGCAATTTGCGCAAGCGCCAGTTCATCAAGCCTTGAAATAACGGTTTGACCGTTTTCATCCTGCTTGAATCCAACCCGCACCCCGTTGCTGAACACCGGTATTGGCGCTCCTGCAGGTGACCCCATGCCGATCGTATGCACACGGATTCCCTTTTCATGCGCTTTTTTCGCCGCCTCAATGGCATCATCTTCGTGATTTTCTCCGTCTGTGATCACAATAATTGCATTGTGCTGGCGGGTGCTGTCACTGAATGATGAAGCGGCAAGGTTGATGGCCTTTCCGATTGCAGTTCCCTGGGTTGGAACCATGTCGTTGTCGATGGTGGATAAAAACAACTTGGCAGCTCCGTAATCTGTGGTGATCGGCAACTGCACATAGGCCTCACCGGCGAATACCACCAGTCCAATCCTGTCGCCACGGAGCTGGTCAATTAAATGTGAAATGGCCTGCTTGCTTCTTTCCTGCCGGTTTGGCCTGATGTCTTCAGCCCGCATGCTGTTCGAAACATCCAGTGCAATCACCAGGTCAACGCCGGTGCGTTTCACCTCTTCCAGCTTAGATCCTACCTGCGGTCCGGTAATGCCCGCAACCAGGAACGCAAGTGCAATCATCAACAGTATAAATTTTATTACCGGTTTTACAAAGGAAGTATCAGCAAAGAGCCGCTGAACCAGCGCCGTCTGACCGAATTTTTTCAGGGCGCGTTTCTTCCAGCTCCACATCACCAGGAAGATAATGGTGAAAAATGGAATCAGTGCAAACAGATATAAAAATTCTTTATGCGCCAGGCGAAACATATATTTTATTTTTTCCTGTCATGGCAGGCTTTTCAACATGGTATATCTCAACAATAATTCTGCAACAAGGAATGCGCCGGCCAGCAGGGCCCAGGGAAAATATTCTTCACTGTGCCTTCTGAATTCAGTGACTTCCGTTTTTGTTTTTTCCATTTTGTCGATCTCTGCATAAATGGCTTTTAATTTATTGGTGCTCGTTGCCCTGAAATATCTTGCATCGGTCTGTGAAGATATCTGTTTGAGGACCGCTTCATCAATCTGAACAGGAACATTCTGGTATTCGATGCCGAAAGGTCCCCTGAACGGATAAGGAGCTGTGCCCATCGTGCCAACACCAATGGAATAAACCCTGATGCCGAAAGTTTTTGCAATCTCCCCCGCTGTCACAGGAGAAATTGCTCCGGCATTGCTTACGCCATCTGTCATTAATACAATTACCCTGCTCTTCGACTTGCTGTCCTTGATCCGTGATATGGCCGTTGCAAGCCCTTCGCCCAAAGCCGTTCCGTCTTCCAGCAATCCGCTTTTGATTTGCGACATCATATTCTTTAATACGGCATGATCGCTTGTAATAGGACATTGCGTGAAGCTCTCCCCGCTGAAAATCACCAGGCCGATGAGATCGTTCGGACGGCCGTCAATAAATTCCAGGGCAACTTTCTTTGCCGCTTCAATCCTGTTTGGTTTAAGGTCTTCAGCAAGCATGCTGCTTGAAATATCCATGGCAAGCACAATGGAAATCCCCTCTGTCGTTACATTTTGTCCTTTGGAGCTCGACTGTGGTCTTGCAAGCGCTACGATCAATGCACTGACAGCCAGCATGCGGAGGAAGAGCGGCATCCATCCGAAATTTTGCCTTGTCGTGCGTTTATATTTTTCAAACGGGACGGTGGTTGAAATAATCAGGCTGTTACGTTTGGACCGTAATACTTTCCAGTGCCACAACAGCATGACCGGTAAAAGCGCAAACAGGTAAAAAAATTCAGGCTTTGCAAATACGATGTCCTTCATCATGGCTTAGCCTCCTTCTCCTGTATAATCTCTGCAGTTTTTGCAGTGCGTTTTACGAAATCATATCCATCAGCCATGCATTGCTCATTTTCATAAGCCACAGGCTGCATTTTTGCAAACTTGACCAGGTCGGCTGTTTCAAGCACAATCCGAAGCTTTGCAAATAATTCTTCCGTCATCATTCCTTTTGAGAAACCGGCCAGAATTTCATCGGTGGTCTGCTCCAGTGCAGGCAGCTGCCAGCGGTGTTCAATGTAGGTTCTGAGAATATCGGTTAAACGTGTATGATAAAGCTTGTGATTGCCCTGCTGCCATATTTTTTCCTCCTCCAGCTTTCGGAGCGATTCAAGTGCAATTTCATGCGCCGGCCTGGTAGGAATGGCAGGAGCTGCATGAACAGTTTTCTTCTTCCGCTTTTTAAGATAATACCAGATCCCCCATCCAGCCAGCGCCAGTAATATAACGCCACCTATATACGGCAGGAAATCGGCAAGCGTCCAGGGCACCTCCACAGGACCCCTGATCTCTTTGATGGCTTTGGTTGTATCAACCGGAATGGTATTTACCGTGATCAGCAACGGCCGTGTCTCTGCAACATGTACGGTTGTGTCACCTGCCTGGCGGTAGCTGAACTGAAACGGAGGTATCACATGGAATCCTGAATCAAAACAGGTAAAAGTCAGCGTTTGACGCCTGCTTAAGTTCGCCGCATCTACGGTAATGGTATCAATGCCGGATTTCTGAATTATTTCCAATTTGCCCAGCGTATCCGGTATTTCAACCCACTGGATATTCAGATTTTTTGAATGTGAAAGCTGCAGCTGCAGGTTAAACTGCTGCCCGATGAGGATGGTTGTCGTATCGGTTTTGGCAACGGCAACGATGCCCTGAGAAAAGGTTTGCAGGGCGGAAAAGGCTGTGATAACCACCGGTAAAATAAGCAACCGGCCGGCCGGCTTAATTAACCTGTTCAATAGCTGCATCTGCATCATCTATTTTCTTCCCCTGCTTTTAAAAAAGTTCATCAATGGCTGCACATAGTTCTGATCTGTGCGCAGGTTAACGCGCTGCACACCCGACCTCACAAACAGCTCCGAAAGGTACTTTTCCCTTGCGTTCCACCAGGCATGGTAATCATTCCTGGCTTTCTTTCCCGATGTATCAATCCACCTCATTCTACCTGTTTCAGCATCCCTGATCGTTATGAGTCCGATTTCAGGCAGCATGGTTTCACGTTCATCATATATTTTCAGCCCCACCACATCATGCTTTTTTGCAGCGATCTTGAGTGCATCTTCAAATGTCTTTTCCCTGTTGAAATCCATGAAATCGGAGATCAGAAAAGCGATGCTTCTTTTTTTGATCACATTGGTGAAATAGCGAAGCGCCTCACCCATATTTGTTTTATGATGCTCCGGTTCAAACTCGATCAGCTCCCGTATGATCCGCAGAATATGGCTCTTTCCTTTTTTGGGTGGTATGAATTTTTCGATCTGGTCGGTAAAAAAAATAACGCCGATCTTATCATTGTTCTGAATGGCTGAAAAAGAAAGCACTGCGCAGAGCTCGGTGATCAGTTCTTTTTTAAACTGCTGCCGGGTGCCGAAATCACCTGATGCGCTGATGTCGACCAGCAGCATAACGGTCAGCTCCCTTTCCTCTTCAAAAACTTTCACATAGGGATGGTTCAGCCTGGCAGTTACATTCCAGTCGATACTCCTGATGTCATCGCCGGGCTGGTATTCCCTTACCTCGCTGAATGCCATACCACGGCCTTTAAAGGCACTGTGGTATTCGCCTGAAAAGATCTGGCTGGAGAGACCCCGCGTCTTGATCTCTATCTTGCGCACTTTTTTCAGCAGCTCACTGGTTTCCATACAATCAGAAAATTTTTAGAATAGCCTGTCAATTACAGTAGAATACCTGTTAAGGTACTTCAACGGCATTGAGGATTTCATTGATGATGTTTTCCTGGGTGATGTTTTCAGCTTCGGCTTCATACGTTAAACCTATACGATGACGCATTACATCATGGCATATTGCACGGACGTCCTCAGGAATCACATAGCCCCTGCGCTTGATAAATGCAAAAGCCTTGGCAGCCAGCGCAAGGTTGATGCTTGCACGCGGCGAACCGCCATAGCTGATGAGCTGCGAAATTTTATCGAGCTTATATTCTTTCGGGAAACGGGTGGCAAAAACAATATCGATGATGTATTTTTCAATTTTCTCATCCATGTAAACTTCCTTTACGGAATGACGCGCTTTCATAATTTCATCGGTCGTCAGGATGGTGCTGATGGATGGCGGCTTGTCATTTAGATTCTGCCTGATGATCAGCTTTTCATCTTCCCTGTTGGGATAACCGATTACCACCTTGAGCATAAAACGGTCGAGCTGCGCTTCGGGAAGCGGATAAGTACCTTCCTGTTCGATGGGATTTTGCGTGGCCAGCACCAGGAAAGGCTCATCCAGCTTAAAGGTCTGCTCACCGATAGTTACCTGCTTTTCCTGCATGGCTTCGAGCAGCGCACTTTGTACCTTGGCAGGAGCACGGTTGATTTCATCAGCAAGAATAAAGTTCGCAAACAAAGGTCCCTTTCTTACGATGAATTCTTCCTTTCGCTGATTATATATCAGGGTCCCGATAAGGTCGGCTGGAAGCAGGTCGGGTGTGAACTGCAGCCTGCTGAACTTGGCATCAATGGCCGTTGCAAGTGATTTTATGGCCAGTGTTTTGGCAAGTCCGGGAACCCCTTCCAGCAATAAGTGACCGTTTGACAGCAGTCCGATGAGCAGCCGCTCCACCATGTATTTCTGACCAACAATGCTTTTGGCCATTTCCATATTCAACAGGTCTATAAAAGCGCTGTCACGCTGTATTTTCTCATTGATCTCTTTGATGTCGGTAATCATAATAGAAATTTATTTTTTTTAAGAATTCATCCCTTAAATATGCCCTTTTTTTGGGAGTGCAATGATAATTTTTTTTTAATGAATAAATTATGAAATTAACGAGTATTTAACAATGCTTCCGGCCCTGCAGCAACCACGATCAGACTCATAATAAGCGCAATCAAAACAGTTCCTTATTTTTAGCCCGCCAAAGATATGGAAATATGCCTCGTTTTTTTATACAGCTGAGATATAACGGAAAAAACTACCACGGCTGGCAGGTTCAGAAGAATGCGCTCGGTGTACAGCAAGTGCTGAATGAGGCATTGACCGTGCTTTTTAAGTCGGAACCGGAGACACTGGGCTGCGGGCGGACCGATACGGGCGTGCATGCAAAGCAATTTTATGCTCATGTTGATATTCCTGAAGCCGTTGACTGTGAAAATGTGGTTCACCGGCTGAATGGCCTGCTGCCACACGATATAGCGATTGACAGGATCTTCCCGGTAAAGGACGACCTCCATGCACGGTTTGATGCGGTTGAACGTACTTATGGATATTTTATTTATTTTAAGAAAGATCCATTTTTAAAAGACAGGGCGCACTGGCTTCATTTTTCACCTGATGTAAAAAAAATGCAGGCTGCCGCTGCACTGTTGAAAAATTACCAGGACTTTTCCTGTTTCAGCAAAAACAGGACGCAGGTAAAAACAAATATCTGCCATATCAGGCAGGCTGAATGGCTGATGGAAAATGACATGCTTGTTTTCAGGATTTCCGCCGACCGCTTCCTGCGTGGAATGGTTCGGGCCATTGTAGGAACACTGCTGCTGCTGGGTGAAGACAAACTGACGACTGACGGATTCAGGGCCATCCTGGAAGGCCGTGACAGGAAGCTGGCAGGGGCATCCGTTCCAGCACACGGACTCTACCTGGAAGAGGTCCGGTATGATTCATTCCTGTAATCAGACGGTTCGGTAATTTTTTTAATGAAGATACAGGCAGTGTAAAATAATTTTGCAGGGATCTAATTTCAAATCCATGCATAAAATTACAGCCATCCTGCTTTGCAGCCTCCTGTTCACTTCGTGTTGTACCAAAAAAAGCTGCGAAGGTGAAATGTACAACTCCATCAGCCTGCTTAATTTTCCCGTCAGCCACATTGATACGGTATATGTCAAAACCTATGACCGCAATACTTCCATTGAAGTCGGCAGCGTAAGAACCCACGCTTCCGGAACAACCGGCAACCTGACCCTGATCCTTCAGGATGAGGTCAGAAATTACTACGACTATGTCATCGAAATACCTTCCCTCGGCAAAACCTATAAAATATCCGGGATCAGTTTGGGCAAAGAGGTCTGCAAGGATTGTGCATTCATGCTTGACGCTTATTATGAAGTGCTGGATGCTTACCTGGTGAATGACTCCCTGCAGGAAGGTTCCTGGTTATACCTGCTGTATTAAAAACGCCTTATTTTCAGCTTGCCTGGTTTCTGACTGATGGAGTAGTTATTTCTTCAGTTCATCTGCTTTCTTTTTCAGTTCAGGTACATTTTGATTTTATTTTTTTCTTTTCTGATGATTTTTGCCGGAAAACTAAACTTACTCCATGAAAACACTTTTATCCCACTTATTTTTTCTTATGATGCTGTCTGGTGCAGCAGACGCACAGCAGGCTGGAACGCTTGATCATTCTTTTGACAATGACGGCAAGGTAACCGCTTCCATCGGCACCGCATCCAGCTTAGGAAAATCAATAGCCATCCAGGCTGACGGACGCATCGTCATAGCCGGATATGCAACAGGAAATCAAAATGACTTCAGCCTTGCCCGTTATATGCCAGGCGGTTCACCTGATCTTTCATTTAACGGAACCGGGGTGCTGCTGACAGATTTTAATCAGGCAGGAGATTTTGCAAATGGTGTTGCTTACAATCCGTTGAACGGAAAAATCTATACAGGCGGCTATACCGAAAACGGAAACGGGTTTGATCTTGCGCTCTCTGCCTGCAATTCAGACGGAACGCCGGATAATGGTTTCGGATCAGGCGGTAAAGTGATCACTTCCATGGGAACTACAGCATTCGGTAAAGCAATCGCATTGCAGGCTGATGGAAAAATATTGCTGGCTGGTTATTCACTGCAGGCTGCTTTCAATCATTTTACCGTGGTGCGGTACCTTGACAATGGTACACCGGATTCCACTTTCGGTGGCGATGGAATTGTAACAACGCTGATTGGTCAGGGTTCCGGAGTGGCCAACTGTCTTGTAATCCAGCCGGACGGCAAAATTGTGCTAGCAGGGCAGTTCTTTAATGCAGCTACACTCCATCCGGAAGCAGCCATCGTGCGTTACAATCCCGACGGCACACCTGACAGCACTTTCAATGGCAATGGGATCTTAATCATACCGGGAGTCAATATTGATCTTAATTTTTATGCTGTTGCCATTCAGGCCGATGGTAAAATCGTAGCCGGAGGTTATGCCGGCATCTCCCCTTCCACCAATAATTTCATGATCGCACGATTTCTAACAGACGGTGCTCCTGACAGTACTTTTGGCGTCAACGGCATGCTGGTTTCCCCGTTTGGAACGCAGGGAAGTGAGGTTACCTCTTTGCTTATACAGCCTGACGGAAAAATAATTGCAGGCGGTTACTCGCTGAATGGCAACAGCGATGAGTTCGCCCTGGCCCGATTTGATGCAGCAGGCAATCCTGACAATTCATTTGGAACAGCCGGCAAAACCAACACCGTATTCGGAACCAATGATGGCATTTATGCAATGGCTCTGCAGACAGACGGAAAGATTGTTGCTGCCGGAACAACTTTTATGACTGGCGGATTTGATTTGGCAATTGCCCGCTATCATTCAGGCATGAGCACCGGAATAATTCATCAGGATTTTCATGGGACAGGATTGATAGCCTATCCAAACCCGGTTACCGACCAGGTGAAACTTTCTTATGTCCTCCAAAAAACGGAATCCATTTCGATTCAGTTGACAGATGTGCATGGAAGATTTGTTTCCGAGCTGTTTAACGGCTCCCTGACGGAAGGAGCACATTCACAAATGTTCAGCCTGCCTGCTTCATTAGCAGGCGGTACCTACTACATCCGGTTAACCTATTCCGGGGTTGCTTCAACCGTGAAAATTGTAAAATAACCGTTTCCCGACATCAATTCTATATAATTGTTTTTCAAATATTTAAATAATAAAAACCCGGGAGGTTGTGCGATCGGTCAATTATTTATGATTTTTTGATCCGGCCGGTCTTTATTTAAAGAAACATTTTGTACATTTGCCCTCCCGATAAAAAAAGGGACTAAAAACATAAATAAGCACATGTCAAACCAGTATGAAACCGTATTTATTCTGACGCCTGTCCTTTCGGATGAGCAGATGAAAGAAGCGGTTGACAAATTCCGAAAAATCCTCACCGATCACGGTGCCATGGTTGTTCACGAGAACAATTGGGGATTACGCAAGCTGGCTTACCCGATCCAGAAAAAAACGACGGGATTCTACTACCTGATTGAGTTTAAGGCACCAGGCGATGCAATCGCCAAGCTCGAAGTGGAGTATAAACGTGATGAACGCGTGATGCGCTTTCTCACTGTTGCATTGGACAAACACGCCATTGCATACAATGAGAAAAAACGCCGTAATGCAGTCGCCAAACAGCAGGAAGCTGAAACCACCGCCTAAAAACAATCAACATGGCTAACGAAGTAAGATATCTGAATCCTCCGGCAGTAGAGGTAAGCAAAAAGAAATACTGCAGGTTTAAAAAATTAGGAATTAAATACATTGATTATAAAGATGGCAGCTTTTTACTGCGTTTTGTAAACGAGCAGGGCAAGCTTCTTCCAAGAAGACTTACCGGTACGTCTTTAAAATATCAGCGCAAAGTGGGACAAGCCGTTAAACGTGCACGTCACATTGCTTTAATGCCTTATGTGTCAGATCTATTAAAATAAGGAGACCGGACAAATGGAAATCATATTAAAACAGGACGTAAAAAATCTCGGCTATGCCGATGATGTGGTGAAGGTGAAAAACGGCTATGGTCTGAATTACCTCATCCCGAAAGGACTGGCAGTACTGGCCAGCGATACAAACAAGAAAATTCACACGGAGACGATGAAGCAGCGGGCCTATAAGCTCGGCCAGATCAAAGCTCAGGCTGATAAGGTGGCTTCATCACTCGAGAACATTACACTGACGATTCCTGCCAAAGCAGGTGAAAACGGAAAACTTTTCGGTTCCGTTACTGCCCAGCAGATTGTTGATGTACTGAAAAAGATGGGATACCACGTTGACAAAAAACAGATTCATATGACCGATGAGCACATTAAATCATTAGGCAGCTATACTGCTGATGTGCAGCTTCACCGGGATGTGAAAGTGAAAATGAACTTTGATGTAGTGGAAAGCTGATCAGATCAGTTTAAAACTGTTGAAAAAAAGCGGGCCCTGAACAGGAGCCCGCTTTTTTATTTTATGCTGCTCAGGCGGATTTGAAACTTCACCTTTTTATCACGGAAAAATAATTATCATTGCATTGGCCTGCTTTTTTATTCATACTGAGGTTATTTAAAACCTGAACTTAAATCCTTCTTTCCATGAAAAAACTTCTCTTCCTTGCCTGCATGATCATGTGTTCGCAGGTGTATTCCCAGAATTCCCAGAAAAAGGACAATTGTGTTTCAAAAAATTGTATACATGATAAAGAAGCCGGTTGTTACCGCAGCGAAGACGATTGTTCAAAATGCCAGCGGCACCTCACCGGCACTAACTACTACAATGATTTCAGCCCCAGCGATGGTATTTTTAATAAAGTTGATCCTTCCACCGGATGCCAGGAATGGGCCATGCTGACCTGCGGGAATAACTGCTGTGATAATCCCAATTTTAACTGCAAGCAGAAATGCAACAACATGAACCAGGAGGCTTATCCATACAGCAAATATCCTCGCCTGGCTGTAACGGAAGGAGGCAGGCTTGGCGGGTCAGACAAATGCCTTGTGATGAACTGCTATCCGAATGATCACATCCAGACTGAAAGTAAAAACTCACGGGCTGAAATCACCATCAGGCCAACCATCGTACCGGGTAAAACACAGTGGTTTTCCTGGAGCTTCAAGCTTCCGGCTGATCTTGGTTATGAGCAGGACAAGCAGAAATGCCAGGGCGTTAAGCACACCCATTTTATTATTGCACAATTGCACCATTATCCCAAAGATAAGAAACAGAAGATCAGCTCAGCCTGCTCAAAAAATCATGCGCCGCCTTTCATACTCAACCTGACCAAAGACAAAAACGGAGCGGGTTATATGGTCGGAGTACGCTATGGTGTCGACTGCGAACAGGGGAAAAACAGGATGCGTGGTGAAACAGCAGCCAGCAAAAGTAATTTTCCGGTGGTGCTGGATACATGGTATGATGTTGTTTTGGGTATTACCTGGTCAACAGACAATGCGGAGGGAAAAGTTGATCTGTCGATTTATAACAGTCAGACAGGAGAGATCGTATTTCAGTCGCTCGATAACCACCAGGCTAATTTATACCCTGATAATGCCAATGGCTGGATGCCGAATATCCTCCAGATGGGTGTTTACAGGGGTGATAATTTCTGCAGCAAATCAAGCATTTACCTGGATGAGTTTTCCATGTCGGAAGAGCGAAAAGATCTGCATTGCAAATGGGCCACCCTGACCAGGCAAATAAAATAGCTGAAAATCAGAAGTCAAGTCCCAGGGACAGGTAGAAAATATTTCTTCTGACCTTATAGTCGTCATAGCCCCAGGCCCAGTCGCACCTCACAAAATATCCGAACAGCCTGCTGCGTAATCCGAATCCGTAACCGGCTACAAATGGTTCAACCTGCTTGGTGAGAACAATGGTAAATGGATTCTGATAGATCAGCTTTTTGTTGAAGTTGTTGTCTGATGCATAAGGTGAAGTGCCTGTCCAGGCTGTTCCCACATCTGCAAAAGTTATGATCTGAGTATTCCTGATAAAATCGGATCGTATCGGTCGGTTCAGCAGATACTGGAATATGGGTATCCTGATTTCATTGTTCAGCAATACAAAGCTGTTCCCGTTCCTGATATTCTGGAGATATCCGCGCATCGGACTGGCCAGCGTCTGAAATGCATAATTCTGTGAATTATCAATGTTTACGGTGTAATCAAAATTATTAACCGGAACAATAGCATTGTCTTCCGAACCGAGGTAATAGATCAGCTTCATGTCTCCAAAAGAAGTGCTTCCTGAAAACCTGCTTGCCAGGATGATCTGCCTGTGAATTTTGGTATAGTGTCTGAAATCAAAACCAACCACACTCAGCACGCCATTCTTTACATCAAACTGCTTGTAGGTTTCAGCAAAGATCTTATACCTGGTGCCATTATAGAGGTTTAATCCCTTGGCAACTGTATTGTCGAATATATATTCCAGTTTGAAACCTCCCCAGTACTCGTTGCGGTTTGGCTCCGATAAGGTCGGCCGGTCTGTGGCAAGAAACACGGTCCGGTCCGTACGGAATGAAATGCTTCCCCTGAGCGCAGCCAGCTCGCTAAACGGATATTTGTTTATATACCGCAGTTCATGGGTATGAATTTTCAGGTAAGTGATGCCATCCGTTATTTCCCTTCCCTGTCGATAAAAGGTAATCAGCTTGTCAAGGCGTTTCTTCAGATTTTCATAGCTAAGCAGGTATTCATTGCTGTTCAGATCAAAGCCGATCCTTACCCCTCCTGTAATCTTATAATCGTTCAGCAGGTCGCTTACACCCAGCTTGATCATGGCATTCAGACCCGGATCAAAATAAACAGCGCCACCCGTATACGCCTGATAGGTATTATTCAGCAGGCTGTTGTCAAGCTGTACCTGGAAATAATCAGTTGAAAATGCAAGGTCATAGTTGCGCTGACGCGGAAGCTGGTATGGAATGGTATCACTTCCCATTGCATTCGAGCTCCTGGTTGCATTTTTATTTTTCAGCTTGTCCATTTTGTTGTTTCCTGAGCTCCTGTTTTTCCTTGGAAACTCGCTCTGGAAAACATAATTATTGATATCTATTTTCCCTGAATCCACTGGTGTGGGCGACTCACTGATCTTGATCAGTTCTCCGGCCGGGACAACGGGTGGCCTGGCTGCAATCGCCTCCATATACTGTTTCATAAAAGGCGTGGGAGCAGGTTCCATGGATGATTCGACAGGAGGAGTGAGTGGGCTGACAAACAACCGGTGCCTTCCGTTATAATAAAGCATCTGGGCATACTTGGTTTTGCGGAGGTTTACATCATGCTGCTCAATGCTCCTGGAATAGTTGGTCTGGTATGAAGTGCTGAAAACATAACGGTAGTGTTCGACGGTATCAATAAAGCTGATGACGCTGTCAAGCTGCGTGGAATACAGGTTGTAGATGCCGTTTTTTTCGCTGAGATATCCAAAGTGAAGCGAATCAATGGCGACCGGCTGCGTTTCATTTACGCCGGGTGTGGAAGTGATGCGCTTGAGCTGCGGTGATTTCGAAATGTAATCGTACATGAACAGATCAAAATTGCTGGAAGGCGGAAGGATATCACGCCTGTCAACATCTAACGTATCCACTATACGATTGGATGCAAAGACCACAAACCTCGAGTTATTTACAAAACGCGGCGTCAGGTCGTCATAAAAATCTTTTGTGAGCTGCTGGTTGGTATGCGTACGTATGTTATAAACGAAGATATCCGACTGCCCTTTCTGGACACCTGACAAGACAATTTCCTGTCCGTTATCAGCATAAGCTGCATCAAGCACTTTTTCAAAATAAAAGAACTTGTTTTTTTCCCTTTTCCTTTTGTCGATGTGGTGATAGGTCATCCATACCTTTCCTTTCTTTTCAGTGAAAGAGGTCAGGAATTTTCCTGTAGGATGCCAGAGCAATACCGGGTAGCTGTCGTCTGTTTTTTCAATCAGCGATTTATATCCGCCTTTTGCCAGCACCCTGGTTTTTTTCTTCTGCATGTCGTACAGGAATATTTTATACTTCCCGTTTTCATTTCCCATATAGGCCACCTGCCTGCCGTCAGGACTGACCCGGACCTGGCTGTATACACGGTTCTTTTTTCTGTACTTCAGGATCGACTCACCTGCAGGGAGGTTCCTTCCGTTGTCGGCATTCAGGTAAGATTTCTGATAATAGGTAAGCCAGTTGGCGGTTACTTCCTTCACCGTCAAACCGAAAACGTACAGCATTCCGCTTTCCACATTCCTGTTGATGCGGGTCATGTAAACCAGGTTGGAGACGGAAGCTTCGCCATAGCTTTGAATCATATAATTCCAAAGCGAATGGCCTGCAAATGCTTCATCCTTTTCAACCAGCCTGTTGAATTTTTTCAGCTTCCCCGACAGGATCAGGTCCCTCATCCTGTTATCGTCCTGAACCGTCCATCCGCGTGAAACATAGGTTACAAGCCCCTGGGTGAACCACTCAGGAAGGTTAAGCAGGTAGGAACTTTGCAGCCTGTCCTTGATATTTCCGCCGTACATGAGCTGCTCCAGCAGCACCTGCGTAACGCCTGCACGCATGGCCTGGCGGAGGTGCGCATGATTGCCATCGAAATACAACAGGATCTTGTTGCCAATAATCCTGGTGACACCACCGGTATTGGTTTGCAGCTCCGAAGTCTCCAGCCCGATGTTGGTCTGCTTCAGGTCCGACAGCTTGTTGTAAATAATAAACTGCAGCCTTCCTTCCGTCCGGTAATCGAGCAGCTTTTCAATCTCAGCAATTTCAGCATCGCCTGTCTTTCCCACAAATGCAGCAAGATCCTGTCCTCCCAGGTAAAAATAAGTGTCGAAATTCTTGAAACGGTAAAAGGTCCAGTAAAACTCATTGTACTGAACACGGTTTTTTCCGAATGTCATCTGTGATCCCTGGTAAAACTGCGCCTGGCTAAAGACAGGTAACATCAGCAATACCAGTGCAGGGATTTTCAGGGGTGAAAAAAAACAGCGTTTTCCAGGCTTACCTTTGATCTGAACTGTCATACTATTCTTACGCAATGATACTTTCCCCTTTAAAATAAACAGAAAGCGAATTTAAGCATTATTTTTTACTTTAATAACAACAGCTCCCCTGCCCTGTTAAGTTTTTGTAATTAATTAAACCCTTCACCGCCGCAAGGCAGGCCGGATTGACAATGATTACTTAATTTTGATCCGGCGGATTGATTCATTTCATTCTATAAATTCAGCATCATGAAACAAAAAGAACAGGACTATATTGCCATCAACAGGAAACTGTGGAATAAACGTACCGGCTTTCATCTGAAGTCGTCCTTCTATGATGTGGAGGGATTTATAAACGGAAAAAATCCGCTGAACAACATCGAACTGGAGCTTCTGGGTGATATCAAAGGTAAAAGCATCCTCCATCTGCAATGTCATTTCGGACAGGACAGCCTTTCACTTGCCCGAATGGGAGCCACTGTAACAGGCGTTGACTTTTCAGAGTCGGCCATTGAAACTGCACGGGAGCTGATGTCAAAAACAGGAATTCAGGCTGATTTTATCTGCTGTGACATCTATGATCTGAAAAAACATCTTGATAAAAAATTCGATATTGTTTTTACCAGCTACGGCACCATTGGCTGGCTGCCTGACCTCGATCGATGGGCAGGAATTGTAAGCTGCTTCCTGAAACCGGAAGGGAAATTCGTTTTCGCTGAATTTCATCCGGTGGTCTGGATGTTTGATCAGGATTTTGAAAAGATCGCCTGGCGTTACTTTAAATCCGATGCCATCATTGAAGAGGAGGCCAATACCTATGCAGATGCAGCAGCACCGATCAACCTGGAATCCGTATCCTGGAATCACGGAATGGCGGAAGTAATTTCCAGCCTGCTGAAAAATGATCTTTCACTGGTTTCATTAAGTGAATTCGACTACTCGCCATATCAATGCTTCAACGGCATGGATGAAACAGCGCCCGGTAAATTCAGGATAGGTAAGCTGGGAAACAAAATTCCCATGGTGTACGCACTTCTTGCGCGGAAAAAAGCAACATGAACATATTTAAAATACAACAGCCCGGAATTTCTCCAGGCTGTTTGCACGAATTGAAGCCCATGAAGCAGACCCTATAGCTTCTCAATTATTCCTTCAATCCTTTTTTTCTGATCATCCGGCGCTTTGGAAAGAGCGGTTTTGTAATTGGTCTTTGCCCCTTTCTTGTCTCCGGCCATATTCAGCGCTTCACCAAGGCTGTCGTACACGTTCCATGAATCAGGATACTTTTTCACGTTCTGTGAAAATATATCAATGGCTTCCTTTGTTTTGCCCTCACCAAGCAACTCGTAACCATAAGTATTCAGTTGCGGTTCATCGGCTATGGTCAGCGCTTCGGCACGGAGCGCAGCAGCCTCCTGCGTCTTGCCCTGCTTATCAAGGAGCTTTGCCTTGGTATTCAGGTTCATAAAATTCTTTTGAATCCTGATTGACTTATCAATCCATGCCGAGGCCACATCAAGATGCACATTGTTTTTAATACAATAGGCAGCAGCCTGGTTATGCCCCTGCCAGAAAAATCCGTTGATGCTGGTAAGCTCCTGCTTCATGTGCTGAAATACCACTTCGGGCACATCCATTTCAATCCGGAATGGAACCACCAGCTTATCCCATCGCAATGCTGCAACAACTGACTGCGCCTTTGGCGAAGTGAAATTATAGCTGAGCCATTCCTGTTGTTCACCCGAGGCGGGTGTAACCGTTACACGAAGGGCATCTTCCTTTTCATTATAAAAAAA
>Ga0157380_10000161_pt1 | contig 38543 bp, 36 predicted proteins | sample S35metaG_FD_119757 | JGI IMG/M metagenome (GOLD analysis project Ga0157380, IMG submission 119757) | Switchgrass rhizosphere microbial communities from Kellogg Biological Station, Michigan, USA - S3-5 metaG | ecosystem: Host-associated > Plants > Roots > Rhizosphere > Soil | place: USA...
CCGAAGCCCAGCTCGGCGCAGTCCGTTGCCCTGAGGGGGCTCGAGGGCGTCGCGGACTGACCCGTTGCCGAGGTCAGCGTGCTGGTCACCGCCATCGCCTTGCAGCTGGTCGGGTTGAGCGTGAAGTTGGGCCGGTTGACTTCGACCCTGACGTCGCGGTAGGCGATCGGGATGCCCTGCAGGATCTGGGGCAGCGGATCGCTCACCGCGGTGACCTGGGCGGTGGTCGGGTCGACGTTGAGGGCGTTTCTGACCGTCACCGTGCCGAGGTCGAAGGGGCCGGCCTGGGCCGGGACCTTGACGACCATCGAGTACGGCGCGCCCTTGTATGGACCGGCCAGGTAGGCGGCCGTGGGGGCCTTGCCCGCCTCGGGGACGTAGAGGGGGTTAGGGCCAGAGCCAGCTCCGACCGTCACCTGGCCTACCTGGGAGGCGGCCGGGCAGTTGCCGGTGATTGCCTGGGCGTCGGGGCAGAGCGGGACGCCGGCGAGCTTGGCCGAGAGGCCCGGGGGCAGGGTGGCCTGGATCCGGCTCAGGTTCGGTTCGCCGTCCTGGCGGGTGACCTGGAGGGTGAAGGGGCTGAAGGCACCGCCGCGCAGGTTGCCGGTGATGGCATTGAGGCCGGGGCTGAACTGCCCCGCGGCCGCGCAGCCCTGGTCGACGGTGAACGGGGAGTTGGAGACCACCGGCTCATCCGTGGCCCAGCTGGTGAACTCGGTGCGGACCTGGTAGTCGCCGCACTTGGCGGGCACCGAGAGCGCCGCCCGGGGGCCGCCCGTCAGCTGCAGGTGCAGGTTGGAGAACGGCAGCTGGGGGTTGTCGTCGAAGACCGTGGTCAGCTGGCCGGTGTTGGGGTCGAGGGTCGCCTTGCCCGGGAGCTTCAGCCAGAAGCCGGGGCCTTTGACGGTTATGTAGAGGGCTAGGAGGGAGTTGAAGGGGTTGTCTCCCTGGGTTGCCAGGTAGACGCTGCCTTTGAGCTGCTCATTCAGTAGCGGGGTGTCGATCGTGACCGTGCCGAGCTTGGAGGCTTCCGGGCAGGTCGGGTCGTTGTTGTTGCCGATCCCGATCTGGGACGAGGAGCAGGCGCCCAGGCCCTGGGCCGAGGAGGCGTTGACCGTCACCCCCTCGGGGAAGGTCATCTCGACCTTCTTGACCGCTGCGGTGGCGAGAGCGTCGGGGTCGTCGGACTGCGGCAGGTCGATGCTGACGTCGAGGCCGCTGGGGGACTGGGCCTGGCGGGACTGCGGGTTGACCGCCGCGGTGGGGGCGAAGGGGAGTTTGTGGCAGTTTTCGAAGACGAAGGGCGTGCCGTCGCCGTCGGCAGTCAGGGTGCGGGTGTCGAAGATCCCTGGGTTCTGCCAGGAATCACCGCGGGCGGTGAAGGCGACGGGCGTTTCCGAGCAGCTGGTCGGATTGCTCATGAAGGCGGTGCGCGGAGTTTTGGGTTCCGTGCCGAATGCTCCGTTGGTCCCGCGTTGGGCGTTGTGGATCGGGTCGGCGGGCACCCCCCAGAGGGTGATGTCCGCGGATTTGACTGACACGGCCTGTGAAATCGAGAAGCTTCCTGCCGAGATCGGGTACTCGGGCCCGGGCCCCACCCGCGGTTCGATCGTCACCACGGCCCCCAACACGTTGAACCCGAATTTGGCCGGGATGTCGGGTCCGTGGGGAAGGATGTAGACGCCGACCGACCGAGGTTCTTCGGGGTTTGCTCCCGCAGTAACAACGTGTGCGTAACCCACCTGGGCGTCGGCTGGACAGTTGTCGTTCCCCCCTGCCGGATTGATCAGATCAGGGATTTCGCAGGTCGGGATCGAGGTCGCGTTTCCGACCAGGCCCGCGGGAAGCTCGAGATCGACAGAGCGAGGATTCTCAAGCGGGAGATTCGTGCCCGAGTCGAAGGGCACCTTGAACGCGAACCCGAAGTCCGCGTGTTCGCCCGCCTGCCGCGAGAAGGAGCCGTCGGGATGTTCAATTCGGACCTGGAGGTCTTCGAATTCGAAGCTCGCCTTGGCGGTTGCGCTCCAGGCGAGCGAGAGGAGGCTCGCCGTCATCAGTAGGGCGAGGATCGAAGTCGACAGATTTCGCCTTGCGGACTTCACGAGCGACCCCCCTTCTTGGGAGCGACGGCATTCAAGGTGAGATGGACCACCTTCGGACTTGCGCCACCGAAGTGGACGCTGAGCTTGATCGGGAGCTTCCCTCTATCTCTGAGCGCACTCAAAGCCGTCTTGGTGAGGGAGAAAGGCACGCCGACCACGCCTGCCTTCTTAGCCTTGACCGGTGAACTATCCACCTTTCCTCCGACCACGTTGACGGTGCCGGGGCCGCTGACCGTGAGTCGCAGGCGAGCCGTGCCGCCCTTCGCCAGCTGCTTTCGATCCGCGGCGGACAGGGGGCGCAGGTTGCTGATCGCGAACGGTGCCCCACCGGCCTTCTCGCCGCCCTTGGGCGATTCGAGATCCGGAGGCCTGCCGATCGGGGGCCGGCAAGCTTCGCCTTCGCAGTCCGGCGCAGCCGCGCCGCTTCCGCGAACCCGCCGCCGACCCGGGCGTCATAGACGTCCAAGCTTTGATCGGTATCGCCGGGAACCAGGGCCTCGTCGGTAGTGAAAAAGACGTCGCTACCGTCGGGAGTGGCGTCGCCGAAGCGGGCGACGTAGGGGCCGTTCCCAGGGCTGATCAGCGTAAGCTGGCCATCCAGGTACCGGTAGACGTCGCGAGTCGCATTGTGGTCTTCCGCGACGAGGGGATAGGAGGTATCGAAGAACATTTCCCCATGGTCGTTGACCACTTCGGGAGTCCGGTTGCTGACAGTTCTGATGCCAGTCGGGAGGCCGTAGTCGCGCGCGCCGAGCCCGCCGGGTGGGCATGAGACGCAGACATCGGTCTGGGCTTCGGCGTCGTATAGGTGGACCGTCCCGTTCGTCCCATTATTCGTGTCGACATAGGCGAGGTAGCGGCCGTTGGGGCTGGCAAAGTGTTGGAGTCCACTAGCGCCGCCGACGCCGCCGCCCAAGTCCGACGCCGTGAACGTGTGCGTCACACCATCGCGCCACGACTTGGTTCCGGCGCCGGATTCTTCGTCGGCGAAGTACACCGTCTTGGCGTCATCTCCGACGGCGTATACGGAATACCCGGACGTATTAGGCGATTGACCAATCAGCTCGATATCCCCGGACTGGGTGTCGACGCGATACATCCACACGTTAGAGATGCTGGGTGGGTTGTCGGCCGTCAGCCGCGTTTGCGTGCGGATGATCGCGTACCGCCCGTCACGGCTGATGCCATCGAGTCTGGCATTCACCACCGTACCCTGCGGGACCTCGGCTCCAGCCTCCGCGACGGAGACCGGAGCCGTGGCTCCGCCCAGGTCGTGACGGTAGACCGCGCCATCCCCGTCCTGCTGGTCGTAATACATGACGGTCCCGTCGTCAGAGACAAATCGTGACGTCAGCGCATCTGGCGGCAGAACGGAAGCAGTGCTTGAGCTCTCCAGCGTCAGCCCTTCGCCGCGGGACCAACGGTACATCGCCTGGGTGGGCGCCCCTGGCAAAAGGCTCCTCGGTCCCACGAAGACGACCCAGCTGAAGTCGGGGGCCCCAGCGAGGTAAATATTCTCGGTCTGAGGTGAAGCCATCCTGAAGAAGGAGGCTTCATCTGGGGCGCCGCCGACGAAGGTGTACTGGCCGGTTTCGAGATCTTGGATGTATAGGTTTCCTCCGTCCTCGTACGGGCCGGTCGGCCCCACGGGGGTCAGGACGCGGTTGCTGACCACCATCGAGTGAGTGAAGTCCGGCGAGACGGCGTGGGTAACCGACTCAATGATGATTTTTGCGGTGTTTATCGGCGGATCAAGAGTTCGCCAGTCGAGCCAGCCCGTCGAGGTTCGCCGGCTGAGCACTCGGCTGAACAGCACCGAGCTGGAAGCATCGGTGGGCGCTTGGCCAAGCTGGAACATCACCCCACTCCCGTCCGGCGCCGCCTGGAAACCCATGACAGGACTGATCGACCCTCCCTTCTTGATTCTCGGGCTCACCTGCTCATATGCGCGTATGACTCCCGCGCCAGAGGTGGTAAAGGTGCGATCCGTGCCTGCCGCCTCGCCGGCGGAGTTCTTGGCCACCATTCGGTAGTGGTAGGTCGTGTGGGGTTGCAGGCCGGAGATCACGCGGCTGAACGTGCGCGGAGTCCTTTCGCTGCCTGCGCTTGCTTCGGTGCCGGCAGGTACCTCGCTCCCGTAGGAGGTCGTAAGCCCGTATTCGAAGCGATAGGTCGTCTGGCTACCGAAGGTGGTCTCTATCGTGCCGGTGAGTTCGGCCGAGGTGTCGGTGACCGAATTCGCGCCTCCCGTTTCGACTTCCGGGGGAGCCAGCAAGGTGTGGAGAGGAACCGCACTCGAGGTCTGCGAGAGCAGCGAGTTTTCTGCGACCGCGCGGACGAGGTAGTCGCTGTTCGCGACCAGACCGGTCAGGTCGGCCTGCACGGTTTCGGGGCCGCTAAGCGGCTGCCCGAGGGTCGGGGTCCAATTGGTGCCACCGTCAACGGAGTATTCGAAGTAGCCGACGCTGCCGGCGGGCGGCGGGTCGCCGGGGCTGCCGCCCGGGTCAACGCCGGGATCGACTTCGGCACTGAGATGAGCGCCGGTTGCGGTGATGGCGGATAGGACCGGGGCTTCGACACCGGGGAAGGTCGCCAGAACGTACACGTCGACCGATCCGCCGGGGAACTCGTAGATGCGTTCGCTCGTGCCGTCGAAAGTGAGGCCGAACCCGTCGCGGGAGGGGCTCTGGTACTCCAACGTGCCCGCGGGGGAGAACCGCTTCAAATTGGAGCCGGTCTCGACCACGAGGATGCCGTTTGCCGGGTTTACGGCGAAGGCCTTGACCGGTCCCGCATCCTGCACTTTCCCGAGCAGGGTTCCGGTGGTGCTGAAGTGGTGGATGCTGCTACCCCCTTCCTGGGCGGCATAGATGCTGCCGTCGGGGGCAAGGGCGAGGCGCTGGGGAACCAGGCCGGGGGTGGCAATGCTGTCGACCAGCGTTCCCGAGGTGTCATAGCGGCGGATAACTTCCGCGCCTTCTTCGTTAACGAGAAGGTCGTGGGAGGTCGGATCGACCACCATGCCGCCAGCCGCAAGCGGCACTTCGAAGCCAGGGTCTTTCGTATAGGTCGGAACCGGAGCGCCGTCGGAGACAAAGCGCTTGATCACACCTCCGCCAAAGTTCGGATTCTGCGACGCGTAAATAACGTCGTTCGTCGTATCGGCGGCGACCTCAGCGGGAGTAATTCCCGGATTGAATGTGACTAGGGGCACTGCGCCCGAAGTCGAATCTGGTTCGAAGAGGTGGACGGCTTCCCCGGATTCGTCGGCGACGATGATATTGCCGTGGCCGTCCCTGGTGATCGCGTTGCGGCCTCCGTAGAAGGGTCCGACGATTTCTCCGGCGCCGAAGTTTGCGAGGTGGCCGTAGCCGGGTTTTGCTTCCGGAGCTGCGCTGGCCAAGGGCACGACCACGGCGAGCAGCAGGGCAGTCGTAAGCAAGAGCGCGACGATAGCGGCCGGAATTGAAGAGGTTGACCCATATGAACGGCGTTCTGCTTTCACTCTTGCTGCCTTTCTGATTGGAGCGCCGGAACGGGCGCTAGGTGTTATTTCCGGTCCGTTCCGGCGCATTCAGGTGCTAGCCCGCGACGATGATCGGGGTCGCAGGGGTGGTCAGGTTTTTGACAGGGACAGTGGAGTTACTGGACTCCCAGGTGACCACTTCTTTCGATCCCGCGATTGCGCAGGTACCACCGTCATTGGCCCAGGTGTACGAAACGGGGTTGCCGTGAGCATGGAAAGCCGAGGTCAGTGCTTTCGGCGTCGTCAGCCCGTTGTTGAAGGTGCCGACCATGTTTGGGTTGGTGGTGGTCAACTTGCAGCCAGGCAACGTGGTGGAGCGGAGCACCACCGCGTCGGGGGGGAGGTTGTACGAGGCGAGGATGAAGGCGACGCCACTTCCCCCTCCACCTGGGGCGAGTTTCCATTCGCCAGACAGGGTCGCGCTCAAGCCCGAGCTACAGGAAGAGACCGACGGCGTGACGGTGAACGACAGCGCCGTGGCTTCATTTGCCGGCGCCGCCGGCACCTGACCGGTGACTTTGAGGGTGCACGAGCCGAGCGACGTGGTGAGCCGAGGCCCGGCACCGGTGCCGCCGAATTCGAATTTCGCGTTCGCGGGATACATGCTCGCCGAGGAGCTCGCCGGGACGGCGAGCGCCAGGAGCGCACCCACGATGGTGAGTAGTGCGAACTTCTGCTTCATCTAGTTACTGCCTTTCTGATCTGCGCCGCCTTGACTGGGGGGCGCGGTTTGCCGCGCCCGTTGGGGCGAGGCCTCCCCGTCTTCCCCGTTGACGGCAAGCTCATCGGCGCAGCCGGCCGCGGCGTCGGCGCGTCCCTTCTCCGGCGTCGTCGTTGCGTAGATCGCGGCGGCCAGCCGCGGGTACCCCGATGAAGATTCGACCTTCGCGCTCGGCTCGGTGGCGAGCTCGAGGAAGCGCTTGGTGGCACCGGCCTCCCGGGCGGCGACCTCGTAGCGGCGGGCGACCTCGAGCGGGGTCATCCCCTCGCAGGCCTTATGGCCCATGGCGCGGACGGAGGCGTCGCCCGCGTACGCGGCAGCGGCAGCCTCGGCCGGACGTTGCTCGGCCTGGGTGGTGCGGGCGACGGTCGAGCTGGTGCCGTCGTCTCCGCCTCCACAGCCGGCGAGGGCGAGGAGCGAGGCGCAAGCAAGCGCCGTACACGCGGTCCGGGTGGTGCGTCCCACTCCCATCCTCTCCCTTGTCCCATGGCTCTGCCTCTGCCCACCCGTTTCCGGGTTCCCTGGCCGAGGCGTCCGCCGTTTCCGAAGACGCGTCAATAAGAACAGACACGGACCATCTTGTCAAGTCAGAAACGAGACAGCTTTTTGTTTTCGGAGTGTAAACGGCTTGGTAGAAGGGATGGCGGATGTACGTACAACGTTCCAAGAGCCTCTCAGCCAGTTGGGCGCGTACCAGTTGAGTAATCTCGCGTAGTGAGCCTCGATGACCCCGGCAAGCGGGGATATCTTCCCTCGACGATGGTTGAAACTCCGTGGGGGGATGCAGCATCGCTGCGTGACCGAAAGCTGCGGCCGGGCAGGGGCACGCCCCGCGAGGAGGCCGGGCGCAACCAGCGTGAGCGGCTGTTCGCGGCGATGGTGGCGACCGTCGACAACAAGGGCTACGAGGGGACCACGGTCGCCGACCTGGTCAAGCTCTCCGGTGTCTCCCGCAGTGCCTTCTACAAGCACTTCGAGGACAAGGAGGCCTGCTTCCTGGCGGCGGTGAAGGAGATGGTCGAGCCGACGCTGGTGAAACTCGCCGGCGACGAGAGTGCGCCACCGGGTGTGGAGCGGGCGCGACAGGCCTTCGAGGGCTTCTTCCGCCTGATCGTCGAGCAGCCGGCGGCGGCGAAGATGTGCATCGTCGAGGTCTACGCGGCCGGGCCGGAGGGAGCCGACCTGGTCGACCGCTCGATGGACCAGGCGACGGACCTGGCGGTGGCGATGCTGCGGCAGGTACCAGAGCGCGAAGGCCTGCCGCGGGAGCTGGTGCGGCCGATCGTCGGCGGCATCCAGAAGGTGATCCACAAGCGCCTCTACCGCGGCCAGGAGGAGGAGCTGCCGGGGCTGGCGCCGCAGCTGTGGGAGTGGCTCTTCTCCTACCCGGTGCCGCCGGGCCCGCTGAAACCGACGCGGCGGCGCACGGTCAAGGCGGTGCCCTTCGAGGAGCGCCAGGCGCAGTCGAGCCCGCCCGAGCGGCTGCTGCGGGCGCTGGCCGCGGTGGTCGCCGAGAAGGGCTACCCGGACACCACCGTGGCCGAGACCGTCGAACGGGCCTCGACCTCGCAGCGGACCTTCTACGAACACTTCAAGAACAAGGAGGACGCGATCGTCGCCGCCCTCGACAGCGGCTCGGCCCACATGCTGGCCGCCGCCCTGCCGGCCTTCCGCCGCGCCCCCGACTGGCCGCATGCGGTCCACGACACCCAGGAGGCGATGTTCTGCTTCGGCGCCGAAGAGCCCGAGTACGCGCGGCTCGGCGGGGTCGAGATGTATGCGGCAGGCAAGCGCGCTCTCGACCAGCGCGAGGTCGTCACCGAAGGGATGGAGGGCCTGCTCGCACCCGGCTACGAGCTAAAACCGGAGACCCCGCCGATCGCGGCCGAGGCGATCGGCGGCGCCCTCTACTCACTCCTCTACGACCACGTCAACAAGAAAGGCCCGGAGACCCTCCCGGACCTGGTCCCAACCCTGGTCTACGTCACCCTCGCCCCGTTCCTCGAGGCCGAGGAGGCCTATGAGGTCGCGGTCGGCTAAGGCGCTCAGGAGAGCTGGAATCCTCCGATGATGACTACAGCAAGGCTGAAGAAGCCGTACAGCATGATTCGCTGAGTCGACCGGATGTCGCCCCGCAACTCGACCGCGGAGGCCTGCATCTCGCCGCGCAGCTCGTCGGTGGTGGATCTAATTTCGCCGCGCAGCTCATCCGTGGTGGATTTGATCTCGCCTCGCAGCTCATCGGTGGTGGATTTGATCTCGCCGCGCAGCTCGTCCGCGGTGGATCTAATTTCGCCTCGCAGCTCTTCAGCGGTCGATCTAATTTCGCCGCGCAGCTCTCGAGTGCTTGACTTGACGTCGCCACGAAGTTCTCGGATGTCGGCTTCGACCACCTGAAAACGAGCGTCGATCCGAGAGAATTCGCCGTCGACGCGATCGAAGCGTTCGCCCATGCGCTCCTCGAGGGAGTCGATCCTCTTGCCGGTGGTCTGCTCCTCCATCGTTTGCATGATGGCAAGCGTAACCTATTGTCTGTAACAAGTGGTGCACGGAACTGCAAATTCTTTGTCTCAGGCCGGTGGCGAGTCGATCGCGAAGAGGCGCCACTCGTCTGGGGCGGGGACGGCGGGCCGATGGAAGCCGGCGGCCTCGATCACCGCCCGCAGGTCGTCCATCCGAGTCGGCGTAGTGCCTCTCGGTTCCATCCGCTTAGATGACACTATGGCGGCGTGAGGTCCCCTTGGTTACGGCTGCACGGAAGCGCGCTCGGCTTCGCCGTCTTCGCCCTGGCCCTGCCCGCCTTCCACGGCAGCACCGAGCCGATCGGGCCGCAGTTGCGGGAGCGGATGGCGGGCGCCTCCATGCATCGCGGCTGCCCGGTCGGGTTCGACCGCCTGCGGCTGCTGCGGGTGACGCACTGGGGGTTCGACGGCGGGGTCCATCGCGGACGGCTCGTCGTCCACCGCGACTCGGCCCAGCCGATGCTGCGGACGATGCGGGAGCTGTTCGAGCTCCGCTTCCCGATCCGCCGCATGCGCCTGGTCGACGCCTACGGGGCCGACGACCACCGCAGCATGGTCGCCGACAACACCTCCGCCTTCAACTGCCGCACCGTCGCCGGCACCGATCGCTGGTCCGAACACGCCTACGGCCACGCGATCGACGTCAACCCGATCGAGAACCCCTACGTCACCGCGGGGGGCTACGTGTCGCCGCCGGCGGGTGCTCCTTATATAGACCGCTCGCAGCGAGCCAAGGGGCTGATCCACCGCCGCGGCCCGGTCGTCGCCGCCTTCGCCGCCAGCGGCTGGAAGTGGGGCGGCAACTGGTCCTGGCCGAAGGACTACCAGCACTTCTCTGCCACCGGCGGCTGAACGTCGCCGCGCGCATCCCCATAGGCTCCTGCCCGTGACCCTGCGCGACTTCCGCTACGTCGCCCTCGCCGAGGCGACCAGCTTCCTCGCCCTGCTCGTCGCTTCGGTGATCAAAAACACCGGCGGCTCGGAGATCGGGGTGCAGATCCTCGGCCCGATCCACGGCCTGCTCTTCATCGCCTACGTGGCGATCGCCTGGATGCTGCGCAAGAAGGAGGGCTGGACCGGCAAGCAGACCTTCTGGATCCTGGTCGGCGCCGTCCTCCCCTTCGGCGGCTACGTCGTCGACTGGTGGCTGCTGCGGCGCGAGCGGACGACCGCCGCCCCATGACCAGGGGCCGGGCGCTGATCCTGCTGGCGGTCGCCGTGGTGGCGCTGCTGGCGGCGATGCAGCCGGCCGATCAGCGGATGACCGACAACGGTCCGGGCATGGTCCCCTTCGAGCTGGCGGGATCGGCCGAGCGCTCGCAGGAGATCCGCGCCGAATGGGGCGAGGACGGGCGCGACGCGGCCCGGCAGCAGCTCTGGATCGACTACGCGTTCATGCTCGCCTACGGCGCCTTCCTGGTCCTGGCGGCGGCCGCGACCCGCGACCTCGCCCGCTCCCGCGGGTGGCGGCCCCTGGTCACGGTCGGCGCGCTCGCCGTCCCCGCCGGCGGGATCGCGGCCGGGTGCGACGCGATCGAGAACGCCTGCCTGCTCCTCACCCTCGGCGGAGCGGGATCGTGGGCGCCCGTCACCGCAACCCTGTTCGCGGTTGCCAAGTTTGCGCTGCTGGCGATCTCGCTGGCCTACCTCCTGGCCGGCCTGGCGATGCGGTTGCGCGGCCGGCTGCAGCCGGCCGGCACCTAAGCGGCCCCCGCTCAGCCGGGTCTCCGCGCCCAACCGCTTGTCGAAGATCGAGTTTTAAACCTCTGTGTTTCTAGTTAGTCTCCTTTGCGTACCTGAGAAGAACCAAGGGAGACAACATGGCAGGCAATGGGCGGCTTTCGGCAGCAGAACTCGCAAAGATCCCGGAGGGAAGCCTCTCGCTGGAGGCCGCGGCGGCGTGGAACGCACCCGGCGGCCCCGCCGACGCGAACCTCCTCCCCACCGGGTCCGAATCCAGCTATCGCACCCTCGAGGGGCAGGAGAAGCAGCGGGCCTTCTGGTGCGGTCAGGGCAACTGCGGCAACGCCGCGGTACCGGGGACGAGCAACCACGGCCTCGGCATCGCCGTCGATCTGAAGGAACCGTGGATGCGGGAGTGGATCGACGAGAACGGCGCCGAGTACGGGTGGCGGAAGACCGAAGCCCCGAGCGAGTGGTGGCACGTCAACTACGTCGGCGGCGTCGACTTCCCCACCTTCGAGCCGATGAAGAAGGGGTCCCACGGCGAGCGCGTCGTCCGCATCACCAAACGGCTCGCCTTCATCCACGAGCCCGGCGGGGACGCCTACCTCGATCGCTTCTACGAGAACTTCAAAGAGCCGGTTGAGGATGCGGTGGAAGAGTTCCAGAAGGACCAGAAGCTGGGAGTCGACGGGGTCATCGGGCCGAAGACGGCCGCACGGATCCACGGGGTGTTCCACCGGCAGTTCGCGGAGCGGGGGGACAAAGGGAAATGAAACAGCGCTGGAGCCTGCTCTGGGCGGCTCGCTTCGTCGCCAGGTGGGAGGGCTTCCTTCCCACCGCCTACCTCGACACGATCGCCTCGCCGCCGATCTGGACCATCGGCTACGGCCACACCGGCGGCGTGCAGCCGGGGCAGACGATCACCGAAGGCGAAGCGCGCAAGCTGCTGGCGGCGGACCTCGAGGACGCCGCCCGCGCCGTCGCGCAGGAGGTGAAGGTGCCGCTCACGGTGCGCCAGCGCATCGCCCTGATCTCGATCGTCTTCAACTGCGGGCCCGGGGCGCTCGACGACACGCACCTGATCAAGGACCTCAATGCCGGCAACTACGAGGGGGCCGCCGATCGCTTCCTCGAATGGGACCACGCCGGCGGCGTCCGGGTCGAGGGCCTGACCAACCGCCGCAAGTCAGAGCGGTGGATCTTCCTCCACGACAACCGCAAGTCGAGAAAGGTCAAGGTCACCTCTCGCGCGCAGCTGAGCAAGAGCGACCGATCGACGGCCGCGGTGACCGGCGGGGTCAGCCCTCGCTGACCCACCGCCGCGCCGCGTCGATCTCATCCATCCCGAAGATGCGGACTTCGCCGGGGGCGAGCCAGGCGAAGGCCCGCATGGATTTCACCAGCCACTCGACGTCGGTGACGAAGGCGAAGCGCTTCCAGGCCGAATGATCGCGGACCCAGGTCCGGAGGCCGGTCTCGACGTCCTCGAGCATCGCCCCGGCCTCGAGCCCGTCGAAGTCGGGCAGGGCGAAGACCAGCCGCAGCTCGCCCGACTGGACCCCCTCCTTCAGGGCCGGCTCGAGCACCTCGACGTAGTCCTCCTTGGTCAGCTTGCCGGAGGCGCGCAGCCCGATCGTCCCCGGCGGCATCTCCTCGATCCGCTCGATCATCGCCCGTCCCCGCTTCCGGTGATCCAGTTCGGCCCGCGGTAGGGAGGCATCAGCAGCACCAGCCCGATCAGCACGCCGGTGGCGCCGGCGTAGAGGAAGAGCTCTGCGACGCCTTCGTTTTCGCCGACCACGTTCTGGCCCATCGCCAGGATCGAGAAGGTGAAGATCGCCAGCCCCAGGCTGCAGAGCAGGAAGGGCTTGCGCCGGTCGGGCATGAACTCGAGCCGGACCAGGCTGACGACGATGAGGACGAAGATCCCGAGCTCCAGCAGGCCGAGGATCGTCCAGGCGGCGTCGACGCCCGGGATCGTGTCGAGGAAGGTTCCGCTGAACTGCTTCTCGATCGGCGGCGGGGCGCCGTGGCCGTCGATGATCTTCTCCTTGCCGGCGTAGAAGAAGAGAACACCCAGCAGCAGGTAGATGCCAGCGAGGGTCAGGGCGTAGACCGCCGCATCCTCCCAGCGCATGCGGTTCCGTTCCATTTTCAGCTCCTTAGGGCTCGACGATGTTGAACCAGATGTTGAAAGTGTCGAGTAATCCAACCAATTCCGCCAGCGGCCCGACATCGGGCTCGACGCCGATCGTCCCCTGCTTCGCCTCCTCCAGCAAATCGGTCTCGCCGACGATGACCGCATCGAGGTCCTTCCGCGCCAGCGTCACCGTCGCGTCGGCGCCCGCGTCGGAGCGGCCGAGCGAGTGGTTGAGGGAGCCGTTGCGCAGCTCCAGCACCGCCTCCTCGCCGGTGTCGGTGAAGACGAGGTTGAGGGTGATCTTCCTGCCGGCGGCGTCCGGGCCGTTGAGCCGCATCGCCATGTAGTTGAAGAGCAGCTCCAGGCTCATAGCCCGCACCGTGTCGGCGGTCGCGGTGCCCGGGAACTGGACGTCGGGGACGCCGTGGCGCAGCTCCTGGGCGCCGGTCAGGTAGTGGCCGCGCCAGCTTCCCGACTCCGCCTGGTAGCCCATCTGCTCGAGGGTGTCGGCCTGCAGCTCGCGCGCCTCCTGGTTCTGGGGGTCGGCGAAGACGACGTGGTTCACGACCTCGGCGACCCAGCGGTACTCGCCTTCCTCGAAGGCCGCCCGCGCCTTCGCCAGCACCTCGTCGGCGCCGCCCATCAGCTCGACGTAGCGCTTCGAGGCCTCCTCCGGCGGCAGCCGGTGCAGGTGGGCGGGGTTGCCTTCGAACCAGCCGAGGTACTTGACGTAGGTGGCCTTGACGTTGTGGTTGACGGTCCCGTAGTAGCCGCGCAGGCTCCACTCGCGCGCCAGTTCCGGCGGGAACTCGATCATCTCGGAGATCTCGACCGGGGTATAGCCGTGATTGGCGAGGCGCAGGGTCTGGTCGTTGATGAAGCGGTAGGCGTCGCGGCCGTTGCGCAGCATCCGCAGCACCTCCTCGGTCCCCCAAACCGGCCAGTGGTGCATCGCGTAGAGGACCTCGGCCCGGTGGCCCCAACGGTCGATCGTCTCGTTCAGGTACTGCGACCAGGCCTGCGGGTCGCGGGTCGGGGCGCCGCGCAGGGTATAGGTGTTGTGCAGGGTGTGGCAGCAGTTCTCGGCCGCGGTCAACGCACCCAGCTCCTCGATGAACCAGTGCATCTCGGCCGGAGCCTCGGTGTCGGGGGCGAGCAGGAACTCGAAGGTGAGGCCGTCGATCTCCAGCTTCTGGCCGGTCTCGGTGATCTCCTCGGTGGGCGGGATCAGGGTCGGTTTCCCGGCCGAGACGGTGATCCCGAGGCCGACGCCGACGTGCCCCTTGGGGCCGGGCTGGACCAGCACGCCGGTGTGGTACATCGCCCGCCTGCTCATCGCCGTGCCGGCCATCACGTTCTCTGAGACGGCAGCCTCGAGGAATCCGACCGGGGCGATCACCCGCACCTTGCCGGCCTTGACGTCGGCTTCGTCGATGATCCCCTTGACGCCGCCGTAGTGGTCGACGTGGCTGTGGGAGTGGATCATCGCCACGATCTCCTTGCGTGGGCGGTGTTCGAAGTAGAGGTCGAGGGCGGCCTTCGCGGTCTCCGGCGAGACCAGCGGGTCCATCACGATCAGGCCGGTGTCGCCCTCGACGATCGTCAGGTTGGAGAGGTCCTGGCCCCGCACCTGGTAGATGCGGTCGACGACCTTGAAGAGCCCGCCCTTCTTGATCAGCTGCGCGTTTCGCCAGAGGCTCGGGTTGACGGTCGGCGGAGCCGGCGCCCCATCCTCGACGAAGTCGAGCGCGGCGCCGTTGTAGACCGGAATGCCGTCCGTGTTGGTGGCGATCCCGTTGTTGTTCAGGGGAGCGATGAAGCCGCGGGCCGCGTCCTCGAAGTCCCGGGTGTAGTCGAAGGGCAGCTCACCCAGCACCGCTTCGTTGATCTTCTGAGTGAACTCACTCGCGTCCTTGTGCTCACACATAGCTCTCCCTTACCAAACTTTGGTGTTCTTGATTATTAAGTGACTCTTGTGTTACAAGGAACTGCAGGCTTCCTTCGACGCTATCCGCGTCCAATCAAGGAGAGTCACATGAAATACCTCAAGATCTTCGGCCTCGCCGCCGTCGCGGCTGCGGCCCTGACGGCGCTCCTCGGAGCCGGTTCGGCTTCGGCGACCGTCCTCTGCACAGGCACACCCTCAGGGACCCATTGCGCGAACAAGGAGGTGGAAGGCCAGCAACTCGATCTCAGTGCAGTCAGCTCGGTCCTGATGAAAACCGGGAGTACCACGCTCACAACATGCTCGGCGAGCACAATCAAAGCCAAAATAACCGACGCGGGCAGCACAACGACGACAGTCAAAGCGGCGGTCGAAGAATGGACCTATGGAGGGTGCACCACGACAGTCGACACCCTCGCGAAAGGCACGCTGGAATTCCATCATCTGGCCGGCACCGATCAAGCAACCATCACAAGTAGCGGAACAGAAGTTACAAAGCAGTTTCTCGGCGTCAGCTGCATTTTCAAAACCGTTAACACCTCGATTGGCACCATCACAGGTGGCAACCCGACGACATTTGATGTCAACGGGACCATCCCGCAGTCAGGTGGAGGCTTCCTCTGTCCGGCAAACGGAACCTGGAGCGGTACATACAGAGTGACAACCCCGGCCGGAACAACGCATTTCGCAGCAGGCTGATCGACCCACAAGGCAAAGCCAACGCGGCCGCCCCTCCAGGGGTGGCCGCTCTCGCTATCGAGACCTAGGGTCTCGCCGATGCCAGGAGAGAGTGGCCAGGGCCGGATTCGAACCGGCGACACCACGATTTTCAGTCGTGTGCTCTACCAACTGAGCTACCTGGCCTAGGCGCAGGGCCGAAGGCTAGCGGGAGGCCGCGTCCCGGGGCTGATTGCATGGGGGCATGGGCTGGCCTCGGGCAGCGGTGGGGTTGGTCGCCGTCGTGGCGGCCGGCGCGTTGCTGGTCTCCGGAGGGCACAACGCCGACCCAAAGACCCCGGCCGGGCTGCCGGGAATGCCGCCGCCCTTCCTCGGGGTCGCGGTGCTCGGGGACGGCGGGCTGACCGCGGCGGTAGACGCCTACGGGAGCGTGGTTGACCTGCGAGAGGGGCCGGCGGGGCCGGCGCTGATCGAGAACCCGGCCGACCGCCAGGCGGCGGGGACGGTGGAGCCGGACACCGGGATCCAGGTCTGGGTGCGAGCCGGGGGCGCGGCCGAGCCGATATGGGAGGCGGACTCGGTGCGGCAGCGCTACCTGCCGGGCACCAACGTTCTGCGAACGGTCGCGCGGTTCGGCGGGAACCGAATCACGATCGAGCAGGCAGCCCGCCGTGGCGAGTTGGCGATGGTGGCGGAGAGCGACACGGCCGACGTCGAACTGCGAGCGAACGCGCCGGGTGAGAGGTTGACCGAAGACCCGCGCATCCTCGCCGAGGCGGCGACGGCCGATCGTCGCTGGCTCGACCGTGCCAGGCCTCTCGGCACCGGCGCACCGAGGTGGGCGCGCGAGATGTACGACCGTTCGCTGCTTGTCCTCCGCGCCCTCGCCGGAAGCAACGGCGCCGTCGCCGCCGGGGCCCGCCACGGCTGGGCCTACGTCTGGCCGCGCGACGCTTCGGCGGTGGCGATCGCCTTCGCCTCAGCCGGCTACCGGGCAGAGGCCGAGCGGATCACCCGCTTTCTCCTCGGGCTTGGTCTCGGCCACGCCGCCCGCTTCCACGGCGACGGCAGTCCCGTCCCAGGCCGCGCCGCCCAGGGCGACGCGATCGGCTGGGTCGCCGGCGCTTCCAAAGCCGCGGGAATCATCGGCAGCGAACGCCACGCGTCGCGGATCCTCGCCGGCGGCCAACCAATCCCCTGGCGCGACCGGTCCGACTACTGGGAGGGCGAGCCCGGCGACTACCTCGGCAACGCGATCGCCTCCGGCGCCGACGTGTCTGAGTTAAACCGTCATATATGGGGGGAGAACTCAGACACCCCCCTGCGGCGTGGTCTGGTGCGGGAGGCGGGTGAGCCGGATTCCGGCCTCGACTCGGCCGCCGCCTGGGCGGTACGGCCCTTCTCCGCGCCCCGCCTCTACCCCGTCGTCCGGACCACGCTGAATCGCCTGGTCTCCCAGGCCACCCCCTTCGGGATCACCCCCGGCTCAGGCTGGCCCGGCGGCGCGGATCCCTGGTCTGCGCCGACCGCCTGGACCGCCTGGTCGCTCGCGGCACTCGGCGAGCGCCGGCAGGCGCTGCGGCTGATGGAGGCCCTGCGCCGCAGCGCCACCTCCGCCGGCGACCTCGCCGAGCGGGTCGACGCCCGGACCGGCGTCCCGCGCTCGACCACCCCGCTGGCCTGGTCGCACGCCTTCGCGATCCTCGCCCTGCGGGAACTCTGGCCCGGCTAGAGCTGGCCCCGCATCAGGCCCATCAGCTCCAGCGCCCCCGCCTTGTGCAGGGGTTCGTTGAGGTTGCCGCACTTCGGGCTCTGCACGCAGGAGGGACAGCCCTGCTCGCAGGGGCACTCGGAGATCAGCCGCTCGGCGTCGCCCAGCAGGCGCTCGAACTCCTCGTAACCGCGCTTGGCGATCCCGACCCCGCCGGGATGGCCGTCGTAGATGAAGATCGTCGAACGCCCGGTCTGGAAGTGAACGTTGGTGGAGAGGCCGCCGATGTCCCAGCGGTCGCACATCGCGATCAGCGGCAGCACCGCGATCTGGCTGTGCTCGGTCGCGTGCAGGGAGCCGAGCAGGGCCTCGGTCGGCAGCGCCCCGGCGAGCCGGTCGGGCAGCACGTACCAGAGGGCCTGGGTGACGAAGTTCTGCTCGGGCAGCTCGAGGGCGACGATGTCGATCGGCTCCTGGTCGGAAACCGAGACCCGCTGGAAGGCGATCACCTGCTCGGTCACCGAGACCTCGCCGAAGTTGAGCTGCACGCCGGCGACCTCGCGCTGCTCGTGGGTGCGCTCGATGTAGATCTCGGTCTCCTTCTTCGGCCGCGTGTACCAGTCGCCGTCGAAGGCGGAGACCACCGCACGCCGCTCCTGGATGTCGAGCCGGTCGACCTCGTAGGAGCGGCCGAGGTGGAGGTAGACGGCGCCGGGGTGGACCGTGGTGAAAGCGCGCTCGGCCTCGACCAGACCCAGCATCTCCCCCGAGTCCGCCTCGATCACCGCCACCGAGTCGGCCGAGGCCGAGCGCAGCGGGATCCGGTTGGCGACGAACTCGCTGCGACGCGGCATCAGCTTCCCGCCGACGCCGCGCAGCTCGCCGGCGGCGACGAGGCGCTCGGCGCGCTCCCGCCACTCGGGGCCGAAGATCTCGTCGTCCCCGTCGGTCAGCGGCAGCTCGTAGGCGGCGGCGATCAGGTGCCGGGCGGCGATCTGCTCGTTGCCGTGGTCGAGGATCGCCGCCTCGACCGGCCGGCCGAGGAACTCCTCCGGGTGGCGGCAGAAGAACTGGTCGAGCGCGTCCTGGCCGGCGACGTAGACGGCGAGGCCGCGGCGCCGGCGACCCGCCCGCCCCCACATCTGCCGCAGGCTGGCGACGGTGCCGGGAAAGGTGACGCAGATCGCCGCGTCGAGCTCGCCGACGTCGATTCCCAGCTCCAGCGCGTCGGTGGCGACCACGGCGAGCAGGTCGCCGCCGGCGAGCCGCGCCTCGATCTCGCGGCGCTGCTGCGGCGTGTAACCGCCGCGGTAGGGGGCGATCCGCTTCGCCAGCTCCGGCTTGCCGCGGCGCTCGAGGTTTTCGCGGGCGAAGCGCTGGATCAGCTCGATCCCGCGGCGGCTTTTGAGGAAGCAGATGGTCCGCACCCCGTGGCTGACCAGCTCGGCCAGCAGGTCGGCCGCCTCGGAGAGGGCCGAGCGGCGGGTGCCGCTGCGCTCGTCGATCAGCGGCGGGTTCCACATCGCGACCTCGCGGCCGGCGCGCGGGGCGCCGTCGTCGTCGACCAGCTCGAAGGGGGTCCCGACCAGCCGCTCGGCCAGCTCGACCGGGTTGGCGATCGTCGCCGAGGCGAGCAGGAAGCGCGGCTCGGAGCCGTAGTGGCGGGCCAGCCGGCGCAGCCGGCGCAGCACGTTGGCGACGTGGGAGCCGAAGACGCCACGGTAGGTGTGAGCCTCGTCGACGACGACCCACTCGAGGTTGCGGAGAAAATCTCCCCACCGCGCGTGGTTGGGAAGGACCGCGACGTGGAGCATGTCGGGATTGGTGAGGATGAGGTTGCTCTTGCGGCGGATCTCGGGCCGCTCCTCGCGCGGCGTGTCACCGTCGTAGATCGCCTCCCGCAGGTTCGGCGGCCGCAGCCGGGCAAGCGCGCGCGCCTGGTCCTGGGCCAGCGCCTTGGTCGGGTAGAGGTAGAGCGCCCGGTCCTTGGAGCGAGCCGCGATCCCGTTCAGGACCGGGAGGTTGAAGGCGAGGCTCTTGCCCGAGGCGGTACCGCTGGTGATCACCAGGTTGGACCCGGCAGCGAGCTCGAAGGCGCGCAGCTGATGCGTGTAGAGGGCATCGATCCCTACCCGGTCGAGCGCCTCGGTCAGGTCGGAGTCGAGCTCGGCCGGCAGCGACGCCCGTCGCGAGCGGCGCTCCTCTTCGGATGACTGGGCGACGATCCGCCCGTCGCGCCGGGCGGGGTCGATCGCCACGGCCCAATCGGACGCGAGCAAACTCCCCGCGCGCGCCATCAGGCAGGGCTCACGATCTCGGCCGCTACCCGCATCGCCTGCAGGGAGCTGCGGTCGTGGATGCGGAGGACGTCGGCGCCCTCGCGGACTGCCAGCGTCACCGCCGCCACCGTCCCCCACTCGCGCTCGCCCGCCGGCAGGCGCCCCTCCCAGGAGCCGGCGAGGACGGCACCGATGAAGTCCTTGCGCGAGAGCGAGACGTAGAGCGGCAGGCCGAGCGCGCGCAGCTCGCCGAGCCGCCGCAGGATCTCCAGGTCCTGGTCGAGACTGAGGTCGAAGTCGAGTCCGGGGTCGATCGCGATCTGCTCCTCCGCCACCCCTAAGTCGCGGGCCAGCTCGACTCTCCCCTCGAACCAGGCGCGCAGGTGGTCGACCACGTCGCCGTACTCGCGCCAGGGCCGGTCGACCCGCGGCGGTCCCTCGATGTGCATGAGGACATAGCCGCAGCCGGATTCGGCAACCAGCTCGAACATCTCCTCGCAACCGCCGGAGATGTCGTTGACCACCGAGGCCCCCGCAACCAGCGCCCGCCGCGCAACCTCGACCGAAAACGTGTCAGCAGACACCGGCAGCGGATCGTCGTTTCCACCCTTTTCCTCGCTATAGGGGGGGAAAGGGTGGAAACGATGCGAGCGCAGCTCCGCGGCGAGGCCTTCGACTGCTGGGACCAACGCTTCCGCCTCGACCTCCGCCGACACCGGCGGGCCCGCTTTCGCCGCCACGGCGCCGACGTCGAGTATCTCGAAGCCCGCCTCGGCCAGGGCCAGGCCGTCGGCGACGGCCTGCTCCGGCGTGCCGCTGCGCGCCCCCTCGAACATCGAGTCGACGGTGACGTTGACGATCCCGGCGCCGATCGGCCGCGCCAGGTCGAGGGTCCGGTCAGCCAGCCTCCACACCATTCCTCGCTACGGTAGCGACCGCGCCGATGCCGCTCCGCTGCGTCTACACCGACCTCGACGGGACCCTGCTCGGGAAGGGCAGCTCGCTCTTCCGCGACGCCGAGGGCGGCTTCAGCCTGGCGCAGGCGCGGGCGCTCGAGGCCTGCGACCGGGCCGGAGCCGAGGTCGTGATCATGTCCGGCCGCCGCGAGCCGCAGGTGCACGAGGCGGCGCGGCTGATGGGCCAGACCTCCTACGTCTACGAGGCCGGCTGCGCCTTCGCGATCGACGGCGAGACGACCCTGATGACCGGCGAGATGGCGCCGAACGAGGACGGCACCATCTACGAGCAGATCGAGCAGCGGGGGATCCCGAAGCTGCTGTTCGAGCACTTCGAAGGGCGCCTCGAGTACCACTCGCCCTGGCACCACGGCCGCATCCTCTCCCACCTCTTCCGCGGCAAGGTCGACGTCGAAGAGGCGAACGCGCTGCTGCACGCGCGCGGCGACGAGGACCTGCGCCTGCTCGACAACGGCGCCATCGGCCGCCCGATGCCGACGGTCGAGGGCCGCACCCACGCCTACCACCTGGTCCCCAGGCAGGTCAGCAAGGCGGCGGCGGTCGCCGGCCACGCCCGCGCCCGCGGCTACGACCCCGCCGAGTGCATCGCCGTCGGCGACTCGATCGAGGACCTCGAGGTCGCGGCGGCGGTCGGCCGCTTCTTCGTCGTCGCCAACGGCCCCGAGCACGACGCCGGCTTGCGGGCCGCGCTGCCGAATTGGGACAATGTCACCGTTACTGAAAGCAGCATGGGCGACGGCTTCTACGAGGCCGTCGTGTCCTCGCTGATGGAACGCCGGTCTTAAAGGAGAGCTTGTGTCGTCTGAGAACGCGACCGTCGCGGAGCAGGAGTACCTGGAGATCATGTTCTGGCTGGAGGAGGCCGGGCTGCCGATGACCGGCGCCAACGTCGCCCGCGCGATGCAGCTCTCGCCGCCGACCGTGCACGAGATGATCGGCCGGCTGATCGACGACGGCTACGTCGAGCGCAATCCCGACAAGACCCTCGCCTTCACCGAGTCCGGCCGCGAGCACGCCAGCTACATCGTCCGCCGCCACCGGATGATCGAGCGCTTCCTCACCGACGTCCTCGGCATCCCCTGGGACGAGGTCCACGAGGAGGCGGAGCGGATCGAGCACGCGATGTCGCCGGTGCTGGAGGAGAGGATGCGGGCCGCGATCGGCGACGCCACCACCTGCCCCCACGGCCACCCGATCGTCGAGGGCGTGCGCGAGACCGGCTCGCTGCTGGCCGACGTCGAGGTCGGCGCCGACGTCGTCGTCCTCCGCTTCGAGAACGAGGCGGAGGAGCTGCTCCACTACCTGAAGGCGGCCGGGCTCGATCCCGGGCTGGAGGGCAAGGTCGAGACCTCCGACGACGACACAGTCGTGATCGCCTCCGCCGACGGCAGGCACGAGGTCAGCCGCAGCGTCGCCGAGACCGTCTCGGTCCGCGCCGACCCGGCGCCGCCGCCGCGGGCGGCGATCCCCGAGCAGCTCGTTCTTTCCAACGACCGCTACGGGCGCTAGGACACGATTGATGAGTTAATCCGCCTGTAGCGGGGTTAACTCATCAATCATTGCGGGACGCTCATCGTCACGATCGGCTCGCCCGTCGGCGTCTCGCTGCCGCCGCTCGGCTCCTTCGTGACCATCACGGTCTTGACTCCGGTCATGTCCTCGATCGTCGTTTCCGCCTGACCGTGGCGGTCGGGGACGAACAGCGCCGGCACCGCCTCCACCTTGCCGTCGCGTTCCACCCACGCCTCGAGGACCTTGTCGGGCGGCAGCTCGTCGACGCCGGACAGGTGCAGCTTGCCGCCGTCCCCCTCGCTGACCATCTTCACGGTGATGCCGCCAGCCTGGCGGACGATCGTGCTGCCGCCGCCGTCTCCGTCTCCCGAGCCGTCGTTCCCCACCTCGTAGCCGACCGCTCCCGCGACCAGGAGGGCGAGAACGGCGAACCCGGCCGCCGGCTTCAGAAGCCACCGGCGCCGCTTGGCGCGGGCGGGCCGCGCCTCCGACTGCGTGCGGGCATCGGCCCGCACCTCCGCCATCAGGCTCTGGCGCAGCTGCTGCGGTGGCTCTTGGCGCTCGACCGACTCCGGCAGCGTGTGGACCGCTGCCTGCAGCCACTGCATCTCCTCTCGGCAGCGCTCGCAGCCCTCGAGGTGGCGCTCGAACTCGGTCGCCTCCTCATGGTCGAGCGCGCCCAGCATGTAGGCGGCGAGGTCTTCTCTCCAACGGTTGTGATCGGTGCTCATGCCAGTCCCTCCGCGAGCTCTCCTCGAATCTTCTCCAACCCAAGTCGCATCCGCCCCTTCACGGTCCCCATCGGCAGCCCGAGGATGCGGGCGATCTCCGAGTGGCTGAAGCCGCCGAAGTAGGCGAGCTCGATCACCTTCGACTGCTCGCCCGGCAGATTGCCGAGGGCGCCGCGCACCTCGGCGGCGGTCTCGCGCCGCAGCGCCTCCTCCTCGGTCAGCTCCGTCGCCGGCCGCTGCTCGAGTACCGCCTCGTCGTCGAAGTCCAGCTTCGGCGCTTTGCCGGCGCGGCTGCGGAGGAAGTCGATCGCCCGGTTGCGGGCGACGCTGAGCAGCCAGGAGCGAACGCTGCCGCGGGTGGAGTCGAAGCGGGCGCCGCTGCGCCAGACGGAAATGAACGCCTCCTGGGTAACTTCCTCAGCCGCGGCGCGGTCGCCGACGATCCGGTAGGCGAGGGAGTAGGCGGCGCCGCCATGGCGGTCATAGAGCACCTCGAAGGCCTCGGGGTCCTTGCGGCCGACGAGGGGCATCAGCTCCTCGTCGGCCAGTCGCTCCGCCTTCTCCCGTCGCACCGCCATAGTCGTTCCGTCTTCGCTCTACCCCGCTCGCCCCCTGGCTAGGCGAGGAACGGTTCGACCGCTTTCAGCACCTGCTTTTCGTCGAGCGGCGGGTCGAAGGCGACCGGCGCCGGTTCGTCCTTGTTCTGCAGCCGGATCGCCGCCGCGTGCCGGGCCTCGACCTGGACGATCCCGCCCGCGGCCGCCAGCACTTCTTTCGACTTGATCATCGGCCCGGCGCCGTTGTAGGCGCTGACCCCGGTGTCCTCGAAGGTCTGGGCCAGTTTCAGGAAGCCGGCGGTGTCGTTGTAGGGGAAGTCGAATTTCGGCTCCATCACCGGCTTGCCGCCGAGTTTCTTGATGGTCGCCGCCAGCGCTTCGACGTGCTGCTGCTCGTCGGAGGCGATCAGGTCGACGAGGGCCTTCAGTTCCCCGCTCGGCTTCGCCCGCATCTTCGCTTCGGCGTAGAACTTCGCCTCCAAGTACTCCAAGGTGAGGGCGAAGTTGAGGATGTCGACGTCGCTGCCGCCCGAGGCCGCCAGGGCGCGGCGGACGTAGGGGCCGACCATCGCGGTGCCGTAGATGGCGCCGACCGCCAGCGCCCCTTTCAGCAGAACGTCGCTGCGGGAGAGGTCGGCGCTGTCCTCGTCGATCTGGACGGCGGCGAGCTCCGGATGTGCGAGTTGCTCGTTGCTCATGCTCATCTCCTTTGCTTGCGCCGGCCTCAGCCGACGATGAACGGTTCGACGGATTTGAGGACGGTCTTCACGTCGGCGGGCTTGGCGAAGGCGCCGTCCGGGGTGATCGACTCGCCCAGCAGGGTGTTGAGGACGGCGGCATGCCGTCCCTCGACGCTGTGGATCGCCAGGGCAGAGGCGAGGACTTCCGGGCTCTGGATGTTGGCCGCCTGGCCCAGGTAGGCGGCGGCGCCGAGGTTCTCGACCGTCCCCGCCAGTTCCAGCACCGACTTGGCGTTCTCGAGGGGGAATTCCGCTTTCGGTTCCGGGGCCGGCTTGCCGCCGAGCTGTTTGACGGCGGCTTTCAGCGCCTGCACGTGTTCGGCCTCCTCCTGGCCGAACTTGCGGATCGTCTCCAGGTCGGCGCCCTTGAACAGGCCGCTCTTGACCACGTCGGCGTAGAAGGCGGTCTCCAGGTACTCGAGGGTGAGGGCGTAGTTGAGGATGCCGACGTCGCCCTTGCCGAACTGGGCGGTTTCGCTGACGCCGGAGCCGGAGCCCATCATCGAATCGGTGGTGGTCGTGCCGCTGTCGTCGCCGCAGGCGGCGAGGAAGGCCGCCAGCCCGGCCGAGCCGCCGCCGACCGCGAGGAAGCGGCGCCGCGACTGCGGTCCCGCGAGGTCCTTGATCTCAGCCATCTCGATGCGCCTCCTGGTTCGTTTCCATGTCCACAGCTACGGGGAGGGCAGAGCGGTGGATCAGAATCCGGCGATGGCGCCGACTGCAGGAGCAGAGGACCGCGCCCGCAGCGCGGCGCTGCTGGTCCTCGCCTCGATCGTCTCGGTCCAGTGCGGGTCGGCCCTGGCCACCAGCCTCTTCGACGAGGTCGGGACGGCGGGCGCGGTCTTCCTTCGCGCCGCCTTCGGGGCGCTGGCGCTGGTGGCGCTGACCCGCGGGGCACCGCTGCGGACCCGCGAGTGGCCGCACCGCGACGTCCTCCTGCTGGCGGTGGCGGTCGCCTGCGTCAACCTCTTCTTCTACGCGGCGCTGGAGCGGCTGCCGCTGGGGGTCGCCGTCACCCTCGAGTTCGTCGGTCCGCTCGGGGTCGCGATCGCGGGCTCGCGGCGGCCGCGCGACGTGATCTGGGTGGTGCTCGCCGCGGCGGGGATCGTCCTCCTCTCCGACGTCGGGGGCGGCGGGGTCGACGCGCTGGGCGTCCTGTTGGCGCTGACCGCCGGCTTCTTCTGGGGCGCCTACATCGTCCTCAGCGACCGGGTCGGGGCGCTGGCGCCGGGAGTCGGCGGGGCGACGATGGCGGCGGTCCTCTCGGCGGTGATGGTGGCGCCGCTGGGGATAGCCCAGGGCGGCGGCGCGATCCTCCACCCCACCGTCCTCGCCGCCGGCGCCGCGGTCGGCGTGCTCAGCACCGCGGTGCCCTACGCCTTCGAGATCGAGGCGCTGCGGCGGCTGCCGCGGGCGGTCTTCGGGGTGCTGATGAGCCTCGAGCCGGCGGTCGCGGCGGCGATCGGATTCGTCGCTCTCTCCCAGGGTCTGGACGCGGTCGAAGTCCTGGCGATCGGCCTCGTCGTCGTCGCCTCGGCGGGAGCGCTGCGAAGCGCCGCCGCGCCGCCGCCGCACGACGGCTGAGTCCGCGGGTTGCTTGACGCCGTCTCACCGCAAGCCATAGGGTGCCGAACCACACAAAAGCTCCCAAGCGGGGGGAAGCCGGTCGAAGTCCGGCGCTGACCCGCAACCGTAGGCCACGCATCTGCGCGGCGAGCCGGAATGCCTCCTTGGGAGCAGAGCTCATTTCAACCCCGTCGTGGTCTGCGGGCGGAGCCGGTTCGAGATTCCTCGTCCTGTCTTCTGCTTGTCGGCTACGCGGCAAGACAAGGAGAAGGACACAAATGTCATCCACGAAGAAGTGGCTCGAGCGGGGCGGATTGCTCACCGCCCTGCTGGCGATGACGCTGGCGCTCGCGGTACCGGCAGCCAGCGCCGCCGCACCCGAAGAAGCGACCGAATGGCTCGCCTCCCAGCTGAAAACGGGCGAAGAAGGCAAGTACTGCGAATCGTTCAGCCCCGCCGGCACGGTCGGGCAGACGGTCGACTGCATGCTCGCCTTCCAGGCCGCCGGACCGGCCTTCGAAGCAGAGCGCGAAGACACCTACGACTACGTGCTCGACAACCTGAGCGTCTTCGTCGGCAGCAAACCCTGTTCGGAAGCGACCTCGCTCGCGGCGGGTTCGGTGGCGAAGCTCGCCCTCGGTGTCGCCGCCGCGGGCGACGACCCGGCGAACATCGAAGGCCGCAACCTGATCGCCGACCTGCTCTGCCTGCAACCCAAATCGGGAACCGAAAAAGGACGCTTCAAGGACAAAGGCGCCTTCGACTTCTCCAACGTGTTCGGCCAGTCGCTGGGGACGATCGCACTGAAAGCCTGCGCGGAAGGCAGCTGCGCCAGCGCGCCGGCCGGCCTCACCACGGGGCTGAACAACGCCGCCAGCTACCTGCGCGGCCAGCAGTGCACCGAAAACGGCTCGGAAGGCGTTGACGGCGCGTTCCGCTCGGCGATGGGCCTCGAACCGGGCACCTGCGAGAACAAAACCCCGTTTCCCTCGGAATTCGAATTCAACGAAGACGCGGTCGACATCGACTCGACCGGGTTCGCGATCGAGGCGCTCTACGTCCACGGCACCGCGGCCTCCAAAAACGCGGCGTTCGACGGCGGCGAATGGATGTACGAAGAACGAGTGGAAACCAGCCCTCCGAAACGGATCTACTGGGAGAACTACTGCTCCTTCACGGAACCGAAAGTGAAATTCCCGAGCGTCAACAGCACGGCGCTGGCGATCATGGGGGCCTCCGAAGTGAGCCTCGAAGTCGTCCCCGCGCGCAACTGGCTCGGCGACGCGGTGGCCAGCGGCTCGAACCGCGGCCTGCCGGCCTGCGGTGCCAGCGGCAACGGCGACGTCCTCGCGACCGCGCAGGGCATCCTCGGCCTCTACGGCACCTCCTACCCGACCCTGGTCGGGCTCTAGGCCATGACGACCCGGGGGGCGGGCTTCGGCCCGCCCCCCGCACCGAAGGAGCAACCCCACCGTGACCCACCCCGTCAAGCCCCTCCCCCGGCCGATCTCCCTCGTCCTCGTCCTTCTCGCCGCGCTCGCTGCCGGGGCACTGCAAGCCCCTGGCGCCGCGGCGGCCAGCGAAGAACATCGCTACCTGCCAGACCTCTCGCGGAGCTACGGCTCCGAGGAGCTCGAAGAAGAACCCTGCGGGATCGCGATCGACTCCGCGGGCAACCGCTACGTCTCGGCGCCGGAACTCTTCGTGGTCCAGGTCTTCGACCCGGCCGGAGAGCTGCTCACGGAATTCGCGCCGGAAGCCAACTTCGCCGAACCGTGCGACCTGGCGGTCGACGGGGGCGGGGCGGTTTACGTCGACGACCTCGAAGGGATGGTCGCCAGGTACGTGCCGGCGGAACCCATCGCCGAGGGCTCCGGATTCGAACCCGACGCAGACGCGGGCGAAGGGGGCGTGATCGTCGAAGCAGGAGCGTTCGCGGTCGCGGTCAACCCCGCCGATCAGCATCTGCTCGTCGGCGAAGGGGCTCAGATCTCCGAGTACGACCCCGCGGGCGAGTTCGTCGCCGAAACGGGCGAAGCCGTCGCGACCGCGAGCTGGCGGGGAGTCGACGTCCACGGCGCCAGCGGCGACCTCTACGCGATCGACGCCCAGAGCGACCGGGTCTACGTCCTCGACGGGGACGACGGCTCCGTGCAGGCGACCGTCACCGGCGCAGCCAATCCCAGCTTTCCGAGCGGGTTCGGCAACCTCGACAAGGCCGATCTCGCGGTGGACCAGGAGACCGGCGACTTCTACCTCAACAACACCCGGGGGAACGAAGTCGTGGCCGAGTTCTCGGCGGCGGGGGGCTTCGTCTCCCAGATCGGACCGTGGCTGGGAGAGAGCGAGATCAAGCTCGACGATCTCCCGAACTTCCAGGGCATCGCCGTCGACAACGGCTCCTCCAGCCCCAACAAAGGCGACGTCTTCGTCCCCTCTTCGTGGGCCAAGCCGCCGCTGATCCTCACGCTCGGCCTCTACGCCTTCGCCGGCGAGCTGACCGCGACGCCGACTCCGACCGTCGCCAACGCCAACCCGAGCGGGGTCACCAAAACCGCCGCGACGCTCAAAGGAGGCGTCGACAACGAAGGCGCGCAGAGCAGCTCGAACTGCAGGTTCGTGCTCGCCCTGGCGAGCGCACCCGGCGCCCCGGTCGCCGAACCGGCCTGCAGCCTCTCCGTCGTGGCGGGGAACGAGATCCAGGCGGTTCAAGCCGACGTCAGCGGTCTCACTCCCGGAACCGACTACGTCTACAGCGTCGTCGCCACCAACGCCGGCGGCACCGCGACGGCAACCCCGGCGAAGCCGTTCTCGACCGAGGCCGAACCGCCGATCGTGCCCAATCCCGACCCGGGCCTGATCGCCCGCTGGGAGCCCTGCGAGCCGGACACCGGCGTGACCGTGATCGTCGACCGCAACAACCGCCTCGGCGACGGGCAGATCTACGTCGGCTGCGCGCTCGGCGAACAGGAGTCGGGCCTGGCGGCGCTCCACAACGCCGGCTTCACCACCGCCGGAGTCGGCGGCGGCGACGCCTTCGTCTGCCGCATCGACGGACTGCCGACGCCGGCGGAAGAGAGCTGCGCGCAGACGCCGGGCGCCAACCGCTACTGGTCCTACTGGCACGGCTTCCCCGGCGGTCGCTGGGGCTACAGCGGCTTCGGCGCGACCAGTCCGCTCAGCCGCGCCCCGATCAACTCGGTCGAGGGCTGGGGGTTCGGTCGCTCGCCGCGGATCGAGCCGATGGACGGGGCCGGTCCCTCGGCCTTCCTCCTTCCCCCGGAGCAGCAGTCCTCGGCGGTCCCGGCAGCGCTCGCGCGGGAGTGGCTGCGAGACGTCACGGCAACCTCGGTCGAGCAGGCGCTGACGCCCGGCAGCGGGGTCTCGGTCGACGTCGGCGAGCTGCTGACGAAAGTCATCGCGCTGCGCGCGGCCGGGGTGCCGTCCGCGGGGATGGCCGAGGCAAGGCAGCTCCTCACCGCCACCAGTTCCTCCGGGGCGCGCGAGTACACCGCCCTCGAGCTCTGGGCCAACTCGCTCGGCACCGCCGCCGAAGTCGACTCCGAGGACCCGAGCTTCCCGCTCTACGGCAACCTCAGCCGCTACACCCAGGCGGTCCTCGCCGCCGACGCGCTGGGCGGCGATCCGGGCGATTTCGCGGCGATCTCCCCCCGCGAGGCGCTGGTCTCCCTGGTCGACGAAGCCAGCGGCAAGCTGCGGAAGCGGGCGACCGGTGGCGGCGAAACGCTGAGCGAAGCACCCGCAGACCTCGCGGCCGCGGTCAACGCCCTGGCGGCGAGCGGACCGCTGCCCGCGAAAGCGGTGAAAAGCGTCGGTCTGCTGGTCGCCCAGCAGGAATCGAACGGCGGGTTCGGCCTCGATACCGGAGGCCAGGCGCTGGCGGTCCGGGCGCTGGCCGGCGCTCAGGCCAGGGCCGTCGACGCTCTCGGCCAGCCGCTGAACAAAGCGGGTGACTTCCTCGCCGCACTGCAGGAACCGGACGGCTCGGTTCGGGCGGCAGCGGGCGGCGGTGCCGGGTCCGAGCCGACCTTCGCCTCGACCGCGGCCGGGGCTGTCGGCCTCGCCCTGGCGGGCTTCCCGGCCGAGGCCGAAAGCGGCGCCAAGCGACTCTCGCGGTTCCAGGTGATCGCCGCCTACGTCGGCGCTCCCGATCCCTCCACCGAAGAGACGGCGCCGGCCGAGCCGCTGATCGGCGCCTTCCTCCCCACCGAAGCGGACCTGCGCCACGTGCTCGCCCACGGGTTACCCGAGAACGGACCCCATGGTCCCTACAACGAAGCGCAGATCCCCACCGCCCAGGCGCTCGAAGCGCTGGAGATCGCCGGCCCCTACGGTCCCGGCGGAACTCCGACGGACCCGTCGGACCCCGACCCGCAGGCCGAGCCGGCCGCGCCGCCGGTGCCCCAGCCCGCCGCGGTGCCACCGCCACCCGGGCGCGACTCGATCAGCCCCCGGAGATCGGGCCGGATTGGCGGCAGGCTCGTCGAGGTCGCCAAGCTCACCTGTCCGGCGGGCGGACCCTGCCAGGTGACGCTGCCCCGCGAGGTGGGATTGAAGATCGGCGGCAAGCGCTACCGGGTGGCCGTTCTCGCGCCGAGGCGCCTGCGGGAAGGTGCGAGCGTCACCGTCCGCCTGCGGCTCCCGAAACAGGCGCTCGCCGCGCTCGCCGGCCGCCGGACCACGGTCAGGCTGAGAGTCGAGATCGTCAACGCGAGCGGCTCGGTCAGCCGCACCGTCGAGGTCAGGGTCGGGAGGCCCGGCTCCCCTTGACGTAGACGAGCCTGCCGTCGGGCAGGCGGTAGACCTGCCCGACCGGCTCGCCGCGGCCCCGCGCTTTGGGAGCGCCAGCCGGATCGGGCAGGACCCGTTCTGCCCCTGCGCTGGCCCGCCGCGGCTCGACCGCCCCGCTCCTGACGTCGAGGGAGAGGCCGAGGCCGGCGATCAGGAAGGCGACGGCGAGGATCATCCCGATGTCGAAGAGGTTGACCAGGCCGTCGAGCGGGTCGCCCGCCTTCTCTTCGATCTGGCCGTGGCGGCCGAGCCCGATCCGGCTCATGCCGTGACTGCCTCGAAGGCGGCGGCGTGCTGGGCGGCTCCCTGCTCCAGCGCCGCCAGGTCCTCGGTGTACATCCGCGTCCGCGCCAGGGTGAGGGCGAAGGCGACGGTGCCGACCAGGAGGCCGACGACGGTGGCGCCGAAGGCGTCGCGCAGATGCTCGGCCAGGCCGCTGACGTTGCCGTCGCCCAGCTCCTCGAGGCCCGGGGCGAGCGGGATCAGCGTCCCCATCAGGCCCAGCGCCGGGCCGGCTCGGACGAGCAGGCGGGTGCGGTCGAGCCGGCGCTGCACCTCCAGCTCGTAGCGGGCGAGCGCGTGCTCGACGGCGCGTGCCCGGTCCGGGCCCCGGTAGGTGGCGATCTCGATCAGCGCCCTGGCCGCGATCGGACCCGGCGCCAGCGCGGCGAACTGAGCAGCGTGCTGGGGTTCGGCGACCGCCCGCTCGGTCAGCTCACGCAGGTCGAAGCCGCGACTGCGGACGCGGCGGCGCCAGTATTCGGCGGCGAAGCGGCCCACCTCCAGCGCGCAGAACAGCAGCGCCGCGATCGCGGCGATCAGGACCGGCACCCTGAGGGCGGTGGCGATCTCGGCGAGGGCGTCGCCGAGTTCGATCGCGGCGATCACGGCAGGACCTCCTGGCGACGCTCCCACCGGGCCCCGCTCAGCATCAGCAGCAGGGCCGCGGCGCCGATCCCGAGCGCCGCCCACGGTTCGGAGTCGCCGCCCGTGGCGGCGGCGCGCAGACCGGGGGCGCCGAAGGCGACCTCATCGCCCCCGGTCGAGCTGGGGTCGCCGATCAGGACCCCGCTCACTTCGCGCCCAGCGGCTCCAGCCGGGGCTTGCGCGACGGCTTGGCTCAGGGGCACCGGAGCGCCCGGCCTACCGTCGTCGCCCAGGCCCGAACCCGGGTCGCCCGGCGAGGAGACCCCTGCCGTCGCGCTCTTTTCAGGTGCGTCCGGGTCGCCCGGTTCTGCGGTCGCGGTTCCGGTCGGCTGGACCGCATTCGTCCCTCTCCGGGTGGAGCTGTGGTTGCGGGATCGAAGGCCTTCGCTGCGGACGACGCGGGCGCCGCCGGGGGTCCTGCCCTTGCTCTGCGGTTTCGGGCGGCTGAACAGCGGGGCGCCCTTGCCGCCGCCGCCGGCGACGACCCCCGTCTCGGTCTCGCCGCCCTCCTCTCCGCAGGGCGGGCGGCTGGCGTTCGAGAAGGTCGCCTCGGGAATCGGCAGGGCCTGGCCGGCGAAGGCGGGAGCGACGTAGGCGGTCATCCAGACGCCGTTGACGTCGGCGCTCTTCGACCAGCGGACGTGACCGTCGGGCTGCTGCATCGATTCCATGTAGTCGAGCGGTTCTTCCGTCGGCAGGCCCGAGCCGGTGCGCCAGGTTTCCGGGTTGCCGCCGGCTGACCAGATCCCCTGCACGGCCCAGGCGGTGGAGGCGACGTTGGACTCGCGCTGGCTCGCCGGCAGCGCCGGGAAGCCACCGTCGGGGAGCTGGGCGCCCTCCAGGTATTTGAAGGCTTGGCGCTGCACCCCTTCGAAGGCGGCGAGCCCGGCAGGATCGGCGTGGGGTCCCACTGCGTTCAAGGCCTGGATCGCGGCCCCGACCATGTCGACTTCGCTGACCGCACTCCGGTCGAGCCAGGACCAGCCGCCGTCGGCCCGCTGCTGGGAGATCAGCCACTCGGCCGCCCGCCGCAACGCCGGCTCGACAGCCGGCTCCTCGAGCGGGCCGAGGCCGAGGATCGCGAAGATGGTGGCGTTGACCTGGCCTTTGCCGCCGAGGGCGAAGGGGAAGGATCCGTCGGGGAGCTGCCGGGTGAGGATCTCGGCGACGAGGTCGGTGCCGGCGAAGTCGTGGGGGTCGGTGCCGGCGGCGTTGACCACCAGCAGTTCGCGCTCGAGGTCGGTCGTCGCAACCTGGGCCACGGACGCGGCCCCTTCGGGGAAGTTCTCGACGAGATAGCTGTAGGCGTCGGTGCCGCAGGGCCGGGCCTGGTTGCGGGGGTTGATCCCGGCAGCGGCCAGCGCCAGCGCCACCCAGGCACTGGTCCCCTGGGTGGGTTCGCCCGCCTGCGCAAAACCGCCGTCCTCCATCTGGCTCTCCTGCAGGAACCTGACGGTGCCGTCGAGCAGCGCCTGGCGCTCCAGGCTCGGCGCGTCGCCTCGTGCCGGCAGGGACAGTCCCGCAAAATGAAGGCGACGCAGCACGCCGCGATGACCACACGCAATGCCTTGCCCCTTTCCGCGAGGGCGGTCGACGTTGCGGACCGGAGGGAGGTCTCCTGGCTTTCGAGCCTTACCTGTCGCGCCTTCCCGACTCGGGGTCAGTGGCTGCTTTGGGGCATGCGACGGCTTTCGCGCTCGATCACAGTGGCGGGTCCGCGCCGGTCTCTCACCGGCTTCCCTGTCCACCGATCCTCTGTCGGCTCAGCGTATCCGACGGTCGCGCCGGAAGGGCTACCAGCCGGCTGCCCAACCGGTCTATTGGTCTTATGCTTAAAAAGGCTTGAATGTAGTTAGTCTTTCTGTGTTAGCCGCCTGTGAGCGGCTACGGAAAGGGAGAGAGATGGGCAACCAGAAACGGCTGGCGATTGCGACGACCGTGATCGCGTGCTTCCTGCTCGCGGTTCCAGTTCTGGCCTCGGGCGCGGTCTGGAAACACGAAGGCGTCAACTTGACCAAATTCATAGAACTGACCCTGCCGGGCGGTGAACTCTTCGAAAGCGAAATCGCCGGCGAATGGGGCGGCATGTCCTGTGGCATGCGCGCGACGATGACCACCGAAGGCGGCAGCACGGCGAAAATCACCAAATACGAACCTCAAGGCTGCTTCATTTCTTTCGGAAAAATGATCAACTGCGAAGTGAGCACGGAGCAGGCAAAAGGTCTGCCTTGGAGCGTCGAAGTTAAATCCACCGACCTGGTGATCAAAAACCTGCGGGTCAGACGGACCTTTAAAGCCGGCTGCCCGGTGAGCGAATTCGACAAAACGATCGCCTCGACGACAGTGACGCTGAACACGCCGTCGGCGATGTCCGAATGGACCTTGAAAGGCGCGATTACCAACTACAACGTTTTCGGCATATGGAAAATCGAAGGAGCCAATGCCGGGACATACGGGATCGGCTGATCTCGAAGCTGTCTAGGTCGCCTGACCTTCGGGTCAGGCGACCTTAGCCGCGCACGCGCTCGAGCGCCGCGGCGATCCGGCGCACGCCCTCGGCGGCGCGGTCCGCCGGCACCGGGGCGAAGGAGAGGCGGAGGCTGTTCTCGCCGCCCGCGATCATGAAGTCGGGGCCGGCGACGAAGGAGACGCCCTCGCCTTTCGCCTCGGCCAGCAGGGCGACCGTGTCGGTGCCCGCGGCGAGGTCGAGCCAGAGGAAGTAGCCGCCGTCGGGGACGACGAAGACCGCCTCGGGGAACTGCTCGCGCAGAGCGGTGACGAGCGCGTCGCAGCGCGCCTTCAGCTCGGCTTTGACGAAGGCGATGTTGCGGTCGAGCTCACCGCTGCGGCAGAGCTCGAGGACGATCGACTCGGCCAGCATGTTCGGCGAGATGTAGGTCTCGTTGGCCTTTTTCGCCAGCTTCTTGATCTCCTCGGCGGGCCCGGCGAGGTAGCCGACGCGGACGCCCGGGCTGACCGTCTTCGAGAAGGAGGAGGCGTGGACGACTTTGCCGCCCTCGTCCATCGAGAGCATCGTCTGCAGCGGCTCGCCCTCGAAGGGCAGCTCGCGGTAGGGGTCGTCCTCGAAGATCCAGAAGTCGTGCTCGGCGGCGAGCTCGACCAGGCGCCGGCGCTTCTCCAGGGAGAGCGTGCAGCCGGCCGGGTTGTGGGCGTTGGGGATGACGTGGGCGAACTTGATCGGGCCCTGCGCCAGCGCCGCTTCCAGCTCCGCGACGTTGATGCCGTCGGCCTCCAGCGAGACCGGCACCAGCTCGACCCCGATCTGCCGCAGGAGCAGCAGGGTGCGGTCATAGGTCGGCTGCTCGACCACGACCCGGTCGCCGGGCCCGAGCAGGTGCTGGAACAGCATCGCCCCCGCCTCCAGCGAGCCGTTGGCGATCATCACCTGCGAGGGATCGAGGTCCCCATGCCGCTCCGCAACCCACTGGCAGAGGCCGGGATGGCCGATCCCGACGCCGTAGGAGAGCGCCGTTTCCCAGTCCGAGGCAAGCGCCCGCGCCGCCGCCTCCCCCACCTGCTCGTGGGGAAGGATGTCGGCGCTCGGAGCGCCGCGAGCGAATGAGATCGTGTCGCCGGCCATCGGCCACCGACCCTAGCAACGCACCAGCGCCGAGGATTCCCCGGCCGTTGCGCCAATTCCAGCCCACCGGGGGGGCGAATCCAGGCGTGTCTGAGCTTGACCCACATATATGTCGGGAGAACTCAGACACGCCGAGCGGGAGGGGGCGTTGCGAGCGCTTGCGACCCGGCAGCACGGGACGGTGTCGCATCGGCAATTGCTCGAGTTGGGGTTTGGGGTCCGATGGATCGAGAGGCGCTTGGAGGAGGGGCGGTTCGAGGGACTGCACCGCGACGTCTACTCCGTTGGCCATTCGCGGCTCTCCACGAAGGGACGCTGGTGGGCAGCTATGCTCGCGTACGGTCCCGGGGCGGTTCTGAGCCACCACTCGGCCGCCGCTCTTTGGGCGCTGCGGCGCCGCCGGTCCGGGCCCGTCCACGTAAACGCATTCCTCGGCTGGCAGGGAACCCGGCGGCGGTCGGGGATCTGGCTTCACCGCTGCAAGCTGCGCGTCGAGGAAACATCGTCACACGAGGGCCTCCCGGTGACGAACGTCGCGCGCACCCTCTTCGACCTTGCTGAAGTCGCCCCGTACGACCAGCTCAAGAAGGCCGCCGGAGAGGCGGATCGGCTGAACCTCCTGCGACTACGCGAGCTGGAGCAGGTCCGCGAGCGCGGCCGGGGGCGCCGAGCTCTCAAGCCGGTGCGGCGATTGATCGCGGAACTGCAGCCGCCGGACGAAGGGCGCTCGCCCTTGGAGGAGCGGTTCTCAGCCTTCGTCCGCGAGCACCAACTCCCCGTCCCGCTCCAGAACGTCCATGTCCTCGACCATGAGGTCGACGCGCTCTGGCCCGCAGCCAAGCTCGTCGTCGAGCTCGACAGTTGGGAGTACCACGGTCACCGCGCCGCCTTCGAGAGGGACCGCGCCCGCGACATGAAGCTGATGATCGCCGGCTACCGGACGATCCGCGCCACCCACTATCGCCTCGACCGCGAAGCCGAGCAGCTCGCCACCGAGATCCGGCAGATCCTCTCGCAGACGCCGCTCTAGAGCGAGCGCAGCATCTCGGCGGCGATCGCCGCCGTCTCGGTCGGGCTTTCGCCGACCCGCACGCCCTTCGCTTCGAGCGCGTCCTTCTTCGCCTGGGCGGTGCCCGAGGAACCGGAGATGATCGCCCCGGCGTGACCCATCTGCTTGCCGGGGGGGGCCGTGAAGCCGGCGATGTAGGCGACCACCGGCTTGCTGATGTCGGAGGCGATGAACTCGGCCGCCCGCTCCTCGGCGTCGCCGCCGATCTCGCCGACCATCACGATCAGCTCGGTGTCGGGGTCGGCCTCATACAGCTTCAAGATGTCGATGAAGTCGGAGCCGACGATCGGGTCGCCGCCGATGCCGACGATCGAGGAGTTGCCGGTCCCGGCCTGCTTCAGCTCATTGCCGATCTGGTAGGTCAGGGTGCCGCTCTTGGAGACGACGCCGATCGGTCCCGGATCGAAGAACTGGGCCGGGATGATGCCGACGTTGGCCTTGCCGGGCGAGAGCACGCCGGGGCAGTTCGGCCCGATCAGCCGCACCCCAGCCTCCTGCGCCTTCCAGTAGGTGGAGAGCATGTCGAGGACAGGGATCCCCTCGGTGATCGCGATCACCGTCTCGACCCCGGACTCGATCGCCTCGTCGATCGCCGGCGCGGCGAAGCGGGCGGGGACGAAGATCATCGAGGTGTTGGCACCGGCCTCGGTGACCGCCTCCTTGATCGTGTCGAAGACCGGCACGCCCTCGACGTCCTGGCCGCCCTTGCCCGGGGTGACCCCGGCGACGAGGTCGGTCCCGTAGGCCTTGTTGCGCAAGCCGTGGAAGGAGCCCTCGCGGCCGGTCAGACCGGAGACGGCGAGCTTGGTCGACCCGTCGACGATGATGCTCATGCGGGGCTCCCGGCGAGCTCGACGACGCGGCGGGCGGCGTCCAGCATCGTCTTCTCCTGGTGCAGGTTGGGCAGGTTCGCCTCGGCGAGGATCTCCAGGCCCTCCACGGAGTTGGTGCCGTCGAGGCGGACGACCAGCGGCAGCTCGAGGCCGATCTGCTGCGAGGCGGTGACGATCCCGTTGGCGATCTCGTCGCAGCGGGTGATGCCGCCGAAGATGTTGAAGAGGATCGTGCTCACCTTCGCGTCGGATTTGATGACTTCCAGCGCGTTGACGATCGCCTCGGCCTTGGAGCCGCCGCCGGCGTCGAGGAAGTTGGCCGGGGCGCCACCCGCCTGGGCGACGACGTCCAGCGTCGACATGCAGAGGCCGGCGCCGTTGGCGAGGATGCCGACGTTGCCGTCGAGCTTGACGTAGGTGAGGCCCTTCTCCTTCGCCATCTGCTCCTGCGGATCGTCGACGGTGTCGGCGATCTCGGCCAGGTCCTGGTGGCGGAAGAGGGAGTTGCCGTCGATCGTCACCTTCGCGTCCAGGGCGACGACCTCGCGGCCGGCGGTGACGATCAGCGGGTTGACCTCGATCAGGTTCGCGTCCTCCTCGCGCGCCACCTCCTCGAGCCTGACCAGCACCTCGGCAGTGGCGTCGAGGGCGTCCTCGGCGAGGCCGGCGTCGGCGGCGATCCCCCGCGCGGTGGCGGCGTCGAACGGCCGGGTCGGGTCGATATGGCGCTTGACCAGCGCCGCGGGGTCCTCGGCGGCAACCGCCTCGATGTCCATCCCGCCCTTGGCGGAGACCATCGCCAGCAGCTTCTTCTCGCCGCGGTCGAGGATGATCGAGGCGTAGTACTCCTCGGCGATGTCGGAGCCACCCTCGATCCAGACCTGGTCGACGCGGAACGGCCCCTCGCCGTGCGGCCCGACGATGTCCATGCCGAGGATCGCGGCGGCGTACTCGCGCGCCTCCTCGACGTTCTGGGCGATCTTGATCCCGCCCGCCTTGCCGCGGCCGCCGATCAACACCTGGGCCTTGATCGCGCAGGGGTAGCCGATCTTCTCCGCCGCGGCGACGGCCTCGTCGACGGTGTCGGCGACCGCGCCGCTCGGCACGGCGATCCCGTGCTTGGCGAACAGCTGCTTGCCCTGATACTCGAGGAGGTCCATGGGTAGAGGTGCGCCAGGGGCGCGGCGGCGCAGACTACCGAATGACATAATGCGCCGCCGCCATGGCCCTTCCCAGTCTCAAAAACATCAAATGGGTGACCACCGATTGCTACGGCACCCTCATCGACTGGGAGAAAGGCATCATCGAGGCCTGCAAGAAAGAGGCTGCCAAAGACGGCTTCAGCTTCGAAGAGGAGCCCTTCCTCGCCCGCTTCATGGAAGTGCAGGCGGAAATCATGGCCGGCTCCTACGAGCTCTACGCCGAGGTGCTGCGGCGAACGATCGTCAAAGTCGCCGGTGAGATCGGCTGGGAGGTGGAGCCCTCGCGGGCCCAGTTCCTGCCCAACAGCGTCGCCTACTGGCTGCCGTTCCGCGAGTCCAACGCGGCGATGGACCGGCTCGGCAAGAAGTACGAGATCGGGATCGTCTCCAACGTCGACGACAAACTGCTGGGGATCAGCCGCCGCCACCTGCGGACCGAACTCGACCTCGTCGTCACCGCCCAGCAGGTGCGCAGCTACAAGCCGGACCCGGTCCACTTCAAAGAGTGCGCGCGGCGGATCGGCGGCAAGAAAGGCTGGCTCCACATCGGCTGCGACTACGCAACCGACATCGCCCCGGTGCTGAAAATGAACGTGCCGGTGATCTGGGTCAACCGCCACGGCGAGAAACTGGAAGGGCGCAAAGCCCCCAGCGCGACGGTGAAAAACTTTCGCGAAGCAGTGAAAAAGCTCGGCGCGTCCTGAGC
>Ga0157380_10000162_pt1 | contig 38523 bp, 33 predicted proteins | sample S35metaG_FD_119757 | JGI IMG/M metagenome (GOLD analysis project Ga0157380, IMG submission 119757) | Switchgrass rhizosphere microbial communities from Kellogg Biological Station, Michigan, USA - S3-5 metaG | ecosystem: Host-associated > Plants > Roots > Rhizosphere > Soil | place: USA...
CGCTCTCGCCGAGATAGACGGTGACCGAACGCGACCGCAGCACGGCGCCGCCGGTCAACTTGGATCGCAGGCTCGCCAGCATGGCCCGCATCACGGTAGGAATGCCCGCCATGACATGGACATTGTCGATGAAAAAGCCCGGCGGGCCGCCGGTACTGTTTTCAATCAATCCTGCACCGCGAGGCACCAGGGCCATGCGCATGCGCGATGCCATGATGTCGGGCGGCGATTCGCGTCGTCGAATGAGCGCCGCGATCGTCGGATGTTCCACCAGCTCGACACCGAACGCCTTGGCGATGCTGGCAGCGGTGATGTCGTCGTGCGTCGGGCCGATGCCGCCGGTCGTCAGCACGTAGTCGTAACGCGCCCGCACTTCGTTGACGACAGCGACGATGGTGTCCTCGACGTCAGGAATCACTCGCGCCTCCAGGACGCGAATGCCCCACTCGCCGAGCGACGTTGCGATGTCGCGCAGGTTCGTGTCCTGCGTGCGTCCCGACAGGATCTCGTTGCCTATGATGAGAACCGCCGCCGTATAGATTCGCTCGCTCATCGTGGCTCCGATGCTTGCAGTAATTCCTCGAGATGGCCTTTCCACACCTTCGCCAGGGTGTGCGTGCCGTGCCCGGCGGTCTCGGGCCCGAGGGGAATGACCACGGCCTTGCCGTTCGGCACCCGCTTGATCTCGCGTTCCAGGATACCGAGCTCCGGTGGATTGATGAGATCGTCGGCGGAATTCACGGCGAGCAGCGGCGCACGAATTTTCTCCAGCGCCGGTGCGGGATCGTAGTCTTGCGATGCCGCGAGCTGGTACATCACATCGTTCGCGTCGGCGGTCTTCAGCGCTTCGGCAACGTAAGCATCGAGTACCTCGTCGCTGCGTTGTACCGTCTGCATCTTCTGCTGTCGCAGGATCGGATTGCTGCTCATGAGGAACAGCATCTGTTCGGCTGTACCGAGGGCCGCGGGCTGCTCACGGTAGTTTCCCTGCTGCCACTGCGGATCGTTGCGAATGGCATCGATGACCACCCGCCGCCACACGCGATTGCGGCCGGAAATCTGCGACGGCAAGCTCGCGAGCGGCATGAGTGCATCCATGAATTGCGGATGCAGTTCACCCCACAGCCAGCTGTGCATGCCGCCCATCGACGTTCCCATCGCCAGCCGCAGGTGATCGACCCCCAGCTGTTCGAGCAATCGATACTGAGCCTCGACCATGTCGAGATAGCCGTAGCGGGGAAACGTTGCCCGCAAGCCGTCGCTGGGTTTGCTGGACTTGCCGTGACCGATGCCGTCGGGCATGACAATGAAATACTTCGACGCATCGAGCAGGCCGCCGGCGCGAAACAATTCTCCGGCGAATTCGGCACGCATGAACTGTGCGCCGCTGCCGCCGGTGCCATGCATGATGAGCACTGCGTTGCGTGCGTGGCCATTCGCATCGCGTTCGAGTTTGCCGAGCGTGCGATAGTGCAATCGCAGTTCGGGCAGGACGGCAGCGGACTGGAAACGAAAGTTCCTGACGACGACATCGCCTTCTACCGCTTGCGGCAGCGGCGCCTGCGCGAGGCTGGGGTCCATCGTGAACAGCTGGCAGAGGATCAAGAGAGCGATTCTGATCATGCGGGTTCCATGGGAGAGGCGGCTTCGGAGTAGTCTACCAGCTGGTCGCCGCCGAGTTTGAGAGGTCCCGGCTTGCCGCCCGTACGCATTGCATTGTTGACGACGCTCGCCATGATCGCCTTCGCCGCCAATTCGCTGTTGTGCCGGCTCGCGTTGCGACACACTGCTATCGATCCAGCCAGCTTTACTGCGATCCGGTTGATCGCGGGAGCGATCGTGCTCGGGGTTCTCGCCCACGCTCGCAGCGATCGGCGTGGATCTGGCAATTGGCCGTCCGCTTTCGCGCTGTTCGCTTACGCGGCAGGATTCTCGCTTGCCTATGTGAGTCTCTCCGCCGGTACCGGAGCTTTGTTGTTGTTCGGCTCGGTGCAGGCCACCATGATCGGTTATGGCCTGTGGCGTGGCGAACGATTGAGTTCGGCACAGTGGTTCGGTTTACTGCTCGCGGCCGGCGGCATCATCGGCCTGCTGTTGCCTGGACTGGCAGCGCCACCGCTGCTTGGCGCTGCATTCATGATCGCTGCGGGCATTGCGTGGGGTGTCTACTCCCTTCGCGGACGCAGCGGCGGCGATCCGACTGCCGTCACCGCCGGCAATTTCATTCGTACCGTTCCCATCACGCTGGTGCTCGCGCTAGCGATGCTGCCGCGCCTTCACATCGATACGTCCGGAACTCTCTACGCCATTGCTTCGGGCGCGCTCGCTTCGGGAGTGGGCTATGCAATCTGGTACACGGCACTTCCGCAACTGCGCGCGACAATCGCCGCAACCGTGCAACTCAGCGTTCCGGTCATCGCTGCGCTCGGTGGCGTTCTCCTCCTCGGCGAGCAGTTCACGCTGCGGCTGGTGTTCGCGTCCATCGCGATTCTCAGCGGCATTGCCTTGGTGATCCTGGGTAAATCCGGCAGCTAGCGACTATTGCAGCGTGGATGGCCCCGGATGCGATCCCGGAGGCAATTCCAGGTGCTTGAGCTTGTCCGGATTGCGCACGACGTAAATGCCCAGGATCTTGCCGTCCTCGATGTGCAGCGCCGTGGTCTGTACGGTGTCGTCCCGTTCCATCGTGATGAAGCCGGGCAATCCGTTGATGAGGCCGTAACGCAGCAGCTGGGACGGGTAGTCCTTGAAGGAGTGCAGGAAGAACCGCTCCTGCATGCTGACGACCGACTCGATGCCCTTGATCGGCCGCATGGCTGCCGGCTTCTTGCCGCCTCCGTCGGCCTGCAGGATCACGTCGGCTGCGAGCAGCGATTGCAACGCCTGCATGTCGCCGTTGCGTGAGGCTGCGAAGAATGCCGCAGCGATTTCGAGCCCGCGTTCCTTCGGCATTTCGAAGCGCGGACGCGATGCGCGCACGTGGGTTCGGGCGCGGCTGACGAGTTGGCGGCATGCGGCGGGCTCGCGTCCGATGGTTTCGGCGGTTTCGTCGAAGTCGACTCCGAAGACATCGTGCAGCAGGAACGCGGCCCGTTCCAAAGGAGACAAGCGTTCGAGTGCCATCATCAGCGGCAAGGTCACGTCCTCGACCGCATCCTCCGTAGTCTCGACTATCGGTTCGGGCAGCCACGTGCCGACATAGTCTTCACGTCGCACGCGTGCGGACTTGAGGTGATCGAGACACAGGCGGGTCACTACTTTTCGCAGGAATGCTTCGGGTTCCTGCACCGAGCCGCGGTCCGTCGCATGCCAGCGCAGGAATGCTTCCTGCACGATGTCCTCGGCGTCGGCGACCGACCCCAGCATCCGGTAGGCGACGCGGACCAATGTCGGACGCAACGGATCGAACGATGCAGCGGCATCGGTAGCGGATGGCGTCATAGTCGCGGCCCTGCCATAGGCAATCCGGCGATTGCGATACTCATCATGACGAGATGGTGCGCCCTGTTGTGACATGGAGTCGTGGCATGGCCGATTATTCGCGGGGGTAAATTCCATGGAGCACGGTATCGAAGTGATCTTCGATGAGGGAACTGCAGTTGCAGGCCAGGCCGCGCAGCTTGGCCTCATCGTGGACGACGAATGAGCCACGGCGAGTGATGAGTACGCCGTCCTCACGTAACTTCGCGATGACCCTGCTGACGAACGGACGGCCCACGCCCAGCATTTCCGCGAACTGTTCCTGCGTCATCGCGATCTCATCGCCGGCGACGCGCTCCATGCCGGCGAGCAGCCATTTCGCGGCGCGTTGCAGTGTCGAATGTGAAGCGTTGCAGGCGGCGGATTGGAATACCTGCGCGAACAGGCAGTCCGAATAGCGGGCAAACCAATGTCGCAAGGCGATGGATTCGAGCTTCGCTTGCTCCAGCGCCGCCGTCTTGATGCGCAGGAACGTCCCCGAAAACCGGACTTTCGCCGTCGCGAAAGCCGGCACATCGCCATTCGAAACGATGCCGCCGATCGCACCTTCGCGGCCGATGAGTGCAACGTCCATCGACTCTCCGTCCGCCGCGTCGACACAGAAGGAGGCGAGTGCGGACCGGCAAGGGAACCAGGTGTCCAGCACGATGTCGCGCGCCTTATGCAGCGTGTCACCGGCTTTCATTTCGAACACGCGCACGTGCGGGACCAGCCGATCGCGATCCGCCTCTCGCAGTACTGCGAGCAGGGTATTGCCGGAAATGTCTTCAAGAGTCGCGCTGCGCACGATGTCTCCAGTCGAAAGTTGGGCGGCCTGTGGCTGGACGATGATTTGTACAGTAGTGAACAGACGCGTCAGTAGCTATGTGTTAACTAGTGGACACAACGGCGGACAGTCGCGCGAGTTCCGATATCGGCTGCACTCGTTCCGTCATTCATTCACTCCGTCCCGCAAGCGGCGCGCCCTTCAAGTTGAAATGGTTCGATGCATGATGGCGTTCGATCCTGTCGATCCCGGTAACTGCGATCCCGAGCCGCTATGTGCGCCAGGCGCGATCCAGTCGCACGGAGCGATGATCGTCTGCGAAGCCGACGCCATGACCATCGCTTTTGCTTCGGCGAACGCTGCCGCGCTACTGGGATTGGGAAACGCGTCATTGCTGGATCGATCGCTGGTCGACGTGTTCGGCGTCGACACGGCTCACGAACTGCGCAACGCGTTATCGAAGGGCAGCTCGATGCCGGCTGGCGGTACCTTGTCGAGTTTGCGGCTGGGAACGACTGCGTTCGACGTGGTCGCCCATCGGCATGACGGTCGCTTCATCATCGAGTTCGAGCCTGCGCATGGTCCTATCCCTGGCGGAGACGCCTTGGATCTCACGCAAGCGATGATCCGCCGCATCGGTCTGGAATCCTCAGTCGATGCGATCGCCGTCACCGGCGCCAGGCTGGTGAGAACCACCCTCGGCTACGATCGCGTGCTGGTCTGTCGTTTCCTGGACAGCGGTGCCGGACACGTCATCGCCGAATCGAAACGCGCTGACATGAACAGTCTCCTGGGACAGCATTTTCCCGCTGCAGCTATTCCTGCGCAGGCGCGTCAGTTACGTTGGCAGAACTGGACGCAGGTGATCTGCGACGTGAGCTATGTCCCTGTGCCTCTACTTGCTGCGAAAGCTGCCGAGTCACGGCCGGTCGACATGTCGCATTCACACCTGCGCAGCGTGTCCCCGATGCATTGCGAAGATCTCCGCAACTTAGGTGTGGCCGCGTCGCTGTCCATCTCCATCATCATCGACGGCACAGTGTGGGGACTGATCGAGTGTCATCACGACAGTCCACGCACCGTTCCCATGCCGATGCGTGTCGCCGCGGAATTGTTCGGCCAGTATTTTTCGCTGCAGCTCACGGTGGCGCAGCGGCATGATGAAAGGGCGGAGAGCGACCGCGCTCGCACCGAGCAACGCAGCCGCATCCTCAACGATGAACTGAACCATCGCGTCAAGAACATCCTGTCGCTGGTCAAATCCATTGCCGTGCAGACCGGCGCTCATGCGGCCAGCGTCGCCGAGTATTCCGCATCGCTCGAAGGACGTCTGCGTGCCCTTTCGTATGCGCACGATCAGTCGCTGGTCATGGACAGCCGCGGCGAACTGTCCGCATTGCTGGAGGTGGAGGCGAGCCTGCATCGCTACGGCCCTCTTCACCGCGGCACTTACGATCGGGTGAAGGTGTCCGGCCCCCGCATCGGCTTCACCGACGATGCGTTCAGCTCATTTGCGCTGGTGATTCACGAGATGATGACGAATGCGGCGAAGTACGGTGCACTGTCGGTGCCGCAGGGCCGGCTGTCCATCGAATGGATGCTCGACGCGGACCGCGCTTGTATCGTCGACTGGTCCGAGAACGACGGCCCCGAAGTGTTCGCTCCCAGCCGCAAGGGATTCGGCAGCACGCTGATCGAAAGTTCGATGGCGTACGATCTGGGCGGCTCGGCCAGCATCGATTACGCCGTCCAGGGACTACGAGCGCGATTCAGCATTCCGGCTAGGCATGTCATGCAGCTGCAAGACGATGCTGTCCTGCCCAGGACCGCCGTCGTCGTCGCCAGGCCATTGGCGGGACTCAACGTGCTGTTGCTGGAAGATCGTGCGCTGATTGCGATCGATACCGAAAACATTCTCTACCGGCTCGGCGCCGCCAGGGTCGATGCGTTTCCGAATGTGGCGGCAGCGAGCAGGGCGCTCGCTGCCGCCGAACCGGACCTCGCAATCCTCGACTTCAATCTCGGCGACGAAACTTCCGCCGACCTGGCTGACTGGTTCGCGAACCGTCGCATTCCGTTCGCGTTTCTCACCGGCTACATCGACAGCGCCAGCATTCCGTTGCGATTCGCGGCCATTCCCGTGATCCGCAAGCCTATCGACATCGATCGCGCCAACGAGGCGTTGGCGCAGGTGCTTGACCGTTGACCGGCAGTTGAAAAATGTATTTTTCAACAACCCATTTCAACAACCCATTTCAACAACCCATCAAAGGTTCACCGTCCGCATGCCGTCATCGTTGTACCTTGCGCCGCTCACTCCGGAGCGAGGCATGACGTCCGTGATGCGCTGCAGTGTCGCCGAATCCAGCTCGACTTCCGCGGCAGCCACGTTTTCCTGCACGCGCTGCAGGTTCGAGGTTCCTGGAATCGGCACGACGTCCCAGCCCTGGGCAACGAGCCACGCAAGGGCAAGCTGAGCCGCGGTGATTCTCTTCTCACGTGCGATCTCCTGCACCTTGTCGACCAGCGCCAGGTTCGCGGCGAGATTGTCGCCCTGGAATCTGGGCGATGACAGGCGGAAATCGCCCGCGGCGAAGTTGGCGTCGCGAATCTGTCCCGACAGGAAGCCGCGACCCAGCGGACTGTAGGCGACGAAACCTATGCCGAGCTTGCGGCAGACCGGCAGCACCGACTCTTCGGGATCGCGGGTCCACAACGAATACTCCGACTGCAGCGCCGTGATCGGATGGACGGCATGGCCGCGTTTGATCGTGTCCGCGTTCGCCTCGGACAAACCGAGATAACGCACTTTGCCGGCCTTCACCAGGTCGGCCATCGCACCTACGGTTTCTTCGACGGGCACGGTCGGATCCTTGCGATGCAGGTAGTAGAGGTCGATGACGTCGACTTTCAACCGCTGCAGCGAGTTGTCACACGATTGGCGCACGTAGTCGGGCCGTCCATTGATCCCGAGGCGCTTGCCGTCGCTGTCGCGCATGATGCCGAACTTGGTCGCCAGGAATACCTGGTCGCGGCGTTCGGCGATGGCCTTGCCGACCAGGATTTCGTTGGTGAACGGCCCGTACATGTCGGCGGTGTCGAGCATGGTGACACCGAGATCCAGGGCGTGATTCAGTACTGCGATCGCGGCGTCATCGTTGCGCCGGTCGGGATTGTAGAAATCGGACAGGCCCATGCAGCCGAAACCGATTGCGCCGACCATCGGACCGTTCCGGCCCAGTTGATGTTGTTTCATAGCGATCTCCTGACGACGTTCACTCATCGAGCGTGGACCGCCGGACATTCAGCCGGGGCCACGCCTCCAAGCCATGCATCCATGCCCAGATGGGGGACCACGGCGGAATGCGATAATGCTCCCCATGGCCGTGGGCAAAAACCCGGCATCACAGGAAACACTATGAAGGCGAGCTTCACAGAAAGCGCTGCCCAGCTGTCGGCGGTAGCGGCGCTGGCGCGTGTCGTACATCACGGCAGCTTCACCAAGGCAGCTATCGAAATGGGCGTTTCCACGTCTGCGCTATCGCAGACTGTGCGCGCTCTCGAGAACCGTGCGGGCATTCGCCTGCTCAATCGAACGACCCGGCGCGTAGCAACGACGGAAGCCGGCCGACAATTTCTCTCCAACGCGCTACCGGCCCTGCAGATGCTCAACGGTGCATTCGCCGAGCTGGCCGAGCAGCGTGGCACTCCGGCGGGAACGCTGCGGATTAATTTATCGAGAGCTGCCGCCGAACACCTGGTGGCGCCGGTGATGGACAAGTTCGCGCAGGCGTATCCGGACATCGTGATCGATCTCACCGTGGACGATGGCCTGGCGGACCTGGTGAGCGGCGGTTTCGATTGCGGCATCCGCCTCGGCGAGCACTTGTCACAAAGCATGGTCGCGATCCCTGTGGGACCGCAGATCCGCATGGCCGTCGTAGCGTCGCCGGAATATTTTGCGAAGCATGGCGTCCCACGAACGCCTGCTGACCTGGAAACGCATCGGTGCCTGCGCTATCGTTTCCGTAGCAACAGCGCCGTCTATCGTTGGGAATTCACCGAGAAAGGCCGCGACTACGCCATCGATGTCGGCGGCGGCCTGATCGCCAACGACAGTTCAATGATCACCGCCGCGGCCCGCAACGGCTGGGGCGTTGCCTGTGCCCTGGATATTTCGATCGTCGAAGACGTCGCCGCGGGCCGCTTGCAACGAGTGCTGGAGGAGTTCTGTCCGCCGTTCGACGGCTTCCATCTGTACTATCCGCATCGCGTGCAGATCCCCTTGAGGCTGCGGGCCTTCATCGACGCGATGGCCGCTCATTGGGGATCGCGGCGCAAGCGTAAGCTTTGACATGGACCTTGCCGCGCTAGTCCGTTACCTATTGTTCCCGCTGCGGTCGGCGTCGCTGATCCTCATCGCGATCTTCAGTTTTCTATTGGTATTGGCGTCGGTCGCCGGGCTCATCGGCATGCCGCTGGGCGCCATCGTTGCATTGTGGTTCGCGAAGTATGCTTTCGTGTTGCTCGATAGCACGATGGAAGGTGCGCAGGAGCCGCCGGTATTGTCCGCGGAGATGGTGAACCCGGTCGACGAGCAAAGGCCGACCGTGCTGATGCTGATGGTGGCAGCTGTCTATTTCCTGGCGAACGCGGTGAGTTACCAGTTGGGATCGGTGGCGGCGCTGGTGTTCGGCCTGGTGGCGGTAGCGACGATCCCGGCGATACTCGCGGTGCAGGGTGCGACCGGCAGTGTCTGGCAGTCGTTCAATCCCGTAACGGTAATGGCGTTGGTCGCCCGCTTGGGGATGGACTACGTGGTGCTCCTGGCGTGCATCGTGACTCTCGCGGCGTTGGGCAAGTTCGTGATGACCACCCACTCCGCCGATGTGCCAATGATGTTACGCGTGTCTGTCGTCATGTATCTCTGGCTCGCCGCACATTCGTTGATCGGCGGTCTGCTGTTCACGCGACGCTGGGATATCGGCCTGGACGCCGCACTCGCTCCCGAACAGGCCGAAGCCCGGCGGAATCGCGAACTGGAACGCGAGCGTAACCTGCAGGTCGACCGGATCTACGCTGAATGGCGCGGGGGCTTGAAGGCGAATGCATGGAAGACGGTGCTCGGGATGATCGCGGAGAGCAGCGAGCCGCTGGAGGAATTGCGCTGGCTGCATCGACGGACCTCAGGTTGGCCCGAACCGGGATTGGCGAATCGCCTCGCCAGGGAACTGCTGCCCCGGCTGCTGGCGGCGAAGCATTTCAGTGAGGCGCTTGCCGTCGTCCAGTCGCGCATCCAGGCCGACGCGAATTTTCGTCCGGCGACCAGCAGCGAGTTGCTGGACCTGGTCAGGTTGGCAAGAGACGCGGGCGACCGGCCGTCGGCACGAGCGTTGCTCAGCGACTTCGCCCGCTACTATCCCGAAGACAAGGAACAGCGCACCGTCGAAATCCTGGCGCAGCAGCTGGAGCGTTGATCAATTTCGCGAGAGCCAGTCGACCGCGCCGCGCCCCGCAATGATTCCGCTGGCGAAACACGCGGTCAGGAGGTAACCGCCGGTCGGCGCTTCCCAGTCGATCATTTCGCCGGCGCAGAAACATCCCGGCAGCGAGCGCAGCATCAGGTTGTCGTCCAGGGCCTGGAAGCGGACACCGCCGGCACTGCTGATGGCCTCGGCGATAGGCCGTGGACGAGTCAACGTAACGGACAGTGCCTTGATTGCCGCTGCCACCTTGGCTGCGTCCACCAGGTCGGATTTAGGAACGAATTCGTGCAACAGCCCGGCCTTCACTCCTTCGATACCGGTCGTGCGCCGCAGATGCTCGGTGAACGATTTGCCGCCGCGAGGTTTCGCCAGTGCGCGCTGCAGCTGTTCCCGCTCCCGGTCCGGTGCGAGATCGAGGACGATCCTCGCTGCTCCGTCACGCTGAATGGTTTCGCGCAATTTGCTCGACAAAGCATAGATGACGCTGCCTTCGACGCCGGTGGCGGTCACCACGAATTCTCCGCGTATCCCCGCATCCGTGCCGGCCGCGACGACCACCGACTTCAACGGATGCCCGGCGAAACGCTGTGAGAAAACCGGACTCCAATCGACATCGAAGCCACAGTTGGCCGGTTGCAGCGGGGCGATGTCTACGTTCCTAGCGTTGAGCCAGTCGGCCCATGCGCCGTCCGAGCCTAGTTCGGGCCAGCTGCCGCCTCCCATCGCGAAGACGACTGCATCCGCGTGGACTTGTATGTCACTGGCGATTTCACCGGCGAGAGTGCGGAAGCGTAAATCGCTCGCTGCGGTCAACGCAGTACAGTAGTGATTCACGTGGAAGCGCACCCCCTGATCGCGCAGCCTGCGCACCCAGCCGCGTAACAGTGGGGCAGCTTTGAGATCGGTAGGAAATACGCGGCCCGACGTGCCCACCATGGTGTCTACATTCAGGCCGCGCGCCCACTCGCGAATCGCGTTGTTGTCGAAAGTCTCCAGCCACGGCCGGAGTTCATTCGACCGTGATCCGTAGCGTGCGAGGAACGCTGCGAACTCTTCCGAGTGCGTGAGATTGAGGCCGCCTTTGCCGGCGATCAGGAATTTGCGGCCGACCGAGCCTTTGCCTTCATAGACATCGACCTCGATGCCGGCCTTGCGTGCGGCCTCCGCCGCCATCAATCCTGCCGGACCACCGCCGACGATGGCCAGGACGACGGCCAGGGTCACGCCTTCTTCACTTCCTCGTAGGCCCATTCCAGCCACGGCAACAGCTTCTCGATGTCCGACTTCTCCACCGTGGCGCCACACCAGAAGCGCAGTCCCGGAGGCGCATCCTTGTAGGCGCCGCAGTCGAACGCAGCCTTCTCCGTTTCGAGCAGCTTCACCAGCTTCTTGCCCTGCTCCGGCGTCGCGTCGATGGTGAAACAGACGGAAGTATTCGAGCGGTACTCGGGCTTGTCCGCGAGGAAATGAATCCAGGGATGCGAAGCGACAAACGCTTCGAACACCGCGAGATTATCTTCACTGCGATCGATGAGCGCCTGCAGGCCGCCGATGGACTTCGCCCAGGCGAGCGCATCGAGATAGTCCTCGTTCGCAAGCATGGACGGCGTGTTGATGGTCGAGCCTTCGAAAATCTCTTCGAGCAGCTCGCCGCCCTTGGTCATGCGGAAAATCTTCGGCAACGGCCATGCGGGCTTGTAGCTCTTGAGCCGCTCGACGGCGCGTGGCGAGAGCACGAGCATGCCGTGTGCGGCTTCTCCTCCCAGTGCTTTCTGCCACGAGAAAGTGACGGCATCGAGCTTGGGCCAGGGCATGTCCATCGCATAGACGGCGCTGGTGGCATCGCACAGGGTCAGGCCCTGGCGATCGGCGCGAATCCAGTCGCCGTTCGGCACTTTGACGCCGCTCGTCGTGCCGTTCCAGGCGAAGACGATATCGTGCGTGGGATCGGCCTTCGACAAGTCCGGCAAGCGGCCATAGTCCGCCTTGAACACGCGCGTGTCGGGAAGCTTGAGCTGCTTGGTCAGGTCGGTGACCCAACCCTCGCCGAAGGATTCCCAGGAGAACGCGTCAATGGGACGCGGGCCGAGCAGCGACCACATCGCCATTTCGAACGCACCGGTATCCGATGCGGGGACGATGCCGACGCGATAATCCGCGGGAATGCCCAGCAATGACTTGGTCTCGGCAATGGCCTTGGCCAGACGGGCTTTGCCCAGGCCCGAGCGATGGGAGCGCCCCAACGCATCGGTGGGCAGCGAGCTGAGGGAATATCCGGGGCGCTTGGCGCACGGACCGGAAGAGAAATTCGCACTGACGGGCTTGATTGTCGGCTTCATAGGACGGCGTTGTCGCTTCAGACCAGGGTGAAAACGGCGCCCTTTATAACATTCTTCGGCCGCTCCTCACCTGCCCGTTCTCATCGTCGGGCGGGCGGAAAGCGCGGCCAATGGCTGCTGCATCTCGTCATAGACGCGGGCCAAGGTGCTGCGGAAGATGTCGTTCTGCACCAGCACCGGCGGAAACAAACCCTCGGTCGTGAATAGTGGGATGTCGTGATCCGCGGCGCCGGTGCATGCCGCACCGATGCGGGCGAGGCGAGCCGCTTCGGGATCGACGATCGCGATGCCGGCATGCGCCTGCCTGGCGACGAAACGCATCCACGCAGCGATCGGCAGCAACAGCCGGTCGATGGATTTGCCGGAGGCGAGAGCGTCGCTGACGGTGCCGAGGATGCGCACCGGCAGCTTCTTCGATCCGTCCCAGGCGATCTGTGACAACAGGTGACGCACGCCGGGGTTGGCGAAGCGGGCCAGCGCGGCGTCGATGTAGTCGCTGACGTCCAGTCCCTTCGCCGCCAGCGGTGCAATGTCTTCGCGCATCATCTTTGCAACGAAGCTGGAGAGCGTGGCATCGTTCATGGCGTCGTAGACCGTTTCATGGCCGAGCAGCGATCCCACGTAGGCAAGCGTCGAGTGAGCTCCATTCAACAGGCGCAACTTGGCGCGTTCGTAGGCACTGACATCGGCGGCGAGTGTCACTCCGACTGAACGCCAGTCCGCCGAGTTCATCGCGGGAAGGTCTTCGATCACCCATTGAGTGAACGGTTCGCGTTGCACCGGCCAGGCATCGCTGAGCCCCATGCGTGCTGCGACCTTGTCTCGTAGCGCATCGTCCGTTGCGGGTGTGATGCTGTCGACCATCGTGCGGGGGAAAACGACTTCGCCTCGAATCCATTGCGCCAGGTCGCGATCGGAACGCACGGCGAAGGCTACCAGCGCTGCATGCAGCAACTTGCCGTTGTCGGCGAGGTTGTCGCAACTGACTACAGTGAATGGCGGCAGTCCCGCCGCACGCCGGCGGCGCAAGGCTTCGCACAGCCAGCCAAGGATGCTTTGGGGATCCTGTGGCGTCTGCCAGTCGTGCACGATGTCAGGATGCGCCGCGTCGAGTTCGCCGTGCGCGTCCAGGCAATAGCCTTTCTCGGTCACGGTGAGCGTCACCATGCGAGTGTCGACCTGAGTCAGCCGGGCAAAAGCCGCATCGCGTTGGTGCGTCGACACCAGCACTTCACGAATCGCTCCGATCACTCGCAAGCGTGGCTCGACCGCGAGTTCGCACAATGCATAGAGTCCATCCTGCGGCACCAGCGCATCGCGCACTCCCGTACTCTTGAGCGACAACGCTGCGATCGCCCATCTCGGATCGGTGCGCAGCAGCGAGTCCACATACGACGCCTGGTGCGCCCGATGAAACGCCCCTGGTCCGATATGCACGATGCCGATTTTCGTCTCATCGCGTGCGTATCCAGGCACGACCGTTGGCGGACGGACATCTCGCAAGGTAGCTTCGCTGAGGCGCTGCAGGGTCGGAGTAGTCACGTCGGCAAGCGTAGCATGCGAAGCTATTTGTCTGGCAAATCCCTATTCTCCTTCTGCTCCTCGTTCCCCGCGTTCCCCGCGCGCCCATATCTTTCGAACGGTGAGCTGTTGCCTCAGCACTTGTGAGTACAGCACCCTGGACAGGTAGCAATAGCTCACGATGCTGCGAACTGAAACGGCATCAAGAATATGGCGCGCGGAGAACGCGGGGAACGCGGAGCAGAAGGAGAATAGGGTAGGATTTTGAAACTTTAGTGTGTCTGCTCGGTTCTTCGCGAGAAATCATTCAAGGTAGTGATCCATGCAATTGGCGGCAGGAAGTGTGTCGATGCGTCTGATCTTAGCCGTGGCGGCGGCGATGTTCTGTGTCGCGGCGCTGGCGCAGTCGGCGGGCGATGGGGTCAAGGGGTACTATCGCGATCCGGCGTTGCATGGCGATACGCTGGTGTTTGCGGCGGAGGGCGATCTGTGGACCGTCGGTACGGCCGGCGGGGTGGCCAGGCGGTTGACGACTCATCCGGCGGAAGAGAGTCGTCCGGTGATTTCACCGGATGGCAGGACGCTGGCGTTCACTGCGAAGTATGAAGGGCCCACCGAGGTTTACACCATGCCGCTGGCGGGCGGTTTGCCGGTGCGACGGACGTTCGAAGGCGAGGGAGCGTTTGCTACCGCATTCACGCCACACGGCGAACTGGTCTACGCAACTCAGTACTACGCCACGTTGCCCGATCTGCAACTCGTATCGCTCGATCTCGATACCGGCGCACGAACACGTATTCCGCTGAGCCAGGCCAGCGAAGGCAATTACGACGCCAGCGGCAAGACGATGTATTTCGTGCGGCCAGCATTTCACAACAATGTGACTCGCTGGTACAGGGGAGGGACGGCGCGGCAGATCTGGAAGTTCAGCGAGGGCGATGCTGAAGCGCAGCGACTCACTCGCGACTACGCGGGCGAAAGTCACTCGCCCATGGCTTGGAGCGGTCGTGTCTATTTCGTCAGCGATCGCGATCGCACCATGAACCTGTGGTCGATGAACGAAGCCGGCGGCGACCTGCAGCAGCATACGGACCACGAGGGTTGGGATGTCCGCTACGCGTCGCTGCAGGACGGGCGCATCGTCTATGTTTCCGGTGCGGATCTCTGGATCTACGACGTAGCCTCGCACCAGCGTCGCATGGTGCCCGTCACTCTGGCGTCGGACCTGGATCAGCTACGGGAAAAATGGGTGACGCGGCCCATGCAGAATCTCACCTCGGTGTCGCTTCGTCCCGACGGCAATGCGGTCGTGTTGACTGCCCGCGGGCGTGTCTTCGTAGCGCCGGCACGCGACGGTCGCTTGGTGCAGGTCTCTCGCAAAAGCGGTGTGCGGTATCGCGACGTCGTCTATATGCCCGATGGCAAGTCGCTGCTCGGCCTGTCCGATGCGAGCGGTGAGCTCGAGTTCGTGCAACTGCCGCCCAACGGCGTGGGAGCGGAACGTCCGCTGACCTCGGATGGCAAGGTGCTGCGTTTCCAGGGCGTACCGTCGCCCGACGGCCGTCACGTCGCATATGTAGACAATAACAGCGACGCCTGGCTGCTCACGATCGCCGCACGCACGCAGACCAGGATTTCTCGCAACGGCGAAGGAGTGCAGGATTTCGCCTGGTCGCCGGACAGCAGGTACCTGGTGTTCTCGCAGACCGGGCTCAACACGTTCCAGCAATTGCTGCTCTATGACGTGCAAACCCATGCGTTCACTGCGCTGACCAGCGATCGGGTCAACAGTCATGGTGCGGCATGGAGTCCGGATGGAGCCTGGCTCTACTTCCTGTCCGATCGCAATCTACGATCCGTCGTCGGCGCTCCGTGGGGACCGCGCCAGCCCGAGCCGTTCTTCGACAAGCCCGACAAGATCTATCAGCTCGCCATGCGCAAGGGCCTGCGTTCGCCATTCAAGCCGGCGGATGAGTTGCAACCTGCGGTGGACGAAAAGAAATCCCCCGACGACGACAAGGAACCGGGACCGGAGAAACCGACAACGCCGCCGCCAGCGGAACTGCCGAAGGAACCGGTGGAGCCGGAGCAGCTGGAACGTCCGCCGCAGGAACCGGAAGTAGACAAGCAAACGCCCGCGACTCCTGCGAAGCAGGCTCGTGCGAGACGGGAGAGCGCCGACGATAAGTCTGAAACCCAGGAGCCGGTAAAGAAACCGCCGGCGCCCCAAATTACACGCAAGATCACTCGCATCGACTTTGCCGGGCTGGCACAGCGACTCTACGAAGTGCCCGCGCCGCCCGGCGATTATTCGGACCTGGCGGTGACGGCCAAGGCGATCTACTGGAGAGCCCGCAGCGTCGGTGTCGACGCCAAGAGCGACCTGATGGTGCTCGAAATAACCAATCAGGACCCGAAGCCCGCGCGCTTCATGGACGATGTTCGCGGCTACGAGTTATCCCGCAACGGTAAGAAACTGTTGTTCCGCAAGAACGACGACTTGTACATCGTCGAGGCGGGCGTGAAAGGTCCCACCGAACTGGACAAATCGAAAGTGAAGCTCGGATCGTGGAGTTATCCCATCGACGTCCGCGAAGACTGGCGGCAGATGTTCGTCGATGCGTGGCGTCTCGAACGAGACTATTTCTACGATCCGGGCATGCACGGCGTCGACTGGAACGCTGTACGTGACAAGTACCTGCCGCTCGTCGATCGTGTGACCACGCGCGAAGAGCTTTCCGACCTGATCGGACTCGCCGTCGGCGAATTGTCGGCTCTGCATACGGCCGTGCGTGAGGGCGATATGCGCCGTGGGCCGGACGATGTGAAAGTCCCCGGTCTCGGGGCGCGACTGGTGCTCGACCGAAACGCCGGCGGCTATCGCATCGACTATATCTACCAGGCAGATCCAGATTATCCCGACGAACGTTCGCCGCTCGCCGATCCGCTGCTCGACATAGACACGGGCGATATCGTCACGTCGATCAATGGCGTGGAAGTTCTGTCCACTGGTCATCCCAATGCGTTGTTGCGCAACCAGGCGAGGCAGCAGGTCCTGCTGCGAGTAAAAAAGAAAACCGGCGTAAGCCGCGATGTCGTGGTCACGCCTCTCGCCGACGAAGCGAACCTGCGATACAGCGATTGGGAAGTCACGCGGCGTCAGCGGGCGGAGCAGCTATCGAACGACCAGATCGGCTACGTGCATTTGCGCGCCATGACGCCGGCGGATATCACCGCCTGGTTTCGCAATTTCTACCCGGTGTTCAATCGGCCGGGCCTGATCGTCGACGTGCGCCACAATCGCGGTGGCAGCATCGATAGCTTCATTCTTTCGCGCCTGTTGCGGCAGGACTGGATGTATTGGAAGGGGCGCGCCGGCGAGCCGTACACCAACATGCAATATGCCTATCGCGGCCACATCGTCGTGCTCGTGGACGAGAACACCGCCTCGGACGGCGAAGCATTCGCCGAAGGTTTCCGGCGGCTCGATCTCGGCAAGGTCATCGGTGTACGCACCTGGGGAGGCGAGATCTGGCTGGGATCCTCGAACCGACTGAGCGACGACGGCTTGGCGCGGGCGCCCTCGGCGGGTGTGTACGGACCGGAAGGCAAATGGCTGATCGAGCAGCACGGCGTCGATCCGGACATCGTGGTCGAGAACCTGCCGCATGCCACCTTCAACGGCGGCGATGCGCAGCTCGACGCGGCAGTGAAGCAGCTGCTGGAGCAGATTCGCCAGGATCCGCGGCCGTTACCACAGCCGCCTCCTTATCCGACGGTAGGACCAAGGGTCGGGCCGAATGTCGGTGGATCGAGGTAGGGAAGGCTGGTGGAAGAGCAGGTCCTGCGCGACACAGCCCGGGCGCTTGTTGGGGGAAGACGCGAACTGAGCCGGCAGGACCTGGAAGTAGTCTCCTCAAGGTACCGGCCGGCGTCACGTAAGTTACGGTTATCGCCACGTTAGTTAACGCTTTAACGTGGCTTTTCAGTAGCGATGTCGAGGGACGAGCTCTACTGAGCGGGCCGCTAGAACGTCTTGCTGGCGCTAACGAACAGCGCACGTCGCGGGCCGTATTGTGGCGCGCCGACGCCAATGCCGGAGCCGTCTCGCAATTCGTACACCTTGTCGAAAGCGTTGATCACTGCAAGCCGGCCATCGAGCGTGCCGAAAGCAGCGAGATCGAAGTGCTGGGCGAGCGCGAGGTTGACCTGCGTGTAACCTGGCAAGCTTTCGCTGTTTGCGAAGCCGCGCCGCAAGCCGCTTCCAAGGATGGCGTCCGCGGAGATCGTCGTGTCCTGCCACTTCGAGGAGATTCCCGCCGAACCGGACCAGCGCTGGTCGTGATCGACATGAACCCAGTTGCTGTCGATGTATGCGAGTTCGTCCGGATCGAAGTTGAATTGTCCGGTCACGACGTCGCGCGCCTGCGCCACTGAGTACGCTGCGTTTGCATAAGCAGAAAAATGGTCGCCGTGGAAACTGGTGGACAACTCCGTGCCCCAGATGCGGCCCTGCTCATAGTTGAAGGCGGAGAAGATCAGCGCGTTGCCGAACTGGCCTTCATCCTGCAGGTCCTTCACCTTGCGGTAGTAAGCATCCAGTCCGACGTTGAGTTGCGGCGTGACTTGCTGGACGATGCCAGCGTCGAAATAATCGGAGCGTTCCGCCGAGACAGCCGTGTTGGCATCCGATGGCAGCGCGTTCGTGGTTCCGAAGAATTTCGCCACCGAGGTCGTATCGATCTTCTCCATCGGCGGCGGCGTGAAGTAGCGTGCGTAGCCTGCATGCAGACGCGTGCTTGCAGTCAGGTCGTAGACCAGGCCGAGCCGTGGGCTGAGCTGCTGTGCATCGACCACCGTGTCGACTTTATCGAAGCGTGCACCGTAGTTGATGGTCAGCGCTGCGACGGGTTGCCACTCGTCCTGCAGATATACGCCGGCTGTATGACCGGTGAGCCGGGTGTTGTCGGCGATGGTAAGAGGCACGTCGTCGACCTGGTTGCCATCCGCGTCCGCCGCAAACACGGCTGAGTCATTGTTGGTGTTGAATCGTTCCTGGTTGTAGAACAGGCCGGCCCGCAAAGTGTGAGCCTCGTTGAGGCGATGGCTGGTATCCAGCTGCACGCCGACTTCTTCATCGTCCCGCAGGATCTGCGCGGCGACACCGTTGAATACCAGGTCTCCGATGGCGTCGGGCTGGTACTGCACGCTGGTGTAACGATGAAAGAGCGACACCTGGTAGTCCACATCGCCCGCGGCCTTGCCCTGGTAGGAGAGCACTTCGAAGCGATTCTTCTCGCGCTGATTGGCATCCAGCGTGGAGGAATCGACGCTCGGTACGCCGGCGAGCGTGAAGTCTGGCTGCTGGCCGGGCACGTTCGGGATCTGAAAGCGGTTGTCGGACATGCCGAACATCAGGCTCACGCGGCTGTCGTCGTCGAGCAGGTAGGAGAGGTAGCCGAAGCCGTTGCCCTGCTGGGTCTGGTCATGGATCGCGTCCCGGTCGGACGTTGGATTCTCGATGCCAAGGTTGCTGCGCAGATACGAGCCAGTGAGAAAATAGGAGAACGGCCCCGTCGCACCGCTGATGTCGCCGCTGACCGCGCGGTGGTCGTTGCTGCCACCGGTGAGCTGCAGGTTGCCGCCCTCGTCGAAAGTTGTGCCCTTCGAATGGATGTCGACGATGCCGGCGGTGCGATATCCGTACTGCGCCGGCAACGCTCCCGTGAGGATATCGAAGTGATCGACGAATCTCGTGTCGAGCGACTGGCCGAAGCCGGAGATGGCTTCGGGGATCACCACTCCGTTGACGCGGTACTGCAGATTGGCGTGGTCGCCGCGGACGTGCAGCTGCCCATACGAATCCTGCACTACTCCGGGTGCCTGCAGTATCACCTGGTTGAGCGGTGTGTTGTCGCCCAGCGGCAGGTTGGCTATGTCACTGGTATCGAACTTGTAGACGGTACTCCCTGTATCCGGTGACAAGCCATTGCGTGCCTCATCGAGGCGTCGTGCGGTCACGACGATAGCTTCGATGGCAGGCGGATGTGCACCGGCCGCGTCACCGTCTGCGTCGGCGCCCTGACTCAACAAAGGCACGCAGAGCGCGACACCGGCCGCGCCTGCAACGAATGAAAACTTCATGCGAACCCCTACGGCCGAAGGCCTTCTGATGCGCACTCCCAGTGCGACGAACGCACATGGCAAAGTGCTACGAACAAGAACGATCAATGCGCGATCCGGTTTGGATCGCACACACGGCGTCGATTGTTCAGAGGAAGGCGGGCGGGGCTCTGCTTTGGTAGACGGGCAGCGTTCGCGACTGGAAGGAGTGCGCGACCGGTTCGACCGAATCGAAACGACTCGGGACTAGATCACATGCGAGGGCTGAAACCGGCAGGCCGTGTCCCAAGGAGGCGAACAGGCTGCACAGTTCGCATGGGTCGACACTACCGTGCGTTTTGTCATGTTGCTGCGCGAGCTGGGATACGGCGTGGGACGAAAGATGCGCAGCGCCCACCTGCTGGGTAAGAACCAGCAGGAGGGCCAGCAGCAGGTGTAAATGCAGGCGACGCATGAGCCTGCATTACGTGCCCGGGGTCGCCTGGCGTCAACTCAACATTCCGTAACGCTTCTGGCCGGAGCAACGATGTCTATCTATTTCATCGAGCTACGAGTCAAGCTGCCTGCGCGGTTGGCACCAGCTTCGCGATGCTGTGATGCGCCGATGCCAGGCTCTTTTCGCGCGACTCGGCGCCAAGGCTCATGCCTTCCGCATGAATGAACTCGATATCGGTCATGCCCAGGAAACCCAGGAACTGGCGTAAATACGGCGTCTGCGTGTCCGCGGCAGCGGGATAGACATTGCCCCGAGTAATGAAGACATACACCTTCTTGCCCTTGATCAGTCCTTCCGGGCCGGTCGAGCCGTAGCGGAATGTGACACCGGCGCGTGCGATGTGATCGAAGTAAGTCCGCACCGTCGAAGGGACGCTGAAGTTGTACATCGGAATGGCCAAGACGATGACATCGGCGTTCTGGACTTCTTCGATCAGCGCGTCCGAATAGGCAGCGATCGCGTGTTGTTCAGCTGTGCGGGCATCGGCAGGCGTCAGGAAAGCCGCGAACCGTTCCGAAGTGAGATGCGGCACCGGATCTTTTGCGAGGTCGCGCGTTACCACGCGGCCCTGGGGATTCTTTTCCAGCCAATTCGCGGCGAACCGATCGGCCAGCTGCGAGGAGGCGGCGTTGTCGCCAGCAAGGCTGGCGTGAATGTTCAACAGGGTGGTCATGGACGGCTCCAATGGATCGGCAGGAACTGAAGTAATTGGCGTCCATTAGAGGATTGATCGCTTCGATAGAAAAGCTCAATAATTGGCGCCAATCCATCGACTGGTTAGATATATGGCAGCCAAACCCGCGCCCGGCCTGGGAAGTCACCCCCACATCAGTCTCGAACAGTGGCGCAGCCTGGCTGCCGTGGTGGAGGCAGGCGGCTATGCGCAGGCGGCGGACGCACTGCATAAAAGCCAGTCGTCGCTCACTTATGCCGTGCAGAAACTCGAATCCACCCTGGGTGTGCGCCTGTTCGAGATCAAGGGGCGCAAGGCCGTCCTCACCACGGTCGGAGAGGGTCTGTATCGCAGAGCACGCGTCCTACTGGACGACGCGAGTGCCCTGGAGCGCCTGGCTCGCAAGGCAAACGCCTGCTGGGAAGCGGAGATCAGCATCGCCGTCGAAGTATTGTTTCCCGCGTGGATGATATTCACCTGCCTGAGCCGCTTCGGCGAAGAAAGTCCGAACACGCGCATCGAGTGGTACGAAACCGTGCGCGAGGGCACCCAGGAAGCGATCCTGGAAGGCAAGGTAGACATCGCGATCTCCGCTGTCATTCCCACCGGCATGTCTGGGCAGCCGCTGATGCCGGTGAAATTCATTCCAGTCGCGCATCCCGATCATCCCCTGCATGGGCTCGGCCGCGAGATCACGAATCGCGACCTGCGCAAGCATCGCCATCTGGTGGTTCGTGACTCGGGCACGCAGCGTGACAAGAAATCCGCGACCGTCGAAGTCGACCAGCGCTGGACCGTCACCAACATGACTACTTCCATCGGCGCCGCCTCGCGCGGTCTCGGCTTCGCCTGGCTGCCCGCCGACAAAATCCGCGCCGAACTCGAGACCGGTCAACTCAAACCGCTGCCCTTCAAGGACGGCCGCGAACGCATCGTGCAGCTCTATCTCATCCTTCTCGACTCCGAAAACGTCGGGCCCGGTGTGCAGCGCCTGGCTAGCATTCTTCACGAGGAAGTCTCGGGCAAGTGCAAAGAGGCTGGCGCCGCTCCTGCCTGATGGGAACTCTCTCGCGGAGAACGCGGGGCAGAGAAAGAAAAAAGTCTTTCAAACGCTCCGCGAGAGACCACGCTAGCCCGAACGCATTTTCAGAATCGTCGCGACGTCCAATTCGCCTTCGTAGCGTTTGAGTTCTTTCTGCTTGCTCAGGACGGCGTACATGGCCATGCGGTCGGCGAGTTCGTTGCCTTCGGTGCCGACGTGGGCGGAGACGTGGTGCAGCGTGGCTTCATCCTGGATGCGCGTGTAGATCTTGTAGGTGTCCTGGATGATGTCCAGGTTGCGGATTTCGCCGCTGGCTTTGCGCCAGCCATTGGCTTCCCATCCGGGAGCCCAGACGCTGATGCAGTTGATTGCGTATTTGGAATCGCTCAGCACGTCGACGGTGTGGCCTGCGAGGATCGCCTGTTCGCTCATCAGCAGGGCGTGATGGAGCGCATTCAGCTCCGCTGTATTGTTAGTGCCCTGGTGATAGAGGCCGTACCACAGTTGCGTGAGTGCGCCCTGTGCATACACGACGATGCCTGAGCCTGCCGAGCCTGGATTGGGTTCGCAGGCGCCATCGCAATAAATGCGGATCTCCGCCGTCGCCGCCGCGCTGGCCGTCTCGTTCGCCGTTTTCTTCGCCGTCTTCATGCCGGTCTTACGAGGTCGACTGGCGGTGGCAGGTTTGCCTGCGCGAAATGCCGCCTCTGCTTCGGCCCGGGTGGGGAACGACTTGTGGCGTGCGCCGGCAAAGCCTTCGACCAGCGGTTGCACGTCACTCCAGTCGGTGAATACACCTGTCCGTCGTCCGGACCAGATCACGTAAAATTTTTTCGCCATGTCCTTCTATGCAGCGGTCTTGAGGTGGTGAGTCGAGCCGTGAAGGGAGTCGTGAGAATGGGGCAACTTTGAAATTCCGCGCATCTTACGTGGATTGCGCAGCGATGCGGGCAGGGCGGCCTATAATCCGCCGTTATGGTGGATCGGCCGAGCCGGACCGCCGCGAAAGATAAGGAGAATGCGTGCAGGCCATCATTTCGGTCGCCAACCTGGTCAAGACCTACGCTTCCGGTTTCCAGGCGCTCAAAGGGGTGGATCTGACGATCCGGCGCGGTGAGATTTTCGCATTGCTCGGTCCCAACGGCGCCGGCAAGACTACGCTCATCGGTATCATCTGCGGCATCGTCAATGCCTCATCCGGCACCGTGATCGCGGATGGGCACAACGTCGTGCGCGAGTATCGGGCCGCACGCAGCAAGATCGGGCTGGTGCCGCAGGAGTTGTCGACCGACGCCTTCGAGACCGTGTGGGCCACGATGAATTTCAGCCGCGGCCTGTTCGGCAAGCCGCCCGATCCCGCCTATCTCGAAAAAGTCCTGCGCGACCTGTCGTTGTGGGACAAGAAGGACAGCAACATCATGTCCCTGTCCGGCGGCATGAAGCGGCGCGTGATGATTGCAAAGGCGTTGTCGCACGAACCGAAAATCCTGTTCCTCGACGAACCGACCGCCGGCGTCGACGTCGAGTTGCGCCGTGACATGTGGGAAATGGTCCGTTCGCTGCGGGCGAACGGGGTGACCATCATTCTCACCACGCACTACATCGAAGAAGCCGAGGAAATGGCGGACCGCATCGGCGTGATCAGCAAGGGACAGATCGTCCTGGTCGAAGACAAGGCAGTGCTGATGCGCAAGCTCGGCCGCAAGCAGCTCACGCTGCACCTGCAGATGCCGCTCAAAGCGATCCCGCCGCCGCTTGCGGAGAAGAAGCTCGAACTCGCCGCCGACGGCAACGAACTGGTGTACACGTTCGATACGCAGGCGGAGTCGACGGGTATCGCCAGCCTGTTGCGGCAGCTGAATGAACTCGGCATCGAGTTCAAGGATTTGCATACCAGCGAAAGCTCGCTCGAGGAAATTTTCGTCAGCCTGGTGAGCGACAAGAAATGAATACTTACGCCATTCGCGCCATCTACCGGTTCGAACTGTCCCGTTGGTTCCGGACGCTGGTCCAGAGCATCATGTCGCCGGTGATTTCGACCTCGCTGTACTTCGTCGTGTTCGGCTCGGCGATCGGCTCGCGCATGTCGCAGATCGACGGCGTGAGCTACGGGGCGTTCATCGTCCCCGGACTCATCATGCTGTCGATCCTCACCGAAAGCGTGGCCAATGCGTCGTTCGGAATCTACATGCCGCGCTATGCAGGCACCATCTATGAAGTGCTGTCGGCGCCGGTGTCGTTCGTCGAGATCGTGATCGGCTATGTCGGCGGAGCGGCGACCAAGTCCGTGATTCTCGGCCTGATCATTCTCGCGACGGCGCGCTTGTTCGTGCCGTTCACCATCCTGCATCCCTTCTGGATGGTCGCGTTCCTGGTGCTGACCTCGATCACTTTCTGCCTGTTCGGCTTCGTCATCGGCATCTGGGCCAGTGGCTGGGAGAAACTGCAGATCGTTCCCATCATGATCGTCACGCCGCTCACCTTCCTCGGCGGCAGTTTCTATTCGATCGGCATGCTGCCGCCGGTGTGGCAGAAGGTCACGCTGTTCAACCCGGTGGTGTATCTCATCAACGGGTTCCGCTGGAGCTTTTACGGCATCGCCGATGTCAGCGTCGCGGCCAGCCTCGGCATGACGCTGGTGTTCATGGCGCTGTGCCTGGCGGTGATCTGGTGGGTCTTCAAGACCGGCTATCGGTTGAAGTCGTGAGCTCGCGCATCGAAGACTATGCGCTGATCGGGGATTGCGAGAGCGCGGCGCTGGTCAGTTTGCAGGGATCGATCGACTGGCTGTGCTGGCCGCGTTTCGATTCCGATGCATGTTTTGCCGCGTTGCTGGGACGCGAAGACAACGGTCGCTGGCTGATCACCGCGCAGGACGGGTCGGCACGGATTTCCCGTCGCTATCGCGGCAACACGCTCATCGTCGAGACGGTGTTCGAGACCTCGGACGGCTGTGTTCGACTGATGGATTTCATGCCTCCCGGCGATGGCCGGTCCGACCTGATGCGAGTGGTCGTGGGCGAACGCGGCCAGGTAGCGATGCGCACCGAACTCATCGTTCGTTTCGGCTATGGGACCGTAGTGCCCTGGGTCACGCGTCAAGGCGACCGCACCTGGCGCATGATTGCAGGTCCCGACATGGTGACGCTGCACACTCCGGTCGAGATGCGAGGCGAGAATCTCCGCTCGGTTGCCGACTTCGTCGTGACAGCCGGTGACGTTGTGCCATTCACGTTGACGTACTCACCGTCGTACCGGCCGCTGCCCGAGGCGGTCGAAGTCGAGCCGGCGTTGCGGGTAACGGAAAAATTCTGGACGGACTGGGCAGCGCAGTGCCAGCTGAACGGAGACAAGCACGCCGACGCTGTCATGCGTTCGCTGTTGACGTTGCGTGCGCTGATTTATGCGCCGACCGGCGGCATCGTCGCCGCGGTGACGACATCGTTGCCCGAGCGTCCCGGTGGCGATCGCAATTGGGACTATCGATTCTGCTGGTTGCGCGATGCGACGTTGACGTTGCTCGCCTTCATGGATGCCGGCTACCACGAAGAGGCCGGCGCCTGGAGAGACTGGCTGGTGCGCGCCATCGCCGGCAGTCCGGACCAGATGCAGATCATGTACGGAGTCGCGGGTGAACGCCGCCTCACCGAATGGGAAGTGCCCTGGCTCGAGGGCTATGAGAATTCACGGCCGGTCCGCGTCGGCAACGCAGCTCATGCCCAGTTGCAACTCGATGTGGGCGGTGAGTTGATGGACGCCCTGCACCAGACTCGCAAGGCGGGGCTGGCTTGCAGCGAAGAGTCCTGGTCGGCACAGCGAGTCATGCTGTCTCATCTGGCAAGGCTGTGGCATCAGCCGGACCAGGGAATCTGGGAGGTTCGAGGTCCGGCGCGCCATTTCACGTATTCGAAAGTCATGTGCTGGGTGGCCTTCGATCGGGCCGTCAAGGACGTGGAGCGATTTCAGCTCGAAGGGCCGGTCGATGAATGGCGGGCGTTGCGCGACGAGATTCATCGCGACGTCTGCACTCACGGTTTCGATGCGTCACGCAATACATTCGTGCAGTCGTACGGCGATACGTTGCTGGATGCCAGCCTGTTGCTGCTGCCCGCGGTCGGATTCCTGCCCGCCGACGATCCTCGCATTGCCGGGACGATGGCGGCTGTCGAGCAGACGTTGCTTCGCGATGGCCTGGTCATGCGTTACAACACCGCGCAAACCAACGATGGGTTGCCGCCCGGAGAAGGTGCGTTTCTCGCCTGCAGCTTCTGGCTCGCGGATGCGTATGCGATGAGTGGACGCGGACAAGAAGCAGAAGAATTGTTCGAGCGGCTGCTCAAGTTGCGTACTCCGCTGGGTCTGCTGGCGGAAGAATACGATGTGGGCGAACAACGGCTGGTCGGTAATTTTCCGCAGGCGTTCTCTCATGTGGCGCTGGTCGTTACGGCGTTCAACCTGATGCGCGATCGCAAGCCGGCTGAACAGAGATCCGAGCGGACCGTGCCGGAGCGCTGATCGCCGCTCAGGCAGCGCTCGTCCCCGCCATCAGTCCGTGGATCTGGACGTAGTACAGCAGCATGATGGTCTTGGCGTCGCGGATCTCGCCGCCCGACACTTTCGCCAATTCGGCGGCGAACGGCAGCATGCCGGACGCATTGCCGTTCACATAGATGGGAAGTCGAAACTGCCTCGTGAGAATCACCGTGCCGCGCGTGCTGTCGTACAACAGGATCGTCGCGCCGTTGCCGCGATCGTAGGCTTCGCGGCTCTGCGTCTCCCATTCGCCGTCGCTCTTGCGGATGCGACAGGTGACTTTGAGCAGCGTGTACCAGTTGGATATCTATTTCATGGGTGTCACGGGTATTCATCCACAGGCAGGACTCAGTACCGGCGATCTCGAAGAAGCGCACATCAAGCGTGCCTTGAACGCGAGCGCCGCGGAGACTCATGCATTGATCAGTGCGGAGAAGCTCAACGCTGCGTCGCCTTATGTCATTGCATCGCTGAGCGAGATCGACGGCATCGTCGTCGCCGCCGATCTCTCGGAAAAAGCGTTGAAACCGTTCGTGAAGGCGGGATTGACCGTGCCGCGCGCTTGATCCGTCAACATCGGCGACGCACTTCACAGCACTGAGTTTCTGCTGCGACTTTACAAAGAAAATCACGATGCGTGCGCTTGTGTTGCAGGCGAGGTAGGCTGTAGGCGTCGGGTCGAGCCCGTAAGCTTCGGATTACCATAATGATCGGAATGACCGCAAAACAATTGCTACGTGTTGTCGCTCTGTCTATGGCCCTCTGCATCGGTGTGGGCTCCACCGCGCACGCCGCTGCGAAGTGGGGCTACGATCCGAAGCAGGATCCGTTCGATCAGTATCACGAGGCCGTCGCCAAAGCGCAGGCCGAGCACAAGCTCGTGCTCATCATCGCCGGTGGCGACTGGTGCCATTGGTGCCACGTGTTGAGCCGCTTCGTCAGCGGCAACGCCGATGTCGATGCCGGCCTGCACGACACCTTTGTAGTCATGAAAGTCTATGTCGGCGACGAAAACTACAACGAGTTCTTCTTTTCGCAACTCCCGGCCGCCCGCGGCGCTCCGCACTTCTGGATCGTCTCACCCGATCGCGAAGTCCTCAGTTCTCAATCCACTCGCGCCTTCGAGAAAAAGAGCGGCTACGACAAGCGGGAATTCCTGCAGTTCATCGACCACTGGAAGCATCGCGACGCGACGGAGCAGGTCGCCCATGTCGACGATCGCGAGTAACTCGGCATAGGTTCGAGGGAAAGTAAAAATACTTTTATATTTCCCTGCGGCATCTTTTCCGGTGCTATCGCGTTCCCGCGCAACAGTTGATTACACTTCTTTGCAGCGTCTTCGCGCATCGTGGTCTGTAATCGGGGCGTCGATGGAAGGACGATGCGATGAATCTGCACCACTGGCCGCACCTGTACCTGTTTCTGTTCTCGCACATGCGGTCGTACTCGACGCTGTTGAGCCATGTGCTCGGATCGCATCGGGAGATCTTGCTGCTGCATGTAACGCATCACCTCGGCCTGGCGGCGCCGTTGCAGCCGCAGTACCAGGTGAGGAGGCTCTCGGGCGAGTCGGGCTACGGCGACGTGTCGGCTAACATCAGGTCGGGCTCGATCCGCCGCGGTGGCATCGAAGATCCGCAGTTGGGTACTTCGATCGAGATCGACCCGGCATTGCTCGAACGCTGCACTCGCGCCTATCGGGCGTGCATGATGACATTGGTCGACTGGTGCCCGTCCTTGCCACGGCGTGAAATTCCCGTGCCGCAGCCGATTGCGGAATCGCTCGTCGCTTGATCGCCCCGAGTGATCGCCCTGGGTGATCGCCTGGGCCTAGCTCGCGAATCGTACCAGCATCTTGCCGGTGTTGAGGCCGCTGAACAGGCCGATCAACGCGGCGGGCGCCTGCTCGATGCCGTCGAGAATGGTTTCGCGATACTTGACCTTGCCATTGCGTATCCAGCCCTTCATGTCGCTCAGGAATTGCTGGCGCAACGATTCGAATTCATAGACCACGAAGCCGCGCATGGTGACGCGGTTGTAGATCAAATTGGACAGCGTCGTCACCGGCTCGGAAATCGAACCGAAGTTGTTGTACGCCGAGATCATGCCGCAGACGGGAATGCGGCCCAATGGATTCATCCTGGGCAGCGCCGCGTTCAAGTGCTCGCCGCCGACGTTTTCGAAATACACGTCGATGCCCTTGGGGGCCGCTTCCTTCAGTGCCTGGCGCAGCTTCTGCCGGTGATAATTGATTGCGACGTCGGCCCGCAGTTCGTTGCGCAACCAGGCACATTTCTCATCCGATCCCGCGCTGCCGATCACGAAGCATTTCTTGATCTTGGCGATCTGCACGGCGATGCTGCCCACCGCGCCGGCGGCCGCCGAAACGAAAACGTTCTCGCCGTCCTGCAATGCGCCCGTCACCAGCAATCCGCCGTACGCGGTCAATCCATTGATGCCGAGCACGCCGAGATACGCGGACAGCGGCATGCCGTCGGGATCGAGCGCATTGATGTTCGAGCCATCGCTGAGAAAGTATTCGCGGAACCCGTTCAACGAGCGCACATAGTCGCCTTCCCTGAACGCCGTGTGATTCGACTGCACGATGCGGCCGACGGCGCCGCCCTCGATGGCGGTGTTGAGCGGAGTCTGGCTGGCCAGCCGCGGCCGCATGGCTGGATCCACCGACATGAACAGGTTCTGCACCAGCACCTGGCCCGAGCCCACCTCGGGGATTTCGGTTTCGACGACGCGGAAGTGCTCTTTCTTCGGCATGCCGTCGGGCCGATCCACCAGGTGAACTTCACGGCTGCTCTGTGTCACTCGGGCTCCCAGGAGAACTGCGGGCTGCGGAGTCTACCAGCCAGGAGCGAGCAGTGACTCGATATGACACGTCGCATGAGGACGACAGCGAGGGCCATGGCCCTTCGGACTGTTCCTCACTCGTACGTTCCCGCCTGTGCCAGCGCCAGCTTCCTCTCCTGTACCGTTGGCGGATTCCATTGATAGATCCAGGTTTCCGTGAGCGGCTGGCCATTGAGCCGCAGGAACATGCGCAGGTCGACCGGCTCGGTGCTGTCATCGAGCGGTCGGATATCGAACATGGCTCGATAGCCCTTGATGTCATGCAGCGGCCGCGCCGATGTAATTTCTACAGCGCCGCGCGATGCGGTGATGACGGGTTCGACTTTCGCATCGGCGAGCAATGCGCCGAGTTCGCCGCCGGCGAAGTCGACGGCGAAACGCCACGAGTAATGCAGGCGTTTCTGGCCGATCACGCCGCCCAGGCCTGTGCGTGTCGCCTGGGCTTCGCCGAGTGATGAATACACAGGCATCTGCGTGCCCCAGGAAGCCCGATAGCTGAACAGCAATTCGTCGCCCTGCTGGGGTTTTTCCGCGGGCACCCAGTATGCGACGATGTTGTCGAACGTTTCATCGATGGTGGGGATTTCGACCAGCTGCACCGCGCCTGGCCCCCAATCGCCCCTGGGTTCGATCCACAGGCTCGGACGCTTCTCGTAGAACACGCCGTCGTCCTGGTAGTTGCTGAAGTTCCGATCCCGTTGCAGCAGGCCGAAACCGCGCGGGTTCTTGTCCATATAGGAATTCACGCGCAGCCCGTTCGGATTGACGAGGGGCCGCCAGATCCATTCGCCGCTGCCGGTGTGCATCGATAACCCATCGGAATCGTGAATCTCTGGCCGCCAGTCGTAGCCCACGCGGCGATCGTTCTCACCGCATTGATACATGCTGGTGAGTGGCGCGACGCCGAACCTGTCGATGGTTTTGCGCGGATACACCGCTGCATCGATGTCCATCGTCATCGGTGCGCCCGGATTGATGTCGAAGCGGAATGCACCGGTGGTGCTGGGCGAATCCATCAACGCATAGACGACCAACGTACGCGCATTGAGCACCGGGCGCTCGAACCAGAAGCTGGTGAAGCGCGGGAATTCTTCGACGCCGTTCGCGGTGTCGATAGCGAGGCCTCGAGCCGACAAGCCGAATTGACGCGTATCGGAGCCGACTGCACGAAAATAGGCGGCGCCCAGGAACGCGGCAATGTCGGATTGGAAATTGGTCGCGGCGAGAATGCGGAATCCCGCGAAGCCGAGATCCTTCGGCAACGATCGTGGCGACACGCCGCTGTTGCCGAAGTCGAACATGGCGGATTGATACAGGATTTCGCGTTCCTCGCCGTCGACGACTTCGTGCATGCGCACCGGTTCCTTGAAGCCGCGGCCCATGTGGAAGAACTCCAGGCGAAAGCCGCGTTCTTCGTTGCCCCACAAAGCATGGTCGTGACGGAACCGCAACGACTGATACTGGTCGTAGTCCAGTTGCGCGAGGCGTGGCGCGGCCAATGGCGGTGGTGGTTGATACGGTCGCGTCGATAACGCCCTCGCATCGCCTTTCAGCGCGGCAAAGTCGAATTTGCGTGCGGGAGCCGCCGGCTGCGAGGTAGCGAGCGATCGGGCAGCAGTCGTAGACAACAGTGGCAGCAGCAAGGCGGACTTCAACAAGTCACGTCGTTGGGTCATGAGTGATGATACGAACGAACGAATGCAAACCTGGCATTCCCAGTCGCTGGCCTGCGGCCGGCTCGAGTTCGGACAAATGCTAACTTTTTTCGCCAGTGCTTGTCTTGCGTGCTGTCTTCTTCGTGATCTTTGGTTGCACTTATTTGCGTCGCGGATCCGACAACTCGGCGTGGAGGCTCTTGACACCGTCAATGGTTCATCGGCTGATCCAGCCCCTTCAGGAAAGACCTCCCGCAGGGAAGCCGTTTGCTATCCTGCGGTTCCTCAGCTCAACGCGCCGCATCGAATACAGTGAACAGTTCCATTGCCCTCGTTATTTTCATCGCCACCATCGCCACGAGCTTGATCGGCCTGTACAGCTCCCCCCAGCTGCTCAATGCCTGCCTGTTCCGGCCCTACTGGTTCCTGCGCCGCAAGCAGTATCACACCATCGTCACCAGCGGCTTCGTGCACGCCGACCTGTTGCACCTGCTGTTCAACATGATGACGTTCTACTTTTTCGGCTTCAACCTGGAGCGAGCGATCGGCCCGGTCGCATTCTTCGTGCTGTACTTCGCGGCGCTGCTGATCAGTCATGCAGGGACGTATTTCAAGCAAAAGAAGAATCCGGACTACGCGTCGCTCGGCGCATCGGGTGCGATCTCGGCAGTGCTGTTCGCGGCCATTCTGTATTTCCCGGACCAGTCGCTGATCATTTTCCCGATTCCCATACCGATCCCGGCACCGCTGTTCGCAGTGCTGTACCTCGCGTATACCTACTACGCATCGAAGCGGCAGGGGGGCGATCGCATCAATCACGATGCTCATCTGGCGGGCGCGGTCACCGGACTCGTGTTCGTAGCTATCACCGAGCCCGCGGTGTACGGCTATTTTTTCCGCAACCTGTTTTGACTTTATGCTTCGGGAGCAACTGTCTACTTGGGTTTCACACGCGCAAAGTGAAGCCCCGTCGACAGGCGGGGCTTCGGACCTGGCATCGGATATTGCGCAGGGATATCACAACATCTGACCCAGGACTTGGAAGGGCTCGGCTATCGGAATTCGATTCATGCAGACCAGGTTCTGGAAACGGGCTACATGATCAGTTACCGAAACTTTGCGTCTTCCGTGTGCATGACGTTTCAGCGACGGCAGGTGTTCCTGGAGCGCGCCGATTTTTTGGTTGCGGTTTTCCGTGTCCGTCGCTCTACCACGGCGAGCCGCGCCTATCTAAAGTTAGTGTCGTGGCAACAATGACTGCGCGCTTGCGAAATCTTCACGCGTAACCGGGCTTACGTCGCCAGGTTCCTCTTAGAATGCGTGGTCACCCAAGGAGTAGCGACAGCGATGACCACGCGGCAGATTTACACGGTTATTCTCGCGGCACTGTCCGTTGGTCCGCTCCTGACGATGGGAGGCTGCGAACGGAAGTCCGCAGCGCCAACGGCTCCAGCTACCGCCACGGCAACGACGGCGGCGACTTCATCCGACGGGACCTCGTCCTGGCCCGCGTTCGTCGATCAATTCATCGAAACGTATTTCGTGTCGCATCCATCCTTCGCGGCCGGCCAGGGCCGCCATGAATTCGACGGCCAGTTGCCGGATTGGACCGGCGCAGGCATCCAGGAAGAAATCGCCCGACTGGAACGCGTTCGCACCACGGCGATGCAATTCCCAACGGAGCAATTGCAGGCCGCCGAGAAATTTCAGCGCGACTATCTCGTCAGTCGCATCGATACGGATTTGTTCTGGCTACGCGACGCACGTCAGCCATTCACCAATCCCGCCTGGTATTTCGACAACGGGCTGGATCCGAGCACCTATATCACCGTGCCCTATGCACCCGCGGAGCAGCGGTTGCGCGCCTTCATCAAATACGCGAACGGCATTCCCGCGGCGCTCACGCAGATTCGCACCAATCTCAAACCGCCGCTGCCGGAGTCCTATATTCGCTACGGCATCGCCGGCTTCAGCGGCATGTCCAGTTTCTATCGCAAAGACGTGGGACAGGCGTTCGCGGAAGTGAAGGACGCGGCATTGCTGAAAGACCTGCAGTCGGTGATCGAACCGGCTGCGCAGGCGATGGCGGATATGGGCAAGTGGCTCGAATCGGAGCTGCCGCGGGCGACGCAGGCATATGCGTTGGGGCCCGAGCGTTTCGCGCAGATGGTGCGAATGACGGAAGGAGTCACCACGTCGCTGAAAGATCTCGAAGCGATCGGCCGCGCCGACCTCGATCGCAACCTGGCCGCACTGGACGAAGCGTGCAAGGCGCTCACACCAGGCAAGTCGATCGAGTCTTGCATCGAACGGGTGTCCTCGGACAAGCCGAAGGGCGGTGCAGTGGCGGGCGCACGCACTCAACTGGCCGACCTGCGCCAGTTCGTCGTCGATCACGACATCGTCAGCATTCCCGGCACCGAACAGGCGCTGGTCGAAGAAGCGCCGCCTTATCGTCGCGCCAACTTTGCCTATATCAACATTCCGGGGCCGTACGAAAAGAACATGCCGTCGGTGTATTACATCGCCCCGCCCGACCCCGCCTGGACCAAGGCGGAGCAGAACGAATACATCCCGGGCAAGGCCGATCTGATGTTCACTTCGGTGCACGAAGTGTGGCCCGGCCATTTCCTGCAGTTCCTGCATTCCAATCGCTCGAGCTGGAAGTTCGGGCAATTGTTCGTCGGCTATGCCTTCGCCGAGGGCTGGGCTCACTACGTCGAAGAGTTGATGGTCGAACAGGGCATTGCCAAGGACAAACCCGACCTGCACGTGGGCCAGCTGATGAATGCGCTATTGCGCAACGTCCGCTATCTGTGCGCGATTGGCCTGCACACGCAGGGCGTGTCGGTGGGTGAGTGCGAGAAAATGTTCCAGGAGAAGGCGTATCAGGACATTGGCAATGCACGCCAGCAGGCGGCGCGCGGCACCTACGATCCCGCCTATCTGAATTACACGCTCGGCAAGCTGATGATCCGCAAGTTGCGGACCGACTGGCAGGCTACGCATCCGGGCGAGCCGCTGAAGAAATTCCACGATGAATTCCTGTCGTACGGCGGCCCGGCGATTCCGCTGGTGCGAATGCAGATGCTGCAGGGAGCGAGTGGCGACAATTTGTTCTAGGAGGGTTTAAGCCCAGGTACTGCGTTTGGGCCTGGACTTGATCCAGGCGCCGAGCGCCAGTCCCATCAGCACCAGTGCACCGCCGCCGAGGAAAAATTTCAGGTAGAGGTTGCGCTGCAGTGAGTTGACGCTCTCGGTGAGTTGCGTCACCTGGGACTGCAGCTCCGCCGCCTGGGTTTTGAGCTGCTTGTTCTCTTCGAAATGCGCGATCGAGTTGGCAGAGACCTGCTTGATCTGCGCCAGTTCCCCCTGGAGCTGCTTGGTCTGCTGGTCGAGCGTACTGTTGCGCTTTTCCGCATCCGTCCGCGCGCTGCGGGTGTCCTGGTACGTTTCCTTGATGTTCTTGAGTTCGGCTTCGAGCGTTTGGATACGCTTGGTCGCTGCGGCGAGCCGATCGCGAGCTGCCGGTTCGTTGGTCAGATACTGCGTCGGCACCCAACCCTCGACCCCGCTCGGAGTACGAACCTGAGTAAACCCTGCGTCCTTATCCTCGCCCAACACTTCGAGCGCTGTGCCGCTCGGCAGCGCCGCGTTAATGATCTTGTGGCTGTTCGAGGCCCCGCGTCGCAGCGGGACCGTCAGCTCGTCGGATATGTACAGGGTCGCGGCGGTAGCAGCCATCGAAATCATCAACATCAGCAGCGCGACCAGGGCCTTTTGCATTAGCGGCATTCCTCTTAATCTAGCCATGACTGGCCATTGTCTGGCCAAACCGGCTGGCCAATTCTCTGACGAGCGTGCGCACGACGCTGTCGCCGAACACAAACGCGAAATATAACGGAGTTAAGTGTCTGGGAGTCAGCGCAACACGTAGAGTTCGCCAATAGGCGACAGTATTTTTTCTGCGAGTCCCCGCGCAGGTCATCGTTCAGGTTATACAGAGCCCGCCGGGAAAAAACGATACGGATCATGCGACGGCCGGCGCCCTGCGTATTCCGCGTCGAACCTGCCGCAAGACTTTTCAAATTCAAAAGGGAAGCCCCGCGCGCTGGCGGGGCTTCGGCGGAAGAGACCTCTATCATCAGGAATGGGTGACCTCCGGCCGGTTGGCCTCGATCGCCGTGCCCGATCACATTGAGCCTCTCCGTTGATTAAACGGCCGTCCGCCCAGGGGTGTTCCCTGTCATTGGTAGGACAGTTCCCACTGTGGCGGCGGTCCCACCTACAATGTAGCCACCTTTCAATACGCGAGATTTTCGTGACTCATTCCCGCTACGTGCTGAGTCTCGCCGCGTTGCTGACGCTGCTCTGGATTCCTCTCGCCATCCACCCATCGCACCGCGACGACTGGATTCTCGAGAACGTCCTGCTGGTGGCGGCGGTCGTGCTGCTGGCATCGACCTACCGGGCCTTTCCCCTCTCGCGCATCTCGTACACATTGATCTTCATTTTCCTATGCCTGCATGCCGTCGGTGCGCACTACACATACGCCGAGGTGCCGTATGACCGGGCTTTCGCGGCGCTGACGGGCCGGACCTTCAATTCGCTGGTCGGCTGGGAGCGCAATAACTTCGATCGGGTGGTGCACTTCTGTTACGGCCTGCTGCTCGCGTATCCCATTCGCGAGCTGTTCCTGCGAGTCGCCGGCGTGCGCGGCTTCTGGGGCTATTTCCTGCCCCTCGACCTGACCATGTCCACTTCGATGCTGTACGAACTGGTCGAGTGGCTGGCGGCCACGATGTTCGGGGGCGACCTGGGCGCCGCCTATCTCGGCACGCAGGGAGATATCTGGGATGCGCACAAGGACATGGCGCTGGCGAGCCTCGGCGCCTTGATCTCGATGTGCATCACTGCGTTCGTCAACGCCCGCATCAAGCGCGATTTCGCTTACGAATGGATCGACAGCCTGCGGGTCAAGAGCCGCGAACCGCTCGGTGAGGTCGCGATAGCGAAGGCGATGCGGCAGAAGGCCGTGGACTGATCGGCCTGGCACGCTCTTCCGCGAGTGTGCGAAGCGTTTCGTCCGCATCTGTACCTGTGCAGCGCCCGCCGTTGCGTCGATACTCACCGACCGTCGACTCTCGAACGACAGTTCCATGACGCCATCCGCTTCCAGCCGGCAGCTCGCTTGGCTTGCCGTCGCCTCTGCCGTGATTCTCATGATCACGATGGGCGTGCGGCAGACGTCCGGCCTGTTCCTGCTGCCCATCACGCAGACGACCGGCGTGACCATCGTCTCGATGAGCTTTGCTCTCGCCGTCGGTCAGTTCATGTTCGGAGCGGCACAGCCGGTGTTCGGCGCCCTCGCCGACAAATTCGGTTCGGTGCTGGTCATCGTTGCGGGAGCCGCGTTGATGGCGCTGGGCGCGATACTGACTCCATTCATGACGTCGCCGGCCGGCCTGCTGCTCACCATGGGAATCTTCGGTGCCGCCGGTGCCGCCGCGGGCAGCTTCGGATGAAACCAGGCGATGCGCAGGCTTGGCAAAGGCTCGCGCCATGGCTCCGCAATCCCTCAGCCAGCAGATCGCGGAAGCGATGCGCGACCGCAGTTATCTGCTGCTGCACGCCGCCAACCTGCCGATTCGCGAGGCGAAAGTGATGCCGAAAGTCGCGACGGCGTGACCCGTCGCACCGGCAGCGTCCCGCCGTTCGCCGGTAGGCCGATTCCTAAACGCGACCGCTCTCCTTAGACTCACGCTCTATCCATCGGGGGCGCAGATAGATGAACGGGAGTTGCCATGACGGCGATCGTGTCGCTACGAAATGTGAAAAAGAGCTATCTCCGGGGCAAGCAGAAAGTCGAGGTGCTGCACGGCGTGGACCTGGAGATCCAGTCCGGGGAATTTCTCGCGCTGATGGGGCCGTCCGGTTCCGGCAAGACCACCATGCTGAACCTGATCGCGGGGCTGGATCAGCCGACTAGCGGCGAGGTATCGGTGCGCGACCAGCGTATCGACAAGCTCTCGCGCGGCGCGTTGGCCGAATGGCGTTCGCGCAATATCGGATTCATTTTCCAGTTCTATAACCTGTTGCCGGTGCTGACGGCGGAAGCGAACGTCGAAGTGCCGCTCCTGCTCACCAGCCTGTCGCGTGCACAACGTAAGGAGCGGGTGCACACAGCCTTGCAGCTCGTCGGCCTCGGCGATCGCGTCAAGCACAAGCCCAACGAACTGTCCGGCGGACAGCAGCAACGCGTGGCCATTGCCCGCGCCGTGGTTGCCGATCCGACGCTGCTGGTCTGCGACGAGCCGACAGGCGATCTCGATCGCCAGAGCGCCGAAGAGATCATGAACCTGCTGCAGGCGTTGAATCGCACGCAGGGCAAGACCATCGTCATGGTGACCCACGATCCAAAAGCTGCGGAATACGCGTCGCGCGAACTGCACCTGGATAAGGGCCAGCTCGCACAAGGAGTCGATACACGGAGCGTCGCATGAAATATTTCTCGCTGGTGTGGGCGGGCCTGTGGCGCAAGCGCACCCGCACAGTGTTCACCATGCTCTCGGTGGTGGTGGCGTTCCTGCTGTTCGGGTTGCTGCAGGGGTTCAACCAGGGAATCAATTTCGTCGTCGAGAACCAGAATGTGAATCGCCTGTTCATCTCGGCGAAGGGCGGCATGACCGACGGTTTGCCCATCGCCCATATGAATCGCATCAGTACCGTGCCGGGCGTGAAAGCGGTATCGCACTGGACTTACTTCGGCGGTTTCTTCCAGAGCTCGAAAGATCCGCTGCCGGCGTTCGCGACCAACGTCGACCAGCTCTTCGCCATCTACAAGGAAGTGAAGGTCAAGCCGGAGTACCTCGATGCGATGCGCAACACCCGCAATGGCGTGATCGTCAGCGATGCGATCGCCAAGGCGCGCAAGTGGAAAATAGGCGACCGCATTCCCGTGGGCACGTCGATCTGGACCAAGAAGGATGGCGGCAGCACCTGGGATTTCCAGGTCGTCGGGACCTTCGATACGTCGAAGGTCGGCCAGGGCTTTCCCGGGTTCTACCTGAATTACGACTATTTCGACGAAGCGAGCGCTTTCGGGCACGGCATCATCCACTACTACGTCGTGTCCATCGACGATCCGCGGCGTGCCACGCAGGTCGCCCAGGAGATCGACGCGTTGTTCGCCAATTCCTCGGACGAAACTCTGTCGCAGACGGAGTCCGCGCTGGCGCTGCAGATACTCAAGCAGTTTGCGGACATCAACTTCATCGCCAACGCCATCGTCGGCGCCGTGATGTTCACGCTGCTGTTCCTGACGGCGAACACGATGATGCAGTCGGTCCGCGAACGCACGTCCGAACTCGCCGTGCTCAAGACCTTCGGCTTCTCCGACGGCAAGGTGCTGGCGCTGGTGCTCACCGAAGCGCTGCTGCTATGCCTGTTTGCCGCCGCGATTGGCCTGGCGCTCGGCAGGGCCGTGTTCCTGTTGCCGTCGATCATGGCGATCTTCGGTTCGTTCCCCGTGCCGCCCAGGGTGC
>Ga0157380_10000163_pt1 | contig 38484 bp, 40 predicted proteins | sample S35metaG_FD_119757 | JGI IMG/M metagenome (GOLD analysis project Ga0157380, IMG submission 119757) | Switchgrass rhizosphere microbial communities from Kellogg Biological Station, Michigan, USA - S3-5 metaG | ecosystem: Host-associated > Plants > Roots > Rhizosphere > Soil | place: USA...
CACCGCGGCGGCGACGGTCGGCCGTTTCAGCACCGCCCCGACCATCGTCATCAGCCGCGAACGGCCGCCCGCCGGGGCGGTGGCGCCGAGGCGCGAGCGGTCGACGTTGGGTCCGAGCAGGACGAGGAGCACCGGGACGACGACGATCGCCTCGAGGACGCTGAGGGTCACCACCATGATCACGGTCCCGGCCAGGGATGCCAGCAGGGAGCCGGGCAGGATGAAGAGGGAAACGACCATCGAGAGCCACAGGGTGCTGCCGGCGAAGACCACGGTGCGACCGGCGTGGTGACGGGTCAGCCGCGCCGCCTCGGCAGGGGCGTGCCCCTCTGCCAGCTCCTCGCGGAAGCGCGAGACCATCAGCAGCGCATAGTCCACCCCCAGCGCCAGGCCCATCATCGAGCAGACGGTCAGCGCGAAGGCGTTGATGTCGAACCAGCCGGTGAAGAAGTAGAGGATCCCGCGCGAGGCGACGACGGTGAGCGCGCCCAGTACGAGCGGGATCGCCGCCGCGATCGGCGAGCGGAAGACGAGCAGGAGGATGACCAGGAGGAACGGCAGCGCGATCAGCTCGCCGCGTTTGCTGGCGTCGAGGTTTTCCTCCTGGATCGCCCGCGTGAGGCTGGCGAAGCCGGTCTGGGTCGCTTTGACGGGGGAGCTGATCTGCTCCTCGAGCACCGTTTCGAGGTGGGGCACCGTCTCGTTCACCGCGGTGCGGGTGTCGACGTGGAAGTCGACGAGGACCAGCGCCTTGTTCGGGTTCGGCCGCAGGCGCTGGACGGCGCCGGTGTCCCAGGGCGAGAGGGTCGTCACCCGCGGGTCCTCGCGCAGGGCTTCGACCAGTTCGGGGCCCTGGCGGTCGAGCGCCGCGGCCGGGCCCTGGAGGAGGATCGCGAAGGGTGCCGATTCGCCGAAGTTGTCGCGGAGGATCTCCTCGCTGCGCTCGGATTCGGTTCCGGGCACCACGATCGTGGTCGGGTCGAGGCGGTCCTCGGTGCCGGTCCCGATCACCGCCAGGGCGACCAGCAGGATGGCGGCGGCGGCGAGCACCGCCCGCGGATAGCGCAGCAGGAATGGCTGCTCGCGGCCTGGACCCTTCCGCGAGGACCCTCTCCTTGCCCTGCCTATCCTCCTTCCCACGACTGGTAGTTTGGCGGTAGAGGCTCACGGGAGGGAGATCCGATGCGGAAGACTTTGTTAAGAGCAAACGTGCTCGGCTTGGTGCTGGTTCTGGTCGTCGCCGGAACTGCGGTGGCGATCAAGTTGCGCGCGGCGAACCTGGTGATCACCACGGACGGTGGTTTCACGCCGACGACGCTGCCCAAGAAAGGCTATGCGCCGATCAAGCTGCACGGCTACGGCAAGATCGCGACCGAAGACGGCTCGCCGCCGCCGATCCTGGAGACGCTGACGATCTGGTTCGACAAAAACGGCGAAGTCGAGACCGAAGGCCTGCCGAAGTGCACGCCCCAGAAACTGAAGGCCACGACCACGCCGCAGGCGCGCAAACTCTGCCCCGGCTCGATCATCGGCAAGGGGTTCGGCAAGGCCGTCGTCATCTTCCCCGAACAGCCGCCGATCCCGGCCGGCTCGCCGATCACCCTCTTCAACGCCGCGCCCAAAAACGGCAACCCCGTGGTCCTCGCCCACGCTCACCTGACCGTGCCGGGACCGACCACCTTCGTCGTCCCGATCGAGATCCAGCGGGTGAACGCGGGGCGCTACGGCTTCAAAACCGTCGCCAAAATTCCGAAGATCGCCGGCGGGGCGGGGATCCCGCTCTACGGCCGGGTCTCGGTGGGTCGCGAATGGAAGTTCAAGGGAAAGACGCTGAGCTTTGCCAATGCCGGCTGTCCCGACGGGCGCCTGCAGGCGAAAATCCAGACCCGGTTCAAAGACGGCACCTTTCTCCAGGGTTCTGTGTTCAAAGCCTGTACGGGACGCTGATTGAAGGGAAGAATTGCCAAAGCCGCAGTACTCGCCGTCGGGCTGGCGCTGATCGCCGGCGCGTCGGCTTCCGCGATCGAGGCCTGCATCGGCCCGCTATGCGTCAGCTCGACCGTCGACGTGCAGCCGCGTGAGCTGCCGGCCAATGGCACCGCGCCGGTCACCCTCAGCAGCACCACCCGGATCAGGGTCAAGGACGGCTCGACCCCACCCACCCTCGACGCGATCGACTTCCTGATCGACAAGCACGGGGTGGTCAACAGCAAGGCCTTCCCCGTCTGCCCGCGGACGAAGCTGGAAGGAGCGACGCCGTCGCAGGCCCGGCAGCGCTGCGCCGGCGCCCTCGTCGGCAGGGGAACCGGCAAGGCGCTGGTGACGATGCCGGGCCGGGCCCCGTTCCAGATCAGCTCGCCGGTCTCCCTCTTCAACGCTGCCCCGACCGGCGGCAAGCCGACGCTGATCGCCCACGCTTATGAGACGGTCCCCGCGCCGCAGGCGCTGCTGGTCCCGATCGTGATCGAGAAGGTCGCCAAGGGCCGGTACGGCTACCAGGTCCGGGTCGAGATGCCCGAAGTAGCCGGCGGGTTCGGGGCCCCGACCCTGGCCGAAGCGGCCGTCGGAGCCACCCGCAAGCAGGGTGGGAAGAAGGTCGGCTACATCAACGCCCGCTGCTCCGGCGGGCGCCTCCAGGTCGAGGGCAGGCTGACCTTCACCAACGGCGACAGCTTCCCGACGACCCTGACCTCGCCATGCCACACCGCCGGCTGAGACGGGCCGCGCTCCTCTCCCTGCTCGCCGCGACGGCTCTGGCTGGAACCGCGACCGGCGCCCTGGTCGAAGTCGACGACATCGTCCTCCGCGCCGACGGCGGCTTCAAACCCCAGTCCCTGCCCCGGCGCGAGTTCGTGCCGATCGATTTCAACGGCCGCCTCGACATCGCTGCCAGAGACGGTGGCAGGCCCTCGCCGCTGCGGCAGGCCCTGGTCGATTTCGACCGCGACGGACGCCTCAGCGTCGCCGGGCTGCCGGCCTGCAAGCCGGAATCGATCGCCGCGGCCGGCAGCAGGGAAGCGCGTGCAACCTGCCGCGCCGCCATGGTCGGGACCGGCACGATCGAAGCCTCGCTCGTCCTGCCGGGCGGAACCGTGCGGGCGAGCTCGCCGCTGACGATCTTCAACGGCCCCCGCCTCGGCGGCCTGCCGAGCGCGGTGATCCACGCCCGCCTCGATGCCGCGGGGATGAGCGAGACCTACGCGATCTCCGTCCCGATCGAAAAGCGACGGGGAGAATTTCGCTATCGCGCCCGCCTCGACATCCCGCCGATCGCCGGCGGTGCCGGAGCGATCACCCACGTCGACGTCGAGATCGGCAGGCGCTACCGCGCCGGCGGCCAGCAGCGCAGCTACGCCTCCGCCCGCTGCAGCGACAGCATCCTCAAAACGCACGGCCGCTTCAGCTTCGAAGACGGCACCGTCGTCGACGGCCTGGTCGAAAAATTCTGCCACTCCAAGTAGGCCAGGCGCGCCCGCGCCCAACGGCCCGACCTTCCTATACTTGCCCGTCCCCGGGCCGTTAGCTCAGTTGGTAGAGCAGGAGACTCTTAATCTCAAGGTCGTAGGTTCGAGCCCTACACGGCCCATCTGGGGGCTGACCCAAGGCCCCTATTCGCCTAGACCGCCGAGCGGGTTTTCCAGGGCCGGGGCGCCCGCGGATCCGCCCGCGCCGCCGGCTTTGGCCGCTTCTTTTTCGGCTTTTTCGGCTGCGACTCTTTCACTGCGGTAACGGTCGCCGTTTTTCTTGAATTCGTCGAGCTGTTTGTCGATCGCTTCGCGTTCGGATTTACCGGCGGCGAGCTTCTTGGCTTCGGCTCGCGCTTTTTCGGCCAACTCGGGGTCGGTGAAGTAGGAGTAGAAGGCGAGGGTCGTCCAGGCGTTGACCGAGGGTCGCGCTTCGGCGACGATCATCTGTGCGTCGGAAGCGGACCCGACCCGGGAATCCGCCTGTGCGTAAGAGGTCGAGAGTTCCGCCATCTGCATCAGCATCGGCGCCACCAGCAGCGCCAGGCCAGCGTCCGGTTCCTTCGTCGCCTTCAGGTATTCGGACCAGGATTGGTAGGCCCTCTGGTATTCCTGCGCGGCGTCGGTCGAGACCTGTCTTTCACCGCTCGGTTCGACGGTCACCTGCGCGTTGCCGGCGTTGAGCTGGGCCCTGGTCAGCGCCTTCAGCAGTTCCGGTTCGCCGGGGTCTTTGACCAGTTTGGCTTCGATCCGCTCGGCCTGCTCTTCATAGGCCTGGGCAGCTTCGCCGGAACCGCCGTCGCTTTCGAAGAGTTCGGCGATGTTGAAGCCGCCGATGACGAGGAAGAGGCTCAAGCCCATCAGCACCGCGAGGGTCGCGTAGACGACTTTGACCAAGTTCCTGCGGCGCCCGCTGCGCAGGTCGAACAGCATCTTGTTCTCTTTGTCGCCGGATGCCACTTTCTCTCTCCCTACTCCTGCGGAGTCGGCTCAGCCACAGCTCCGCTCCGTCCCGGACGTCCCAGGACCCGAGCGAGGAGGATACTCAGCTCGTACAGAACAAGCAGCGGAACCATCTCGATCAGCATCGTCACCGGGTCGACCCCAGGCAGCGCGGCGGCCAGGATCGCGATCGCCAGGTAGGCGTAACGGCGGTTTTCGCTGAGCTGCTCTACCCGCACGATTCCGAGCCGGGTGACGGCGATGATCGCCAGCGGCAGCTGGAAGATCAGGCCGCAGGCGATCTCGGTCATCGAGAAGAAGCCGTAGTACTCGCGGGCGCGAAGCTGGATGTTGAACTGGTCGTCGTTGAAGTTGAGCAAGAAGTTGACCGCGGCCGGCATCACGACGAAATAGGCGAAGGCGATCCCGGCGATGAAGAGCAGCGGGAAGAGCATCAGGATCGGCAGGATCACCCGCCGCTCCGTCTGGCTGAAGGCGGGCAGGATGTAGGCGTAGAGCTGCCAGAGGACGATCGGCAGCGAGAGGACGACGGCACCGTAGGCGGAGACCGTGAGGGTGGTCGTGAACGGCTCGGTGACGCCGAAGGTGATCAGTTCGTCGCGGTTGTCCGGCAGCGGCCCCTGGGCGATCTCGAGCAGGAGATGGTTCTGCCAGAAGCAGAGCGCGAGGGCAACGACGAAGACGCCGATGCAGACGATCAGCCGGGCGCGCAGCTCGTCGAGGTGCTCGACCAGGGTGAGGCGATCCTCGTGGGATACCGCCTTGACGCGGCGGGCCACCGTCGACCTCAGCTGGATTTGTTGCGGACGATCTCCGCGTCGGCGGGATCGCCGTGGACCTTCGCCGACTCGGTCTCGGGAAGAGCCTGTTGTTGTTTGGGCTCGTCCTCGTCGTCGTCATGCTCGCCGCCGATCGAGCCTTTGAACTCGCGGATTCCGCGGCCAAGGCTGCGCCCCAGCTCCGGCAGCCGTTTCGGTCCGAAGACCAAGAGGGCGATGACGAGGACGATTGCGATCTCGGGGAGTCCGATGTTTCCTGGCATCTTGGCAATGGTAACGGTGCGGGGGTGCCGCCGGATCAATCCGGCACCGATCCGAATCCCCGCTTGCGGGGTTTCAGGGAGGGCGATGAGGCAAAGGACAACCGCGAAGAACGCCGAGTCCCCCTCGCTGCACATCTGCCCCCGCTGCAGCTCGCCGCTGGTTCAGCCCACCTGCTGGGAGCAGGTGTCCGATCGCACCTGCTGGCGCGTCTGGCGGCGCTGCCCGGAGTGCGAGTGGGCCGCCAGCAGCGTCCACGGCGCGGCCGCGATCGACGCCTTCGACGAGCAGCTCGACGAAGGCGCCCGCGAGCTCGCCGGTGAGCTGCGCTCGCTGGAGCAGGCCAACATGCGGGCGATGGCCGAGGCCTTCACCGCCGCCCTCGGCAAGGACCTGATCGGCGCCGACGACTTCACCTGAGCCAACCGGGTATAGGGCCACGGTGACCCCGAACCCCCGCGATCTCGAGAACACGGTGGCGCTGGTGACCGGCGCCTCCAGCGGCATCGGCCAGGCAGCCGCCCACGCCTTGGCAGCGCGCGGCGCCGCGGTCGCGCTGGTCGCCCGCCGATCCGACCGCCTGCAGGAGCTGGCGCACGATATCGCCGACGCCGGCGGCTCGGCCCTGGCGATCGAAGCCGACATCAGCGACCCCGAGCGGGCGGCGACCGCGGTCACACACACCGTCGAGGAGCTGGGGCGGCTCGACGTCCTCGTCAACAACGCCGGGGTGATGCTGCTCGGCCCGGTCGCCGAGGCGCCCCTGGAGGAGTGGGAGCGGATGGTCGACGTCAACCTGCTCGGCCTCTTCTACACCGCCCACGCCGCGCTGCCCCACCTGCTGGCGGCCGCGGAGGGCCCCCGCGGGGTGGCCGACCTGGTCAACATCTCCTCCGTCGCCGGTCGCCAGGCGCGCAAGGGCAGCGGCGTCTACAACGCGACCAAGCACGGGGTCGGCGCCTTCAGCGAGGCCCTGCGACAGGAGGTGACGCGGCGCCACGTCCGCGTCTCCCTGGTCGAGCCGGGGGCGGTGGCGACCGAGCTGCAGAGCCACAACCGGCCCGAGGTGAAAGAGCAGATCGAAAAGCGGTTCGAGGACATGGACATCCTCCAGGCGGAGGACATCGCCGACGCGATCGCCTACGTGGTGACGCGCCCCCGGCACGTCGCCGTCAACGAGATTCTCGTCCGCCCCACCGAGCAGGAGGGCTAGCTGTAGCGCTGGACGACGCCGTCGGCGACGAGGGAGAGCAGCTGGCGCTGTTCGGGCTCGAACCGGGCCCGGTCCAGCGCCCGCTTGGCGGCGGCGACCATCTCCAGCGCGCGAGCGCGCACCCGGTCCAGGGCACCGGTGGCTGCGATCCGGTCGCAGAGGGCCTCGGCCTTGGCGGCGTCGAGCGCGTGCAGGTCGACCTCGCGGATGCCGGGATCCTCAGTTGCGGCCTCGATCAGGGGAAGGGTGACGGTGCCGTCGAGCAGATCGGTGCCGCGGGCCTTCCCGGTCCGCTCCGGCGGGCCGCTGACGTCGAGGACGTCGTCGAGGAGCTGGAAGGCGAGGCCGATCTCGGCCCCGAACTCGCGCAGCGCCTCGTCAGCGCGGCCGAGCAGGCAGGCGCACTCGAAGAGGCGGCCGGTCTTCAACCGGCACCGCGAGAGGTAGCGCTGCTCGTCGATGCCGAGGTCGAAGGCATCTCGTCGCTGCGCCAGCTCACCGCGGGCGAGGGCGACCGAGGCGTCGGCGAGCAGCGCCACCGAGCGCGCGTCTCCGGCCTCGGCGAGCAGCGCAAAGGCGCGCGAGAAGAGCAGGTCGCCGGTCGCGGTCGCACCCTCGCGGCCGGAGGTCGCGGCGACGGTGGGGAGCCCGCGCCGCAGCGGCGCGTCGTCGAGCACGTCGTCGTGGACCAGGGTCGCCATGTGGACCAGCTCGATCGCCGCGGCAGCTCGCACCGCGACCTCGCTGCGCTCCGGTCCGGCGCAGAGCAGGACCAGCATCGGCCGCAGCCGCTTGCCCCCGGCGGCGAGGGTCGCCCCGGCGTCCTCGCCGAGCCTCTCGCCATGGCCGGCCACCGCCTGGCGCAGGAGCTCCTCCACCTCGCCGAGCCGCGCCGGCAGCCAGCGGCTGGAGGCGTCGAGGACCGCCGTCACCGGCGGCGGCACGGAGGATGGCCGGGTCACGGCGCCGGGCTGCTCACCCGCGGACGCCGCTGTGGATCGCGATGATCCCGCCGGCGAGCACCGTGTAACGGATCCGCTCGAAACCGGCCGCGCCCATCTTCTCGGCCAAACCGTGCGGGCTGGGGAAGCTGCGCACCGACTCGGGCAGGTAGGAGTAGGCCTCGGGGTTGCTGGAGAAGGCGCCGAGCAGTGGCACGACACGGTCGAACCAGAGTGAGAAGAAGACCGAGAGCGGCGGCCGGGTCGGGGTCGTGATCTCGAGGATCACCGCCCGCCCGCCGGGCTTCAGGACCCGTGCCAGCTCCCGCAGGCCGCGGTCCAGATCGGCGAGGTTGCGGACGCCGAAGCCGACCGTGACCGCGTCGAAGCGCTCACCGTCGTAGGGAAGCTCCAGCGCGTCGGCCCACTCGAAGCGAACGCCCTCGGCTCCCTGCTGTGCCGCCTTCTCCCGCGCCAGGTCCAGCATCGGCTCGGAGAAGTCGCAGCCGACCACGCGACCGCCGGGCGTCACCCGCTTCGCCAGCTCGAGGGCGAGGTCGCCGGTACCGCAGCAGACGTCGAGCGCCGAGTCGCCGGGGGCGAGCTCGGTCCGCGCCGCCGCCCGCTCGCGCCAGCGGTGGTGGAGCCCCGCGGTCATCAGCGAGTTGAGCGCGTCGTAGCGACCGGCGACCCGGTCGAACATGCGGTTGACCTGGCCGGCGAAATCCGGCGATTGGCGGTTGTCGTTGATCGTGTCCAAGGGATTCAGGGCGCGTAGCCCGTCCCGACCGCCCGGTTAATCGAGAGAGGACAGGAAGTCGGCCATCTCTTCGATTTTCTGCGGCGGCAGGTCGCGGAAGGAGGGCATGATGCCCGGCCCGATTTCGACCGAGCGGACGATCGCGGCCCGCGGTATGCGCGAAGCGATGTGGGTCAGGTCGGGACCCGGACCGTGGTTGCCGTTCTCTCCCAGCTTGTGGCAGGCGAGGCAGCCGGCGCCGGCGACGACCTCCTTGCCGGCTTCGTATTTCTTCGAGACCTGCATCTCGATCTCGGTCGGCGAGCCGCCGACCGCGCCGAGGTAGGTGAGGTAGGCCATCGCGATGATCGTCAGGATGCCCGCCGTGGTCGCGATCGGGCGGCGCTCGGGGCGGCGCTCGGGTCCGCGGTCGTAGAACGGCAGCAACAGGAGCAGGACCATGCAGATGGTCGGGATCCCGATCGTCGCAATCGGGACCAGCTCCGGCGGCTTGATCACGCGCAGGAGCTCGAAGAGGAAGAAGAAGTACCACTCGGGGCGCGGCACGTAGGTGGTCGAGGTCGGGTCCGCCTTCGGCCCCTGCTCGGCGCCGAGGATCAGCGACATCGCGATGATCACGGCGACGACGATGCAGGCCATCACCGAGTCCTTCATCACCGCGTAGGGGAAGAAGGGCTTCCCCTTCTTCTTCAGCAGCTCGTACTCCTCGAGGTACTTCTGCTTGTCCAGGGGTTTCACGCCGCTCCGTTCCCCTCGCCGTCGACCGGGGCGCCGGGGGCGCGGTCGCCGTTGACGCGGCCGTTGCCGTTGGCGCCGGCCTCGAGCTGGGAGACCGGGGCGGCGACCTTCGGCCGCTCGGCTTTGACCCACGGCGGCGCCGTCGTCCCCAGCTTGACCACCAGGTACATGTGGGCGCCGATCAGGGCGATGATCGCGCCCGGGACCAGCAGCATGTGGATCGCGTAGAAGCGGGCGAGCGTGGTCGCGCCGAGCTCTGGGCCGGCGCGCAGGAAGTCGCTCAGGTACGGGCCCACGACCGGGCCGGTGCCGTTGATGTTGATGCCGACGATCGAGGCCCAGAAGGAGCGCTGGTCGAACGGCAGCAGGTAGCCGGTGAAGGCCATCGTCATGGTCAGGATCAGCAGCACGACGCCGATCACCCAGTTGAGCTCGCGCGGGTACTTGTAGGCGCCGAAGAAGAAGGTGCGCCCCATGTGCAGGAAGACCAGGATCACCATCACCGAGGCGCCCCATTTGTGCATCCCGTGCACGAGCTGGCCGAACGGGACCTCGTTGTTGATGTGGGCGATCGAGGAGTAGGCCTGGGTCGCCGAAGGCACGTAGAACATCGCCAGGAAGACGCCGGTTATCGCCTGGACGATGAAGGCGAAGAGGGTGGCGGAGCCGAGCGTGTAGAACCAGTTGGTCCCCTTCGGCACCTTGCGGAACAGCATCCCGGTGAGGAAGCCGCTGGCGGCGAGCCGCTGGTCGACCCAGCCGAGCGCGTCGATCGGCGCCTCCTTGCCGACCTCGAGCAGCTTGTCGCCGGCGGACCTGCGCTCCGGCGACTCCTTCAGGTCGCTCGGCGCCTGGCCCTTGGGGGTGCCGGCGCTGCCGGGCTTGGCCGGTTTGCGCAGCGGCGGCGGAATGACGGCGTCCGGGATCTTGGGTTTCGGGAAGCTGGGCATCAGGGCGGCGGGAAGGTGGACGGACGCGGCGGGTAGAGGTATTCCCAGATCCCGCCGGTGAACTCCCCGGGGTCGCGGGCGCGGACCGGCTCCATCTGCGAGGTGACGCTGTAGCGCGGTCCGACTTCGACCTGGCCCTTGGTGACCCGGGTCTGGAACTGGTCGAGCGGGCGCACCGGCGGGCCGCCGATCCGCTTGCCCTGGAAGTCGTAGACGCCGCCGTGGCAGGGGCAGATGAAGTTGCCGGCGGCCTCGACGAAGCGGACCGGGCAGCCGAGGTGGACGCAGCGGTTGGAGACCGCGACGAACTTGCCGGGTTCTTCTTCCAGGTCCGCGGAGCTCTTGCGCACGTAGGCCGTGGTCTTGCCGGCGTCGCCGATCCCCTCGGTCTCGGTGAAGACCACCTGGCGGTAGGTGTCCTCGACGAAGTCGGAGACCGGGCCGACGCCCTCCCAGCGCTCCTTGCCGCGGTGGAAGATCGGGGCGACCGCGAAGCCGACGGCGGGCAGCACGATCCCGGCTGCGGCAAGGCCGCCGAGCGCCTGCGAGGCCACCGTGAAGACGTGGCGGCGGGTCATCGACTCGCCCTCGAAGTAGCCGGGGGGGTCGGGCTTTACCCGCTCCTTGATGGGCGCCTCATCGGCGCCGTTTACTTTGTTCGCGTCGTCTGCCACAGGTAGGTTCGCGTAGGGCCTCGCAGTTTATTGCTTAAGCGGTGTGACCTGCGTCACACTTGCGCCCGCGGCGATCCCCTCGGCGGCTTTTCGCCACAGATCGTCGATCCCCTCGCCGCCGCCCTCGGCCTGGAGGCGGGCGCACTCGCTGATCAGGTCGGCGAGGACCGCAACCGCACCGGTGTCGCCGAGCGCCGCGAGGCGGTCGAGGCCCAGGGCATAGAGGTAGTCGCCGGCGAGCAGGGCGAGGTCGGAGTCGTGGCCGGCGAGCAGGCGCGGCTCCTCGTAATGGAGGAGATAGCCCTCGCGGACGGCCTCTACGACGAAGCCGTACTCACTGCCACCGGCCAGCGCGCCGAGCTTGGATGGCTCGGCGGGGTCGATCACGTGCGCGGCGATCGGCGTGTCCTCTGCGCGGAGCCGGTCGGCGAGAGCTTGGAGTGCGTTCACGCGAGCGCCTCCCCGAGGGCCTCGGCGGCAGCCGCCAGCGTCTGGTCGACGGCGGCCTCGCCGTGGGCCAGAGAGACGAACCAGGCCTCGTACTGGGCCGGGGGCGGGTAGATGCCGCGGTCGAGCAGGGCGCGGCAGAAGCGGGCGTGCGCCTCGACGTCGCAGGCGGTGGCGGTCGCGAAATCGGTCACCGGCACCGCGCTGAAGAAGAGGGTGACGAGGCCGGGCGCCTTTGCCACCTGCAGCGGTCGGTCGGCTGCCAACCGCTCGAAACCGGCGGCGAGGCGGTCGGTCAGCTCGCCCAGGCGCGCGTAGGCGCCGGCGTCGAGCTGCTCCAGGGTCGCCAGCCCGGCGGCGACCGCGAGTGGGTTTCCCGAGAGCGTTCCCGCCTGGTACACGTCGCCGGCCGGGGCGATCCGTTCCATCTGCTCGCGCGGGCCGCCGTAGGCCGCCGCCGGCAGGCCGCCGCCGATCACCTTGCCCATCACCGTCAGGTCCGGTTCGACCCCGAGCAGTTCCTGGGCGCCGCCGCGGGCGACGCGGAAGCCGGTGATCACCTCGTCGAAGACCAGCAGCGCACCGGCCTCGCGGGTCGCCTCACGGAGAAACTCGAGGAAGCCGTCGGCCGGCGGGACGACGCCCATGTTGGCGGCGATCGGCTCCGCAAGGAGGGCGGCGACGTCGTGCCGGGCCAGCGCCCTGCTCACCGCCTCGCGGTCGTTCCACGGCACGACCACGGTCGCCGCCGCCTGCGCCGCGGTGACGCCGGGACTGCCCGGCACCCCCAGCGTCGCCAGGCCCGAGCCCGCGTCGGCGAGCAGCCCGTCGGAGTGGCCGTGGTAGGCGCCGGCGAACTTGATCGCCACCTCGCGGCCGGTGATCGCCCGCGCCAGCCGCACCGCGCTCATCGCCGCCTCGGTCCCGGAGCTGGTCATCCGCACCATCTCCACCGAGGGGATCCGCGCCGCCACCTCCTCGGCCAGCCGCACCTCCTCCAAAGTCGCGGCTCCAAAGCTCGTCCCCCGCTTTGCCGCCTCGATCACCGCCGCCACCACCGCGGGCTCGGCGTGGCCGAGGATCAACGGCCCCCAGGAACCGACCCAGTCGAGGTAGCGGTTGCCCTCGACGTCGAACAGCCAGCAGCCTTCCCCGCGTTCGACGAAGACCGGATCGCGGCCGATCTGCCGCATCGCCCGGACCGGCGAGTTGACCCCGCCGGGGATGACCTGCTGCGCCCGCGCGAACCGCTCGGCGCCGGCGCCACCCTCAGGAATGCTCGGCCTCCCAGCGGGCATAGTCGTCGGTGAAGTAGTGGAGGCGGATCTTCTTGTACTCGGTCGAGGAGTAGAGAGTGGCGCGGTCGTCAGGCCCCATCCCGCACTCCGCGGCGATCGCGTCGAGGACGGCGTCGCACTCCTGCTTCGAGCGACCGTGGGCCATGGTGAAGACGCTGTAGGGCCAGTCCTCGTAGGTGGGCCGCTGATAGCAGTGGGAGATGCCGCGGAAAGAGGCCATCTTGCCGCCGACTTCCTCGATTTCCTCCGCGGGAACCTTCCAGACCCCCATCCCGTTGGCGGAGAAGCCGGCGCGGCGGTGGTAGAGGATCGCGGCGACGCGGCGGAGGATCTTGCGGTCGATCATCCCGCGCAGGCGGTCGAGCAGCTCCTCGGTCGAGAGGCCCAGCTCCCGGGCGGCGGCGTCGTAGGGGCGGGCGACTGCCGCCATCGGCCCCTGCAGGGCCTTGATCAGGGCGATGTCGTCCCCGTCGTAGGGCTGCGGCTCCAGCTCGCGCGGCGGCGCCGCTTCGACCGCGGCGGCGAGCGCCTCGGTCCCCTTCTCCATCTCCAGGTTCATGTTGATCTTGAACAGGGTCAGGGTCGGCAGTTCCCGCATCGACTCCGCCCCGGTCTCCTCCATCAGCGCTTCCAGAGTCCCTTTCAGCCCGAGCTCCGAGTCCGGCGGGGTGGCGATCGTGAACCACATGTTGAAGTCGTGGGTGCGGAGGTAGTTGTGGGAGACGCCGGGGTGGGCGTTGACGATCTTCGCCGCCCGCTGCGGGTTCTCGGCGTCGACTTTGGCCGCGACCAGCATCGAGTCGTAGCCGAGGGCCCGGGTGTCGAAGATCGGGGTGATCTCACGGATGATCCGCCCGTCGAGCAGGCGCTGGGTGCGGGCGAGGACGTCGTCGAGCTCCAGCTCCGCCTCGGCGGCAACGAGGGCGAAGGGCTCGGGGTCGAGCGGGAAGTTCGACTGCAGCAGGTTCATCAGCCGCTTGTCGGTCTCGTCGAGCGGGATCGCGGAGCCGTCCTTGCGGGACCGCGCCTTCGACTGCGGCACTTTCACCGAAGCCATCCGGCAGCCTCCTTCGCGTAGTAGGTGACGATCGCGTCGGCGCCGGCGCGGCGGATCGAGGTCAGCGCCTCGACCACGGCGGCGCGCTCGTCGATCCAGCCGTTGGCGGCGGCGGCCTTCAGCATCGAGTACTCGCCGGAGACGTGGTAGGCGGCGACGGGCGCGCCAGTCGCGTCTTTGACCCGGCGCACGACGTCCAGATAAGGGAGGGCCGGCTTCACCATCAGCATGTCGGCCCCCTCCTCGAGATCGAGCTCCGCCTCGCGCACCGCCTCGGCGGCGTTGGCGGGGTCCATCTGGTACCCGCGGCGGTCGCCGAACTCCGGCGTCGACCCGGCGGCGTCGCGGAAGGGCCCGTAGAAGGCGGAGGCGAACTTGGCGCTGTAGGCGACGATCGGCACGCCCGGGTGGCCCTCCTCGTCCATCTGGAAGCGGATCGAGCCGATCCGGCCGTCCATCATGTCGCTCGGCGCGACCGCGTCGGCGCCGGCCTCGGCGTGGGAGATCGCGGTTTTGGCCAGCAACTCGACGGTGACGTCGTTGTCGACCTCGGTGCCGCCCTCGCGGATGACGCCGCAGTGGCCATGCGAGGTGTACTCGCAGAGGCAGACGTCGGTGATCACGGTCAGGTCGGGGTGGGCCTCCTTCAGCGCCCGCACCGCCATCTGCACGATTCCCTCGTCGTCATAAGCGCCGGTGCCGAACTCGTCCTTGGCGCTGGGGACGCCGAAGAGCATCAGCGTGCCGATCCCGGCGGCGGCGATCCCACCAGCCTCCTCGACCAGGTTGTTGATCGAGAAGCGCTCGATTCCCGGCATCGAGGGCACCTCTTCGCGCACCCCCTCCCCCGCGACGACGAAGGCGGGCTGGATCAGGTGGGCGGCTGAGAGCTCGGTCTCGCGGACGAGCCCGCGCAGCGTGTCCGTGCGCCGCAGCCGGCGCAGGCGGGTAGCGGGAAAGGCCATCGGTTGGCGAGTTTAGGGAAGGGGCGAAGGTGTCCCCTGCCGGACCCGCAGTAGCTTGTCCAGCCGTGGAGGCCAGAGGCGTCGTCAAGCGGTATGGCGAGAGGGAAGCGCTGAAGGGTGTCTCGCTGGAGGCCGGACCCGGAGAGCTGGTCGCGATCATCGGGCCGAACGGGGCCGGCAAGACGACGCTGCTCTCGATCCTCGCCGGGATTCTCGAGCCCGACGCCGGCGAGGTCGCTTCGGCCAACGGCGCCGTCGGTTGGGTCCCGCAGCAGGCGGCGCTCTACCGGCGGCTGACGGTGGAGGAGAACCTGCTGCTGTTCGCCCGGCTCGAGGGCCACGAGGACCCCCGCGCCTCGACCGAGCAGATGCTCGAGCTGACCGGGCTCGGTGAGCGTCGCGAAGAGATCGTCGCCCGCCTCTCGGGCGGCAACCAGCAACGGATCAACATCGCGATCGGGCTGCTGACGCGGCCGGCGGTGCTGCTGCTCGACGAGCCCAGCGTCGGCCTCGACCCCCGCCAGCGGGCCCGCCTCTGGGAGTTCGTCTCCGCGCTCGCCGGCCGCGGCACGACGGTGATCTTCTCCACCCACGACATCCAGGAGGCCGAGCGCTACGGCGGCCGGGTGCTGGTCCTCGCCGACGGCGAGTCGCTCTTCGACGGTTCGGCCGGGGAGCTGCGCGAGGCGGTGCGGAGCGAGGCACCCGAGGCCGCCGATCGCGATTTCGAGACCGCCTTCGTCGCCTACCTGCAGCACCGGGGACACTGATGAGCGGCGCGCGCTGGCTGCTGCTGAAGGACCTGCAGATCCTGCGGCGGTCTCCCCTCCAGGCGGTGCTGCTGGTCGCCTACCCGATCCTGATCGCGGTCCTTGTCGGCTTCGCGATCTCGCGCGGGCCGGAAGACCCGCGCGTCGCCTTCCTCAACGAAGTGCCGCCGAACACCCGGATCAACGTCGGCGGCCAGGATCTGCCGAAGGCCAACGTAAGGGAGCAGATCTGCGAGCGGGTCGAGTGCGTCTTCGTCGACGACCGCGACGAGGCGCGGGAGAAGGTGGAATCGGGGGACGTGCTGGCAGCGCTGATCCTCCCCGCCAACCTCGTCAACCGGATCAACTCGCTGGCGACGTTGACGCCGGGCGTGCCCGAAGTCGAAATCCTCGTCAACGAGGAAAACGCGGTCAAGGCAGAACTGGTCGACGACCGGATCACCACCCTGATGGCCGAAGCCAACCTGAGGATCGCGCGCCGGATCGGCAAGGAAGGCGGTCGCTACCTGGGGCTGATCGTCAACGGCGGCAAGTTCGAGGTACTGGGCGAAACGATCCCGATCCTCGGGCTGCGGACCAGCGCCCGGATCCTCGAACAGGTGACGCCGGCGCTGCCCCCCTCGCTGCGACCGGCACTGGAAGAAGTGGCCGAGTTCGCCTCGCAGGCGCGCGACAACCTCGACGTCGCCAAGCCGCTGATCGACCGGCTGGCGCAACCGATCGAGGTCGACAAGACCGTGGTCGGCGGCGAGAGCCCGCCGCTGGAAATCTTCGCGATCGCGGTCGCCGCGACCCTCACCCTGGCCTTCGTCGTGGTCCTCCTGGTCGCCGGCTCGCTCGCGCTCGAGCGCGAGGAGAACGCCTTCGCGCGCCTCACCCGCGGGCTCGTCTCCAACACCGGCCTGCTCGGCGAGAAGGTGCTGCTGGGGGTGGTCGTCGGCCTGCTGGTGACGCTGCTGATGCTGGTCGGGATGGCGTTGTTCGTGCCGCTCGAATGGGGGCGCGTCTGGCTCTGGCTGATCGCGATCGTCGTCTCCGGGGCGGCGCTCGGAGCAGCCGGGGCGGCGCTGGGCGCGGCTGCGCGTGAGGTGCGCGCGGTCTCCCTGCTGGCCTTCATGGTCACCCTGCCGATCGCCTTCCTCTCGCTCGTCCCCTCGGGCGCGGTCGGCCCGGCGGTCTTCGATGCGATCCGCTACCTGACCGCGCTCTTCCCGTTCAAGCCGGCGCTGGAAGCGATCACCGCCGCACTCGACGGGGCCGGCCCGGGGATCGGTGGCCCGCTGCTGCACCTCGCGGTTCTCTTCTTCGCCTACGTCGCGATCGCGCGGCTGGCGCTGCGGCGCTTCACCAGGGTCTGAACCCTCAGAGCTGGAGCTTCGCCTTGCTGTGGTAGCGGTGCGGCGCTTTCCAGCGATCGCCCTGACTGCCGGGCGAGTCCGGTGAGCGACCCTCGCCGGTCGAGTTTCCCCACATCCCCGGCCACGTCGCCCACTTGCCGAAGTCCCGCCACTCGATGCCGTCCAGCACCTCGCCCTCGCCGTCGCCGTCGTCCTCCCACTCGGTCACCCCGTGGACAGGACGGAAGTAGTTGGCGTGCGAGTCGCGGGCGACGTAGACGAGGGGGCGGCCATCCCGCTGCTCGACGTTCCACCACATCCGAGCCCCGCCGGAGCGATGCTGGGAAAGGGTCATGCAGACGGGGGTTTTGCCCACGTAGCCAACTTGGACGAACTCCCAATCGCCCTCGTGGACGCCGGCGACGAAGATCTTCTTCGGGTTGTAGAGGTACCAGAGCCAGTACTGCAGCCAGGTCAGGCCGCCGCCTTTCACTTTCCGCCGGTAGCCGACGCCGCCGAATTTCGGCCGCAGCCGTTTCTCCGCCTCCTCCGGGTTGGGCGGGAAGTTCATCCTGCCTCCGTCCGCGGGGAGGGAGTCGAGCAGCACCGGCCCCGCGGGTTTCTCGTCCTTGCCGATCAGCTCGGCCGGCACCGCCTCCACGCTCTCGGCCGCAAGCGGGTGGTAGCGCTCTTCGGAGTCGAGGAGGAAGATCGGGTCGCGCGGATAGGCCACCATCGCGACGCAGCCTAAGTACTCAGCAGTAACTATGTCAACGGCGGCAGCGGCCCTACCCCGCCGCGCTCGACGCAGGCAACGACGAACTCGGCCAGGGTCAGGTCCGGCTCGAGTGCGGCGCGCACCCGCTCGAGCACGCCGGGCTCGTCGAGGTCTGGCAGCGTGCGGCCGCGGCTCCGCACCGCCTCGAGCGCCAGCGACGAACCGCCAGCGGAAAGAGGCCCGTGCTTGCTCCGGTAGACCGCGACGCCGTCGATTTCGACCAGGTCGTAGTTCAGCTCGGTCGCGGTCAGCACTGCGAGCTGGTCGGCGGTCGGGTGGAGGTGGAAGACGGGGGCGACGGTGCCGGGGCTCTCGACCAAGGTCGCCGGCACCGCCCCGTAGGGAGAGACGTGGGCCGAGTAGACGACGTCGAACCCCGCCAGCTCGAACTGCAGCACCGGCATCTCCACGCCCGGAAGCCGGGCCAGCTTGCGGGCGAGCGTCTCCGGCGCGGCGTTGGCCCCGTAGGCGAGCAGGGGCATGCGGCCGTCGAGGTCGGGGCCCTCGGGCGGCAACTCCGCTGCGCCGCCGTCGCGGTAGAGGTAGGAGGCGTCGGGGGTCGGGTACGGGTAGTCGATGGCCCGCGCCAAGATCGCTGCCGCCTGCGACGGATCGGCCATCGGGCTCAATCTCGCAGATAAGGTCGGCTCACCATGCGGGCTCTCTTCATCGGCGACGTGGTCGGCAGCCCCGGACGGCAGGGGCTGCGCGAGGCGATGCCTGCCCTGCGCGAGCGCCACGCTCCCGACCTGGTGATCGTCAACGGCGAGAACTCCGCCGGCGGCGCCGGGATCACCCAGAGAACCGCCCGCGACCTGTTCGAATCCGGCGCCGACGTGATCACCACCGGCAACCACGTCTACCGCCATCGCGAGGCCTACGACTTCCTCGACTCCGAGGAGCGGGTGATCCGGCCGGCCAACTACCCGCAGTCGAACCCCGGCCGCGGCCACACCGTGGTCGAGGTCGGCGGCATGCTGGTGCGGGTGATCAACCTCAGCGGCGGGGTCGGCCTGCGGGTCGCGCGCTCCCCGTTCGACACCGTCGACTCGATCCTCAGCCACCACGAGCAGGACGCGGCGATCGTCGACTTCCACGCCGAAGTCTCGAGCGAGAAGGTGGCGATGGGCTGGCACCTCGACGGTCGCGTGGCGGCGGTGCTCGGCACCCATACCCACGTCCCCACCGCCGACGGCCGCGTTCTCCCCGGCGGCACCGCCCACGTCTCCGACGTCGGCATGACCGGGTCGCGGACCAGCGTCCTCGGGGTCAAGCCCGAGGGGGCGCTGCGCTCGCTGATCACCCAGATGCCAACCCGGTTCGAGACTGCGGAGGAGGACGTCTGGGTGATGGGAGCGGTTGTGGACGTGAACGAGCGGGGTCTGGCCGACTCGTTCGAGCAGGTGATGCAGCCAGTGCGATGAGCAGCAGCGGGTAGAACCACACCACGTACAGATAGAACCAGTGGTGGAGAGTGAGCTGCAGCAGGATCAGCAGCGCGGCTGAAAGAGCAGCGAGTTGAACCAGGGACTTCTCACGGGGTACGAACGCGAAGGCAATCGAGAGCAGTCCCAGAGCAACCAGCAGCCCGATGCGAATGGGCTCCAATGACGGGACCTGCCCCCAGATGCTGAACGGGGAGTCGCGGCCTGCCTGACTGGCAATCGTGCGGTCGTAGAACGTCTTCAGGCCAGGATCGATTGCCGGCCCGAGGAGGAGAACAGCGGACACCAAGAGGAAGCCGAGGGTGAACAGAAGCGTTGGGCGGCCGAGGGTGTACTGCGCGCCGGGGCGTGCTCGCACACCCTCGGCCGAACTCGGGCCTGGTCTGTAGGTCAGGTACATCGGGGTGAGGGGGGCGGCTACGAACTTGGCCCAGGTGGCGGTGGCCAACAGTGCTCCACGTCGCAGAGGCTTTGCTGCGAATAAGAGGGTGGCCAAGAGGAGTGCCGCGACTAGTGAGTCGTTGGAGTTGGACTCCAATACGTAGGCGGTGTAGGGGTAGGCAGCCCAGCCGAAGGCGAGGGTGGCGGCCAGGCGTTGGCCCTCGGGTCCGGGGCGGATGCGCATCGCGATCAGGATGAGGAGGGCGAAGACGGCTACGTCGAAGACGATCGCGGCGGCGTGGGCGGCCGGCAGGTCGTCCCACTCGCCCGAGTACGGCCAGATCAGCTCGAAGGGGAGGTAGGAGACGTAGTTGACGGGACCGTAGGTGTCGCCGCTGGAGACGTCGTCGGGGAAGTTGTCGTAGAGCTGTTCCCCGTGGGCGATCCGGTCGGCGCCGACGACACTCGCGTAGCCGACGTCGATCGCACCCGAGTCGGCGACGTTGAGGCCGACCCGGAAACCCATCAGGAAGAGCGCCGCGACGATCAGCACGGTGACCGACCAGACCGGTCGCAGGCCCTCTCCCCTCCCCCGCAGCCCGATCCAGAGGCAGCGGCCGAGCAGGTAGAGCAGCACCGGGTAGACCAGCGGGACCGAGACCCCGATGTTCGCCCGGTTGAAGAACCAGTGGGAGATGCCGAACCCGAGCAGGACCAGGAGGTCGAGGTTGGCGACCCGCCGCAGCCGTCGCCAGTCGACCAGGCCGAGGAGGAAGATCAGGCAGAGCGGCAGGAAGACGTAGGGCGCGTTGAGCTTGTGGCCGAAGGCGCCGGAGTAGCCGCGCGCCATCTTCCAGGCGACCTGGTGGCCGGTCCACGACTCCTTCACCTCGCCGCTGACGCCGTCGACCACGACCAGCGCCAGCTGGTCGCCGGCGTCGAAGTAGCCGACCTGCCAGTTGCCCTCGTCCAGGGTCGCGACCGGGGCGAGGTCGCCGTGCTCGCGCTCCTGTTCGCGGACCTTCGGGTCTTGGCCGGCGGCGGCGATCGCCTCGCTCTGCGCGATCCGCTCGGGCGGGGCTGCGGCGGCCGGTTGCGCCGCCAGCGCCAGGAGAACCGTGGCGAGGAGAAGGACGGCCGCCCTCACGCCGCTCCGAAGTGCTCGCGGATCACCGGCGCGACGTCGCGCAGCGTCCACTGCTCCCGCTCTCCGGCCGACTCGGGGCCACAGCCGACGAACAGCAGCGGGCCCAGCGAGTCGCCGGCGTGCAGCGCCCCGTGGCTGCCGCCGCCGGCGTGGCTGACCCCGCCCCAGTCGACTGCCTCGAAGCCCGGTGCAAGGGAGACGACGAAGTCGCCGGAGTGCGGCGCGGTCAGCGCCGACCAGACCCGGCCGAGGGGGTCGGGGTAGGTCTCGCTCCGCAACCGCCCCTCCTCGACCTTCGCCTCGAGCGCCGCGAGATCGCCCTCGATTTCCCACTCCCCGCCGCGCAGGTCCTCGACGCCGCCGCCGGGTCGGAACCGCAGCGCCGCCTCGCCCCGTTCCACCACCGCCCACTCGCCCCCGCGCGCCGGCATTCCCGGCCCCTCGCGCCGCAGCGGCAGGCCGTCGCTCCCCTCCAGCCGGCAGACCAGGTCGACCCCCTCGATCACGCTCAGCCGCCCCGCGACCGCCATCGGCTCGGCCCGCTCGCCCTCTCCCGGCAGCAGGTAGACGTGGGCCGCCCGGCCGGTCGGGCTGACCGCCAGCTGGGCGCGCTCCGGCCGCTCCTCGGAGGGCTGCAGCACCGACCACTCGGCACTCAGCAGCTCGGCCAGCGGCAGGCCGCGGTGGACCTCGGTCTGGGCGTGATCGGCGAGCAGGATCAGGGCGTGACCGGCGAGGAACTCGTCGAGGCCGCCGGCCGCGTCGGCGAACTTGGCGAAGCAGGAGTCCGCCTTGGCGATCGACTCGACGCTTGCCTCGGGCCCGTGGCGGTGCGAGTAGTTGTCGTTGTCCGGGAGGGAGAGCAGGAGGAAGTCGTAGAGGTCCTCCTTCAGCATCTCGCCGGCGCAACAGGCGGCGTAGCCGTCGCGGTTGCCCGGGATCGAGGTCGATTTGCAGGGCACCTCGCGGCTGGCGTAGAGGTCGCCGTAGAAGAGCTCCGTCGGACCCCAGGTGTGGTGGTGGAACTTGAGCCGGGTCGCGTCGACCGCGCGACGCAGCAGCCCGTCGAGCGAGACCTCGTGTCGCTGCCGGCCGCGGTAGATGAGGAACGGGGTGCAGGCGGTCCGCTCGCCGGCGTCTTCGAGGCTCTCGAAGACCGTCTCCACCTCCGGGCTGAGGTGGGCGAGGTTCATGTTGTAGACGAGGTCGTAGAGGGCGCGGAAGACGCCGAAGGCACGGGTGGCCTCCAGCGAGGATCCGTACTCGACGTAGCGCCGCTCGAGCCGGTGGTACCAGTTCATGCCGCTGATCCAGTGGCGGTCGGCACCGACTCCGGTGACCATCTCCGCACTGGCGACCGGCGTCACCGAGGGGAAGCTGGAGACGCAGTCGGGAACCAGCACCCCGCGCTCGATCAGCGCCCCGAAGGTCGGCGCGCGCCCCTCCGCCACCGCCCGTTCGAGCATGTCGGTGCGGAGCGAGTCGACGTAGGTGAGGACCAGCTTCTTGGCGGCGGGCATCGACCCAATGATGCCCGGGTGGAAACCGCGACTAACGGAGGACGCGGAGCCCGGCGTGTTTGCGCTGGGCTCGGCGATGGCGGGAGACGCCCAGCCAGGCCAGGGCGAGGACGACCAGGATCACCGCCGGGTAGAGCAGCAGGGCCAGGGCGAGGACGACCAGCGCCGCCAGGGCGACGATGAAGGCGAGCGCGCCGCCGCCGCTTCCCTCGCGCCGGCTGGCGCCGTAGACGAGGTCGCTGATCACGATGCAGCCCAGCACCGCGCCGGCCGCGCCGGCCGCGGCGCCGGCCGCGGCGTCGAGCAGGAAGCCGGCGACGAGGGCGATCACGGCGGCAAGGATGGTCATCCGCCCGCGGGCGGATCCATGGGTGCCGGCGGTGCCGGCGAGCATCCCGATCGCGATGCCGATTCCGAGGTCGGTGAGAAGGTCCACTTGCGAAAACCTAACCGAGCGTGGAGCCGGGGCGTCGATCCGCCACACTTCCCCGATGGCCGAAGTCCCCGAGCCGACCCACAGAAGGCGGTCCCACACCAGCACCCGCGACCTCGAGCGCTACGCCGGGCTGTTCGCCGAGCGGACCGGGGTGATGCGCTCCTCGGCGATGCGCGACCTGATGGCGATCACCGCCCGGCCGGAAGTGATCTCGCTCGCCGGCGGCCTGCCGGACACCTCCACCTTCCCGCCCCAGAGCTTCGCCGCGCAGATGACGCGGATCGCCCAGAAGTCGGCGGCGAAGGCGCTGCAGTACGGCCCGACCGAGGGCTTCGAGGAGACCAAGGACTGCATCGTCGAGGTGATGGGCGCCGAGGGGATGCTGCCCGACCCCGACGACGTGATCGTCACCACCGGCGGCCAGCAGGCGATCGATCTCGTCTGCAAGACGCTGATCGACCCCGGCGACGTCGTCATCTGCGAGGCGCCGACCTACCCCGGCGCGATCCCGACCCTCTGCAGCTACCAGGCCGACATCGTCCAGGTCGAATGCGACGAGGACGGGATGCAGGTCGAGGTGCTGGAGAAGCTGCTCGCCGAGCTGCGCGAGGAAGGGCGGCGGCCGAAGTTCATCTACTCGGTGCCGAGCTTCCAGAACCCGGCCGGGGTGACGATGTCCTTGGAGCGCCGCCACCGCCTGGTCGAGCTGGCGCGCGCCAACGAGCTGCTGGTGGTCGAGGACAACCCCTACGGGCTGCTGCGCTACGGCGGCGAGCCGATGCCGCCGCTCTACCAGCTCGACGGCGGCGACTTCGTCATCTACCTCGGCACCTTCTCGAAGATCCTCTCCCCCGGGATCCGGCTGGGCTGGGCGGTGGCGCCGCCGCCGGTGATGGAGAAGATCGTCCTCGGCAAGCAGGCGGCCGATCTCTGCACCTCGACCCTGACCCAGTACTTCGTCCGCGAGTACTTCGCCGAACGGCGCTGGCAGCGCTACATCGACGACCTGGTCGAGATCTACCGGCGGCGGCGCGACACGATGGTCGAGGCGCTGCGCACCCACTTCCCGGCCGAGGCAACCTGGACCGAGCCCGAGGGCGGGCTCTTCATCTGGGCGACGCTGCCCGACTACATAGACACCAGCGACCTGCTGGCGAAGGCGCTGCGCGCCGACGTCGCCTTCGTCCCCGGCCAGGCCGCCTATATCGACGGCCGCGGCAGCCACTCGATGCGGCTCAATTTCTCCGGCGTCGACGAGGACGAGATCCGCGAGGGCGTGCGGCGGATCGGCAAGGTGATCGCAGAGCAGGTCGAGCTCTACGGAACGCTGACCGGCGAGCAGCGGACGCCGGCGCCCGAAGAGCAGTCGGCGCCGAACGTGCTGCCCTTCCGCAAAGCCGGCGAGGCGGGATGAAGGTCGCGGTCCTCAAAGGCGGCCGCTCGCTCGAGCGCGGGGTCTCACTGCGCTCCGGGGCGCGGGTCGAGGACGCCCTGGAGCGGCTCGGCCACGAGGTGCTGCCGATCGACGTCGGCCCGGACCTGGTCAAGCGGCTCGGCGCCGAGCCGCCCGAGGTCGCCTTCGTCGCCATGCACGGCGTCGGCGGTGAGGACGGCACCGTGCAGGAGCTGCTGGAGATCCTCGGCATCCCCTTCACCGGCCCCGGCGCCGCCGCCTGCGCCCGCTGCATGGACAAGGTGCAGGCCAAGGACGCGGTCGAGGACGCCGGCCTCCCCACCCCCGGGTGGTTCGCCTTCAACCAGACCGCCTTCCGCGAGTTCGGCGCCGCCGACGCGCTCGGCCGCCTCGAGGAGACGCTGGGCTTCCCGCTCGTCGTCAAGCCGAGTCGCGGCGGCTCCTCGCTCGGGGTCAAGTTCGCGGGCTCTGCGGCCGAGGTGCCGCAGGCGCTGGTCTCGGCCTTCAGCTACGACGACCGGGTGCTGGTCGAGAGCTTCGTCGACGGGCGCGAGCTGGCGGTCAGCATCCTCGGCGACGAGCCGCTGCCGGTGGTCGAGGCGATTCTGCTCGAGGGGGACCGCTACGACTTCGAGGCGCGTTACGAGATCGGCCGCACCCGCTTTGCCTGCCCGGCGGAGCTGAGCGCGGAGGAGGAGCGCGCCGTGACCGAGATCGCGCTCTCCACATACCGCGCCCTCGGCTGCACCGGTTTCGCCCGCATCGACCTGATCCTCGGCCCGCAGGGGCCGTGGCTGCTGGAGGCCAACGCGATTCCCGGCCTCACCGACACCAGCCTCCTCCCCCAGGCCGCCGAGGCGGCCGGGCTTTCCTTCGAGCAGCTGGTCGAGCGGATCCTGGAGCTCGCCCTGCAGCCGGCTGCGGCTTAGCTAGGACTCGCCCTGGGCGAAGTCGTCGGGGGTGACCTCGTCGAGGAACTCTTTGAATTTGTCGACGACCTCCTCGGTGTCCTCGACCTCGTGCTCGAACTCGATCGCCGACTCCTCGATCACCTCCTCGGCCGCGAAGATCGGGGCGGAGACGCGGACGGCGAGCGCCAGAGCGTCGGACGGGCGCGAGTCGATCTCGACCTCGGAGACGTTGATCGAGACCGTGATCGAGGCGTAGAACGTGTTGTCGCGCAGCTCGGTGACCGCCACCCGCTCGCACTTCGCCTCGAGGTTCTCGAGCAGGTCGGAGAGCAGGTCGTGGGTCATCGGCCGCGGCGTCGTCGCCCCCTGCAGCTTCATCAGGATCGCCGCAGCCTCGGGGTGGCCGATCCAGATCGGCAGGAAGCGATTCCCGTCCACGGTCTTCAGCAGCACGATCGGCTGCTTGCCGACCATGTCGAAACTGACGCCATAGATCTGCATCTGCTGCAAGGAGAACTCCCGACCGTGGTTGAGAGGCGAAGTATAGGTCGGGCTCTTCCCGCCCTGGAGGAGCTGGGAAGCGCGCCTGCTCAGGCGCGCTTCGATGGGCGATCCTGGATTCGAACCAGGGACCTCGTCCTTATCAGAGACGCGCTCTAACCAACTGAGCTAATCGCCCGGGGCTGGCGATGATAGCGACGGGAGACGGAGCAGTCAGGAGCCGCGTTTGCGCAGACGCCGCGCCAGGGCGTGCGCCTCGCGGACGTCGGCGAAGCGGAGCTCGGCGACGACGGCCTCGCCTTTGGCACGGGTGCTGACCTCGTGCCCGAGCGCTTCCTCGAGCGCATCGGCGGCGTCGCGCAGCGCCGCCTGGGCATCGGGGTCTACCGCCGCTCTCCTCGGCCTGGTTTTTGGCTGGCCAGCCAGCCGAACTCTCTCCTCCGTCTCGCGAACCGACCAGCCGCCGCGGGCGGCGTCGCGGGCCAGGCGGCGGCGGACGTCGTGGCCCTGAGCCGCGAGCAGCGCCTTGCCGTGGCCCTCGCTGAGATCGCGGGACTCGAGCAGACCCAGCGCCTCGTCGGGAAGCTCCAGCAGCCGGATCAGGTTGGAGACGGCGGGGCGACTGCGACCGACGCGTTTCGCCAGCTCCTCTTTGGTCAGTCCCAGCTCCTCGACCAGGGCGGCGCAGGCCTTCGCCTCCTCGACCGGGTTGAGGTCCTCGCGGACCATGTTCTCGATCAGCGCAGCCTGCAGGCGCTCGGCTTCGGCCTGGTCGCGGATCACCGCCGGCACCTTCTCGAGCCCGGCCTCCTGCGCCGCCCGCCAGCGACGCTCGCCGGCGACCAGCTCATAGCTGCCGTCGGGGAGGGGGCGGACGAGCAGTGGCTGGACGACGCCGCTGGACTCGATCGAGGCGGCGAGGGCGGCCAGGGCTTCGGGCTCGAAGTTGGTCCGCGGCTGCGAGGGATTCGGCTTGATCAGCTCCACCGGCAGCTCGCGCAGCTCACCCGCCGCCGAGTCCTCCGCTTCGGGCAGGATCGCCGCCAGGCCGCGGCCGATTCCGCGCCGGCCGCTAGCCACGGCTCGCCAGCTCCTTGGCCAGGGCGCGGTAGGCGACGGCACCGTGGGACGAGGGCGCGTGCTCGGTCACAGGCAGACCATAACTCGGAGACTCGGCGACTCGGACGCTGCGGGGAATCACCGTCTCGAAGACCATCGTGTCGAAGTGGTCGCGCAGCTCGGCCTCGACATCCTGGGCGAGGCGGGTCCGCTCGTCGTGCATCGTGATCAGCAGACCCGAAACCTCGAGCTGAGGGTTGAGCTCACGCCTGATCAGGCCCAGCGTTTCCAGGAACTGGACCAGGCCCTCGAGCGCCAGGTACTCGGCCTGCACCGGGACGATCACCCGGTCGGCGGCGACCAGGGCATTGACGCTGACCGGCCCGAGAGCCGGCGGGCAGTCGAGCAGGGCGACGGCGAAGCGCTCGCGCACAGGGCCCAGCCGCTCGCGCAGGCGGGTCTCAGAGCCCTGGATCCGCGGCAACTCCACCGCGGCGCCGGCGAGGTCACGACTGGCCGGCACGACCCAGAGGTTGTCCGGGCCAGCGGGGCGGGCCGCCTCGGCGACCGAGGTGTCGCCCGTGAGGCAATCGTAGGAGGATGGGTGCAGGTCGCGGTCGCCGCCCACCGCGACCGTGGCGTTGCACTGGGGATCGAGATCGACGAGGAGGGTCTGGTTCCCCTCTGCGGCGGCGCAGGAGGCGAGGTTGACCGCGGTCGTCGTCTTCCCGACGCCGCCCTTCTGGTTCGCCACGGCATAGACCTTGCCCATCAGGAGTCCAGCCTAGAGAGTGGACTCCCGGCGCGTTTTCAAGCGGTCGGATAGCCTCCCACCCGTGTCCGAGAGCTACGAATGGCCCGACGATCCCACCGAGCGCGCGCAGGAGCTGGTTGAGGGAGTCCTCGACGAGCTCGACCTCGACGGCGAGGTGGTGGTCGAGGAGGACGACGAGCGGATTCTGCTGACGATCGAGGGGGAGGACGACTACGGCCTCCTGATCGGCAAACGCGGTCAGACCATCGACGCGTTGCAGCTGCTCTGTTACCAGGCCGCCTTCCGCGGGCTGCGCGAGCGCAAGCGGGTCGTCGTCGACGCCGCCGGCTACCGGGCGCGGCGCCGCGAGACCCTCGAGGGCCGCGCCGACCGCGCTGCGGAGCAGGCGCTGGCCAACAAGGCCGTCGTCGAGATGGACCCGATGAGCGCGCAGGAACGCCGTGTCGTCCACGAACGGCTCAAAGAGCGCTCGGGCATCGAGACCTACAGCGAGGGCGACGAGCCCAATCGCTGCGTGATCGTCGCGCCGCTGCTGCCGGAGTGACCGCCGACCCGGCCTCGGGGCTGGACGGTGCCTCGCGGGAAAGGCTGGAGACGGTCCTGGCGCTGCTCGCCGAAGAGCGGGCGTCGGTCAGCTCGGTGGTCGACCGCCGCGCCTGGCAGGTGCACGTCGTCGACAGCCTCACCGGTCTGGAGGTTCCCGAGCTGCGGGCCGCGACGCGGGTCGCCGACGTGGGAGCGGGCGCGGGCTTTCCAGGGTTGGTGCTGGCGGTGGCTCTGCCCGGCGCGCAGGTGGACCTGATCGAGTCGGTCGGGCGCAAGTGCGAGTTCATGCGCCAGGCGATCGAGGCGGCGCGGATCGCCAACTCCACCGTGCTCAACATCCGGTCCGAGGACCTGGCTTCGGCCGACGGGCGGGAGGCCTACGACGCCGTCACGGCCCGGGCGGTGGGCCGCCTCTCGACCCTGGCAGAGCTCGCATCGCCGCTGTTGAAGCCAAATGGCGTCCTCGTCGCCTGGAAGGGCAGGCGCGACACCGAGGAGGAGAAACAGCTCGAAAGCGCGGGTGAGGCGCTCGCCATGCGACTCGAGGAGATCCTCGACGTCGGCAACCGCGCGGGCTCGGAGCACCGCCATCTACACGTGGTCCGCAAGACCGGCCCGACCCCGGAGAACCTCCCACGCAATCCCGGCATAGCCAAGAAGCGCCCCAAGGGCTGAGGTTCGGACTAGCGCCGGCGCTTCTTCTTGCGCGGCGGTGGTGGCGGCGGTTTCGCCGCGGCGACAGCAGCCGCCCCTTCGGGCGTCGCCGTGACCGGCGGCGGCACGATCCTCTGGATCGCAAGCTGCTGGCCGATGGTCCAGAAGTTGGTGGTGATCCAGTAGAGGATCAGTCCAGCCGGGAAGCTGAGGATGAAGGGGACGAAGATGAAGGGGAGCAGCATCATCAAGGTCCGCTGGCTTTTGTCAGCCGTGATCATCATCACCATGCTGGAGACCAGCTGGGTGCCGACGTAGAGGACGATCAGCGTCACCAATTCGCCGCCCGTGGCCTTTGCCGTCAGGTCGCTGATGAAGAAGAATTCGGCGCCGTGGGCGCTGCAGCTGCCGGCGGCGGGGCATCCCATGTCTGCCGGGAGCTCGTTTTTGAGGACGAAGAAGAGGGTGATGAAGACCGGCAGCTGCGCGAGAAGAGGTAGGCAGGAAGCCAACGGGTTGACTTTGTTCTCTTTGTAAAAGCGCATCATTTCCTGCTGCAGGCGCTGTTTGTCGTTCTTGTATTTCTCCTGCAGCTCCTTCATCTGCGGCTGCAGAGCCTGCAGGGCGCGCATCCCTTTCAGCTGTTTGTAGGTGAGCGGCAGGAGGACGGCGCGGGTGCAGATCGTCAGCGCGATGATCGACATCCCCCAGCTCAGGCCGGCGCTGTCGTGGAAGAACACGAGGACGTTGTTGGCAACGTCGATCAGCGGCTGGAGAATGTTCGCGGTAAGGGGCGTCATCAGTGGGTCTTGTGCCACTCGGCGGGGTGGACCGGGCCGGTGCGGAGCGTGAATCTATCGGGGATGGGGTCGAAGCCGCCGTGACTGAATGGATTGCAGCGCAGAATCCGCCAGCAACCCAGCAGGAACCCGCGGATCACGCCGAAGCGTTCGACCCCTTCCACCATGTAGGCGGAGCAGGTCGGCTCGTAGCGGCAGCGGCGTGGGCGACCTGGCGAGATCCACCGCTGGTAGCCCCGGATCGGGGCGAGGAAGATGCGTTTCACGTGGAACGGCCCCCGGCCAACGCCTCTTCCAGGTTGGCGGCGATGCCCGCCATTCCCTTCTGCTCGATCAGGTCCTTGATCTCGGCCCGGGCGACGATGACGAAATCGTGGCGCGGGGGCAGATCGTCGGCGATGCTCCAGAAGGCCTCGCGCATAGTGCGCTTCACCTTGTTCCGCTCGACCGCGCCGCCGACCTTGCGGTTGACAGAGACGCCGAGTCGGACTTCCTCGCGCTCCTCGTCCTTGCGGGGGAACTGGTAGAGCACCAGATACCTGGTCGCGTGCGAGGAGCCGTCGCGGTAGACGCGGTCGAACTCGCCGCTGCGAGAAAGGCGTCGGCGCTTCGACGCCATCAGGTCACGGGGTGAGGCGCTTGCGCCCTTTACGCCGGCGGCGCTTGAGGATCGCGCGCCCGCCCCGAGTGCTCATCCGGGCGCGGAAACCGTGGGTCTTTGCCCGCTTCCGCTTCTTTGGCTGGTAAGTGCGCTTCATGCCGGCGGAAGTATAGGGACGGCGCCGAAAATCTTTTCTCCGGCATTTGCGTTGCGCCCGGGATGGGTGCTCAGGCACGGCGCTATGGTCGCCGGCCGGTGGCCGGTGACTTCTCTCGAAACGACCTCGACGTCCTCTGGCGTGCGATCCGCGACCAGCTGAAGTCGTCGGTTCCCGAGTCCACCTACCGCCTCTGGCTCGAGCCGCTGGAAGCAGTCGGCGTCGAAGATGGCACGCTCTTCCTCACCGCGCCGGAGAACGTCCGCGCCTGGAGCGAGCGTCGCTACTCATCGCTGATCGCCGAAGCCCTGCGCGAATCCGGTGCCGGTCTGGAGCAGGTCAGCTTCGCCGAGCAGGGACCGGCGGAGGCCGGCGGTTCCGGCAATCTGGAGCTGAATCCCAACTACACCTTCGAGCGCTTCGTGATCGGCCCCGGCAACCGCCTCGCCCACGGCGCCGCCCTGGCCGTCGCCGAGGCGCCCTCCGAGGCTTACAACCCGCTCTTCCTTCACGGCCCGCCGGGGCTGGGCAAGACCCATCTTCTGGCTGCGATCGCCAACTACCTACGCGAGAACGCGCCCGGTCTCAGCGTCCGCTACACGACCGCCGAGTCCTTCACCAACGAGTTCGTCGTCGCGCTCAAGACCTCCGGGGCCGAGGGCTTCAAGGCCCGCTACCGCGACATCGACGTCCTCCTCATCGACGATGTCCAATTCCTGCAGGGCAAGCCGGCGACCGAGGAGGAGTTCTTCCACACCTTCAACGCCCTCTATGAGTCGGGCAGCCAGCTGGTGCTCTCCGCCGATCGCATCCCCAGCGAGCTCTCGACGCTCGCCGCGCGGTTGCGCGATCGCTTCGAGTGGGGGCTGACCGTCGCGGTCGAGCCGCCCAACCTCGCCACCCGGCTCACCGTCCTTCGGCATCTGGTCGCGGAGGCCGGCGTCGAGATCGCCGACTCGGACGCGCTGACCGAGCTCGCCAACCGGATCGACGCCAACGTCAGGCAGCTCCGGGGCGCTCTCACCCGCGTCGTCGCCCACGCCTCCCTGATGGCAAAACCGCTCAGCTCCGAGCTGATCGCCGAAGTCATCCCCCGCCACCGTCGCTCCCAGCAGACCTCGGCCGAGGAGATCCAGGAGCGGGTGGCCGAAGCGTTCGGCATCTCCCGCGCCGAGCTGATCGGCTCCAGCCGCGCGGCGACCCCGCTGCGGGCACGGCAGATCGCGATCTTCCTCACCCGCGACCTCACCGACCTCTCGCTGCCGCAGATCGGGCGTCTCTACGGCGGGCGCGATCACACCACCGTGATCAACTCCCTGCGCCGCGTCGAAGCAGGCCTCGGCGACGACGGAGAGCTGGCCGAGAAGGTGCGGGAGTTGCGGGGGGCTATCCACAACCCTGTGGGCAGAGAGCGCTGACAACCGCCGGCACTGCAAGAATCCCCAGCCTCCCACAGCCGTATCCACAGCCCGCAAAGCCCGCTCCCACGCCGAATCACCCGCAACCGGACTTCTTTCAACAGCTCCTAATCCAACTCAAGAAGACAGGAATCAGAGGCAGATCGACTTGAAGCTCACGACCAAACGCGAAGACCTCGTCTCCAAGCTCTCGATCGTCTCCAGGGCTGTTTCCACTCGCGCCGCCACCCAGGCGCTCTCCGGCGTCCTCCTCAATGCCGAGGACGGGCGCGTCACCCTCGCCGCCACCGACCTCGACCTCGGTCTGGAGACCACCCTCGAGGCGAGCGTCGAGGACAGCGGCGCGGTGCTGCTGCCCGGCCGGCTCTTCGCCGAGGTGGCCCGCTCCCTGCCCGACCCAGGTGTCGAGATCGAGCTGCGCGCCGCGGAGCACGACGTCGAGATCCGCAGCGGCGGGTCCAGCTTCCACCTGCGGGTGCTGCCGGCGGAGGATTTCCCGACGCTCCCGCAGCCGGAGTCCGAGCCCGGGTTGAAAATTCCGGCGGCGGCCCTGGAAGAGAGCATCGACCTGGTCGCCCGCGCCGCCTCCCGGGACGACATGCGCCCGGTGCTCACCGGCGTCTTCGTCACCGCCAGCGGTCGCGAGATGACGATGGTCGCCACCGACTCCTACCGGCTGGCGGTGAAGCGAACCGAGCTGGAGGCTGATCTCGGCGGCGAGCTGGAGGCCAACATTCCGGCTCGCGCCCTGCGTGAGCTGTCCCGCGTCCTCTCCTCCGAGGGGGCGGGTGAAGCGACGATTTCGCTGCTCACCAACCAGGCGGTTTTCGTGGCAGGGTCGATCGTCCTGTCTACGCGGCTGATCGACGGGCAGTTCCCCAACTTTCGACAGCTCCTGCCGGAGTCCTTCGAGCACGACGTGCGCCTGCCGCGCTCGGACTTCCTCGACGTCACCCGCCGCGTCAGCCAGCTCGCCCAGCGCAACGCGCCGTTGAAGCTTTCCTTCGAATCCGGTGAGCTGACCGTCGCGGCGGAGACGCCGGACGTGGGGGACGCCCAGGAGACGATGCCCGCCGCCTTCGAGGGCGAGGCGCTGGAGATCGGCTTCAACCCCGAGTTCCTCAAGGAGGGGATCGAGAGCATCACCGGCGACGAGGTGATGTTGCGGTTGATCTCGCCGCTGCGGCCGGGTCTGCTGGAGCCGGTGGAGGGCGACGACTTCCGCTACCTGGTGATGCCGATCCGCCTCAACGTTTAGCCGTGGCGCCGCCGGCCGGGTGAGAGCGCCATGCTCGTCACCGCGATCGAGGCGAAGCCGATCCGCAGCCTCGACCGGGTGCGGATCGAGCTGGAGCCCGGGATCGTCAGCGTCATCGGCCCCAACGGCACCGGCAAGACGAACCTGGTCGAGGCGCTCTACTTCGCCCTCACCGGCCGCTCCTTTCGCACCTCGGACCGCCGCGACCTGATTCCGTTCGGCGAATCGCTCGCCCGGGCCGAAGCGACGGTCCGCGACGAGGACGGGATCGAGCACCGGATGCTCGCGTCGGTCAGCCGCAACGAAGGCAGGCGTCACCTGCTCGACGGGGAAGCCGCCTCGCCGGCGACGATCGCCCGCAACCGCCCGCCGGTCGCCGTCTTCGCCCCCGATCGCCTGACGCTGGTCAAGGGGCCGCCCGCCGAGCGCCGTGCCCATCTCGACGGCTTCGTCGCCGCCCGCTGGCCGGCCCGCGGGGAGTTGCGTAAGCGCTATGGGCAGGCGCTCGCCCAGCGCAACGCGCTGCTCTCCCGTCTCGCCGGCGGATACGGATTGCCGCAGAGCCTGGGGATCTGGGATGCCGGCCTCGCCGAGGCCGCGGCGCCGCTGGTCGAAGCGCGAGCGGAGGCGGTCGCCGAGCTGGCAGACCACTTCGCCGCCACGGCCACCGAGCTGGGGCTGGAAGACGGGGCGCTCGAGTACGCGCCGCGAGGCTCGGGGTCGGCGGAGGAGATTCGAGCCGGGCTGGAGGAGCGCCGCGACCAGGACATCCGTCTCGGCCGCAGCTCCTGGGGGCCCCATCTCGACGAGCTGAAGCTGTTGACCGCGGGTCGCTCGCTGCGTCGGTTCGGATCGCAGGGCCAGCAGCGCGCGGCCCTGCTTGCCCTCCTCTTCGCCGAGCGCGCCGTGTTGCTCGAGGCCCGGCGGGTCACCCCGTTGCTGCTGCTCGACGACGTGATGAGCGAGCTCGACCCTGCCCGCCGCGACCTCCTGGTCGCCCGCCTCGATGACGGTGGGCAGGTCCTGATAACCGCCGCCGACGAGGAGTCGGTCCCGGAGACGGCCCGCCGGTCGGTCGTGCGGATGCCGCCGCCGGCGCAGGCAGAAAGCTCTGCCGCATGAGCCACCGCCGAGCACCGCGACCTGCCGCCAACGCCTTCCAGGCGGCGCTCCGCCGCGCGGCTCCACAGACCCCTCTGGCAACGGTCCAGACGGCTTGGTCGACGGTCGTCGGCGAGCGGCTGGCGGCCGTCGCCCAGCCGGCCTCGGAGCGGGACGGAACCCTCACCGTCGAGTGCGCCGACGCGGTTTGGGCCCAGGAGCTGGACCTGATGCAGGCGACCCTGCTGGAGCGCTTGCGGGACGGGCTCGGGGACCAGGCTCCCGAAGCCTTGCGATTCCGCGTCAACTCGGAGCGTTTCTAGTCACACTTTTTCCACGATTTGCAGGGAAAACGTCTGCTCACGACGACGTGTCCGAGCGGCCGAACTGGTATTCTTATGGCAACTCGCAATATGCCCCGACCAACCGTGGAGCAGTCTCCGGGCGTCGGGGCTTTGTGTGTCTCTGTGCAAAACCGGAAGGGACTCATTGCCTGACAAAAAAGCCAGCGGCGACAGCTACGGCGCCAAGGACATCACCGTCCTCGAGGGGCTCGAAGCGGTTCGCAAGCGCCCCGGCATGTACATCGGCTCCACCGGGCCGCGAGGGCTTCACCACCTCGTCTACGAGATCGTCGACAACTCGGTCGACGAGGCCCTGGCCGGCCACTGCGACAGCGTTCGCGTAGTCCTCCACCCGGACAACTCCTGCACGGTCGAGGACAACGGCCGCGGCATCCCAGTCGAGACGATGGAGAAGGAGGGGCGGCCCGCGGCCGAGGTCGTGCTCACGGTTCTCCACGCCGGCGGCAAGTTCGGGGACGGCGGCGGCTACAAGGTCTCCGGCGGCTTGCACGGCGTCGGCGTCTCGGTCGTCAACGCTCTCTCCGAGCGACTTCACCTGCAGATCAGCCGCGAGGGCCACGTCTGGTCGCAGGACTACGAGCGAGGCAAACCGCAGACCGACCTCGTCAAGGGCGACGGGACGAAAGAGCACGGGACGCAGATCACCTTCCTCCCCGACCTCGAGATCTTCGAGGAGATCGACTTCGACTTCCAGACCCTGGCCGAGCGCCTGCGCGAGACCGCCTTCCTCACCCGCGGCCTGAAGATCGAGCTGGTCGACGAGCGCGGCGCGACCAACAGCGTCACCTTCCAGTACGAGGGCGGGATCGAGGATTTCGTCCGCCACCTGAACGAGAACAAGGACGAGCTGCATCGCAAGGTCATCTACTTCGAGGGCAGCGAGGAGATCGGCGAAGTCGAGCTGGCGATGCAGTGGAACAGCTCCTACCAGGAGTCGATCTTCAGCTTCGCCAACAACATCAACACCCACGAGGGCGGCACCCACCTCTCCGGCTTCCGCGCGGCCCTGACCCGGACGCTGAACGCCTACGCGCGCAACAAAAGCCTGCTGAAAGAGAAAGACGACAACCTCGCCGGCGAGGACGTCCGCGAGGGGCTGACCGCGGTGATCTCGGTCAAGCTGCACGACCCCCAGTTCGAGGGCCAGACCAAGACCAAACTCGGCAACCCGCCGATCAAGGGCCTGGTCGAGGAGACCGTCAACCGCAAGCTGGCCGAGTACTTCGAGGAGAACCCGGGAGACGCGCGGCGGGTCATCAGCAAGGCGATCGACGCCTCCCGCGCCCGCGACGCGGCGCGCAAGGCCCGCGACCTGACCCGGCGCAAGTCGGCGCTGGAGAACTCGACCCTCCCCGGCAAGCTCGCCGACTGCACGGTCAAGGACCCGAGCCTGGCCGAGATCTTCGTGGTCGAGGGCGACTCCGCCGGCGGCTCCGCGAAGCAGGCCCGCGATCGCAACACCCAGGCGGTGCTGCCGCTGCGGGGGAAGATCATCAACGTCGAGAAGAGCCGCATCGACAAGGTGCTGGCCAACAACGAGATCCAGGCGCTGATCACCGCGATCGGCACCGGCGTCCACGACGAGTTCAACCTCGAGGACGCCAGGTACCACAAGATCGTGATGGCGACCGACGCCGACGTCGACGGCGCCCACATCCGCACCCTCGTGCTCACCTTCCTCTACCGGCAGATGCCGGAGCTGATCGACGCGGGCTACGTCTACATCGCCAAACCGCCGCTCTACCGGGTCAAACAGGGGAACCAGGAGACCTACCTGGAGCGCGAGTCCGAACTCGAGGAGCTGTTGCTGCGCGACAAACTCGAAGACTTCGAGCTGATCGACGCCAACGGCAAGAAGACGAAGCTGACCTCGAGCCGCTGGCAGGGATACGTACGGCGCTCGAAGGAGTACGAGGGCTGGAGCTCCTCACTGCAGGCCGAGTTCGGATACGAGGCGGTGCGCTTCCTCGAGGAGTCGAACCTCCTGGACGAAGGGGTCACCTCGGTGGCCGCCGCCGCCAAGCTGCTGAGCAAGGAGGCGCCGGCGGACGAGCCGTTTGAAACCGAGGTTCTGGACCAGAGCGACGACCTCCTCGTCGTCAAGGCGATCGAGCGGCGCAGCGGGCTGGCCCGCACCCACCGCTTCCCGGCCGAGCTCTTCGGCCACTACGACTACCGCAAATTCGTCGAAGTGCACGAGGCGCTGCTGAAACAGGTCGGGCGTCCGCCGTTCGAGATCCTCTACGAGGGCCGCCGCAACGCCGCCCTTTCCTTCCAGGCCCTGCGCGGGGCGGTGCTGGAGCTGGCCCGCAAAGGAGTGCAGCTGACCCGCTTCAAGGGACTCGGCGAGATGAACGCCGACCAACTCCGCGAGACGACGATGGACCCTGCCAGCCGCACCCTTGCCCGGGTGACCCTTGAAGACGCCACCGCCGCCGACCAGATCTTCTCGATGCTGATGGGCGACCAGGTCGCTCCGCGACGAGACTTCATCGAGTCGCATGCGAAGGAGGTGCGTTTCCTCGATGTCTGACGCCAACGTCCTCACCGGGGGTCGGATCGAAGAGCGCGAGCTCGAGAAGGAGATGCGCTCGTCGTACCTCGACTACGCGATGAGCGTGATCGTCGGGCGCGCTCTGCCCGACGTCCGCGACGGGCTCAAGCCGGTGCACCGCCGGGTGCTCTACGCGATGCACGACATCGGACTGCAGCCGACGCGGGCCTACCGCAAGTGCGCCTTCATCGTCGGCGAGGTGATGGGTAAGTACCACCCGCACGGCGACTCGGCGATCTACGACACCCTGGTGCGGATGGCGCAGGACTTCTCCCTGCGCTACATGCTGGTCGACGGTCAGGGGAACTTCGGCTCGATCGACGACGACCCCGCCGCGGCCATGCGGTACACCGAGGCCCGACTCGGCAGGCTCGCGACCGAGCTGCTGCGCGACATCGACGCCGACACCGTCGACTTCGGTCCCAACTACGACGAGTCGACGCAGGAGCCGCTGGTGCTGCCGGCGCGCTTCCCCAACCTGCTGGTCAACGGCACCTCCGGGATCGCGGTCGGGATGGCGACCAACATCCCGCCGCACAACCTGCGCGAGGTCGCCGGCGCGGTCGCCGCCTACGTCGACGATCCGCAGATCGATCTCGAGGGCTTGATGCAGTACGTCAAGGGCCCGGATTTCCCCGGCGGCGGAATCATGAGCCGCGAGGGGATCCGCGACGCCTACTCCTCCGGTCGCGGCAGCATCAAGGTCCGCGCCCGCGCCCACGTCGAGCCGCTGAAGGGGGGCAAGGAGGCGATCGTCGTCACCGAGCTTCCGTTCATGGTCAAGAAGGGCGGCGAAGGCGGACTGATCACGAAGATCGCCGATCTCGTCCGCGACAAGAAGCTCGAGGGCATCTCCGATCTCCGCGACGAGACCGACCGCTCCGGGATGCGCCTGGTGATCGAGCTCAAGCGCGGCGGTCCGCCGGCGAAAGTCGTTCTCAACAACCTCTACAAGAAAACCTCGATGCAGACGACCTTCGGCGCCAACATGGTGGCGCTGGTCGACGGCGTCCCGAAGACGCTCAGCCTGCGCCAGTTGATCCACCACTACGTGGATCACCAGCGCGAGGTCGTCACCCGCCGGACCCAGTACGAACTGCGGCGGGCGGAGGCGCGGGCTCACATCCTCGAGGGATTGCTGGTCGCGCTCGACAACCTCGACGCGGTGATCAAACTGATCCGCGCCTCGGGCGACCCGGACGAGGCGCGCGACGGGCTGATCGAGAAGTTCGAGCTCTCGCGCGAGCAGGCGCAGGCGATCCTCGACATGCGCCTGCAGCGCCTGACCGCGCTCGAGGCCGACAAAGTCCGCGCCGAGCACGCCGACCTGATGGAGCGGATCGGCGAGCTGCGGGCGATCCTCGGCGACGAGCTGCGGGTGATGGGGCTGGTCAAGGACGAGCTGGCGGAAATCGTCGAGTCCTATGGCGACGAGCGCCGCACCGAACTCGCCCACTTCGAGGGCGACGTCGGGATCGAGGACATGATCGCCGACCAGCAGATGGTGATCTCGCTGACCGCCTCCGGCTACGTCAAGCGGCTGCCGCTGGCGACCTACCGCCAGCAGCATCGAGGCGGGGTCGGGGTGATGGGGATGAACCTCAAAGACGACGACTACATCGCCCACCTCCACATCTGCTCGACCCACGACTTCCTGCTCTTCTTCACCAACCGCGTCAAGGTCTACCGGCTCAAGGTGTACGAGCTGCCGGAGGGGTCGAGGACGGCGAAAGGCAGCTCCCTGAACAACCTGCTGCCGCTGCGCGAAGGCGAGCGGGTGATGGCGGTGATCCCGACCCGGGACTTCAAGGAGAACAAGTACCTAGCCTTTGCCACCGCCAACGGCCTGATCAAGAAAACGGAGTTCCTCGCCTACAACACGCCGATCCGCGCCGACGGGATCATCGCGATCAAGATCCGCGACGACGACGAGCTGGTCCAGGTGCGGCTCACCTCGGGCGAAGACGACATCCTCATGGTCTCCCATTCCGGCCACGCCTGCCGCTTTTCCGAGGAGAAAGTGCGGACGATGGGTCGCCCCGCCAG
>Ga0157380_10000164_pt1 | contig 38416 bp, 37 predicted proteins | sample S35metaG_FD_119757 | JGI IMG/M metagenome (GOLD analysis project Ga0157380, IMG submission 119757) | Switchgrass rhizosphere microbial communities from Kellogg Biological Station, Michigan, USA - S3-5 metaG | ecosystem: Host-associated > Plants > Roots > Rhizosphere > Soil | place: USA...
AGGGCAAATTCAATGGTGTCGCTGTCGGTCGGCTGCGGGTCGCCGCTCAGTGTGGACAACCGCTTGCGGTGCCTTTCGAGCGCCTGCACGCCGGCGGTGCTGAGGAACGTCGTCCGCCGATTGGTCTTGTGTTGAAACAGGGACGGTCGGCCCATTCGCTTCGGGCTGGGCATAGGGCGTCTTCTCCTTCTCCTGGTAGTCGGCCGTGCCGCACTCGGTGCAGCGGTCCCCAATCCAGCCTTCGGCCGCGCACGCAGGGCACGGGCCGGTCATGCGCTGGCCGGGGTATTTGCCTTTGATGGTGGTGGCGTAGTAGCGCCCGACCGAGTCGGCCTGCAGGAACCCGAGGGCTACCTCCAGCGACACGTCGGCGTAGTGGTAGATCGCACCCGACTTGAACTGCACGGCCAGGATCGACTTGGCGGGGTTATACCCCAGTGCGGCCAGGTTCGTGCTGTCGAACGCTTGCAGGGGGATCTTCTCTGCGGCCATGCCGCAGGGTAGCCTATTCTGTGTCTGAAGTCTACCCGACGAACGGCACGTTCGACGCCCCGCCCCCGCTCGCCCCCGTCACCGAACAGGCAAACAACGTCCAGCCGTTACTGACGCTGAGCGTGTAGGACATGACGGTGGTGGTGCCGACCGCGCTTTCGTAACTGGCCGCGCTCTTCTCGTTGCTCGTCGCATCCACGATCTCGTAGATGAGCGTCTGCCCCGCCCCGACCGTCCAGTCTTGGTTCGCGGCATCGCTCTGGCAGAAGTCCAGCACCAGGTCCCCGGCCACGCTCGGCACGGTGACCGTGGGCGTGGTGTTGCTGCCGGTCGCGCCACGGGTGGCGCGGATCCCGCCGGCCCCGTTCACGTTGAACGCGCCCAGCGTGATGTAGTTCCCCGCCAGGAACGTCGCCACGATGTTGGCGGTTCCGGCCGTGGCGGACGGCATCCGAAACAGGTAGACGCCGGCCAGCGTCAGTTCGCGGTCGCTGAACACGCGGTCCAGCGCCACCCCGTTGTAGGTGCATGTCGGCCAGGGCTTGTCGAGGGCACCGTAGATCCCCACCCACACGAAAAGATCGTCGCCGTTGGCGGTGTGGCTGACGGTCAGCGAGGTAGTGCTGCCGCTGGTGCGCCCGCTGCTGGCTGAACCGGTGACTGTGGCCGCCATCTAGCCCACCGTCAGCTGCAAGATCACCTTGGTCAGGGAGGTCACGCTATCGACCTTGAACCCGAACACGTCGCCGGCCGTGACGGTCTTGCTCCAGCCGGTCAGCGTGGTGTCGTCGCTCTTCGTTGCGCTCGACAACGTCGGCTTGGCGCTCGCCGTGATCGTGTCGGCCACCGTGGGCGGGAAGTTCGCGTAGGTGTCCTTCCACACGTCGATCACGATACTGCCACTGGTCACGCTGGCGTCGATCGACAGCAGCCGGGCGCGCGTGATCTGCCCGCCGAAGTTCACCGACACGAACCCTTTGATCCCGGTGCTGATGACACTGCCGCCGCCGTCGATCACGATCCCGACCGTGCGCGTGACGGTGTCGCCGGCATCGCTGTAGTCGTCCCAGGTGGTGGCGTTGCTTCTTTCGGTCACCCCTTCGTCGGTGACGTAGTAGAGCGTGCCCGTCGCCACCGCGGTGGCCGCTGGCTGCGCTGCTCGCGTGCCTCGTTGGATCACATCTTCAAGCAGCATCGGTCCTCACAGTCGGGTCCACGAGAAGCTCGAGTTATCGGTGCCCACGTTCAGCGCCCCGCCGCTGGTCTGCAACGCGTTCAGTTCGACGTAGTCGGCCGACACCAACTGCGCGAGCGTGATGACCTGCACCACCGTCAGGTCCCCCACGACCGGGTTGGCGATCACCTGGGCCAGGGTCGTCGCGCCATTCTTCCGCAGTTCCGCCGCACGCAGGCCCGCGGTATTGCTCGCATACTCGACGTTCGCGGTGATGAAATACGTGCCGTCCGCGCCGGTCGGCACCGTCAGCCGGGTGTTGTTCGTGACGTTGTCATGGCACGAACCAATGTCGAACGCCTCGACATCAAACGCCACCGCCGTCCGCAGCCCCGTGGTCAACGACTGCGTGGTGGTCTTCTTGATCAGCACCACGGGGCGCAGCCCGCTCAACTGGGTGCTCGTGCCGGCTTCGTTGATCGCATACAACTCCACCGTGCCGCTCACGTCTTTGGCATACAGGCCGGTGGTGTTGTTGCCCATCGACGACGGCACCGTGCCCGTCGTCAGGATGATCGCGTTCGTCCCGGCCCCCGGTGATGCCGCCCCGCCGATCAGCACGTTGCCGCTCTTCACCAGGGACGTGGTCTGGCTATACGCTGCCCAGGCGCTGCCGCTGTTGCGCTCCAGCTTGTCTTCGTCGGTCACGTAGTAGAGCGCGCCCGCGGCCACCGTCGCCGCCGCCGGCTGGGCAGACCGCAGGCCCGACGCCAGGTTCACGAGGCGCGGCTTAACGGCCGGCATCAGTAGACCGCCACCATGACCACGTCCCCCAGGGCAAAGATCAGTTCCGGCTGCGTCAGGTCCCCATCCGTCAGCGGTTCGTAGTAGAGCGGCCCCGACGCCACTGCGGCCGGTGTCAATTGCGTTTCGACGTTCGCCTCGTTCATGGCGAATAGCTCAACGCTGCCGGCTACCTCTTTGGCGTAGAGCGCCACCGTGTCGCCGGCCACCGCAGTCGGCGCGGTGTCCTTCTCGATCACGAGGCAGCGCTTGCCGGTCGTCACGTCCTTGCTGTAAGCGCTGGCGAGCAGCAGATTCTTGCTCAGGGGCGACACGAAGAACACCGTGTTGGTGACCGCGCCCGCGCTGCTGATCGCCTGCCAGCGCATCATGTTGCCTTCGTTACCGACGACCGCCATGCGCCACTCAACCGTGTTCGCCCGCTGGTAGAAGCTGAACCCCGCTTGCGCGTTCGCGTTCGATCCCCCCGTTTCCATCGTGGCGTAGGCATTCGGCGCCCCGCCCGCCGCTCGCGCTTTGATCAGGTAGCCGATATCCGCGCCGGTGCCGAACACGTTGAGCGGACAGTCCACCGCGAGGTTCCCCGCGGTGCCGACCCCCATCACCCCAAAGTTGCCGCCACTGTCGCGCGTGATCTCGACCGCCGGGATCGCGCCGTTGTTCCCCACGTCGAGGAAGATGCGCGAGGCCGTCGTGCCCGCACCGGTCGTCGCCTTCAGGTGGAGGTCGTCGGTCGTGCCCGTCCCGCCCACGATCGTTGGCACGCGCAGTTCGTTGTTCGTCGCGTCGTAGGCAAACGTCGTCGGGTCTTCGGTCAGGTCACCGGCCCCGTCCGCGAAGATCACCGCGGTCGGAGTGAACCCGCCCACCGACGCTGCGGCGATCAGGTCCGCGATGGTGTAGCCACCGTCTTGGATCACCTTGCCGGTGGTTCCGTCGTAGGTGGCAATCCGGTCATCCACCGCCGATGCAGGCCCGACCACGTCGCCGCCGCCGCCCGCGCCGATCATGGCGAGAATGTCCGCGATGGTCATCCCGCCGTCTTTGATCAACTTCCCGGTGACCCCGTCGTAGACGGCGATCATTTCGTCGCCGGCCCCGGCCGGCCCGATCACGTCCCCGGTTGGCCCGCCCGTCACCGGCGGCGGGGTCACGGGATGGAACCCCCCGTCGCCGCCCAGCGCCACCCCGCTGCCGCCGTGCTCGGGCAACGCCGCGATGTAGCAGCGCCCGGCCGGGTCCGTCAGCACCACGCCCCGGCGCGGCACGCCGGTCAGCCGGCGCGAGCTCACGGGCGGAGGCGCACGACGCGGGCCCGGCATTAGCGCCCTTCTCCCTTCTCCTTCGGGGGTGGCCCGACGAACAGCACGAACGGGTTGCGCGTGCGCCCCTCTTCCATCGCCACCCAGCCGCGGACCCAGTTGCGCGCAAACGCGCTCGGCCAGATCCCGCCCGAGGCCGGGCCGACCCATTCATTCGCCGCCATCCACAACGGCAGGTCGTTCTCGCCCTGCACGATCTGCCGGATCAACTGCTCCGAGGCCGAGAACAGGCGCGCGGCCATCGGCCCTTCGTAACGGCCGGGGTCCCCGTAGATGTAGCCCTTCACGATCGACGACATGTTGCGCCAGAGCACCAGCCCGTTCATATGCCCGCCGACCGTCTCCGCGGCGATGTGCGCGAACCACTCGAGCCAGTCGTCGTCGCCGAACTTCCCGAGCGCGTTGCCGGCCAGCACCACGTAGGCCGCCGGCAAGGTGTAGATCCCCAGGTAGTCGGCCATCAGTTTCCCGATGTCACTAATGGTGGCGTCCGGTGAGGCCGGCGCCGGCGGGGCATACGTGCCCAGCCGCTCCTGCAACGGGCGCAGGGCCCCGACCAGGCGACTCGGGTTCGTCTGCTTGGCCACTTGCCAACTGTTCCACGTCGTGTTCCCGTAGCTGAAAAACGACAGCCACGACTTGAACGCCGGCCCGCCACGCTGCACCAGCGACAGGTCTTTGATCGACCCGCTGCCCTGGCTGTCGATCACCCCCTGGTCCGCCAGATGGATCGCGCGCTGCTCGTGCTGCTCGGGCGTGCGGTCCTCCATCGGGTCGGCCATATGTTTCTCGTAGCCCCCGAGCCAGGTCGGCACGTCCGCGAACCGCTGCGCAATGTTGATGTGGTAGAGATACATCTCCATCAGGATCCGCTGGTTGTAGCGGTCGCTCGTCACCTTGCGGATCGCCACGTCGAACCAGCCGCCGGCCTTCTCGAAGTCCTGCCGCAGTTGCACGGTGTCTTGGTTGTCGCTCAACCCGCGGTGGGTCATCAGCAGCGACTTCGAATTGATCCACCGCACCGTCTCGAGCATCTGCGTGGGCGAGCTCACCCAGGTCCAGAGCGCGCGCGCCACCCACTTCGTGCCGACCCGCTGCGCCCCGTTGATGATCCCGCCCGGCTGCTGCGCAGCGGTCCAGAACCCCAGCGCCAGCGCTGACATCTGCGCGCCCTGCCGCACGTAGTTCAACGCCTCTTCGCCGGCATGGCTGACCCCGTCGCCGATGGCAATGGCCTCGACCGTGGCCGCGATCTGTTCTTTCATCGGCGCCCCGATCGCCACGCGCAACGCCTGGTCCAGCGTCTGGTCCTTCAGCAACCGGTTGATGTCGAGGAACACTTCCCGGTGGGTCAAGTCGTGGATCACGTTGTCGACGTGGGTCCAGGCTACGCCCACCTCGAGTTTCATCGCCCCTTTGTAGTGCTCGACGCGCGGCTTGGTGAACCCCTGCTTGGTGGTGGCACTGAGGTAGCTGCCCTTCTTCATCTGCTCGAGCGCTTGCGCCGTCTCGTGCTGCTGCGCCGGGGTGCCGAGGCGCGGGTCATACATGATCGGGTAGTAGCCGCCCGGCTGCTCGCCGAACTTCGTCAGAAACGGTTCGGCCGGCACCTTCTCCGGGCGCAACCCCGTGACGCGTTCCTGCAGGTCGGCGATCTCGGGCCAAAAGGTATTGATGTAGGTGATCGTGCCGTTGACGTAGGCCCACTCCTGCTCGTTCAACGTGTCGATCACGAGCTCATACTGCTGCCGGCTGAAGTTCCGCACCGGGTCGTGCAGCAGCCGGTCCTGCCCGGTCTTCGTGCCCCAGTAGGACGCGATGGCCAAGCGGGCCTCGCGCGGCATCGAGCCCACACCTTCGACGTGCATCTCTTCCTTGAGGCCGAGATACCCGCCCGGCAGCAACCGGATCAAGCGGTCGAATTCGACGGTGGCGGCGGCCTTGCGCACCCGCTTCTGGTCCTCGGCCACGTTGAACGGGCGCACGAACGTATTCCAGAACAGCCCGTCGTCCTTGCCGCCGTCGAGGATCCGGGCAATGGCGCCCAGCTTCAGCTTGCGCGCATACTTCAGCCCGGCCTCCCGCCGCGCCTTGTCCTTGTCGGTGAAAAACTTCACGTCGTCGCCGTGCGGCCGGACCACCTGGCCGGCCTGCTCCACCAACCGGTCCCGCATCACCAGCATGTCGGCCTGGTCGAACAGCTTGGCGAAGTTCGTTTGCCGGCGGGCCCACTTCGCCAGCATGGCAATGTCGTCCGTCAGGTCAAGAAACTGCTCGAGCGGCAGGTCGCGGTAGTCCATCGTCGTGGTGTCGTCCTGCACCATCGGCGACAGTTCTTCGACCGGGTCCCCTTCCCCTTTCCGCCCCGCCAGCCAGGGCCCGATCGCCGGCCGGTTCGCCAGCGTGTCCGGCCGCACGCTGGCCAGGCCGTAGCGCGACACGAACCCGTTGATCTGCGCCAGGAAGTTCCCGCCGGCCTTGCCGAGCGCCTGCTGGACGGTGGTCTTTTCCAGCTGCTTCATGGCTTGTTCACGCTTGGCGATCTGCTGCTTGGCGTTCATGGCCTCGCGATACAGCACCAGGTTCGTGAGCTCGAGCGTCTTCTGGTGCGCGGCGGTTTCCCAGTCCCCGCGCGCGGCAGCCTCGACCGCCAGCCGCGAAGCTTTCTGCATCGCCGCCCAGTAACGATCGGGGCGTAGCTTCCCGATCTGGGTCACCGCCAACTGGCCCTGCACCGCCGCCAGGATCGCGGCCCGCGAGGGAATGGCCCCGCGCATCCGGGCCGCCGCCGTGCGCCGTTCCGCGCGCGCCTCGCGCAGGTCCCGGGCCAGCGCGTCCCGCTCGGCCTTGGCCTGGTCGGTCTTGACCTTGGCTTCGCGCCGGGCCTCGGCGACGAACGGCGCCACCTCCCGCTTGCGCGCGGCGATGGCGCGGAGCTCGGCCTCGATCACCACCTGGCGTTTCTCGTTGGTCACGGCCTGCTCGGCCGCCTCGCTCAATTCATTCGACAGCAGCAGGGACCCGTGCTCGGCCAGCATCCGCCGATCCGTCTCGGCTTCGATCACGGCCTGCATGTCCGGGGCGTCGGTGAGCGCCGTCACCATCTGGTCGCCGCCGGCGAACCCGAACATCTCGGCCAGGTCTTTCGGGTCCGTCCCCACCTCGCCGGGTTTGGCGAAGATCCCGCGCCAGCGCTTCTGCAGCGCCTGCACGCGCTCCTTGCCGTAGAGCACCACGGCCGCGGCCCGGTCCATCCGCGACGGCACCGGCGGCTGGCCCGGGGTCAACGACTCCCCGCCGGGCGTGGTGCCCCGGCGCATGGCCGCCACCGCGCGATACACCGGGCGCTGGTGCACCTCGTCGGTCACCTGGGCCTGGACATTGGCGCGCTGGGCCTGCCACGCCTCGGTCTGCTCGCGCGCCACCTCCTGCTGCAGTTGCGCGTCGAGCGTCTCGATCGCCTCGGTGTGCGCGTCGACGCCGGCCTGCCGGTAGGCCGCGAACCACCCCGGCGACATCTTCGCGTCTTGCTCGGTGGCGAAGAGCGGCACCACGTGGCCGTCCGCCTCGGCCTCGGCGATCTCCGCGTCGGTCGCCAGCAGCCGGTCGAACACCTTCTTGAGCTCGGGGTGCACCTCGCCGCCGAGGCGCACGTAGTTCTGGTAAACCCGCAGCAGCCAGGTGCGGAACGCCGCGAACAGGTCCCGGTGCTGGCGGCTGGGGGCCTTGCCACTGCGCAGGTAGGCCACGAACTGGTCGGCCCAGCGTTCGTGCTGTTCGGTCGTGAGCTCGCCGAACGAGCGGGCCCCGAGCGTCTGCAGCGCCTTGTTGTAGTTGGCGATCACGCGCGCGTGCCCGGGCGTGCGCTCGGCCTCGGGCACCTTCAGGGCCCGCTGCGCGGCGTCGTGCAGCACGCGCATGAAGGCGTGCCCGAGCTCGTGCAGGGCGGTCGACGGGTTGGCCTGCGTAAACAGGTTGATCCGCATCTTCCCCGTGCGCGGGTTGTATTGGAAACTGCCGCGCCGTTCCTCGTCCTCTTGGAACACCACGTCAAGGTCGGCCGCGGTTGCTTCGATCGTGTCCCGGCGCGCGCCCTCGTCATGCTGCGGGTAGGTCCGCACGTCGAGGCCGGCGGCTTCCAGCGCCGTGCGGATATCCGGCGCCACAGTGTCCGGCACCACCGCGGCTTTGAACTCGGACAGGCCGATCGCGCGCGTGTGCTTGACTTCGAAGTATTCAGTCGGCAGCGTCTTCAGCGACGTGAGGAAGTCCCCGATCTCGGCCTGCACGTCCGCCGGCACGTTGGCGAACGCGTTGTAAATGAGCGCCCGCGACAACCCCATCTTCGTAGTGTCGTAGAGCAACTCGACCACCGTCCGGTCGCTGACCGAGTGCAGATGATACGGGCTCAGTTTGTCGCCGAGCTCATCGACCCGCGTGTTGATCTGTTCCTTGTAGGTTTGGAACACCTCGTTGGTGACGATGCGCGCGCCGGCCTCGCGCCGAACTTGGTCCAGCGTGCGAAATTGCGGGGTGACCCGCGCGCGCACCTGGCCAATGCCGTAGAGCATCTGCGAGCTTTCCCCGCCGCGTAGCCCGCGCTTCATTTGCTGGACGACGTTTTCCAGCGTGTGCGGTTTGGTCGGCCGGACGTTGCCGCTCTCGGTGCGACCGCGCTCGATCCGTTCCTGCGGTTCCAGACTGTCCCAGAGGCCCTGCACGTATTCACTGAACGCCGGCCCTAACTGCGCGTTCTGGATCTGCATCCGCCACAGCGCCTGGGACCGGTGGTAGTCGATCTGGCCAGTCTCCCTATCGAACACCACCTCCATGACCGGGGGCGCGGGCCGTATCCCCTGCCGCTCCAGAAACTCCAGATGCACCGAGCTCAGTTCATACAGGACCCCGATCCCCTGCTCTTCCAACGCCTCCAGTTCTTGGTCATCGTCGATCGCTTCGTCCGCGATCGCTTTCCATTTCTTGACCAGCGGCCCCAGCACCCGCTTCATCGCCTTCCGACTGAGCTTGCGCACGATCTCCGGGTAGCGCGGGCTGTAGATGTCCGCACCAAACACCTTCGCGCCCTTCGACGGGTCGGCCAGTTCCCGGTCCCCCAGCAGCGTGATGTTGCCGAACCCCTCCAGCGCCTGCGCCACGCCGGTAATAGCCAGCGAGGGCACGGCGAAAAACCCGCCCAGCTTGCTCAGGACCTGGCGCAGTTTCCGTTCGGTGGTGTTGTGTTGCAGGATGAGCGGCGGGGGGCCCGCCGGCACGCCGGCATTGAGGCCCCAACTGGTCATGATCTCGGCAAACCGTCCCGGGCCGAGGTTGGGATACTCGCGCAGGATCGTCACCAGGCCCTCGACCATGCGGGCCGCGAACACCGCGTCGTCGGGCAGCCGAATGCCGGCTTCCTCCAACGCCTCCACGAGGCGCATCGCATCCGACGCCGCGGTCTGGTCGCTAGCGCGATACAGCCGCAGGGCCGCGCGCGCCTTGCCGGTCGGCTCGAGCGGCTGCCCGAGTTCGTCTACGTCTTCGTCGGCGAAGGGGTCGACTTCTTCGGCGGCGGGATCAACGCCCAGGCCTGGTCGTATTCCACCGCGTTCCGCGGCACCTTGCCCTCCAATTGCCGCGGGATCGTCGAGCGTAGCTCCGGGTCGAGCGGGAAGTCGGGCCCCTCCCCCATAGTGCAGGCGGCCAGGTAGCTCGCCTTCGTCAGGGGCCAGCCCTGCTCCAGCATCAGCCCAAGATGGTCGTCCCATCGGGCGCGTTCGTTCAATTCGCGCAAGGATCTTTCGTCGAGTGGCATCAATGTCTATTGTGCCAGACGTGAACTCCTTCCAGATCGCCTGCACGTCCGACAGCAGGACCTTCTCTGCCTGGTTTTTCACTCTTTTTTCGGCGGCCGGGAACAGCAGGCGCACCGCTTCCCAGGTCACCGACTGCACCTCGCGCGCGGTGATCGGCGGCAACCCCTGCGCACGCCGCTCGTCGGACAGTTGTTTCGCCAACCGGAAGTAGCCCTCGGCCACCACCACGTTCAGACCCATCAGCCCGTTCTCCTTGATCCCGGGCGGGGCGTCGAGCGTGTTGGCCACGAACCGGTCGGTGCCGGCCAGCGGCTGCATCACGAAGGCGGCCGCGGCGTGCGTGTCGATCGTCACCACGTTGGCGTTCGACGGGTCCACCAGGTTCATGTAGAACGAGCGCACCTTGTGCTTGCCGCCGAGGCGCGCGTGGATGTTCAGGGCGCTGCCGTTGTCCAGCACCGCGATGGCATTAGCGATCTGCGGATAGGTGCCCCAGCCGACCCGCATGTCTTTCGTGCGCCCGCGCGCGTCCGGGTTCGTCTGCATCCGCTCTTGAAACCCGCCCTCGGGCGTAATGACGTGATACCAGCGCTGGTCCGCGTTCTGCTGCTCGTCCACCTCGCGCAGCATGATGGCCTTGCCGGGATAGCCGATCTCGGACCACGTCCGCCCCAGGTAGTTCGCCTCGGCGTAGGCGATCTTCTTCTCCTGCGTGGCGCGCGTGAGCTCGAGGTTCTCCTTCTGTTTCTTGGTCAGCTTCTGCGTGCGCACCCGCTTGGCGAAGCTGTCGAACATCGCCTGGTCGAAGTCGGGGTTACTGAGCTCTAACTGCGCGAACAGGTCCGCCACCCGGAACGCCAGGTTCATGTTCTTGAACCAGTCCATCTGCGGCGACAACGAGGCGATCAGGGCCGCGCCCTGGTTGATCGACAGGTTGTGCCGGTCGGCAATGCGCTGCGCGAGGTTGTGCCCGCCCTGATACCAGAGCCGGGCGCGCTCGCGGATCTCCGGTTCGAACAGGTCCCACAGCCACCGCAGGTTCTCGGTGCCGCGCTGGATGAAGTCCTCGATCACGCGCCGGTCGCTCCGGCGCTTCTCCTGCGGGGTGAGCATTTCGAACGAGCGCAGCTTGTCGGCGTAGCGCTTGATCGCTTTCGGATGCGAAGCCAGCAGCACCGGTAGCTGCGTCGTCAGCGGGTCGGTGGCCGGCTGCGCGTCCGGGCCGTCTGGCACGCGCGTCGAGATATACAGCACCCGGCCCACGAACTTCAGCGGGGCCACGGCCAGGTTGTAGAGGTTCAGTTTGTAGGCTTTGGCCTTGGCCTTCTTCGGCTTCGGCGCCGGCTCCGCGCCGGGCTCGACGGGCTGGTCGAATTCCTCGAGTGCTTCGTCTCGCGCGATCCCGACCGCTTCGCGCGCGTCCTCGAGCAGCCCGGCCGGCAGGACCTGCTCGGCCTCGTCGCTGGCCAGCCAGTCCTCAAGCGAGCGCGCCACGTCGGTGTCGGCGCCGGTGTTCTGCGCCACGTCGCTGACGTTGCACGTGGCCTGCGCAAACGCCTCCAGCACCCGCGTGGCGGCCTCGTCGCCGAGCCGCTCGCCGAGCTCGCGCTCCTGCTGCTCGGGGTCGAGGATCCGCCAGACAGCGTCCTCGACCGCCGCGGCCTGCGCTAGGCTGCGCTGCTGCTCCGCTGCTGCGGTTTCGGCTTCGGCCGGTGCGGTGACCGCTTCAGCGGCTTGGCCGGGTGGGATGGTGGTGTCTGGGGCGGGGCCGGGGCCAGGTGCAACTCCGGGCCCAGCAGCAACCGCCGCAGCCGCTCCCTGTCGAAGGGCATTCTGTGCCTCATCTTGGGGCACCTGACCCTCAAGCGTCAATGGCTGGGGTGTGCCCGCCTCGGGGGCGACTGCACTGGGTGTGCCAGTCGGGGCCGCCGCCGGGCGCGGGCGGGCCGCCGCCGCGATGCGCGGGTCGATCGTGCTGCGCACCACCAGCCCGTAGTCGGCGGCCAGGGCGCGGATGTCCTCGCCCATGTCGACCGCCGTCTGCCCGACCCCGGCCGCCCACAGTCGCGCCACCTTCACCGCGTCCCCGCGGGTGTAACGCCGGGTCAGCACCAGTTGGTCGGCAATGTCCTTGGTGACCGCCGCCAGCTGCTGCTGCGGCGTCTGCGGGGTTGGCTCCGCGCCCTCCACCGGGGCCCCGGCCTCGGCCGGCGTGTCCTCGAGGTTCTCGAGCTCGCCGATGGCCGCGCGCGCCTTGGCGAATTCGCGCGCCTCGATCCCGTTCCACTCCCGCGGGGCCACGCGCAGCATGTCCGCCAGCGCCGTGTTGTGCTCGGTCGGCGCCAGCATGGTGCCGTAGCGTTCGATCGGGATCTGGAGGTCGACGCCAGCCTGCTTCGCTTTCTCGAGCGCGCCCGCTTCCCCGAGCACCGAGTCGGCCATGCCGTCCGGGTCAATGTCCTGCTTCTGCCAGTACTGGTCCCAGAGGTCGGTCGGGGCGTAGACGTAGGGGATGGAGCGCCCGGCCGCGCGCTTCAGAAAGGCCTGGGCGGCCTCGGGCGCGTCCTTGACCGTGTCGCTCGCCGCCGCCACGTCGCCAAACGTCGTGAAAAACTGCGTGATCGCCGGGGCGTCTTTGGCCTCGCGCACCCCGCGCACCGCCTGCGTGCCGGCCGGCAGCCCCACGACCAGCGACATGGACGTGGCCGCCTCGAGGTATTCGTTTTTGACTTCGGTGACGATCTCGGGGAGCGTGCGGTGCGTCGGCTCGTCCTCGGTGGCGGCCTTGCCGAGCTCTTGGGTGACGATGGCCACGATCCGCTGCAGCGCCTCCATCGGCGCCTCTTTCAAGAGCAGCGTCTGGGCATACACCTTGCCGGCGTGCGCGAGCGCGGCCACCACCGTGCGCCGGCGCAGGATCTCCTTGATCGCCCGGCGCCCCACGGCCCCGACCATCTTCTGGCCGACCGGGGTCTTCTTGAACGCCTTCACGAGGATCCCGATCTCGCCCACCTCGAGCACCCCGTTGATCGCGCCACTGGCCAGGGCCGCCGCGCGTGCCGCGTCCGGGTCGATCTTGCGGCCCTGCGCGTCTTCGAAGTCCTTGAATTCCTTCCAGGCCGCGCCGGCCTCCTGCGTGGCGGTGTCCTCCCAGATCCCGACTCGGCCCGTGTAGCCGGCGGCGATCGACCCGACGCCGCGAGCCACCGTCAGCGGGGGGCCAATGGCCCCGCGCGCCAACAGCGCGGCCCCGCCGCCAACCACGAACCCCCCGGCGTAGCCCATCGCCGCGCGCCGGCCGCCGCTCGCCATGCCGAGGATGATGTTCGGCAGCACGCCAATGTTCCCGGTGACCGCCTTGCGCCACCACTGGTTCCCCACGTCGAAGTCGCTGTTGACCGCCACTTCGTTTTCCAACTGGAGCATCGTCTGCTCTTCGGCGTCGGTCAGTTTGTAGCCCTGCGCCTCCCGCGCGCGCAGGATGTTGGCCTCCCGTTCCGCCATGCCCGTCCACCAGGCACGGGACGGCATGGTGGACAGCCACTCCCAGAGGCCGAGGCGCGGCAGTTCGCCGGGCTTGCCGCTGATGGCCGCGGCGTCCGGGTGCTCGGCCAGCCACGACGCCAGGCCGGGCGAGCCGGCCGTGATCGCGCTGTAGGGCACCAGCGCCTCGCGCGCCTGCTTCTCGAGCGCTGGCACCTGCTGGCTGTCGATCCAGGCCGGCGGCACGCCCAGCACCTTGCCAATGCCCTGCGCCTTGACCCGCGCGTCCCGGTCCTCGTCCTGCGCCTTGAGGCGCTGCGCCCGCATCCGGGCTTGCAGCGGGTCGATCCAGTCGCCGCTGACAACCTCGTCGTAGGGGTTGAACGGGCGCGGGGTCGCCGGCTTGACCGGGGTGGGCCCCGGCGGCAGGGCTTTGACCGCTTCGTCGTAGGGGTTCTGCGGCATCAGCGCGGCCCCTGCAGGCGCGGCGTGGCGGGCGGTGGCGCCTTGGCCGGCTTGACGTAGGCTTCAGCCGCTTCGACCGTCTTGAACTTGCCCAGGTGGTTCCCGGTCTGCTTGTATTGCGCGATGGCCGCCGTGGCGCTCAACGGCCGGCCGTCCGGGGTCACGGTTGGGATCAGGACCTGCAGCCCGCCGTCTTGGTAGGTCATCGTGCGCGCCAGGTTCGCCTGCGTGACGGTGCCGGCCTCGACCGGTTTCACCGCCGACTGGGGCTTCGGCGCGGCGGGGGCCGCGGGGGCCGCCGGCGTCTGGCCTGGCAGCGCCGGCGCGCTCGGCTTGCCGCCGACCCCGTATTTGCCCAACTGGGTCCGATACGCCGAGGTCACGCGCCCGTCCGTGGCCGCGTTGCGCACCGGGTTCTGCGGGTTGTGGTGGTTGATCGACTCGACGATCTCCTGCACGTCCGCCGCCGGGATGTCTTCGAACCGGATGTCCGACCCCCGCCGCACGTCCTTCGACCAGAACAGCGGGTTCGACAGCGTGTGCTGCACGAGGTTCTGCTTGATGATCTGCTCCCACTCGGGGACCGTCACCGGCTTGCCGTTGCGGCCGGGCGCGAAGGCCAGGATCCGGCCGTCCAGCCGCACCCGCGCCATGATCTCGGCCGTGCGCGGGTCGTTCGGCTTCATGTCGTTGGCGGCCAACTGCGCCTTCCACACGTCGGCGAAGGTGAATTCGCCGGCGTAGATCTCGGCCAGTTTTTTGTCTTCCCCGGCCAAGGCCGCCGCGCGCCCGCGCAGCGCCTGCTCGTAGTCCTCCTTGGTCAGGTAGCCGCGGATCCCGGGCGCCTCGAGCTTGAGCGCAGCAAACGCCTTCGGGTTCGTCGACGCCATGGTGATGATCCCGGCCAGGACATCCGGGTCGCTCACCTTGGCGTAGGGGGACGGCGGCCCGCCGCTCTCCCGGCTGGCCTGGATGTTGGCGATCACCGCGTTCCAGTGCGTGGTTTCGCTGCTGCCAAAATCCTTGCGCCAGTGCGCCGGGATCGACAGAAACGTCGGGTTGCGACTGTTCAGCAGGATCTGCGTGATCTCGTGGTCGCGCGCCTTGATCGCCGCGTTCTCGGCCATCTGGTCGTCGGACTGTTCCTGCCGGATCAGGTCGAGCACCAGGTCCCGTTTCTTGCCCGTGTATTGCTGCTTGGCCGCTTCGCGCTGCTCGCCGACCGACAGGCCTGACTTGTCCAGCGTGTCGAACGCCTCTTGCGCCTGCGCGGTCAGGTCTTCTTCGTCGACCAGTTTCTCGAGGTCGGCCAGCTTCTCGCCTTCGATCGCGCCCTGTTTTTTGGCCGCTTCGAACAGCGTGCGCGCCTTCTTGTTCTGCTTGGCCACGACCAGCGCGTTGATCGCGCCCACGTTGACGTTGCTGCCGAACACGAACTTGGCGCGGTCGGTCTTCTCCTTGCCCCAGCCCAGGAGCCGGCCCTGGTCCTCGATCGCCGCCATCCCCTCGCGAATGTGCTTGGTCATTTGCAGCGGGTCCTGCACTTCCGCAATGGCCAGCGACTGCGAATTCTCGATGCGCGCCGTGTTCTCGTCCACCATCAGTTGTTGCTGCTCGCCGCTGGTGTGGCGGTAGAGCGTCAGCATGGTCGAGTCTTGGAGCTCGGCGTTGATCTCTTCCCAGGCCAGGCGCTGCTCCGGGGTGTTGATCTCGGGCTCGATGTCCTCCCCGAACTTCTTGAGGTCTTGCTGGGCCTTCTCGGGCAGCAGCAGCGCGTTCTCGCCCTTCACGGTCAGGTAGCCGGTCTTCGGGTCGTAGATGTTCTGGCGCTTCCACACGTCGGCGCGGTTCTTCAGGCGCATGACGGCGGTGCGGTTGGCGTCGGCGCGGGCCTGCTCGGCGGCCTCGATCCGCGCCCGTTCGAACCGGCCGGCCAGGACCCCGCCGGTGTAGCCGACCTGCTGCAGCGCTTCGCCGACGTTGCCCTGCGCCTGCGCCAGCGCGGCCCCGGCGGCCACCGGGGTCAGCACCGCCCGGCGCCGAGCGTTGGGGAGCGGCTGCGGGCCGACTTCGCGATGAATGCGTGGCACCGTTGGCATCAGCGTGGCCCCGGAATACGCGGCAGGGTATACATCTTCGACGGGTAGTTCTGCGCCCGGTTGACCAGCGGCTGGCGGTCACCGGGGTGCCCGTAGCCATAGCGCGCCATGGAGTAGTTCAGGCCGGTCGTGAGGATCCCGCCAGCGCCCTGGATCAGCGCGGCATTCGCCTGCGCGCGCCCAGCCGCCGCCAACTGCACGCCTTCCTGCCGCGCATACAGCGCCCGCTTCCGGTTGTCGTAGGCCTCGACCTGGTAACCCCAGGCCGTGCGCGCGGCGTTGCTCGTGATCTGCAGCGCGTCCATTTCCGCCACCGCCGCGGTATCCGCCTGCACCGCCAGGGCGCTGCCGCTCGACACGTCCACGCCCTGGCCGGCGTAGCCCGCGCGCTGCGCGCCGATCACCCCTTCGATCTGTTCCTTGTAGCGGTCGGCTTCGACCGCGCCCTGCTCCTTCGCCTCCTGCGCGCTGATGTCCGCCACCGCGGCGTTGTAGTCCATCAGGTCGGCTTCGGCGTTGGCGGCGGCTTGCGCGGCTTTGCCGCCGCGCCGGGCCGCGCGCACCGACTGCGCCGTGCCGGCCGCACTCGTCGCGGCCGAGGCAATCAGCAGCGCGGTCGTGATCGATATGCCAGGCATGTCAGGCTCCCACTTCAATGAACGGCAGCAAGGCCAGGATCGTCAGCGGGGTCGGTTCGGTGTGCCGGATGATGAAGCGCCCTTCGTCGTCCCACGACGCCAGAATGCTCATCTCGAGCGACTGGCTCACCAGCACGCCGGGCGTCTCCCAGGTCTTCCGCTGCTGCTGCGTCAACGTCGCCTCGGTCTTGCCGGCCCAGAACCCCTGCACGCTCCGGTCGACGATCGCGGTGATGCCCTGGACGCGCTTCTTCTTCGCGCGCACGTTGCTGCCCTCCACGTCGAGGCTCAGGCTTTCGAACGTCGGGTAGGGGATCGGCAACCCGACATGCACCACGCTGGCGGCACTCGGCAGCGTGATCGCGTTCCCGCTCACCACGTAGCCGCCGGTCGTTTCGTGGCCGTTGGCCAGCACCACCCCGTCCGCCACGACCGCCACGCGCATCCCGTCCAGGTGCGAGAGGATGTCGATCGTCGTCGTCTCTGACCCGCTGTAGGTCACGCCGCTGTCGGCGAAGAGGCAGCGCGCGGCGAGGTTCGCCGCGGTGATCCCTTCGCGCTGGGCCAGACGCTCGATGTAGCGCGTGTCGTCGCTGCCAACCGTCCGCCGGACCACCAGATACAGCACGTCCCCGGTTTCCTCGGGCAGCACGCAGATGTCTTCGATCACGTCCCCGTCGCCGGTCGTGTGCCGATGCCACGCCCACACGTTCTCGGTGGGAATGAACGTCAGCCCGAGCAGCACCCCGTCTGACCCGAGCGCCCACACGATCGAATGCGGGTCTTTCGAATAGACCACCTTGATCACCGTGCGCGACTCAAACAGGTGTTGCGCCATGACCGTCAGGTCGGTCACCGACGTGCCCTCCTGCCCGCCGAGGTCGAACACCAGCACCATATGCCCGCCGCGGTGGATATACACCGCGCTGTTGCCGACCGTCGTGGCCGGCGCGCGCGCGGCCCCGCCCTCGCCCTGGTTGCGCGCGTTGATCGCGTCCGGCCGGATCACCCCGTCCTGCCCGTCCCCGAACAGCACCACCGGCCCGCTCTCCGTCAGCAGCACCAGGTTGTCGAGCGGCACGAGCTCGCGCACCACGTTGTTGTCGTTCGACGCCAGCGTGAAACTGATCGCGTCGTCGTCTTGGATCGGCGAGCTCATCGTGAAGTTGGAGCGGAACCCGGTGCGACTCATCTCGACGCCGGCCGGGTTGTTGTCGGTATAGCCGAACACCCGGCGCTGCTGGTAGATCGTGCTCATCTCGGGCTTGTCATACGTGCCGGCAAACGGGTTGCGCTGCACGGGTGGGGTGCGCGTGAAGTCCGGCGCGAATCCCACGTCCTTGAAGTTCTCCTGCTCGGTCGCCTTGCCGATGTAACCGAACGTGTTGTTCCCGAACGGGTCGAGGTAAACGTTGTATTCGACCGCGCCGGCCACCGCGGTCCACGTCAGCACGACCGGGTAGCTCTCGGTCGGGATCTGCGTGTTCGCCACCACGATCACGGCAGACGGCAGGCTCTCTTCGTAGGTGACCTGGTCCACGGCCGTCACGAGGTAGCGGAACGTGCGGTCCCCCGGCACCGGGTCGTGGCTCGCGTCACTGCCGGTCGGCGGCTGCGACGGTTCGCCCTCGAGAAACGAGTCGGTGGGGGGCGCGTCGATACTCGGGTCCGTCTCGACCGGCACCAGCACCCAGCGCGGGGCGCTCGCCAAGGTGTTGGTGTTCTGCAACTCCATGGGCGCGAACCCCGGGTGCGTGATCGTGATCAGCGCGCCGGTCTGGCTGAACCGCAGCGGGGCCGGGCTGTTGAACGCGCCAGACGGATACGGGGTCGGGATCTCGTAGATGGTCCCCGGCAGCGGATACCAACTGCTGTCGCTCGGGTCGGTCGGGTCGCTCCCGCTGTTGTCCGCGGTGGCGTAGTAGATCACGCCGCTGATGGTCACGAGGTCGCCCTGCAGGTAGCTGTCGCTGCCGCTCCAGGCCGGGACCGTGCTCTCGAGGATCTCGACCGGGGCGCCGTTCTGATGGAACCGGAAGTAGTAGTCCCCGGCCTCGATCAGCACGGCCTGGTCCGCAGCACTGAACGTCCACGGGTAAATGAACACCAGGTTCTCGGGGTCGCCGGCCGTGGCGACGTATTGCGTGCCGGCGCGGTTGCTGATCCCGCCGCTCTTGCGCACAAAGAAATTGACCAGCGCCCGGCAGCCCTGCGTGTAGCGCGCCACGTCCGCGCGCGCGTGTAGGCTCGGGTCGAGCTCGCCGCCACTGAAGGCGCGCTGGAAGGCGTAGTCCGCCAGGCCCATGGCCTACGTCCGGCTCCGGGTCCAGCTGGCCTGCCCGTGCGGCGGTTGCTGCCCCTCCTGCGCGGCCACGGCTTTGGCCTGGTCGAGGATCAGCATGAACATCTGCATACACTCGGTGGCGGTCTTGGCGGTGCGGGTCAGGCCCGGCGCCATCAGCCCGGCCAGCCGCCAGCCGAGCGCGTCTTCGAACAGCGCGTCGAAGAAGTCCTCCGAGCACTCGACCAGGGCCGTGTATTCCAGCACCGCATACGGCACGTTGGTGTAGATCAACGGCACGTCGTTGACCCCGTTCCACGTGCGGCCGACCCGGAATTCCTGCGGGGCCGGGTCGAACCCGCGCCCGGCCCCGCCTTCGGTCACCAGCCGGCGCGCGTGCAGGCAGTCGATCGGATACCGGTAGGCATAGACCCACTCATCGGCCACCACCGGGTCGCTGTCGCTGCCGTCGACGAGGTTCATGTAGCCATCGACCGCGTTGATGCCGCCGGCATACTTGGTGGCGAACGGCCAGTCCCAGTGCCGCAGCGAGGCGCGCAGCGCCAGGTCCCAGAGCTCGGCCGCGGTGTAACCCTCGGCGGTGGCTTCGTCGAGGTCGGTGATAAAGCGCGTCTGCCCCAGTTTGGCCAGCGCCTGGTTGGTGATCTGCAGCCTGGTGCTCAAGCAACACTCGCAAACGTCGGGGGCATTCGTGAAGGTCACCGTGACGGTTTCCCCGACTGACACCGTCAGGTTCACAGAGGCGCTGCCGTTGTTCACCACCGTCGAGGTCAGGTCCCAGCCGCTCAACGGCGCTTCGCTCACCCCGTAGCCGGTGCCCGCCGGCACGTCAGTGAACACCATGCTGTCGCCAGGCTCAAGCGTGAATGTGTTGGGGTCGAAGGCGTCCGCCGGGGACATGGTGAAGGTGAACACCGGCGTGTCGCTGCTCGCCTCGGCCAGCGCGGCCTTCACCACCGTGATCGTGCCGGTGGTCGGCTCGACCACGTCGCTGTCGTCGCTGCCGTCGCTGTCCGACGTGTCCGGCGTGCCCATCTCCGCCGGCAGCGCCCAGAACGGGCACGAGTGCTCGGGGCCGAACAGTTCCGCGTCCGGGTCGTCCGGGTCCACGTAGCCGAAATAGCTGCGCCCCTGCACCTCAAATTCGGCCCCGGCCACGTCACCGGTGTTGGGGTCCAGTTCCAGGTAGCTGCTGGTGAAGACGCCCGGCACGCCGGCATACAGTTCGTTCTGGTTGAACAGCCGCAGCCAGAACATGTCGGGGTCGTTCAGGCTGTGCGCGATGCGCGGCACGCTTGAACTGGTGCCATCGGTCAGGGTCACATCGAACGTCGCCAACTGCGTGCCGTCACCGTCGTAGTGCCGGATCGTCAGGGCCGCAGGGGCGCTGAACTTGCTGAACCCGAACACGAACGTGCCGTCCGAGAGCGCGAGCGCCTCCTTCAACGGGCGCCGGCCCGTGATCCCTGGCGCCCACGTGCCTAGGTCAATGTCGTTCTGGAGGTCCCAGGCCTTGATCGGCGCCCCGCTGGTATCTTCCTGATACAGCAGGATCGCGTTCGTCAGGCCCAGCGACACCACCATGTTCCGCGGCTGCACGCCAATGTCGCGGGTAAACCCGGTCAGCACGCCCGTGGCCCCGTCGATCCCGTAGACGATGCCCGCGACGTTCACGAAAAACGTGTCGTCGCGGTTGCTGGTGATCGGGCATTCGTAGTCGAAGGCCGTGTCCAACCCGGCCACCGTCGCCACCAGCGCCGGGGTCTGGTCGTACAGGTGGAAGTGCCCCTCGTCGAGGTCGAGGATCAGGCTGTAGCCGTTGGGCAGCACCGCCCCGCGCTCGCAGGCGATGAACGTCGGGGTGACGTAGAGCACCCGCCCGTCCTCGGCGCTGATCACCACGCCAGGCGTGTAACTGCCGTCGCTGCCGGTCGTCCACGTATCGGTCGGGATAAACAGACTGCCGATCGGCGCCCCGGCCGTGGGGGCGCTCTCGATCGTGATCGTCAGGTCCACGCCACTGTTGGGCGCGACGACGCTCGCGTCCATCACCTTGAACCAGTAGGTGACACCCGGCACCACCGCGACGACGCCGACTCGCCGCTGGTCTTGGATGGGGATCGGCCACTTCGTGGTCAGCGAGCCGGGGTCGTCGCCCCAGTAACACTGGGTGAAGGGGTTGAAGATCGTTTCGTCGGTCGTGTTCTGGCGAAACGCCAACTCCCGGTCAGCCTCAACGGCGGTGTATTTCCACCACAGTTCCTCGACCACATCGACCGGCGCCTCGACCGTAATCGAATACGGCAGATACTCGATCTCGATGGCGTCGGCCGCGCTGGTGTTGAGGTTCGGCACGGCCCGGCCTGCCTACTCCAGTAGCTTGTCGGGGTCGGCGCCCAGCGCCTCGTCGTCGGTCTGCGGGGCGGCCAGGCCGGCGCGCGGGTCCAACGTCGGCCGCGTCCCCTGCGCCGTCCGCGGCATCCCCGGAATCCCGCGCTTCACCGCCGCCGCGCGCGGGAACGGGAACGGGTCCGGCGCAAACGCCTTCGGGTCCTTCGGCGGCACCTCGTCCGTCACCTCGAGCATTTGCCCGGGCTTGAACTTGCGCGGGTCCGTCAGCGTGAACACCTCGCCGGCCCGGATCCGGCGGTTCTCGTGGAACAAGGGCTTGAGCGCCTGCACGCGCAAGGCGGCCCCGCGCAGCCGTTGCGCGTGTCCGGGCTTGGCGGCCCCGCTGGAGGGCTTCAGGCCCTGGACCGGGCCGAGGGCCTGCTCGTGGCGCACGAGCTCGTGCTCGGGCAGCAGTGGCTCTTCCGGGGGCGCGGGCTCCGGCGCGGGCCGGCCGTGGGCCGGTTGCTTGATCGGCATCAACAACTCCTGTCAGAAAGGCGGGGCGGGCGGGGGGAGGCACCCGCCCCACGGTCGGGGTTACTCGGTCTTCTCGGGTTGCGGCTTCTCGGTCGACAGCGTCTGCCGGTTCGCCAGCGACGGCGGCGGCACGCTCGGTGGCTCACCGGGGTCCGGCAGCGCCTCGGGGTCCGCCTGCGCGTTGCTGGTGGCGTTCCCAAAGTCGTGGTCCTTGCGCTGCTGCGGGGTCAGCCCGTCATGCGAGGCGAACACCCCCGGCACCATGCCCTCGGCGATCGGCCCCGGCTCGAGCGGTTCCTCGCGCGTGTCCTTCGGGTCGTAGTCCACCTCGATCATCTGGTTGGCCTTGAACTTCCGCGCGTCCTTCAAGGTGAACACCTCGCCGGCGCGAATGCTCCGGTTCTGATACCAGAGGTCCTTCAGGGCCTGCACTTGGAGGCGTCCGCCCTTGCTGCGTTCCTCGTGCCCGGGGCGCTCGTCGCGCTGGTCCGGGTCCCGGTTCTCGGACACCTCGCGCGGCTTCACCTCGTCCGGGTCCCGCGGCCGGGTCTGCTCGCGGATCTTCTGCAGCCGCGCCTCCTGCGCCGGGTCCCGCCGGTGCTCGTCGCCGACCTTGGTCTTGTCGCGTGATGCCTGACTGCCGCTTTCCTCGCCACGGGCCCGCGCTGGACGAGCCGCGGGAGTGGGGTTAGTCGTCTGAGCCATGGTCTAGATCCTCGCTGCCACCAGTTCGCGGTGGCGGCCGGGAAGGAAGAGTGCGTGCTGCAGCCGCGTCCCGTAGCGCGTCTCCAGCAGCCGGAGGGCGGCCTGGTCCGCCGGCACGTGCCCGCGGGCGTCGATCCGTTCCCCCGGCAGGTAGGCATACCCCGGGTTCCAACTGAACCCGAGCAGCCGCACCTCTGCCGCCTCTGCCAGCAACGCGAATGCCGCCGCCGTCACCCCGGCCGACATCGCGTCTTTCGTGTCCTTGTGCGGCCGGGCGCCGGCGTGCACCTCGAGCAGCCGCCGGTCCAGTTGGGTCAGCATCTCCCAGCGCTCGACCGTCGTGCCCTGCGTGCGGAAGATGCCTAACGTGGTGCGCGGGGCCTCCGGCTCACGGGCCAGGAACACCACCAGCGGCACGGTCTTGCCGCGGCCCTGGTGCAGCATCAGGTGCGCCAGGCGCCGGCGCGACGGCCCCCACTGGTCGAACTGGCTCGAGCGGCTGTTGACCACCCACACGTCCGGGTTGCCCTTAACGCTCGAGATGCCTCCATTCACGGCCACCACCTTGCCGCGCACGCGCACGGGGTCGGCCGGCCCCAGCGGGGCCGCGCCCAGCACCGTGACCGGGTAGCCGGCCAACTGCGCAGCCAGCGCCTGGCGCGTCTGCTCGGTAACCGCGTTCATAGCGTTGGCCGCTGCGGGCGCATCTGCCGGCCCCGGCGCATCTCCTGTTGCAGGCGCGCGCGCATCTCGTCTTCGCGCTCTTCCCCGTCCTGGGCGCGCATCGCCGCCAGTTCGTCGAAGTGGTGCCGGTCGTAGGCGTAGAGGTAGGTCGGCTGCAGGAACGAGCTCGAGCCGTCGACCACCACGTCCACCCCGAGCCCGCGCGCCACGCCCATCCAGTAGCCAATGTCCCGATGCAGATGCTGGTGGTTCACGCCACGCGGCTGGCCGATCCCGTTCAGCACGATCGTGTCCGCGCCCTCGACCAGCGCAAACGCCAGCATCATCCCGACCTGGCTGTAAAACATCTTGGTCGGGCCGGGCGCCTCGCCCCAGCGCTCGCGGGTCGGGAACGCTGCGCGGATGGCGTCGATCGGGAACCGCGTGGCCCCCGGCACCATCTGGAACCGCTCGAGCGCCAGCGCCTGCTGCGTCTTGTGCTGCTCGGGCGCCTGCAGGTAGATCGGCCGGCGCCCGTCCTGGGCGCAATACCAGCGCCAGGCCTCGGGCCGGCGCTCGGGAATGCCCGGGAAGTCCTTCGTCTTGACCAGCGGGTGCACGTCCACCCACCGGTCCCAGTCCGTCAGCTTGCCGCCCCAGTAGCGCACATTGCAGCGCGTGCAGCCCCAGAGCTCGGCCGCCCGGCCATACTTCGGGGGCCGCGGGTCCCCCGTGACCTGCGCCCCGTGAATGATGATCGTGTGCATCGTCGGTCCACCGAACCCCCGCGCCGGACTGCCGACAGCGCGGGGGCTCGCCACACCAGAGCTAAATGCTGTAGCCCTTGGCGTAGGTCATCCAACTGCCCACGTGCTCGGTCGGCACGATGTAGCAGCTGACCGTGATCGTGTCGTCGGTCCCGAGCTCGTAGCGCGCGCCCAGATACCGCAGCGCGCCGGTCGACTGGATCGCTTGCGGGATCGGGATGTCGAACGCCGCGCCGGCCGTCAGGGCCGCCGCCGGGATCCGGCGCTTGATCAACTCCACGTGGCTCGAGAGGTTCGCATTGGCACTGGCCACCGCGATCACGTCGAACGTGTCGGTGAAGCTGCCGCCATCCGCCGCCGCGGCCGTGATCACCACCACGATCAGCGAGAGTGGCGTGCCGGTGCCGATCCGGTGCTTCGGGGTGATGTTCCCGAGGTCATACGAGAAGTCGCTGTAGGCGTCGGCCGAGGTGACCGCCTGCGCCGTCGACAGTTCCGCGAGTTTGTCAAGGATCATGGCTGGCTCCCTACACGACCACATCTTCGGTGGAGAGGATCGCGTCGACCGTGCGGATCGGCGTGTCCCCAAAGACCATCGTCGGCTTGCCGGCGACGTTGTCGAACGTCAGCCCGCCGCCTTCCATCACGTCCGACCGCACTTGCCGGCGCATGAACCGCTTCACGGTGCGGTTCGCATACCAGACCCGGCGCCCGAGGCTGTTCGGGATCCGCTCTTCCGCGTCCCCCATCAGCGTCATCAGGTCGGCCGCGTCACTGACGCTCGAGAGGTTCGACACGTCGATGTTCGCGATCCGCACGATGTAACGGTAGTCCTTGACCGCGATCCCGGCCTTCCACATCCAGTGGTCCCGATACGCGCGCATCAACGCCCCCGTGACCCCGTTCGCGTTCTCCACCGTCTCGATCCCGAGGTCTTCGTGCGACAGGCCCGCGGTCGAGCCCTTCGGATAGATCCCGGTCACCGTCTCTTCGGACCACGCGATCAACCACATCGAGGTGTTGTCGGTCGAGCCCGTGCCGCCGGCCTTGATGATGTTGTCCCCGTTGCCGGCGGTGGTGTCCGAGTAGCGCACCGCCAAGCCAATGAATTCCTCGGGCGCTGACGCGGTGCCGTAGATCACCGTCGCCTGCATTTCTTGGTTCATGGCCTCGAGAAACGCGCGCGCTTCCGAGAGGCGCAGCGCGCCCGGGTTGCCGCCCAACTGTGCCAGCGCCACGTCCACCTGGCTGTAGGCCTCGAGCATCCCCGTTTGCTCGGTGATCTGGCCCGTCCGAGACTTGCTCGGCAGCACGCCCTGGTTGATCAGGCGCCAGTAGACGGTCGGCAGCGCCGTGCGGATCGTCGTGAGCTCGCCCGTGGTCAGGTTGCCTTCCTTCCACGTCATGTCGGCGAGCATCTCATTCGTTTGCGACAGCAGTTCGGCAATGTCCGCGATCTGCCCGTTCGGGTCGAGGCGCTTGGCCTGGTCCACCAGCGTCAGGTTCGTGGTGGCCAGCACGGTCACCCCGACCACGGCCAGGCCGAGCAGGTGGAGCCAGGCCGGGCCGGTCGAGCTCGTGGCACTCGAGGCCGCGAGAGCGGGCGCGACGGCTGCCAGCAGCAGCACGCACGCCAGAGTAAAGCGTCGGATCATGGGAGCATCCTTTGGATGCGAGGCGTTCGCAGGGGTGCTGTTCACTCCGGGGTCGTCGGGAACAGCTTGGCGATGGTGCTCTTCGCTTCGGGCGCCGAGCCTCCAACCGTAAAGCCGCCGCGGCCGTCTTCGCCCATCGCGCGCCCGATGCGCGCCATGAACAAGGCCAGCGGCGTGTAGTTCGCCAGCGCCAGGCGGGCCACGTCCTGATCGAACCGCTGCCGCTCCGGGCTGTCCGGCGGCAGGGCGAAGTCGAGCGCGCGCTTCATGTCCCGCTGCGCAGCGTCCCGCTGGCCCCCGCCCAGTTCGGCGTGGCTGTTCAATTCGGCCGTCAGCGCCTCGTGCGTGGCCTTGCGGTCCAAGATGATGTTCCCGACCTCGCCGTCGAGGTCCTCCTGGGTCCATCCGCTGGCCGTGGCCACTTGCGCGAGACGCGCCTGGTCTTGTGCCCCGATGTAGACCTTGGCCTCGTCGGGGATGGCAAACGTGTAGGTGGCAGGCACCGCCGCAGCCGGCGCCGGAGCGGCGGGCGCAGTCGGGGCCGGGGCCGCCGCCGCCGGCACGGCCGGCGCGACTGGTGCGACCGGCGCGGCCTCCGGGGCCGGCGTCGACGCAGGAGCAGCCACGGGGGCAGGCGCAGCAGGGGCAGTCGTCTCAGGTGTCATAGATCACTCGTGCTCGTGGGTCGGGGTCCGCATCGAGTCGGCCTCGACCAGTAGTTGCCGCATCTTGGTCCGGGCCTCGGCGCGCAGTTGCATCACCGCGTTCTCGTCCACGTCGTCGATCGCGCCCCAGAGGTAGCGCCCGACCGACTGCCGCCCGGTGCGACAGGCCAATTCCATCGGGTCAGGGATATACACGTCGCTGAACACACCGCTCTGGTCGAGAATGCGGAACAGCACCCGCCGCACCTCGGCAATCTTCAGCGCCACCACCAAGTCGTTCCGCTCGAGGCGCTGCCGCAATTCCTCCATGCGCGCGCCGGCCGCCACGTCCTGCGGGTCCGCGGCATTGAACGACGGCAGGTCCGGGCGCGGCACCTACATCACTCCGTTGAGGATCGCGTCGAGTGGCGAGCCTTCGGCCATCGGCTGGGCCGTGGTGGCCTGCACGGCGCTGGCCGCGTCCTTCATGGCCGCCGCCCCCTGCATCGCCTGCTGGCCCTGGTTCGCCTGCTGCTCGCGCGCGGCGGCTTCCTCGTCCGTATTCAAGGTCCTGGGGTCGGTGCCGAGCGCTTCCTGATAGTTCTCGAGAATCTGGTTGAAGTTCACCTTGTGCAGCACCGCCGGCACGACCGGCGCCATCGCCAGCACCGTCTGCGTGAACCGGTCCAGGCTCGACACGCCCACCAGCTTCTGCGCCTGGGCTAGGATCGACACGTATTCGACGCGCAGCTTCACGTCCTCAATGTCCGGCGGGGCCTCCGGCAACAGCCCGGCGCGGCCCATCATCCCGAACAGCCGGTCGATCAGCGGGTTGAGCAGTTCGTCGTTGGTGCGCTCGAGCACCGGGCCCAGCGCGATCAGCTTTTCTTCGTGCCGCTCTTCCACCTCGCGGGCCGTGATCGGCTGCCCCATGCGCTCCGACTGCGCCAGCATCAGGAACAGGTCTTCGAAAAACCCGCGGCGGATCAGGTAGCGCGTCTCTTCCGCGTCCTGCGTCAGGTGCTGGTAGCCCTCGAGGCGCGGCTCGTGGACCGGCATGAACGACTTGTTCGCGTCGAGCCCATCGACATACGTGATGTCGCCGGCCAGCAGGCTGACCTTCTGCGTCCGCAACGAGCTCGGGCCTTTCATCGGCGGGTCGACCGCTTTCTCGACCAACTGGCCCTTGCGGATCATCATCGTTTGCAGCTGCTTCACGTCCCCCAGGACCGTCTGCCCCGGGCTGTCGGTGGCATACGAGTCCTCCCCCGTGATTTCCCAGCGCGGGCAGAAGATCGGAAACTCGTGAAACCCGCTTTCGCGCAGGAACTGCACGTCCGGCCGCTCGAGCCCCACCACCCAGTAGCACGAGCTCCACGGCAGGTTCCCGGCCCACGGGCGCGTCCCATCCGCGTGGTCGTTCGGCTTGATCAGGTGGCAGATGTCGAACGTGGTTTCATACTCCGACCGGTCCCAGGCCGTCTGCACCTCGCGCGGCAGCCGACTCCGGTCCAGGCCGCGGGCACCGGTGGCCGCGAAGATCTCGACGATCTGCCGCACGCTCAGTCGATACTCGCGCACGAACGTCGACACTCGCCCGCGCGCGTCGAGACTCACCGCATACGTGCCCGCGGCGTAGACGTAACTCCGCACCAGGTCTTGGTCATCATCGAACAGCGCCATCGGCGACACCCCGAACAGCCCGTAGTCCAGATACAGACTGTGCAGCCCGTTGTAGGCGTTGCTGCCGGCTAAGACCGCATACATGCGCTGCGTGACGATGTGCAGCCACTCCTTCACCGGGCCGAATTCCGCCAGGTCGGGGTCCGGCGTGCCCAGTTTGAACCAGGGCCTGGCTGGCGACGTGATGCCGGCGTGCAGGCCCGACTGCAGGGTCTTCGCCGCGAACTTCGCCGTGCTGTCGACAATGCTCTGGTTGGTCTTCGTGCCCTTGTTCGTGTCGCTGGTCGACCCGCGGTAGCGGCGGGGGTAGATGTATTCGGCGATCTCGCGCCAGTGGCTGTCCCAGCCGCCACCGCGCCGAGCCGACACCATCGCCGCGCGCATCTTCTCGTAGCGCTGCCGCCGCTGCAGCGGGTTCTCCCCGTCGTATAACCCGGCCATCAGAGCCCGCCGGGCGTGCGCCGGATGCCCTGCTGGGCCCCGAGGGCCGGCCGGGCCGTGATCGCATTGAACGGGCGCGCGCGCCGGCGCCTGTATTCACTGCGCGCCACCTGGCCGGCCGCCTGCGCGAAGGCCTCGGTATAGAGCGCGCCCGGGGGCGGGGCCGGCGGCGGACCCAGCCGGGCGAATTCCGCCTCGCTCGCCGCGGCCTCTTCGGCCCGGTGCCGCGCCTTCCGTCGATGGATCGCACTGAACGCCGGCATGGCTCAGTACCGCGGAGCGCTGCCGGTGGTGCCGCTCATGGTGCCGCCGGCCAGGGGCGACTCGCCTTGTTGCGGTTGGTAGGGCTTCTTCGGCCGGCGCCGGATCCAGTTGGGCAACTGGCGGGCCAGGTTGGCCGCCACACCGATCGGCTGGAGGCGTCCGCCCCACGGGGTCATGCCGCCCTGGCCGCGCCCGCCGGCCACCAACTGCCCGATCCCGCCCCCGAACCCGCCACTGAATGCCGGCATTAGAACCTCTTGATCAACGCCTCTTCGGCGAGCTCATACCCACTGTGGCGCAGCCACCGCCCGAACCCCGAGCGCGGAGGCGCGGTCATTTTAAGCACAGCGGCCCCTACTTGTTGTGCCCAATTTTCAGACGCCGCTATGAGTAGTGGCCCCGCGCGGGTGTCCCGGCGCGCTTCCGGCTCGACCCAGATGCCCGTTTCATCGACCCAGACCCCGCCCGTAAACGGGTTCGTGACCCGCAACAACGCCGCGAACCCGACCGCCACGCCCTCGGTGTCGAAGGCCAGGATCACCGTGCCCATGGCCGCGGCCTCGAGCTCGAGGATCGCCGCCTGCACCCGCAGCAGCGTCGGCTCACCGCCCATCAACCGGCCGGTCGGCGTCTCCTGAATGAACCGCAGCCCCATGCGTCCGACCAGCGCCAGGTCGGAGCCGGCCGGGTTCCACGTTCGCAACCGCACATCACGCATGGAGGCAGCCCCGTCCGAACAGCACCAGCCACACCGCAAAGAAAGCCGCCACCAGCCCCAGGACCAGGCCCTGGACCACGGCCCAGTCCGGGCCCGTCCAGCGCTTACTCCGCGAACGGCGTAACACGCACCCGCTCCGGTTGGTTGTGCTCGAGGTCCCGGGCCGTGAACGGGTTGCGGTCCCGCAAGACCTTGCCGCCGCCGGCCATCGGGAACGCCACGCCCAGCGCCGGCTGGTCCGGCTCGTCATAGGTGTTGCTCAAGGCATCCGCCAGGTCCGGCGAGAACCCGAGGCGCTCCTTCACGAGCTCTTTCGGCTCAAGCACGAACTGCCCGCCCAGGAACGTGTAGGTGATCTCGGTGAGCTCGGGCACCATCTCCGGCAGGTTCGGCAGCCGCCCGCCGTGCCGCACCCCCTCGGCCATCTTCAGCCAGTTGTGACTGCGCCGGTTCTTGTACTGCGGCAAGACCGCCGGCGCACTGTATTGGATCGGCACCGCCGGCCACCCGCCCGTATTCAACTGGTCGTACACCCCGTGGCCCCAGTGCCCGGTGTCGTCGATGAAGATCCGCTCGACGGGCACGTCGTCGAGCGCGGTCCAGCGCTCGCAGTTATGCGCCACCCGCCCCGCGATCTGCGTCGTGTCGGCGTTGCGCATGATGACCGGCTGCCAGTTCATGGGCCCTTGCCTGGGCCAGATCACCGTGCGATCGTCGCCAAACCGCGCCACGTCCACCCCGAGGCGCTTCTGGAACCAGGTGTATTGGACCGGGTCCAGCTTGCGCTGCATGGCGCGCTGCACCTCTTCGACGCCCAGCAAGGCGTTGATGCTGACCGGCGGGAATTCCCCGAACACATTCACCAGCACCCAGGGATTCTCGCGTCCATACTGCGCGATCATCTCGCGCGCCCACTTCACGCTGATGCGCGGGCTGCGCATCGGACTGTCCGGGTCCCCGGTGATCGTCACCACCTTCCACAGTGTGCGGTCCACCGTGCAGGCTCTATACAAGGGTCCCGTCGTATGCGTGGGGTTGCCGCTGATCAGCAGCTTCGCTTCCCCGTGCTCGGCGTTGGCCAGGATCGCCTCGAGCGCCACCAGCACCGACTGCGGCACGCCCCCCGCCTCATCCACCACGCCCATGACGTGCGTGGCGTGCAGCCCGGCCAAGGCGTCCGCTTGTTGCTGCTGGTCCCCATGTTTCGGCCACGTCCGCAGCTGCGCCCACCACGACTGCGGATGCCGCTTGTTCACGACGGCGGTCTTGGTCCAGGCCAGCGTCTCCATGCAGAACTGGCTCTTCGACAGCCACGTGTAGAGCTCGGGCCAGAGATTGGCGCGGATGTTGGCCTCGGTGATCGACGTGCAGCCGATCCGGCAGTGCGGGCGCGTCATCAGGAACCAGAGAATGATCCACGCCAAACACGCGGTCTTGCCCGGGCCCTTGCACGCCTTGAACGCCAGGCGCTCCGTCTCCGGCTTGGCCACGAGCTCGAGCCCCTCGAGTTGCCAGGCGTCCGGTTCCGCCTTGAACGCCTCGCGCACCATGGACCACGGCTGATCCCGCCACCGGTGCAGCGTGGCCTGGATCAGCCGTTCGTCCGTCATGCGCTACCGCCGCCGCTTCTGCTGCTCAGGCTCAGGCTCCGGTTCCTCGCCCCCGCCTTCGCCATCGCCCCCTTCGCCGCCGGTCGGCGGTTCGGTCGGGGGCTGCTGCCCGCCCAGGAGGTCGCCCCAGTTGCCGCTCGCCGGCACGGCCACCCAGCCATGCAGCGGGGACCAGTGGAACACCAGCAGGCCACCAGGGCCGGGCTGGCCGGCAATGGGCTGACCGGGCACCGGGGGCGTCTCAGGATGCCCGCCCGCGCCGGGTTGCCACCCGACCGGGGGCCGCGGCTGTCCCGGCAGACTCGGCCAGTTCCCCGGCAGGTTCAGACAGCCCGCGATCGGGGGTCCGCCCCATCCGCCCTCGCCTCCCGGCAACGACCCACCCGGCCACCCAGGCACAGTCGGCCAACCGGCGATCGGGGGCGGTTGCGGCCGTGGCGGTCCCGGCAGGCTGGGCCAGTTTCCAGGCACGCCCGGCCACCCGGCCACGGGCGGACCGCCCCAGCCCCCTTCGCCACCCGGCAGGCTACCACCGGGCCAGCCTGGCACCGTGGGCCAGCCAGCAATGGGCGGGGGCTGCGGTCTGGGCGGACCGGGCAAGGACGGCCAATTGCCGGGGACAGACGGCCAGCCGGCCACCGGGGGACCGCCCCACCCACCTTCACCACCGGGCAGACTGCCGCCAGGCCATCCCGGCACGGTCGGCCACCCCGGCCGCGGTGGGTCCGGCGTCGGGCCTGGGCCATCCTCGGTGACCATGATCCCGGTGATCACCACACGTAGTTGTGCCATAGCGGTCGGTCCTTTCAAGTCGAAACAGTTAGCGGTTAATGGGAGCGTATTGCACGAGCCAGGCAACGCACAGCACCAACACCGGCACCCACAGCGGCACGTAGCTCGGACGCGCGGCGTGCACCAGGGTCATGATCAAGGCCGCCAACACCAGCACGCCCGTGATCGAAATAGGCATGGCCGTCAGAGCGTGACGTTGTGGCGCTTCTGGAGGTCTTGCCCGAACGCGCGCTGCACCTCGTAGAGGTCCTTGCCGTTGCGCACGCGCTGCTCGAGTTGCTGGTCGTCGTCGCTCGTCCACGCAATGCCGTAATACTGGTAGTAAGCCAGCATCATTGCGCCCGTCGCGTCGAACTTCTCCTGCGTGTTGATCGGGATCGGCGTGCCCTGGTGCGTCAAGTCGCCTGGGTTGCTGAAGTCAATCGCCATGGCGGGTCCTTTCAGTGTTTCAGGAGGTAGACCGTGTCATTCGCGCGGAGAATGATGCTCGAGCCGGGCTGCGTCAGGTAGTAGCAGCAGGCCGGCTTGTTCGCCTCGAGCGTGGCATCCGACAGCGTGTATTTGATCGGCGCGGCCCAACTGCGCCCGCTGGGCCAGGCGTAGTCCGGCGTCGTCATGGCCAACTGCACCGCGGCGAGGTAGGGGATGAGCAGCGCCAGCGTATCGATCACGGAGCGCAGTCTACAACGGGCCCAGCAGGGCATAGGCTTGGATCAACAGCCACAGCACCAGCACCACCGCCGCCAGCGCGCCGGCCAGGACCAGCACCACCAGGCCAATGGAGGCTTTTGGCCGCGCCGGCTCGGTCATCACGAGGTCGGCTCTGGCAGGCCCAGGTCCCCGCGCAGCGCGCGCGCCAGGACTGAGAGCTCTTCGGACAGGGGAGATTTCAGCTTGCCGGTGAGCTCGAGAATGGTGCGCCGAGCGTGCAGCTTCGACACCAGCTTGACCTTGAACCCGTCCTTGGTCCGCTCATAGGCTTCGACGCTCGAGGCGATCGTTTCGGGCCAGTGCTGCGGGGGCAGTGGGTTGCCGTATTCGTCGAACAATTCGCGGATGTCGCTCTTGGCATCCTGGGCCAGCCGGCCCAGCGCCTCGGCCCCCGACATGCCCGCCGCTTCAAAGGCTTTCGTGACCTGGCGATGGACGTAAGCCCTCACGTGTGGTTTAGCTAGCGTGCAGCTACCTTCGGTGCGGCAGGTATCGAATGAGGCGTCGGCATGGAGCGAGCGCCACGCACCCGCCCCGTTGAACCCATTGCTGAGATAGGCCACGCAGAACGCCTTTTCACGCAGGCTCAGGCCGTCCCCGTCGACGAGTTCCACGCGGGCCTGGCGGGGCTTGCGGGCGTATTTCCGTTTGGCCTTAGTCATGGCACAGACACTCCATCAGGTCAGGGTGGTCGTCCAGGCCGACGAACAGGTCGCCCTGCGCGGCTAGCGCGGCGTAGCTGGGCGCGTCAGCACGGAAGGTGCCGCCGATCCGCCGCTCTTGCTCGATCCACCACCCGGCGAGGTCGGGCCGGTCACGAATGATCTGGCGACGTTTCCCCGTGCCTTTGAGAAAACAGAGGTCGCAGTTGCCTTCGTGCGGGCGTAGGTGGAGCGTGAAGGGTTGCGCGGCCCAGAAGGCCCACACGTCCGCGAGGGTCACACCGGCTTCAGCCAGGGGCACGTCGATGTCCCACTCGTCGCTCGACGCACCGCGCAACCGGGCCACGCGACGAGGCTCATCCGCGCGCAGGCCCACCGCATTCGTCCAGTGCGCGTAGCCGTGGGCGCGCATGTAGTCGCGCATCGGCTTGATCTTCAATTCCTGGGTGCAGAACCGCGCCACCGGGTTGGGCAGGAAGTGCTTATCGGTGATCAGTTGCGTGAAGTAACCCGGCCGATGCACGGTCACAATCTCGACGCCCCAGTGCGCAGCACAGTCGGCCACGAACGCATAGGTTTCGGCACGCTCCTGGCCCGTGTCGGCAAAGACGACGTGAACATCCGGGCGCAGGCCCACGTCGAGCAGTTGCCGCAGCATATAGGCAGAGGTCAGACCCCCAGAAAACGACACCAGTGCCGGCCCGTCAATGGCGTAGGGGGTCATCCGCCTACTTCTTCTCGGCCTTCTCGGCCGCCGCCGCCGCAGCCTTCTCTTCCGCGGTCACGGGCACGCCGCTGACGATCCGCTGCAGCCGCAGGTTCGACGGGGGCGCCGGCGGCACGAACGTCGGCGGCACGACCGCGGCGTTACTGTGCGCCGTCTCGATGCCGCCAATGGTGGCCGTCAGGTCCAGCGACTGGCCCGCCACATTCAAGGCCGTGGGCACGGTGGCCGCGCACGTCTTCGTGTAGGCGTCCGCGGTGGTCGTGCAGGTCACCATCGTCAGCAGTGTGCCGACCGCGCTGCCGACCTGGTAGATCTTGTAGGGATACCCTTGGGCGGTGGCCACGTCGAACGGCGGCCGGGTACCGCCGGCTGGGGCGGGCGGGCCGCTGATCTCCCATTGCGCGCGCAAAGTTTGCGTCTGCGCCTGCGCGGTCGAGACACACCACCCGACCAGCGCGAGAACAACCAGAGCCACGCCCACCACCACTTGTTGCACGCGCATACCGCCTCCGTTCAGAGTGCACATTCCCAGCCGAGCTCGGCCGGGTTCGAATTCGCTGCCGTCGCCTTGAAGCCCAGAAGCTGGCTGCGGTTGTATAACAGAATGGCCAGGCCGGAGTCTTCCAGTGTGTGTTCTGGGTCCGTCAGGACGTTGCCATCGGCATCCCGCTCCGCGCCTGGCACCAGCGTCCCGACCAGACTCGAGGGCGCGGTCCCGTTGGTGAAGTAGCGCAGGCTCCCACTGGTCCAGTGCCCCACGCACGTCAGGCTCTCGTCGAGCGTGGCCGGCTCGCGCCCGCCCAGGTCCTCGGCCGTGAACCAGCGCGTGGTGTTGTCGATCACCATGGTGAACACCACACACGCCGCGGTCGGGTTACTCGTGCAGGGCGCCTGCGGGGTCTGCGGCGGGTGGTTGTGGTCAGGCGGCACCGGCGCGTCCGGCTCCTGCGTCCAGGCCGCTCGAGGCGCCGGCACCCACGGCACCGCCGGCCACAGCAGGTCCGTCCAACTGACTAGCGCGAAGTAGCCGACGAGCACCGCCGCGCGCGCCTCGAGACTCATGGGGTCACCGCCGGCTGTCGTAGATGCCAGTGAGAATGATCACGACGACCACCACCAGAAAGAGCACACCGACAATGCCCAGCATGTCACGGGCGCCGTCCTTGAATGGTGTAGGCGTTCGACGGCCCGCTCTCGCAGCAGTTCCCGTCGAACGCGAAGGCGTAGAGCGTGCGCCGACCGGGCGTGTTCAGCAGATCGACCGCGCCCTGCGGCAGGGGACTGTCGCACAGATGCGTGGTCGGGGTCTGCGTCACGCAGCTGTGCGGCGGGGGCATCGCCACGAACGGCCCGTTCGGGGTCGCACTGTCGATCCGCAGCCGCATCGGCATGTTGATCGCCTTGTCCGCGGACATGTCGCGCAGTTCAAACACCACCCGGTCGGTGGTGTAGACCGGGCCGCGCGTGATCGTAGTGCCGCGCACCACCGCGCGTTGCGCCCCGGCCGGCGCGGCCAGCGCCAGGACAAGGATCAGGGTTCTCATAGCGCGTCTACCTCTGCTATGCGCCGGCCGATCCAGGCCATCACGGGCACCGCCATGCTGTTGCCCAGCGCCTTGTAGCGCGGCCCGTCGGCGGCCGCTTTCCCCCGATAGGGGATGAGCGTGTAGTCATCGGGGAACCCCTGGAGGCGCTCGCATTCTCGAGGGGTCAGCCGGCGCACCGCCATGGCGGTCGCGGCGACGTTCGACAGCCGGAAGTTGTGCGTGCCCTCGCGGGTGTAGGTGCGGGCTTGGTTCGCCGCCACCGGGTCGGCGAGCTCCGCGAAGGCCACGAGCGGTGCGCCGTCACCCAGGCCCGTGCTGCCAGACTCGGCCTTGAGCGGCGGCACCACGTCGGACGGCCCGTTGTCCTGCGCGCCGAGGGGATGGGTGACCGCTCCGCTGATGTCTGGGTCTTGGCGGTTGTGGAAGGCCACGGCGTGGCTCGAGCACTCGCGCAATGTGAACATCGGATCACCTGGGTTGCCCATGGCGCTCCCGTCTCTGGCGATGCCCCTGTCGCCACGACCCTTCGCCCCGTCAAGAATCGGCACGGGGATCAGCCCGCCGTCGCAGTCGAAGTCGGTCCCGAGGCCACCGCCCGCAGTGCTGCGGCTAGGGAGTGTGGGAGCTGTCATCGCCACCAGCGCCTCGGCCTCTACGCGCTCGTTGCCCGTGCGACTGAATGGAGGGCCGCCGCCAACTGTGGGGGCAAGTCTTTGCCCCGCGTCTCGGCTCGGCGCAGGATCCCCGCGCAGGCTCGCATACTCAATGAGAACCGCTGCGGCACGTCGCCAGTCTCCAAGATGGCCGACAACGAACACGCGCTTCCGTCGCTGGGCCAGTCCGAAATACTGAGCGTCAAGAACGCGGTAGGCGAACCCATACCCGCACTCTGCCAGCCCTCGGAGCAAGGTGCCAAACGCCCGTCCTCCGTCGGCGGACAGGACACCGGGGACGTTCTCCCAGACCACCCATCGGGGCCGTAGTCGAAGAGCAATTGCAAGGTAGGTGAGCATGAGCGAACCACGCGGGTCATCCAAGCCCGCTCGCAGTCCCGCGACACTGAAGGACTGGCAGGGAGTTCCGCCGACGAGAACATCGACAGCTGCACCATCAAAGGTCCAGTCCTTGAACCGGGTCATGTCGCCCAAGTTGGGCACGGTTGGGTAGTAGTGCGCCAGCACCGCGCACGGGAACGGGTCCACCTCGCTGAACGCCACGGGCGTCCACCCCAGCGGGTCCCAGGCCACGGTGGCCGCCTCGATCCCGCTACACACGCTCAGGTAGCGCATACGGTTACCAGGGAATGTCGTCCGCCGTCAGGTGGATCAACCCGTCGTCAGGCGGGGGCGGGGTCCAGACCACCGGGAACGCATTGAACACGTCTTGCGGCACAAAATACGCCGGCGGCCGGTCATTCGGGGTGCTCTCATACTCTTTGCGCACCCCGTGCCGGCCGATGATCCACCCGCACAAGTCGTAGCGCACCAGGTCATGCTGCACCACCAGCACCCACGGGTGATCGATCGTCGGCTTGGCCACGTCGTCGGGCCGGATGATCAGCCGCCCGTCGTGGTGCGGGGTCATGCGAACCTGCTCGACGCCAAGGTCTTGGTCGTCCTCCCAGGTCGTGCCGGCGCCGAACCAGTAGCGGTCCAGGCCTTTGGCGCACGCCATCTCGCCCAGGCACCCCTGAATATGGCGCTCCAAAGAGTCGAGGTCGTTCCCGTGCTTGCCGTTGTCGGCCTTCGCCGCGATCCCGGCGTCGTTGCGGATCTTCGCCACGAACCGCGCCAGTTGCACCTCGCGCGGGCGCAGAACCACGGGGATCCTCTGGGGCTTCATGCCGGCACCGCCCGGTGCCAGAGCCTAGCGTCGTTTCCGAACACGCGCCAGCCCGCCGCCGGCTTGCGCCCGAACAGTTCCACCCGCGCGCCCTCGGGCCAGTGTTTGTCCAGATACTGCCGGAAGAAGTCCGGCTTGGCCGAATGCTCGGTCTTGCGCTCGACGTAGACCGACCGCGGTAGTTCGCGCGGCAGGTCCGGCGTGCAGCTGCCGCGCGTGCAGATCAGGAACAGTTCCACCGACCCCTCGGTGTAGAACCCGCCGGCGCCACGCACCTTGTCCCAGACCAGCAGCGCCTTGTACACGAAGCCCCAGGCGCGCAGGACATCATAGGGGCCGGGGTCGTCGTAGAGCAGCGGAGCAGGCACCCAGAGGCCCAGAACGGCATCCGGGGTCGTGTGCGCCTTCACCGGGAGCTCGCACAACTGGTCGATCGACATGACCGGGTAGTGCTTGCTCGAGCTCGAGCCACTCGGCTGCGCCTGGCCGTAGGTCCAAGGCGGGTCCGCGAGCCAGACCCGATACTGCCCCTCGAGCGCGGCCTGCCCCTGGATGGTGGCCGCGCGTTTCCGCGTCCGCACCTCTTCGCGCACCTCGCGCCGGCCCCAACCCTCTTCGACCGCCTTGTCGAGTATCTCGTCCTGAACCGCCGGTAGTTCGCCGCTGATGGGGTAGTAGAGGTTCGCATCCACGTCCGGCCGGCGCTGCGCCGGGGCCACCCGCGCGAGGGCCCGCAAGTTCACCAGGGTCTGCCGCGCCAACCCGGTCAGTTCCTGCGCCTGCTCAATGCGGTCGGCCCAGTCCTGGCGGTCGTCGCCATACCGCAGCCAGTCGGCGAGTTGCCACGGGCTACGCAGGTAGGCCCGGCGCAGGAATTCCCCGCACGCCAGGTGGTCGTCGAAGGTTGGCTTGCCCTTGACCGTCAGGCCGGTCTGGCCCAGCTTATAGTGCCCGGCAATAGTGATCGGCGCGTCGTCGAAGCGCAGCGCCACGGCTACACCTCAGCCTCTTCCACCGGCGTGCCGGTCGGGGCCGCACTCACCTGGTCCTTGGCGATATGCACCGCCAGCTTGTCCGCGCCCTTCAGCCGGTCCAGCCGGATCCCGTTGGCCGTGTAGCTGTCCACGCCTTTCTCGGCCATCTCGCGCAGGGCGCTCGCCTTGTAGGCCAGTTCGTCCATGCGGTTCTGCGCGTCACTCGACCGCACTTCCGCCAGGCCGTGGCAGACGGCGTCCAGCTTCCGGTTCCGCACTTGCTCGGTCCCCGGTAGCTGCGCCTGGCGGGGTAGCGCTGGGCGGGTCGTCCCGCTGCCGTTCGTCATCTTCTGGGCCGTGGGTTTCTTCGCGTCGAACCGGTGCTTCTTCGCCATGTCGCTCCTTCGGAGGTCTGCCGCCGGCCTGCAGCCGGCCGTATTCCGCGATCAGCAGGGCATCCGCGATCGCATGGGTGATCTTTTCCTTCGGGAACCAGCGCTGCGCCAGGATCTTCATCACCCGCTTGTCGCCGGCGTGCGGCACGATCCCCA
>Ga0157380_10000165_pt1 | contig 38063 bp, 31 predicted proteins | sample S35metaG_FD_119757 | JGI IMG/M metagenome (GOLD analysis project Ga0157380, IMG submission 119757) | Switchgrass rhizosphere microbial communities from Kellogg Biological Station, Michigan, USA - S3-5 metaG | ecosystem: Host-associated > Plants > Roots > Rhizosphere > Soil | place: USA...
ATCTCAAAACCTAAGTCATCAGGGTCTCCCATCACCACACCTACATTTTCATCAAAGAAGTGTGCCTGATTGATCCATACATTTACAGAAATCGGTAGCTGTGTCCAATTCAAGCCCCCATCAGTAGTTTTTAAAAGTTTGTTCCCTTCAGCATAATCGACATAGGCTATCCACGCTACGTCTCCGCTTAATGCAGAGAGATAGGAGAAGTATCCGGGCTCATTGTGCGGGAATGAGATGCTCTCCCAGGTCTGGCCACTATCTGTTGTGCGCGAAAGGGTATAATTGACTTCAGTTAAATTGATAAAGGAGGAGTCAAACTCGAATCCAAAAGCCCAGGCGTCTGTAGCGTTGGGACAAATGACATCATACGGTCTGGTTTTATTGTGGAAATTGGGGTTCTGAGCTTGCCATGCCTGAGCATGTAACGTAACATTACAAATAAGTGTAACTAAGCACAGTGCAGTAATCGTAATTTTCATAATCTGGGTTTGTTGGCGATGAAAGTCTTATTTCAGTTACGTTTTATACGTAACAATGGTCAAAACTATCGGAGTATAGTTCACAGGGCAATACCGCAATGGGGTATTCTTTTAAGTGAAAAGTGAAGAGGGAAGAGTGAATAATGAAATAGGCTAAGGCTAAGGCTGAGGCGAAGCTTTTAAAGTGAAGAGTGAAGAGTGAAAAGTGAAGAGTGATGCTTCGACCTGCTGACGCTCAGCCATGTGCGACAGCTCAGCAACCAAGTGAAAAATGAAAAATGAAAAAAGCTTTGGCGAATTATAAAAAGAAGAAGCCCTGAAGGGGCGTGTTAGCAGGAAGGGGGTTCAGCCCCTGACATGTAAAGTGAAAAGTGAAAAACGAAGAACGAAAAACGGGCTCTCAGGAAGGGAGTGCATAGTTTAATACTAATCGTGTGCCGCGACCAGGTGATGCATCTAGTTGAAGTATGGCTCCTATTTCATTTGCACGACTTTGCATATTGTTGAGGCCATTTCTTCTTTTTACATTTTCAGTGTCAAAACCAATACCATCATCCTCTAGAATAAAAACAAGATTGGATTCAATTGATTTGATCGTTAAGGAAATCGATTTGGCCTGGCTGTATTTGAAGGAATTATTGATGGCTTCTTTAAAAATGAGATAGATATTTCTTCGTATTTCCAGCGGCAACTCAATGGCAGAAATATGACCCGTGATATCTGCCGAAACGGATATATTTTTAAATTCTGCAAGTTGCCGGATATATTCTTCAAGCTTTTCTATGAGTTGCTGCAGACGGGCTTTTTCGGGATTGAGCAGCCAGATGATGTCATTTAGTTTTTTAACCATATCCCCGGATGAATCCTGCATGATATTGAGGGAGGTTAACAAGCCTTCATTGCTCTGCGTCTTGATCTGTTCTTTTGCAATATGACTATACATAGAGATACCACTCAGCGTAGCGCCCACCTCGTCATGCAGATCACGACTGATCCGGAGACGCTCGTTGAGGATGGCCTGTTTTTGTTTTGATTTTTCCTGCTCTGCGCGTATGATTCGTTTTTTCTGATAGCGCTGTGCGTAATACACCAAGGTGAGGAAAAGCAAACCATATAGGCTATAGGCCCACCATGTGCGATGTTTCGGAGGCAAGACTCGGAAGGCATAAGAAATGGGCTCACTCCACACCCCATCAGGACTGCACGCTTTGACTTTAAAGGTATATTGACCTTCATGGATATTTCCAAACGTAGCAGATGAACTTGATAAGACAGGACTCCAATCAGTATCATATCCTTCCAGAAAATATTGGTACTTGACCAAATGATTCAGTGAGGTAATGTTTGCATTGAAATCAATGGTTACGCTATTATGACGATATGGAAGAACAAGATTGACCGGAACAGGATACCATTTGGTGATGCTGTCAAAGCGTATATCATTAAATTTAATACGCAGACTATCACGTTCGGTATCGCTCAAGATTCTGGAAAACGTGGTGACTTCTTCACAGATAAATGCCGGTGCCACATTACTGTCTGTATTTGCTAAATGCGATTTAGAGGAAGACAGGCCATACCAATTGACTTTTTCCGAATTGATATTTATTTCTTTGATAAAGACAAGGGGTGCGCTTGAATTCGAATGCTGTTCTTTTGGATCGAATCGCACCAATCCTGTTTTGTCTGAATTGGTTGACAACCATATAATGTCTTCATGATCTTGAAAGGCGAACTGAATACTTCGAAAAGCATATCCTTCGTGGTGATTATAGTTTTCAATAGCACCCTCGGTATTGAAAGCATCTAAACCTCCTCGTAAGATGCTAAGCCCTGAGTTGGTACTGACCAGAAGATTCCCATGGTTATCTGCATGTATATCATTAATCGTATTGTCTGGTAATCCGTCCTTAGTGCTGAACGTCTCAAACCGGAGCTCTGGAGAATATTCCTGATTACTTTTCTCTTTACTGATTTCAATAAGTTCATTCGCTCGCAACAGAATAAGTCCATGTTCACTTCCAAACCAAAGATTTCCCGCTTTATCTTCTGCCATATTCCAGACCCCTAGACTTGGAAGTCCCTGTGCCTGAGTGAATGTTGAAAAGGATTTTCCATCAAAAAGCGTAATGCCTTCAGACAATACATATAGTATCCAGAGATTTCCCATTGAATCTTCATAGATTGAAAAAACATCATTACTTGCGAGACCCTGTTTTGTAGTATAGTTGGTAAAAGATTGTCCATCAAAACGAGATATACCACCTCCATAGGTAGCAAACCACAGATTGCCGGTTTTATCTTCGGTGATACTATAGGCAGCATCAAATGCTAAGCCTTGTTGGGTCGTATACGTAGTTAATCTGGCCTGAAGGGGAGTTTTGGATTTGATTTTGGAAAAGGGTTGTGGTTCATGAGGTAATAAAGAATCCTGTGTCAAGTTAAAATCAAGACATCCCACCCCGCCTCCATAGTACGTCGAAAACCATATACGTCCTAACTTGTCTTCAGCTAAAAAGCTAATGGTATTTTGGGCCAGACCTTGATCCTTCGTAAAGCTGATGATCTCATTGCCATCATAACGGGATAAGCCATTTGCGTTGGTACTAAACCATAGATGTCCATTGCGGTCAGCGATGATGTCATTTACATTTACATTGATAGGATCGTCGGTGATTTTTGTAATCGCTTTGCCATTATACCTCGACACACCACCACCATTTGACGCAAACCATATATTTCCCAAGTCATCTTCTGCTAACTTGCTAACTGAATTATGTGCCAGGCCATTTAGCGTTGAATAAGTCATAAAGACTGAATCGCTTAGCATGGATAAGCCCTGGCATGTTGCCAACCAGATAGTTCCTTCGCGATCTTCCAGGATATCATAAACCGATTCACAGGGTAGACCTTCCTGATGGTTATATTTCTTTATACTTTGTCCATCATAACAGGCCAATCCATTTTGCTCAGTGCCAAACCAAATATTGCCTTTTCGATCTGAATAGATAGCGCGTATTACATCCTCCTCCCATTCGGGTAATCCATCAAATTTTTCAAATTGGATGATGTCGTCGGAAGTATTTTGGCATGTGTACACACCTCCTTCTCTTGTGCCTAACCAAAGTTTGCCCCTTGTATCCTTTTCAATGCTGAATACAAATTTGTTTTTAAGGCCTTGCGCCTCGCCATAATTTGTGAAGGTCTGTCCATCAAAACACGTCACACCCCCTCCTAAAGTTCTAAACCAAAGTTTTCCTTCATTATCTTCTTGCATCTGACCAACATCATCGAATGGAAGTCCCTGGTCTGTTGTGTAGGATGTAAATTTTCTTCCATCATAACATGAAATACCGGTGATCGTTGAAAACCAGATGTTTCCTTTGCTGTCTTCCGAAATACCCCATATTGTATTGCTCACTAATCCATGATCCGTATTGAAGGTCGTGAACGTCTCTCCATCGTATCTCGATACACCAGCACCAACGGTGCCTATCCATAGGGTACCTGTTCTGTCTATAAATATTGTATGAACATAATCATCCACAAGTCCATCTTCTGAGGTGTAATGCGTAAAAAACCCAGTTCCTTGCATATAGGGTGCCAATGGCAATCCGGTCAGCGAGTCCACAAATGACTTTGAAGGTTGGGGAATGGTAAATACATTGGTGATTGGTTTGGGCTGCTGATCCAGATAAATCACCTTCGGCTGAAGGGAATCCGGCAAATCAGCAAGTATAGTCACTTCAGGAATCGAATAGGTATCTTCTATTATTTCTGTATTCTTTGGAGAGCGGCGCTTTGCACAGTGTATTTGAAAACAAGCTGTTGTTATGAGAAAAATGAAAAGAAATGTACCTGCTCTTTGGTGTTTCATGTTGCCCTAAGGTAATTGTTTTATCAGTATATACATGGTTGAATACTTTTGATGAAAGCTTCACTTCGACTGGTCATGTGCATTTTTTATAAAGCAATACGTAAAAAGCTGAGCTAGGATGGAAGAGTATAGATTAGAGATAATTTGGTGCCACCACCAGGTGATGTTTCAAGTTTAAGTGTTGCACTTATTTCATTTGCCCGACTTTGCATATTGTTGAGTCCGTTACCTCTTTTTACAGTGTCGATATCAAAGCCCACGCCATCATCCAGTAAAACAAATTCAAGATTGGATGCTATTGAATGGATCGTTAAGGAAATGGATGTGGACTGACTGTACTTGAAGGAATTGTTGATGCCTTCTTTGAAAATCAGGTAGATATTTCTACGTACTTCCAGCGGCAACTCAATAGCTGAAATGGGGTCAATGATATCTACTGATACGGATACATTTTTATACTCTGCAAGTTGCCGGATATATTCTTCAAGTTTTTCTACCAGTTGCTGCAGGTGGGCTTGTTCCGGATTGAGCAGCCAGATGATGTCATTTAATTTTTTAACCATGTCTCCGGATGATTCCTGCATGATATTGAGAGAGGAAAAAAGTCCATCCCTGCTTTGCGTTTTAATCTGTTGTTTCGCAATATGACTATACATAGAAATCCCACTCAATGTAGCACCCACTTCGTCATGGAGATCACGACTGATCCTGAGACGTTCGTTGAGAATGGCTTGTTTTTGTTTTGATTTTTCCTGCTCTGCCAGGATCGTGCGTCGTTTCAGATAATACTGGCCTGCATACAACATGGACAAGAGCGCAATACCGTACAAGCTATATGCCCACCAGGAGCGATGCCAGGGTGGTAGCACCGTAAATGAATAGGATATAGGCTCACACCATACACCATCAGGGCTTCGGGCTTTTACTTTGAAGGTGTATTTTCCTTCACTGATATTTCCGAATGTGGCGGTAGCATTGTTGGTGATGAGGCTCCATTCTGTATCGTATCCTTCTAACATGTATTGATATCGAACTGCCTTGTTTCTGGCCAGGACAATGGCATGAAATTCAAACGTAATATTATTGTGATTGTATGGAATCGTCAGACCAAACGGAATGGGATTCCATTTGGCGATACTGTCAAAGGTTATGCCTGAAAATATACTTCGTATACTATCTCTTTCCTGGTCAGAGAGAATTTTTGAGTAAGCTCTTAACTCTTCACTATTGTACACAGTAGAATATTGACTATCGAGGTGCAAGAGTGAATCCTCAGGAGGTAATAGATCATACCAGCTTAAACTCCGTCCATGAAGTTTCACTTGTTGAATTTCTACTCTTGGAGGAAAAGTGTCTTGGACCACCGCCTGACGATCCAATCGCACTAAACCTGTTTTTCTGGATCCTGTATTGATCCATAGTATACCTGCTGTATCAGTATCCAGATATAATACTTCATTGATAGTATATCCATTTTCCGAATTATAAACTTCAATTCCATCTCCTTCATCAAAAGATTTGTATCCTTTAGTAAGTATCGCAATGCCGTTAATCGTGCCAACAATAATGTTGCCCGCTTTATCTATTTCAATTTTAGATATGATGTTATCCGGTAAGCCATCACGGATAGTGAACGTCTCAAATAATTTATGCTCCAGGGATATAGGCTTGCCGTTTAACAATAAGGCAATGTTTTCTTTTCTCAATACATTTAAACCTGTATTGGTGGCAACCCAAATATTTCCCTCATGGTCCTCTGCGATATCAAATGCATATTTTCCGGAAAGTCCTTGATCAGTTGAGAATGAAATAATCGATGTGTCAGTCACGCATGAGATACCATTTCCTGTAGACACCCAAATGATGCCAGATGTAGATTCAATCACTTTGGTCACTAGTGTATCCACCAATCCATGTTGGACAGTGTAGGTGGTGCAGGTAAGACTATCCAGACGGGTCAATCCACTTAAGGAGCCCAACCATACACTTTCCTTACGATCTTTAAGGATGCTTAAGATAGTGCTACGGGTTAGTCCTTGGGCAGGCGAATAAGAAGTGAGATATTCTCCATCAAAGGACGAAAAACCAGGTATTTCATACGAAAATCGAATAGTTCCAGAGAGATCTGTTTGAATATTTAAAATATTGTTTTGAAGCAGCCCTTGTGCTGTTGTGAATTGAACTAATCCATTGTGACCTAGCCTTCTCAAACCTCCACCCCTTGATCCGTACCATATGTTCCCATGAATATCACTGGCCAAAGAGGATGGTTCATACTCCATGAAATCGTCCTCAGCTAAAAACCATTCGATACCTGCACCTTCATAGATGGAAAAGCCTTGCAAAATTGTGGACAAATACATGTTGCCGAGTCGATCGGAAGCCATTGTATAGATCATATTGTCACTAAGCCCATTGCGTGTCGTAAAATTTACAAACTGAGTACCATCAAATCTGGTGAGCCCACCCCATGTGCCAAACCATATATACCCGTCAATGGAGTGATGAACGGATGTGACATCGGGATGCACAATGCCATCCTTTACGGAATAATTCATAAAAGTCTGGCCGTCAAATTTTGATACTCCTCCACCCCAGGAACATAGCCACATATTCCCGTTCCGATCTTCACCTATTCCCTGAATGAAGCCAGATGGGAGGCCATCCTTTTCATCGAGATGTATAAATGTAGAGTCCCTGAGTATATCTACACCCTTACCAGGGTAGGCACCAAGAGTAAACCAAAGCCTGCCCGAATGATCCTGGAAGCTATTTCTTACTTCATTACTTGTGAGGCCATCTGCGATAGTATAGTTTTTTATTTCCTGGCCATTTAACTTAGAGATTCCTGCTGGCGTACTTACCCAAAAATGGCCCTCTGCGTCTGGGTAAGTATTAAGAATTGTATTGTGGATGAGACCTTGTTCCGATTTAATGGTTAAATAGGTTCGTCCATCAAATTTTGAAAGACCATCAATGCTGCCAAACCACATATTCCCTTCCAGGTCTTCTTTAATGCAAGTAATATTAATATTACATAAACCATCCCCTGCGCCAAAATTCACAAATTCTTTACCGTCGAAGCGGGAAATTCCCGCTCCCCATGTTGTCACCCATAGATAACCGCGGGAATCGATGAAAATGTCCACAAGCATATCCGTCTTCAAGCCTTCATCTGATCCAAAGGATGTAAAATTGGCTTTCCCTATTGCTTCCTGTGGGATGGGCATACCTGTGATAGAATCTATAAATGATTTTTTCAAAACCGGTTTTCCTAATTTCGTCACTATTGGTTTAGGAACATCTTTCAAATAGGTGACCTTCGGTTTCAACGAATCCGGCAAATCTGAAAGAATCGTTATTCGCGGTGGCTTAATGACATTCTGATGGTTTGTTGTTGGGGTAAGGTTTTGTTGTTTGTCGGAACAGGAGACGAAAAACAATGCACTGCTGATACATAAGAATAATTTCAGAAGACTCCTGACGGAAATAAAATAAGATTCTGCCTTAATTTGCATTTTTTGCGTGGGCATAGGAATTATAATGACAAGCACTGTAAGATATACATATCAGTGAAGTCGTTTTTAGGTATAGCACTCTCGTTATCAGGAGAGGCCATGCTGAATAGCTTTCATGACTGCTTCACTCCGGCTGGTCACGTGAAGTTTTTTATAGATATTCTTAACATGGGTACGAACTGTCTCATAACTGATAAAGGCCTTTTCACCAATGGCCTTGTAATTATCCCCTTTGATGATCATCTGCAATAGTTCTTTTTCACGATCGCTGAGCTGGTAGTCTGCGCTTTGAGGAGATACTAATATTACATTTTTATTAGAGAAGAAACCAAGCATCTTCTTAGCCACCATTGGACTCAAAGGTGCACCTCCATTGAATACATCAAAAACAGCTTCAATCAATTTCGTCGGCGGATCATTTTTCAATATATAGCCTGATGCCCCGGCACATAGTGCCTGGAAGATTTTATCATGTTCATGAAATACAGTCTGGATGAGGATCTTGACCTCTGGATATTTTTCGACAATCCGTCGGGTCGCTTCAATCCCATTCATCCCCGGCATCTCTATATCCATCAAGACCACATCAGGCTGGTACCGCCCCACCTCCAGATCCCAGCGATTGACATCCTGGAAGGCAGCACTGCATGTCAGCCCCGCTGTGCCATTCAGTATAGCCTGGAGAGCATCCCTGACCAGCTTGTTATCTTCAAATATGACTACGTTGATTTTCATAAGCGGAGAGCAGAAGGAACCTCAAATACTAATCAGGGATAAATGAATTTCCTTCCAAACCCGAAAATAGGCATTACTTCAGCTGCTGATCTATACCTCATAAGGTGATTTTTTAATAAGCAGGAAATAGGAGGCAGTTTGCAGTAATCGGTATTCGGTAAGCAGTAATCAGTGTAAGGTAATCAGTATGCAGTAAGTGGGCGACGGATACTACGTTTCTTGAAGCCCTGAAAGGGCGCTATAGTAGAAAAGGGGTTCAGCCCTTTTCATTTTAAATAAACAAATAAACTCATCAACGAATAAACCCATAAACCCATAAGCTTATAAGCCTTTCCAGTTGTTGATCGCAGATCAACCTGGAATATCATCACTTCCCCCTCCACTCATATCAATCTCTCCAAACTTATCCGGTCCACCAGCGAGAATCTCCTCATTGGCGAGCGCAGCGTATTTATGGAAGTTGCGGTGGAATGATTGCGCAAGGTTGATTGCTTTTTCTTTGTATGCTTCCTGGTCTTTCCACGTCTGCACAGGATTGAGAATATTCTGATCAGTCAAACCTGGGCATGACATCGGCATAGCAAGATTGAAGACTTCATGTGTTTTGAAACGTACATGATTCAAATTGCCTTCAAGTGCTGCAGTGATCATGGCCCTGGTATTGGATAGCTTAATGCGACTTCCTACCCCGTATGGTCCACCTGACCAACCAGTGTTGACCAACCATACATTTACTTTATGACGACGCATCAGGTCACCAAGCATGGATGCATATTGGGTCGGATGCAAGGGAAGGAATGGTGCTCCAAAACAAGCTGAAAATGTTGCTTGTGGTTCTGTCACACCTGCTTCTGTACCGGCAACTTTCGCAGTGTAGCCGGAAATAAAATGATACATGGCTTGTTCCGGAGTCAGTTTGCTGATGGGAGGCAATACACCAAAAGCATCAGCAGTCAGGAAGAAAATATTTCTTGGATGACCTGCCACTGATCCAGGCATCATATTTTGAATGTGATACAAGGGATAGGATACGCGCGTATTTTCTGTTACGGAGATATCTTCATAATTGACCGTACGTAATCCCGGATAGAAGCGGATATTTTCAAGCAACGCACCATGTTTAATCGCACGGAAGATGTCTGGTTCTTTTTCTTCAGTGAGGTCTACACATTTTGCATAACAACCTCCTTCAAAATTGAAGACACCTTCGTCAGACCAACCATGTTCATCATCGCCAATCAACGAACGCTGAGGATCTGCGCTTAGCGTAGTCTTTCCAGTTCCTGACAAACCAAAGAAGACAGCCGTATCTCCATGTTTGCCAACATTTGCTGAACAATGCATCGACAAGATCTTCTCATCATGCGGAAGTATGTAATTCAGTACGCTGAATATTCCTTTTTTGATTTCACCAGTATAACCAGTACCACCGATGAGGATCGCGCGGTCGGTGAAATTGATAATGGCGAAGTTGGATTGACGCGTTCCATGTTTTGCAGGATCAGCTAAGAACCCAGGTGCACAAACTACTGTCCATTCCGGAGCGAAACTGGTGACACCATCTCCATCCAGGCGCAAAAACATATTATTGGCGAAAAGAGCACTCCATGGATATTCGGCAAGTACCCGGACATTGAGCCTGTAATTTTCGTCTGCACAAACATACCCGTCATGGATGTACAATTCACGCTGGCGAACGTAATCCAGGATCTCTTTTTTAATCAGATCATACTTTTCCTGATCGAACGGTTTATTGACGACCCCCCAGTCTACAGATCCCTCCGTCATCTCGTCCCGGACTATAAAACGGTCCTTAGGCGATCTCCCGGTAAATTTCCCGGTATCAATACACAATGCCCCCGTATCCGCCAATACCCCCTGGCGCCGCAGGACCGTGTCCTCTATCAGTTCCGCAGGGGTTTTCATGTAATAGACCTTCGTTGGATCCAACGACAGGTGATCCAGGAAAATGGAAAGTTGCTTACTCATGTTTGTTTTTTATTGCCGGTGCAAAGGTAATAAGCAGGGAGCATAGGGCATAGGGCAGGGGGCATAGGGCAAGGACGTTTATCGAGCTCTGCGAAGATCCCGCAATACTGCAAAGCATAAGGCTGGAGGGCATGGGGCGAGTACGTTTATTGGAAATTTTCGAAGGAATTTGCAAGAAAAATCTGTTGTGAGGTCATATTTCGGTGATCTCAATACACTTATGGAAAAGGAAATAAAATAATTAACCTATGAGAAGCCGGAAATTCAGATTTGAGGATCTTGAGATATGGAAGGAAGCAATCCAGATCGCAAATATTTTTTTTGACATTGCCGATGATCTTGAAGAGCGAAAACTGTGGCGCTTTGCTGATCAATGCAGGGGAGTGGGAATGAGCATTCCCAATAACATTTCCGAAAGCACGGGGACTTTAATGGTGGGAGAACAACAACAACTCTTGAGATATTCCAAACGCGAATGCTTCGAAGGAGCAAACATTCTCATTATACTTCACATGAGATCTTTGGTCACCGAAACGTTGAAGGAATCCTTGTACGAACGTCTCGAAATACTTAGCCGAAGAATTGAATCATATTCAAGATCACTTAGTGGATAAACCAAATAAGATGTTCCCTATGCCCTATGCCCTATGCCCCATGCCCCATGCCCTCTGCCCTCTGCTTTTCGTGGCAAGTGAATCGCGAAGGTCGTCCCTTCGCCAACTTTGGAATGCTTGACAAAAATCTTGCCTTTGTGATAATTCTCGATGATTCGGCGAGCCAGGCTCAAGCCGAGGCCCCAGCCGCGGGTCTTGGTGGTGAATCCAGGTTCAAAAACCACCTTGACTTTCGAGGCGGCAATGCCTTTGCCGGTATCGGAAATATCAATTTCAATGTGATCGGTGAAAGAATGAACCACCCAGGCTATGGTCCCTGTTCCTTCTTCAAGGGCATCGAGGGCATTGCGCATGATATTTTCAATGACCCAGTTGAATAGCGGAGGATTGATAGCTACTAAGAGCGGAGGAGTGTCTACGTGAGGCTCCTGGAAAATAATTTTTCTAGATGCCCTTCTCCGTATATATTCTGTTATGCCACGCATCTGGGCATAAATATCAATCGGGGTTAGCGCTGGAGCAGAGCCGATTTTACTGAAACGATCTGCAATCAGATCCAGGCGATCCACATCATTCTGCATTTCATTCAATACCTCAAGCTGCATATCCTTGAGTGCCTTGATTTCAACAGAATCCTCGGGATAAGATTCTCTTAGATGTTCGATCCAACCAATAATCGCACTAATAGGTGTCCCAAGTTGATGAGCAGTTTCTTTGGCCATTCCAACCCACACACGGTTTTGTTCTGCGCGACGGGCATTGTTAATACTGATAAAGCCAATGGCTACAAATGCACCAAGTAATAATAGCTGCAGAAAAGGAAAGTAAGTAAGGAGTTCGTGCAACTTTGAATTTTGATAAAATAAATATTGGCGAATACCGGTATCTGAAATTTCAATTGGGTCAGGGCCTTTCTTCTTAAGGAAAACAAGTTTTTCTTTCAGGAAAACCTGGTTGGTGTCAAGTTCTTCCCCAAAGTTTTTTGCGTAAAGTACCTGGTCGCCTTCATCCACGACCATGATCGGAATGTCGTTGTTGGCAATTATAATATTGGTAGGAAGCGTAAGATCAGCTTCAAGGTTCGCGGTTTCCGGATTACCCTGGTCATTGATCGTTTGATAAGCATCGAAAAGTAAAATGGCTTTATTACGCTCTCCTTCACGCAGCCGTTGAGCAAGGTAAGTGGTATAAATCAAAGAGATCAGTAGGATGACCGTACCTGCAATAGCGAGATATATTTTCCAATGTGACCGCTGTGAATTAGGCTCCATGTGATATCATCGATTGCGCAAAAAGGCATTTACACGGTCCTGCGCGTTTTGCCGAACATCGGCATAAAAGAAGTTGTAATCTGCAATATGGTAATTTTTTGTGGTCAACAGGAAGCTACCCGGAAATTTAGGTTTGTTGACCCACAACAGATCTTCATATACCGTCGTCCTGACTAATGCAGGATATACTTTTTTAAAATCGCGTAATACCCCTCCTAGCTGGTCTTCCTCGGCAGAAGTGGTGACTGTAGCGTCCCAGGTTACAGGATTAGTGACTACAATATTAGAATCAGGAAAATGAAGAATTTTTGGAGCATATCCTTCCTTAAGTGTTCGCCAACTGCAGAAACAATCTGTCTGTTCAGGTGTGAGGCATGGTTTGACCGTAGTGTACAAGTTAGCAGGCACTGACAATCCCGGTAGATAGGCTACAATAAATTGCTTTTCCAAAGGTTTACCATCGATAAAATCACTGATGAGTTTTTTAGCATGAAATGTCCCTTGGCTGTGAGAGGCGATGATAAAAGGACGGCCATTGTTATAATGCTCGAGGTAATATTTAAATGCTGCAGTGACGTCTTCATAAGCCAATTCAAGTGCTTTGCTTGCATCACTGGTTCTCTCCGTATAAAAACAATTCAGGTGCGCTTGTCTATATCTCGGTGCATATATTCTACCTGCTCCATTAAACAAGCTTGCCTGGTATTTTATCGGATACTCATCTGTCCGCTCATTGAGTTTCTTATCCGTCAGTCCTGCGTTCCAATCATCCTCACCCATCTTTCCGGTATAAGTAGTAGGATGAACATAAAAGACATCAACAGGTGAATCCCCTTGTGCATCTTTCCATTCCATGACAGGAACAGCGTCTGCATTATCTTTAGTGGAAGGTAATGCCGCCCAATAAACAGGGAGTGAATAATCAGGGGCATCAGGGATGTTTTTTCCAAACGAACCTCTTGGAATGGAACATGACATGCAACAGAAAATCAAACCAATGATTCCTGTTTTAAAGTAGATAGCCTTGATCATTAATCGGGTTCAAATCCTAAGACGATGTTGAAATTGCCGTACTCCGTCCAACGAGCACCAGCATTGAGCTTCGATTGATTATCCCATCCGTAAGCATAATCAAACCCAAGTAACCCGAACATAGGAAGGTATGCTCTCAAACCAACGCCTGCAGCACGAAGCTGGTTGAAAGGATTGTAATCCTGGAATTGTTTCCAGGCATTACCACTGGTGAGGAACATCGTCGCGAAAATGGTTGAACTCGGATTTAAAGAAAGCGGATAACGAAGCTCAAGGGTAAACTTGTTGAAGATAGTAGCACCACCTTTTTGGTTGGCAGTAAGATCTTCTAACTCATACCCTCTCAAGGAAATAATATCTTTTCCGGTAATCCCGAATTGTTGCGTACTCAATCCATCACCACCCACTTCAAATCGTTCAAATGGTGGTGCACCAATATCCTGATTGTAATAACCCAGGTATCCAAGTTTAGCAGCAGTTTTCAAAACCAATTTACCAACAAGCGGGGTGTACCAATCAGCATCGATATTCCATTTGTGATATTCAACATATTCATACACACTCTCTGGATCTGCCGGGTTGTATTCTCGTCCGAATAATCCTGTATATGGTAAAGTCAATTGGACCGTAAGACTGATCAAAGAACCATTTCTTGGAAAGGTAGGCTCATTAATCGTTGTCCTCGCAATGGTTTGTTGAACTGAAAAGTTTTTGTACTTACCGTTTTCAATAATGTTACCATTCCAATCCACGAAATCACCTGTGGAGTAATGGTCCAGGTTAATATATTCAATACTAAGCGTTGTGTTTGAAAGGAAGTTGTCATCAGGCCATTTCAATCTTGATCCTAGTCCGACAAATGCTCGTGAGATATTCAGCTTTCCACCATTGTAAGAAGTCTGGTCAACATTGGTAATCACGCCACCCACTGTAAATGAATTAGGACGTTTACCTCCTAGCCAAGGCTCAGTGAGTGAAAAATTATAGGACTGGAAGAAATCCCCATTGGTTTGTACACGAAGAGAGAGACGCTGGCCATCACCTTGTGGCAATGGGCTCCACGAATCTTTATTGAACAAGTTGCGCAGAGAAAAATTATTGAATGTAACCCCAAGTGTACCGATGATCTTGCTTCTTCCAAAACCTCCCCATCCTGCACTCAACTCAAGTTGATCTGAAGGTCTTTCTTCTACTTCATAAATAATATCTACCGTTCCGTTCGTTTGATCAACCGGAGTTTGAATTCCAAGATTTTCTGGATTGAAATATCCGAGGGCGATGATTTGACGTTGTGAACGGATAATATCTGACCTGCTGAATTTTTGTCCAGGTTGTGTTCTTAATTCACGCCTGATCACATGCTCGTGAGTACGAGTGTTCCCCTTGATGATTACTTCATCGATCGTTGCTTGCGGTCCTTCAAATATGCGCATCTCAAGATCAATCATGTCTTCATTGACAGACACAACGGTTGGTTCTACATTGAAGAACAAATAACCGTCATCCATATACAAAGACGTGACATCTCGACCATCAATGCTGAATCGTAACCTTGATTCAAGTAATTCTTCATTAAAGACTTCTCCTTTTCGGATGCCAAGAATGCGACCCAGCTGATCACTGGTGTGCATCGTATTTCCTTTCCAGGTAATCTCACCGAAGTAATATTTCTTCCCTTCATAAACAGTGACGACCATTTCCATGAGGCCATCTGCATTACGCCAGATGGTGTCACCAACGATATAAGCATCACGGAATCCTTGTTTACGGTATTCTGCAATGACCAGTTTTTTATCAGCTTCAAAATCGGCTTTGACAAATTTTGATTTCTTCAGCAGATGCGATTTTGCTTTGGTTTCTTTCAGGCTTTTTCTCAGCTCTGCTTCCGAGATTTCGTTACAACCGGAGCAAGTGATTTTTTCAATTTTGATTTTTTCTTTAGGATCTATGTCAAACACAAGGTTCACGGAATTAGCCCGTTCGCCAGCCTCTTCAACCGTAACGGTTACAGCCGCATCCAAATGGCCTTTTTCGACATAATATTTCTTGATGGCATTTATGGCATTGATCTGGTTTGCCGTAGAAGCTACCTGTCCTTTGATTAAGAATGGGGTCAGTATCTCATTGAGATCATCATGCGTAGTTTGAGGGACACCCCTATAAGACCAACCAGCTAAGCGAGCTTGTTCAGTCAGGTTAATCGTCAGGAAAATGATATTGCCGATGCGTTTATCCTGGGTGATTTCCACCTGGTCAAATAACCTCAGTTTCCAGAGGTTCCGCATCGCCCTTTTTATGTCTTCACCGGGAATCTTGATAATCTGGCCGACTTTAAGGCCTGCTACGGATTTGATCGCATTTGGATCGCTGAAGAAAACGCCCTTTACTTCAATGCCTCCGATCTCCAATTCCTCAGGTTCACCATATTGAATGGTTTCTGTTTGAGAAAACAGGGAAAGAGGCGCCCACACGAAAAAGGAAAGGAAAAAAATAATTCGGTACTGATTGCTCATGTTCTTTATTCGCGTGGTCAAAATAATCTTGGACAAAAACGTTAGGTCTGGGTGATGTGTTGTTTAATTATTCCTGGTGGCTAAGTTGTTCGCTGATTCTGCCAAACCGGCGCTCACGTTGCTGGTAATCAACAATCGCAGAAAAGAAATCTTCGCGCTCAAAATCAGGCCAGTATACATCTGAAAAATAAAGTTCTGTATAAGCGATCTGCCAAAGCAGAAAGTTGCTGATCCTGTGCTCACCGCTGGTACGAATCAATAATTCCGGATCAGGCATTTGTGCAGTAGCCAGCATCGAACTAACCAATGTTTCATTGATATCTGATGCTTTAAGTTGGCCATCGCCTGCCAATTTTGTGACTTTCCGCATAGCTTCCATGATCTCCCATCGTGCTGAGTAATTCAGCGCCAGGGTTAAAGTCATACGGGTATTGTTTTTGGTATTTTCGATTCCTTCCAACAAGGCTTTACGCGTCATGGGAGGTAGCCTCTCAATATCACCTATCACCCCAAGTCGGATGTTATTCTTATTCATCGTCTCCAGTTCCTCTCGGATCGTGGAAACCAGGATATCCATTAGCGCATTGACTTCCAGGACTGGACGGTTCCAGTTTTCTGTGGAAAAGGCATATAATGTCAGGAAAGGTACTCCTATCTCCGCCGCCGCTTCCGTAATCTCTCTTACCGCCTTGACGCCATTCCGGTGCCCGAAAATCCTGGGTTTGCCATGTTCCTTAGCCCATCGGCCATTACCATCCATAATGACGGCCACATGGCGAGGTAACCTGGCCGGATCGATCCTTTCTTTTGCCGAACTCATAAGAGGCGCAAAGGTATGGATTTCCAATTGGTTAGAACAGGAAGGGTTAGTATACAAGGGTTAATAAAGACTAAAGATTTCATACTCAACACGAAAACAAACCACCACTCTAGCTATAGACGGAAATTACTGGTGTGAAGGTGGGGTAAAAGAAGAATCCGCCACCAGATCGTAACCTGGCAACGGATTCTTTAAAGATCATTTGGGTCAGCCAAGAGCCGAAACCCAACCATTAATTAGAACTTCAGGGTAAGTCCAGCTCCAAAACTGCTATTCCGAACTTCATTAAAATTGTCAGCATCAGAGATGTCACTTAGGCCAGCTATATACCGTACATCGATTTCAACTGGTCCGAGGCCGATCCCCAAACCAAGATGTGCGTTGAATTCAGTTTGATCAAGGATTTCTGAGGCATCCAAAGATTCTGTGGCAGTATTTAATTCACCATCCAGCAACCAACCAACACTTGGGCCGGCAAAAGCAAACATTTTTACGGATTCTCCAAAATTCAAACGAAGGAGTAATGGTAGTTCGAGATAATTCAAGGTGCTGACGATGTCATCACCTGTTTGGATATCTTCGAGCTTGTATCCTTTTTGCATCCAATGTAGCTCAGGCTGAAACATAAAGGTTCCATCACCGACAGGTATCGCTACAAGGATAGCCAGGTCGAGACCAAATTTTGATTCAGGATCTTCCGTAGGATCATCACTTTCAAAAGCATATTTGGAAATAATCCCTCCTCCACGAATGCCGAAGCGTGCTTTCTCATTGTAATCATCATCGTTATCTGCAGAAGTTGCTGGAGCTGCAGTAGTTGTTGTTGTCGTTGTTGTGGTCGTAGTTGGTGTTGAATCAGAAGCCATCGAAGACGGAGTCTGTGCTTTGATTCCAGAAATAGTGAATATCAAAACAATGACCAGGATTAAGAATTTTTGAAAATTAAGCGCTTTCATTTTGTATAGATTTTTGTTAAAAGAAATATAAGTATCTAAGTTGGTTTAGTAGTGCAGCAAGACTGGAAGGGCTAGAAGGATTTAAATCAAGCCTACCCATATCTTTTTGGGGTTCATGACAATTGATTTTAATGGTTATAGGCGAGCACAATTCAAACGTTCAATCGAAGCTTTAGATTGCCCGTAAAACATGATGTAAAGGTATTCGAAGTATCTTGTTGGCATGTACATGATTTCAGATAAAACTTACAACAACAGATATTCTATTTTTATTGGACTCATACTAATAGCCTATTTTTTTAATCTATTTATTGATGTAATGGAAATCGATGCTGCACAATATGCCGGTATCAGCAGGGAGATGGCTGCATCAGGAAGTTATCTGCAAGTATATTTCCAGGGCAAAGATTATCTCGATAAACCTCCATTGCTTTTCTGGATTTCTTCTGTAGGCATTTCACTTTTTGGAAATACCAATATTGGATACAAACTCCTTCCTGTTTTTCTTTTAGTGATCGGGCTTTATGCAACATTTCGTTTAGCAACCTTATGGTATGATCGAAGGACAGCAATTCTGGCTACGCTTATACTTGGCAGTACGCAAGCCTTTGCCTTAATGTCCAATGATATCAGAACAGATGGATTATTGACCACATTTACAATACTATCTGTATGGATGCTTTCTGAATATATAAAGCAACAGAAAAAAATCTTCCTGCTTTATGCAGGACTTTGCATAGGTGCTGCGATGTTAGCAAAAGGTCCGATTGGTCTTTTTATTCCGGTAGTTGCGATCGGAGGGCATTTACTCTTGACCAAACAATGGAAGAAAATCTTTGATCCTTCATGGCTTCTTTTGATTCCAGTCATTGCCTTGGTACTTGCGCCGATGTGTTATGGATTGTATATGCAATATGATATGCATCCGGAGAAAGAAGTCTATGGCATGAAAGGTCCATCTGGTCTTCGTTTCTTTTTCTGGACACAAAGTTTTGGAAGGATCACGGGCGAAAGCCAATGGAATAATAATGCGCCATGGTATTATTTTCTGCAGACTATGCTTTGGGATCTGCAGCCATGGGTGTTGTTGTTTATTCCTGCATTATGGAGTCGCTTAAAATGTTTGAGGTCAAAAACTAATTTTTTAAATAAGGAATGGATTTCATTTTGTGGTTTCATCATACCACTTATAGCCCTATCCTTTTCAGGGTACAAGTTGCCTCATTATGTATTTCCATTGTTTCCATTTGCTTCCGTGTTGATCTCGGCGTGGATGGTCAATTTTGCAGATCGATTGCCACGATGGCTTGAATTCATACAGTTGGGTTTAATACATCTTCTTGCGATTGCATCCATCTTGATCATGGCTTGGGTTTTTCCTGTGAGGAGTATTTGGTTGCCCGTACTTTGGTGTATCATGTATGCCGCTATATGGTGGTGGAGATATCATGCAAAAGATGCAACCGACAGATGGATATTGCCTACACTGATGGGTGTCCTTGCTTTTCAATTTGTACTTGGCCTTCATTTTTATCCACAGCTATTGAAGTACCAGGCAGGCAGCCAGGTCGGAAAGTTTATTGAGAAAGAAAATCCAGCCCGCGTTTATTGGAATGACGAATATGATTTTGCGATGGATTATTATAGTGGAAGAATTATTCCAAATGCCTTTGGTCCTATGGTCGATACACTTTCTCCAGGCACCTGGATCTATGCGACCGAAAAAGCATTGCCCACGCTGCCTCGACATGTAGTTATCCGCGAGTTTGATCACTTTCCTCCTTCCAGGATTTCTATGAAATTCTTAAATCCTGCAACACGCAGCGAGAAAATTCAGAAGATGTTTCTTGTTGAGGTCACCAACAAATAGTGGATTTTGAGCAAATTAAATTTTAAGACGCACAAGTAATGACAATGGATGTAGAGACGCGATTAATCGAGTCTCTACATCCATTGTCATTACTTCAAATGCCCTATGCCCTATGCCCTATGCCGACTGCTGACTATCTTTAGGTCATGACAGAACGTTACATCCATCATCCATGGCATGGTGTCGACATCGGACCAAATGCACCTAATATCGTTACTGCTTTTATCGAAATCACTCCATCCGATACGATGAAGTATGAAATCGATAAAACAAGTGGGATCCTCAAAGTTGATCGGCCACAGTTATATTCCAATGTAGTGCCTGCGCTATATGGTTTTATTCCAAAGACCTATTGCCGTGAAGAGGTAGCGAAATGCTGCATGGAAAAGACAGGGCTTACTGGCATCATTGGTGATGGTGATCCTTTAGATATCCTAGTATTGACCGAACATCGTATTGCCCAGGGAAATATCCTCGTGCAAGCCAAACCAATCGGCGGATTCAGGATGATCGATAAAAATGAAGCAGACGATAAAATCATCGCTGTGCTCGTACAGGACAGCATGTATGCCCATTATGAGGACATGAGCCAATTACCAGAAGGCATCATCAATCGCCTGAAACATTATTTCCTGACTTACAAGCGTTCCCCAGAAGGCATCCAACCAGTTGAAATCCCAGAGGTATATGGAAGAGAAGGAGCTTTGCAAGTAATCAATGCCTCTCGCATTGATTATGCGAATCACTTTTAGCTTCCAGCTTCCGTCCAAGCTACCAGCTACCAGCTTCCAGTGGGCAACGCTAAAGATTATAAAAACCATGTTGGCCATTCAGTATAAGCAAAATACTCACGTCTCACGACTCACGTTTGTTATTCCTTTGCTCCATTGCTCCCTTATTCCTTTGCTCCTTTCTTTATGCTCACTGCTCACTGCTCACTTCTCACTACTTTTGCCCCATGAAAAGGGGCCAAAAGAAAGAGCGCAAGCAGTTTTTCCACGTAGACATCATCGATACGGCTGAGGAAGGCCTCGCCATAGGTCGTTGTGATGACGGGCGTATCATCCAGGTGAAAGGAGCTGTGCCAGGAGATATCGCAGATGCCATTGCTCTCGAAAAGCGAAAAGGAATGTATATCACCAAAGCGACTACTTTTCATAAACTCTCCGCCGAACGTACTGAACCCTTTTGCTCCCACTTTGGATTGTGCGGTGGTTGCAAATGGCAACATATGGCTTATGAAGCTCAATTGCATTTCAAAGCAAAAAGGGTGCGCGATGCATTTCAACGCATTGGAGAATTGGATCCTTCGATCCTTCAACCGATCGTGGGTGCTCCGGAGCAACAGTATTATCGCAACAAACTAGAGTATACGGCTTCAGATAGAAAATGGTTGACGGATGAGGAAATGAAATCCGGTGAAGTCATTCAAAAGGATGGAATTGGTTTTCATTTACCTGGCGCTTTTGATAAAGTGCTTGACATTGATCATTGCTATCTTCAATCGGATCCGTCTAATGGTATCCGTCTTTTTATCAAACAATTTTGCATCAGCCAGGAATGGCCGTTTTTCAATCTTCGACTCAAGACAGGTTTTATCCGCAATATCATCGTGCGCACCAACCTCGCAGGCGAAGCGATGGTAGTATTGGTAGTAGGAGAAGATAATCCCGATTGGAATAAATTGTTAGTCGATCAGCTTGTTGAAAATTTTCCACAAATAGTTTCACTACATGTTTGCATTAACACCAAAGTCAATGACTCCATTCATGACTTATCCGCTACACACGTTTATGGACAGGAAGCTTTGACCGAACAATTGCACCATGTGAAATTTAACATCGGGCCAAAATCATTTTTTCAAACAAATAGTGTCCAAGCGAGAAATTTATATGCGTTGACTAAAGAGCTTGCAGCTTTGCAACCAGGTGATCATGTATACGATTTGTATTGTGGAGTAGGAAGCCTTGGAATTTACATGGCGGATAGTTGCAAAAATGTTGTGGGGATCGAACAAATAGCTGAAGCTGTGGTCGATGCTTCAAAAAATGCTGAACTCAATAGCATTACAAACGCTGAGTTTGTGGTGGGTCAGGTAGAGATGCTTCTGGATCCTTCTTTCATTGAGCGATATGGCCGTCCTGACGTAGTCATCACAGATCCACCAAGGGCAGGGATGCATCCGGATGTGATCAAACATCTTCTTGCAGCTGCACCAACAAAAATAGTTTATGTGAGCTGCAATCCAGCGACGCAGGCTCGCGATCTCAAAATGCTAAGCGATGCTTATACAGTGGTGACCGCAGTGCCTGTGGACATGTTCCCCCATACACATCATATCGAATGCGTAGCTTTGCTGCAACGAAAATGAGCAAACAGAAAGACATCTATCTCGAGCGATTTGGCCAGAACATTGAGTATTACCATTCGTTGATGTATGAGGCCTTTAATGGCGTCATCAATGAAGGGGTTTCTAATTATCCCGTATTTATTTTTCATCGACAGGAAGTGAATGTTGGTCTTGAGATTGCAGACAGGCATGAAGTGATCGGTGATTGGTCGGTCAATATTTCTACCCTTGAGGAATTTTATATCAAAGGCCTGGTCACGATCGAGCAAGTCGAAGAAATCAAAAAGAAAATCACTGGCAATCCACCACAATATTGTTGCTTAGTCCTTTCAGATGGCGAAGGCAGCCTCATCTTCCTGGCAAGGGAAACAGATGTAGGGTAGTGCGTTTATTTTATTTGGCTAGCTATTTGAAGTCAAGATGTGTAACAATGCTATAAAAGACAAAGCATGAATCCAGTTGTAGGTATATATGGATTAGGAACGCTGGGATGCAACCTGGCAAGAAACCTTGGCTTACGGGGATTTGAACTGGCTTTGTGTAATGCCGTACCAGATCCTAAACCAGAAAACAAACCACAACAAGTCATCTCCAGGTTTACTGAGTTAAGCAAGGCAAAAGGATTTGATTCAATCGAAACATTTATTTCCAGCCTGCCCACACCGCGGTTAGTGGTGATGATGCTTACCACAGAGGATTCAATTGACAATGCTATTCAGGCGATCGTTCCATTTTTATCACAAGGGGATGTGTTGATTGACGGAAGTAATACTCATTTTTCAGATACAACACGTCGCTATCATCAGTTAAAAGATAAAGGAATTCATTTCCTGGGGTGTGGATTTTCTGGAGGATTGGATGGTATTTCAAATGGACTGTCTGTTATGCCTGGAGGATCAGAAGAAGGTTATAGAATTGCGCGACCTGTTCTGGAAGCCGTGGCCGCCACTTCTGTAGATCAATCTCCATGTTGCACATACATCGGTCCTGAAGGGGCAGGTCATTTTGTAAAAATCGTGCACAACGGTATTGAATATGCTGAAATGCAATTATTTGCAGAGGTCTATTCCATCCTGAGATGGGCTGTGGGATTGACTCCTGACCATATTGCGGAAGTGCTATCTGCTTGGAAAGAAACAGATGCATCAGGTTACTTGCTCGATATTACTTTAGATATACTGCGTCAACGAAAAGGTGATGAATATGTGATCGATAGTATACTCGATAGTGCAGGCCATAAAGGAACTGGTGTATATGCTGTGCAAGCCGCAGCAGGATTTGGTGTTCCGGCGATGATGATTACTGCCGCATTGCATGCACGGTATTTATCAGGACAACGACACATCCGCACACATCTCGATGAAGTGACGAGATCAACACCGCGCAAGAATGCATCCATGGGTACAACCGATTTGTACAATGCATTTCAACTCGCACGTATTATCAATTACCATGAAGGCTTTTCCATCATCCGTGCGGTTTCATCACAATACAAATGGAATATTAATCTCTCTGAATTGTCCAGGATTTGGACGAACGGATGTATCATTCGTTCATCTCTGATGAACAGGTTTGTCAAGCTTTGGGAAGATTGGGATGATGAGTTGATTCTTCATCCTGAAGTCAAACCACTTATTGCAGCCACCTGGCCTGGTTTGAGACGCATTAACCAGGTTTCGTCATCAGAGACGCTTTTTACACCGTGTCTTGTAGCGGCATCACAATATATTGCTGGTGCTTCGCTTCGTTTTCCGGCAGCAAATCTCATCCAGGCGCAACGTGATTATTTCGGTGCTTATGGGTTTAGAAGCGTGGATGATCCTGCTGGCCCGCTCCTCAATTACCCCTGGCGGAACCAATAACCGGAACATAGCGTTACTTTCGCGGTTCATTTATCGCGCTAACCATGGGAAACAACATGCCTGATCATTTTGCCGAAGGAAGCACAACTGCCTTAGTATCAACCATCGCTGAGTCTCCATCCGCTACCCACACCATCTGGAAAGAACGTTCACTCTTCCTCTTTAATTTTTTAAAGAACCCATTGCGCAACGCTTCTATCATCCCTAGTTCGAAGGAAGCCAGCCGCGAAATACTGTCAGGATTGGATTGGGATAAGATTAACACCGTGGTAGAGTTAGGCCCAGGCAATGGCACATTTACCTCAGAAATCATCGCCAGAAGTAATCCAGGTACAAAGATCGTTTTGATCGAACTGGAAGAATCCTATGTAAATCTTCTGCAAAATAAATTTGGCAATCGCATCATCGCCATCCATGACGGAGCCGATCGGATGAATGAGATTTTGAAAGAATTAAATCTATCTCACGCTGATCTTATCGTATCGAGTCTTCCGTTTTTACAAAAAGAAATCAGCCAGAAAATTTTCACCGCCATCCAACAACAAACTAATCGTGGTGCGATCTATCGTTTCTTCACGTACATGCCTCCGGTGATGAAATGGTTTTATCAAGGCATGCCACTACATAAAGTGAAGTTTGTGATGAAGAATATTCCACCGATGTGGATATACGGGATAAATTAGAAAAGGGCAGAATGGCAGGAAGTCGAAGCGTAGCGAAGATCCCGCTATGCAGCGAAGCCATAAAGCGGGAGGCAGAAAGGCGGAAAGCAAGTTTAGTGCTTACGAGGTTATAGGCTTGCAAAGATCAGCCGAAACTTAATATTTTAGCCGTTAATCCTTCAATTTGTCGCTTATGCAATTCTTTAACTTTTCCAAGTTCCAACGTACCCCCTAATATAACCAATTCCTTATTTTCAAATCGTTGACCCATTCTGTCATCCAATAATATGGTGTGCATGCTTTGGGCAATTCCACTTTCTGCTAAATGAACATTGGAATATCCAGCAGTACAGATGCCATAACCAAATTTTAAGGTTTTCATTTTCTTATCAGCAAGGTCATTTCCATAAGCATAACCACGAGAATAGACTCTGTCAAACCAACCCTTTAGTTTGGCCGGGCAATCGCTCCACCAAACTGGGTATAAAAATATTAGTCCATCTGCGTCTTCTATTTTTTTGTGTTCAACTACAATGTCCTCCGGAATGGGTAAATCAGTTTTGGCAAGTCCTTCTCTTTCGTATTCACTTGCTGACATATCACTTTGAAATTCCATTTTGTAAAGGTCAGAAATTTCGAAGTCCCATTGTTGATTGGCTATAACTGTCTTCAAGTATTCTAAAACTTGAAACGTATATGATTTTTGGCTGGGGTGACAATAGATGATTAAGATCTTCATGTTTATAGTCAAAGAAGAGCGTGACGAATAGGTAGGGCAGCCAACTGTTATACCTTATTTTAAATAAAATTTAACTGGTAGTATAAGCTTTGTCTTTACAGGTTCTGCATGATCCTCGGCGGGAATTAATTTAGGCATTCCTTTAATAACGCGCAGTACTTCTTCTTCAAGGCCATAGCCTAATGGATTTGGAAATTCAACATCTTCCTTATTCCCCAATTGATCCACGTATATATGTGCATATACAGTTCCTTCAATTTTGTTTGCCAGAGCATCTTTCGGATAGTTTATATTGGCTGCCAGGTATTGATTCAATGCGCTTGCCCCACCCGGATAAGAGGCCTTCTTGGAAGGAAATTCATTATACTCCATTTCTTTTTCGGAGATAGTTTCCTCCGCTTTTGCAACCGGTGCAGTAAGTGGCTCAGTGGGTGGTTCTTCTAACTTTTTACCATGCCTTTTATCAGGTGCTTTCGACAGTGGTTTTTTGACACCCCGTTCTACGTTTGCTGAATCGGTTTTGACACTTGCAGGTTGCTCCACGACGATTGTGCTGTCTCCTGTACGCTCTGAAGAAACTTCTTGATTACCGGACTTACAGGCAACGAATACGATAAGTAGTGACATAAGTCTTGAAATCCAGATTGTTTTCATACTGACGTGCTTTGAAAAAGAGACCCTAAAGTAATATAAACTGATTAGGACATATCCGCCATGGTGTGAAGCCGATGTTATGCTGCGTTGGTACTGATTTTGAGAATTTCGTCTAACTCACTTTTCTTGTTTATCCCTTCCTCCTCTAAATCGTAATCATCCTGAAGACCAAGCCAAAATTTAGCGCTTGTACCAAAATACTTGGCGAATCGCAATGCACTGTCCGCAGTGACCCTTCTATTCCCTTTGAGGATCTCACTGATGCGTGTCTGTGGGATAAAGGTATCCTTGGACAGTCTATATGCTGTTATTCCTAAGGGTTCAAGAAACTCCTCTTTGAGGACCTCCCCGGGATGAACATTCTTTAATTTACTCATATGCTCACTGTTTAGTGGTAATCCACAATTTTTACGTTATTGGCATTGCCTTCTTTCCAATTGAAAATGATCCTCCATTGCTGATTGATCCTTATGCTGTGAAATCCAGCAAGTGTTCCTGGCATAACGATCAAGGATGCTCGAAGGCAGGCCGACTGAGTTGGGGCTGTTTCCGTGGCACCTTTGTCCAAATTTACGTCTTCATTCTCAATGTAGAATTCCCTGCTTATGAGCATCCGATGTTAGCGGTAGCCAAGTTGTATGTTCGCTAATTCGTCGTCATAGTTTTGAAATTAAAAGTCCGCTTTGTGATGTCTGATAAAATTGAGATTTAAAGTGTTCAAGTCGTCCTGGTACTCGAAGAATTTTTCGTCAAGTTCTTCCCATACTTTATTGGCCGTTTCTTCAATATCTTCAATTATTACAATTCTTTGGTCCCTGTCCTGAGGAACTTTTTTGTCGGGGAACTGGTCGATAGCTTTTTGCAAAATGCCCGCAGTAGTGTTTGCACCAATGTCTTTCAAAGATTGAATTGTCTGATGTGCAAAGTTGCCACTTGAGTTAATGAAATATTGATTGAAGCCACCATTATTAATTTCTCTCTCCAAGCATTGGTTGTAGTAAAATTGTTTCTGTGGTGTGGTCAGCTTATCTATGTCGTCCCCATATGAACAAAGGTCTCCAATGAAATTGTCCAGTTCAATAATGCTCCCGTTGGTATCGTCTGATGAAAGAAGAGTTTCTAAGTTGTCAATTCTTGTCATGTTCAATCTTTATTGTTTGTATGGCATTGCATCAAAGTTTAAGATAAGAACTGTCGTTATTGGGTTATCGCTAACATTTGTATTGCAGTCACCAAATATAGCGTATACATCCTGATTATCAGGCCATTTATATTGCGTTTTCCGATATGTTCATTGCGCCAAGCCAAACGGTTGCTGAGCTGTAGCCCAAGGATTGCGCATTGCAGGTCGAAGTATGCGCTTTTGAAATGTTCGCCCTGATGAGGATTTACATCCGGAAGTTCTCCAAGAATTTGATTGTGCTTTTGCTATGTATTCATTAATAAACTAAACCCCTTCCTCACTTCCTCTCTATCCAAATAAGTTTTGGCGAGATAATGCAAGGCCTCCTGCGGATGCTGCTGCTTTAATGCTTGTTTTACATCTTCTTGTTTTGCCACTTCATCAATTTCCTCTTGTGTAGGAAGGGTAACTTGTCCAGCAAGTTTTCCGAGATCATTGCCTGTGAGGACAGGACTGTTTTTGATGTGATCAGGGAGATGATCAAAACCAATCGTTATTGGATTAAATTCTTGTACGATGGTGTGTATCGCAGGACCGCTGCAACGCACATAATAGGCTCTCCCCATTCTGCCCATCAGATCCATCTTGTGCGGATCAATACGATTGCGATCTGTCAGTACATCATGAGCGATATGCATACGCACTACTTCGCAAATGATGAGATGGCCTGCACCACCTTGATCACCAAGAGTGATCACTTCTTTAATCTTACATTCCATATGCGCAGGTGACTCACCCACCCGAAATGGTTTCACTAGATCAGAAGGGACTGGTGTCAATCCTGTTTTTTCAAACTCACTTATATCCCCTGGGAAATCAACCGATGCCACCGCCATCTGTCTCACAATAGCATAATTGACAGCATTGATCACACATTCACCCATCGCCTTGATGTTATGCAAGGTGTCTTTAGTTGTATTATCACTTCCTCTCCTGTTACTAGAAAACACCACGATCGGTGGATTCGAACTGAAAGCATTAAAAAAACTATAAGGTGCAAGGTTTGGAATTCCGTTTTCATCAATCGTGCTCACAAAAGCAATTGGCCTGGGAGCCACGGTACCGAGGATGAATTGGTGGAGATCTTTTTGTGGGGTGTCTGTGGGGTCGATGGTAAGCATCTCCATAGTGAAAGCAGTTGATTGTTAAATGGTAATTGTTAAATGGTAATCAGTAATCAGTAATCGGCGGTTGGTGAGCTGTAGCCCGAGGATGTGCCTGGCAGGTCGAACCATGAACGGTGATCAAAGGATGTAATGCGGTAAAGATAGGCTTTAGCATTTTCAAATTGTGGGTCGAGAATTAAATGGCAGAAGGGCGGAAGGGCAGAAAGCAATTTCAAATCAATTGTCTGTTTTTTGCAAACCAGAAATTTACATACTCACATGCATCAAATAAATTCTACAGTTTCTAGATGGTGGTGTGTCCATTTAGATTCTTTCATTTTTACTTTTTGTGCAAGCGTAAACTTGCTTTCTGTTAAGTCAGCAAGTTTGTTGCCAAACAACATCCGGTATGTGCCCAGGAGTCGGGCATCAATAATCAGCAGATCCGCCAGGTTCCTGATCAAGCTGACCAACGGCGGGTCGTTTCCGCTGGTAAACCTGTCGACTTGCTAAGGTCGCTTTTCCTGCCTTCAGGATTAGTGTAAAAACCTGTAAAAGAACCATATATAGGATAGTCTATCCTGAACATGGCGATTTTACATGTTATTTATCCTGTTATGTGAAACTTTAAAGATTAAATATCTGTTTATCCCTATCTTTGACGAAATCTTCACTACGAATGACCGATTTTTCAATACAAATTGCCTGTGACGTTCATCTCCCATTTGCCCCGTTAATATGCGCGGAAATGGAAGCTTCAGCCTTAGTACGAGGTACAGGCATTGCCAAACGATCCCCGGAGTATCTGAAACAAAAGATCCACGAAGGCAAGGCTGTCATTGCCATAAGCCCGGATGGTGAATGGGCCGGGTTTTGCTATATAGAGACCTGGCAATCTGAAGAATACGTAGCCAACTCCGGCCTGATCATCAATCCGGAATTCAGGCGACAGGGACTCGCTACCCTGATCAAACAGAAAATCTTTGAACTCTCCCGATCTAAATTCCCGGAGGCTAAAATCTTTGGCCTCACCACCGGCCTGGCTGTCATGAAAATAAATTCAGACCTGGGTTATGAACCCGTAACCTATTCTGAATTGACAAGCGACGAACTATTCTGGTCCAGTTGTAAGAGCTGCGTGAACTACGATATCCTCACAAAGAAGGAGTTTAAAAACTGCCTCTGTACCGCCATGCTCTATGATCCCAAGGAAAAGGAGCAACCACAAGTGGTTTCGCAAAAGCCGGAATACCGCGCCCTTCCCTCCGGAAAAAGAATGAGCGTGCGCGGCAGAATCATCAAACTAAAACAAACAGGAGTCCTTAAAGACATACGTAAATGAGTAAAAAAGATATTGTCCTTGCCTACAGCGGTGGATTGGATACAACCTATTGCGCCGTCTACCTCAACCGGAATAAAGATTACAACGTACACGCTGTCACCGTGAATACCGGCGCATTTGGTGAAGTTGAAATAGCCGAACTGGAAAAAAAGGCATTGAGTATCGGGGTGGCTTCTTTTAAATGTATCGATGTGCGTGAAAAATATTACGACACCTGCATACGATACCTGATCTATGGAAACGTATTAAAGAACAGTACCTATCCACTCAGTGTCAGTGCCGAACGTGTCATACAGGCGATCACGATCGCCGAATACGCTAAAGGTCTGAATATCCATACCATTGCACATGGCAGTACAGGAGCAGGTAATGACCAGGTGCGTTTCGACATGGTCTTCCAACATATCCTGCCGGATGCAGAGATCATCACACCTATCAGGGACCAGCAACTCAGCCGCGAGGAAGAGATCGCATTCCTCCGCGAAAACAATGTCCATTATGATTTTGTGAAAGCAACGTACAGCATTAATAAAGGTCTATGGGGCACTTCGGTTGGCGGAAAGGAAACACTCACCTCCCATCAATACTTGCCGGAAGAAGCCTGGCCCACACCTGTTACCGAACACGAACCAAAAAACATCACGCTATCTTTCATCAAGGGAGAGCTGACCGGGATAGATGATATCCACTTTGACCATCCGGTGAAAGCTATTGAACATCTGCAACACATCGCACAGCCTTTTGGCATCGGCCGAGATATACATGTGGGCGATACCATCATCGGCATCAAAGGACGCGTAGGTTTTGAAGCGGCAGCACCTATCATCATTGTGAAAGCACATCACCTCCTCGAGAAACATGTACTGACCAAATGGCAACTGCAATGGAAAGAACAACTCGCTGCATGGTACGGCAACTGGCTTCATGAAGGACAGTTGCTGGATCCCATCATGAGAGACCTGGAAGCTTTTTTCACAAGTTCACAAAAGACCGTCACCGGACAGGTGAATGTCACCCTGTTGCCTCATCGGTTTATACTCAATGGCATCACTAGTGATCACGATCTGATGCGTTCAAAGTTTGGTACCTATGGTGAGATGAATGCAGGATGGACCGGTAATGATGTAAAAGGCTTTACCAAAATATTCGGCAACCAGACTTCTATTTATCACCAGGTGAACAACACCCTGGAGCATGTATAAGATAAAGGTAGGCATCGTTGGTGCTGCAGGCTATACCGGTGGAGAACTCATTCGCCTATTGCTCCTTCACCCAGGAGTTGAAATCATCTTTTTACATAGCCGTACACATGCTAATACAAAAGTTTCTGGAGTACATCAGGACCTGTTGGGCGAAACGGATATCCTGTTTACCAATCAATACACACAGAAGTGTGATGTCGTATTTCTGTGCCAGGGCCATGGCGCGTCAGCAAAGACTATTGCAGACTTTCCTCCGGCGGTTAAGATCATTGACCTAAGCCAGGACTTCAGAATCCACGCGCATCCATCACGCGATTTTATTTATGGCCTTTCTGAATTGAACCGGGACAAGATAATAGCAGCATCAAACATTGCGAATCCCGGTTGTTTTGCCACCGCGATACAACTTGCTTTATTACCATTGGCGCACCATCAATTGTTGCAGGATGGCATTCACATTTCAGCCACCACAGGATCTACCGGGGCGGGACAGTCGCTAAGTGAAACTTCACATTTTAGCTACAGGCAAAATAACCTGTCCGTTTACAAGGCTTTTGTTCATCAGCATCTTGAGGAGATAAATCAAAACCTGAAAACGGTGCAAAACGGATTTGAAAAAAACCTGGTCATGATACCAATGCGTGGATCATTTGCCAGGGGCATCTTCGCCGCCATCACCATGACCACCGAAGTAACTCTTGAGACCCTAAAAGGAATGTTCAATACCTATTATGCAACTCATCCATTTGTGTGGGTCAGTGATACCAGCATTGACCTCAAGCAAGTAGTGAATACCAATAAATGTATTCTCTATCTGGAAAAACAAAACAACCAACTCATCATCATCAGTGTGATTGACAACCTCCTCAAGGGTGCCTCAGGCCAGGCAGTGCAAAACATGAACCTGATGTTTGGCCTGGGAGAAACCACAGGATTAAAACTGAAGGCAAGCGCCTTTTAAAGTACGTTACATGAAACCATTTGAAGTATATACACTATTTGATATTGAGATCAGCAAAGCGCTGGGATCAACCCTTTGGGATGATAAGGGCAATACCTACCTGGACCTATATGGTGGACATGCCGTTATATCCATTGGACACTCACATCCGCATTATGTTGCTGCACTGACTGCGCAATTGCAAAATATCGGGTTCTATTCCAACTCGATCAAAATCGGATTGCAAAATACACTTGCAGAAAAGCTGGGAAAGCTCTCTGGCTATCCGGATTATCAGTTGTTCCTCTGCAATTCAGGCGCAGAAGCTAATGAAAATGCACTGAAGCTGGCTTCATTTCACAATGGAAGAAAAAAGATCATTGCCTTTGCAGCGTCCTTCCATGGGAGGACTTCCTTGGCGGTAGCGGCTACGGACAATCCATCCATTTTAGCTCCGATAAATGAAAATGACAACGTTGTCTTCCTTCCGCTGAACGATATAGATGGGGTGGAGAAAGCAATTGATGAACATACCTGTGCTGTGATTATTGAAGGCATCCAGGGGGTGAGTGGAGTAAGGCTTCCCGATGTGGAATTTTTAGAAAAAGTAGCAAGCCTGTGCAGGGACAAAGGGACATTATTGATATTGGATGAAGTACAATCCGGCTATGGCAGAACAGGGAAATTTTTTGCACATCAACATGCCGGCATCACTCCGGATATCATTACGGTTGCCAAAGGCATGGGTAACGGTTTTCCGGTAGGAGGTGTGCTGATCAGTCCGGCCATTCAGGCAAAGAAAGAGATGCTGGGCACCACCTTTGGAGGTAGTTACCTGGCTTGCACAGCAGCAATTGCTGTACTGGAAGTTATCGAAAAGGAGAACCTCATGGAAAATGCCCGGATAATGGGATCATATCTCCGTGAAAAATTAAAAGGAATACCAGGCATCAAGGAAATACGTGGCCAGGGATTGATGGTTGGCATTGAACTGGAGGAACCTTGTGCGCCCATCCGGCAGAAAATGTTATATCAGCATTTCATTTTTACCGGATCAGCATCGAATAAGAATACCATTCGGATTCTGCCGTCTCTTGCGATTACCAAAAGAGAGATAGATGTTTTTATTGCAGCTTTTCAAAACACACTCACATCAAAAGTAGTAGCATGAAGCACTTTACCTCTGTAGGCGACGTGACGGATGTGAACGCTCTTGTGCAGGAAGCCTTGTTGCTGAAAAAGGATCCTCATAAGTACTCCGCCTTGGGCAAACACAAAACGCTGGGCATGTTGTTCTTTAACCCTAGTCTTCGCACCCGACTCAGCACACAAAAGGCCGCCATGAACCTGGGTATGCAAGTGATCGTCATGAACGTTGGTACCGAAGGCTGGGCATTGGAGATGGAAGATGGTGCGGTCATGAATGGCACGACGGTGGAGCATATCAGGGATGCTGCTGCTGTCATCGGTTTGTATTGTGACGTGGTGGCTGTTAGGAATTTTCCTACCCTGGTTAACAAGGAGGCAGATTATACCGAACAGGTCCACCATCAATTTATAAAATATTGTAAGGTGCCATTCATCAGCATGGAATCTGCGATACTCCATCCATTGCAAAGCCTGGCCGATATGATGACCATTGCAGAGCATAAAAAGGCAGAGGCCCCTAAAATTGTCTTGACATGGGCACCGCATGTAAAGGCCCTTCCGCAGGTAGTGGCTAATTCATTTGCCGAATGGACACTGGCATCCGGCTACGACCTGACCATCACTCACCCGAAGGGATACGAATTGTGTGAAGATTTTACACGGGGCGCGTCCATTGAATTTGATCAGCAAAAGGCCTTGATGAATGCAGATTTTGTTTATGTCAAAAACTGGTCAGCCTATCACGATTATGGAAAAATTTTACCGGTGGACACTTCCTGGCTCCTGGATGAGCAAAAAATGAGTGTGACCAATCATGCCTCTATCATGCACTGCCTGCCTGTACGAAGGAATGTTGAGTTAAGCGATGAACTGCTGGATGGAGCCAATTCACTGGTGATGCAGCAGGCAGAGAACAGGGTGTATGCTGCACAAGCTGTGTTGAAGAATATGCTCGAAAATAATTTCTGAACGTATGCAAACACTACACATCGTAAAAATCGGAGGGAACATCATTGATGAGGCGGTGGCATTGGATGCATTCCTGGAATCCTTTTCGGCCATAAAAGGAAATAAAATACTGGTTCATGGAGGTGGCAAAATGGCGACAGACCTGGGCCATGCTTTAGGGATTCCACAACAACTTGTGGACGGCAGGCGAATAACCGATGCCGAAACTTTGAAAGTAACCGTGATGGTATATGCGGGACTGATTAATAAAACCATTGTTAGCAAACTACAGTCATTTGGATGCAATGCATTTGGATTGAGTGGAGCTGATGGAAATTTGTTGACAGCCACGAGACGCTTACACGCACAGATTGATTTTGGATGGGTAGGTGACATCACTGTTGAAAATGTAAATACTAATCTGCTCCAGATGCTTTTAGATTCCGGCTTTGTACCGGTCATATCCCCGGTCACCCATGATGGAAATGGACACCTGCTGAATACCAATGCGGATACGATAGCTTCTGTCATCTCATCCGCATTGGCTTCGGACTACGCTGTTAAGTTGACATATTGCTTTGAAAAGAATGGCGTTCTGCGAGATGTTAACGACGAAGATTCTATTATGCCATTCTTGAAAAAGGAAGAATACCTGCAATTAAAACACGAAGGCATTATTTCAAAAGGAATGATCCCTAAACTTGATAATGCTTTTAATGCTCTTGATGCGGGTATCGCACAGTTGACCATTTGTCATGCAAAGCACCTTAAGTCTTGTGAGACAAAGGGAATAGGCACCTATCTGATAAAATCATGAAAGCACTGCAGATAGAAGCAATAAAATTATTGCAACAACTCATCAGCATTGAATCCTATAGTAAGACCGAGGATAAAACGGCTGATGCTATTGAGACATTTCTGGATGAGCGGGGTATTACCTCTCAACGGTATCTAAATAATGTATGGGCGGTCAACAAACACTTCGATCCTGCTAAACAAACATTACTGCTCAATTCGCATCACGATACTGTAAAACCCAGTAGCCAATATACCCGTGATCCATTTACACCGACGATTGAAAATGGAAAGCTCTATGGTCTCGGCAGCAATGATGCAAGCGGACCACTGGTGTCCTTGCTGGCGTGTTTCCTCTATTTCTATGACAGATCCGATCTGCATTTCAACCTGATCTATGCAGCTACTGCAGAAGAGGAGATTTCCGGAATAAACGGCGTAGAAGCAATCCTCCCTATGCTCGGCAGGATTGATTGCGGCATCGTGGGGGAGCCTACTAAAATGGAAATGGCCATCGCAGAAAAAGGATTGCTGGTCATCGATTGCGAGACTCACGGAATATCAGGCCATGCGGCGAGGTCAGAAGGTAAAAATGCCATCTACATGGCCATGAAGGATATAGAATGGTTCAGAACATTTGCATTCCCGAAAGTATCTGAAACATTAGGACCCGTGAAAATGACTGTAAGTATGATCCACGCGGGTATCCAGCACAATATTGTACCAGAGACCTGCACGTTCACTGTCGATATCCGAACTACCGATGAATATTCAAATGCAGCAGCACTGAACATTATCGAGCAGCATGTGACCTGCTCTGTAAAAGCTCGTTCACTGCGTTTAAATGCTTCCGCCATCCCTAAAAATCATCCGCTCGTGATGGCAGGCATGGCATTGAACAAAGATCTTTTCGGTTCACCAACCACGTCTGACCAGGCGTTGATGAATTTCCCCACCATCAAAATGGGTCCGGGAGACTCTGCACGCTCACATACTGCCGATGAATTTATTGGTATAGCTGAAATAGAAGAAGGAATTGAAACATACATCCGGTTATTGAACAAATTCAACACCCTATGACAAAGCTCTGGCAAAAAGATAAACATCACTTGCATGATAACGTGCAAAAGAAAATAGAGGCATTTACTGTTGGGAGCGATAAAACCTGGGACCTTTATCTTGCAGAGTTCGATGTGCAGGGTTCACTGGCCCATGCGGCCATGCTTGAGTCTGTTGGCTTGTTGACAAGGGAAGAATTTGCACAGCTGGAAGTCGGATTAAAGGAAATTTCAACCTCTATCAGCGAGGGAAATTTTGTTATTGAAGATGGTGTCGAAGATGTGCATTCGCAGATTGAAATACTGCTGACCAGGCACCAGGGAGAAGTGGGAAAAAAAATCCATAGTGGAAGATCGCGTAATGACCAGGCACTGCTGGATATCAAGCTGTACACGCGATATGAGATCAAGGTAATCTCTTCAAAAGTAAAGGCACTATTTGAATCGCTGATCCACCTGAGTGAACGATATAAAGACGTATTGCTACCTGGATATACGCACATGCAAATAGCCATGCCCTCTTCATTTGGCTTATGGTTTGGAGCCTATGCGGAGAGTCTCAGTGATGACCTGGAAATGTTGATTGCCGCCTATAAAGTGGCCAATAAAAATCCGCTTGGATCAGGCGCAGGCTATGGTTCTTCTTTTCCGCTCAACCGACAAATGACAACAGAATGGCTTCAATTTGAAAGCATGAATTATAATGTGGTATACGCACAAATGACCCGGGGCAAGTCTGAAAAAATAACCGCTATGGCTTTGGCAGGAATTGCCGCCACCTTGTCCAGGTTTTCAATGGATGTCTGCCTGTATATGAATCAAAACTTTGGCTTCATCTCTTTCCCCGACGAACTCACCATGGGAAGTAGTATTATGCCCCACAAGAAAAATCCGGATGTATTTGAATTGATCCGTGCTAAATGTAACCGGATACAAGCTTTGCCCAATGAACTGACCTTGCTGACCAACAATCTGCCATCAGGATATCACCGGGATATGCAGCTGACCAAGGAGTGTTTATTTCCTGCGATCATCGAATTAAAAAATTGCCTTGAAATATTAGTGCTGATGCTGGAGAGCATCATAGTCAATGAAGACATCCTCTCTGAGGATAAATATCAGAACCTGTTTACAGTCGAGGCTGTCAACCGACTTGTGTTGTCAGGAATTCCTTTCAGGGAGGCATATAAGACGATTGGACTGCAGGTAGAAAGCGGAACATTTCACTCGCCAACTACAGTAGTACATGTTCATGATGGAAGCATTGGCCAATTGTGTAATGACAAAATCCGGGAAGCATTCTTAGTAAAAATGGACCAGTTGCATTAGTCCTCTTCCGGGATTGGAAATGCAGTTTCGTTTTTCACCACACTCATGACAATATTGCTGTGGTACTGACCGATATTGGGGATGTTCGCCAATTTATTCATCACGAAATCATTATACGACTCAATATCCCGGGTGGCAATTTTCAACATGTAATCATATACTCCGGAAAGGCTGATCACTTCCATGATTTCGGGGATCTTATTGATTGTTTTTTCAAATTCTATTAGGGATTTCTTCGACTGCATCTTCAGTGTAATATTGCAATACACAAAAAGCTTAATGCCGACTTTCCTGGGATCGACAATCGTAACACTTCTTATGATCACTCCTGATTCCTCCAGGTGCCGGATCCGTTCATAGGTCGGGGTATAGGACAAAGAAACCTTTTTCGCAATTTCCTTGACCGGTACGAAACAATCCTGCTGAAGGATATTTAAAATCCTGGCGTCTATCTTATCCATTCAGTGCCTTTTTTGTAAAAGTACAAAATTAGCCTGCGATGGGAGGTGCTGACATTTGCAATGCTAAACTTGTACTGACCATGCGAAGATGTACCATCGAAAGGTAATGCTATCATGGAAGAACTATTCATCTGATGACACTGGGTTGTATTCCTGCACGATGGTGTGTATCGCAGGACCGCTGCAACGTACATAATAAGCTCTGCCCATCCTTCCCATCAAATCCATTTTGTGCGGATCAATGCGATTACGATCTGTCAGTACATCATGTGCAATATGCATCCGCACTACTTCGCAAATGATGAGATGACCTGCACCTCCTTGATCACCAAGTGTGATCACTTCTTTGATCTTACATTCCATATGCGCAGGTGACTCACCCACCCGAAATGGTTTTACAAGATCAGAAGGAACTGGTGTCAATCCTGTTTTTTCAAACTCACTTATATCCCCTGGAAAATCAACCGACGCTACCGCCATTTGTCTCACAATAGAATAGTTGACAGCATTGATGACACATTTAAATGGTAATTGTTAAATGGTAAGTGGGTTTTCGAGAGTCATGTTTCAGTAAAATCAAATTGAATAAAACAACATCAAGCTTGC
>Ga0157380_10000167_pt1 | contig 37815 bp, 35 predicted proteins | sample S35metaG_FD_119757 | JGI IMG/M metagenome (GOLD analysis project Ga0157380, IMG submission 119757) | Switchgrass rhizosphere microbial communities from Kellogg Biological Station, Michigan, USA - S3-5 metaG | ecosystem: Host-associated > Plants > Roots > Rhizosphere > Soil | place: USA...
CGCCAACGGTGGCGTCCTGCGCCGGCCCCAGCTGATCGAGGAGGTCGGCGGGGAGGTTGTGGACGAGCCGCGTGGGCACAGGGTGCTTGGCGTCGACGTTGCGGCGCAAGTGCGCGAGATGCTCGAGGGGGTGCTGGAAGCGGGCGGCACCGCCTCCGCGGTCAGCGTGCCCGGCTACACGCTGGCGGGCAAGACCGGAACCGCCGAGGTCGCCGAAAACGGGACCTACTCCGAGACCAAGTACGTGGCGTCCTTCATCGGCTTCGCCCCGGCGCAGGACCCGCAGTTGCTGGTGTCGGTGATCGTCGACCAGCCGCAGGGGGACATCTACGGCGGGTCTGTCGCGGCGCCGGCGTTCGGCAAGATCGCGGCCTTCGCGCTTCCCTATCTCGGTGTTCCGCCTCAGTAGGGGTGGGCGTCGGGTGCCCCTCCCCAAAACGCGCGGCAGTTGCCGCGCTTGAGTGTTTTGGGGAGGGGCACCCGACGCCCTTCCTAGACTTGCGGGCGTGAGATTGGAAGAGCTCGTCGAGGGAGCTGTTCAGGCCCGGCTCGTTGGGGACGCTGCCGTTGAGGTGGGGGCTCTTGCTTACGACAGCCGGAAAGTTGGGCCCCGGACGCTTTTCTTTTGCGTGCCGGGAGAGAAGGTCGATGGGCATGAGTTTGCGGCCGCGGCCATTGAGGCCGGGGCGGTGGGGCTGGTGGTGGAGCGGGAGCTGGACGTCGACGTGCCGCAGGTTCTGGTGGCGGACGCGCGGGCGGCTATGGCGCCATTGGCTGCTCGGTTCTTCGGCGACCCGACGGAGGAGCTGCGGGTCGTGGGGGTGACTGGGACCAACGGCAAGACGACCACGGCGTTCCTGATTCGCGAGGTGCTGGAGGCGGCGGAGATCCAGTGCGGGTTGCTGGGGACGGTGCGACAGGTGGTCGGAGGGGTGGAGGAGGAGGTCGAGCGGACGACGCCGGAGGCGATCGACCTGCAGGCGACGTTCAGGCGGATGCTGGAGGCGGGAGATCGCGCCTGCGCGATGGAGGTCTCCTCGCATGCACTTGCCCTGCACCGGGCCGACGCGATTCATTTCGAGGTGGCGCTCTTCACCAACCTCACCCAGGACCACCTCGACTTCCATCGCACGATGGAGGAGTACTTCGACTCGAAGCGGCTGCTGTTCGGGATGGGCCCGCGGGCATCGACCGTCAACGTCGACGACCCCTACGGCCGCCGCCTCGCCGAGGAGTTCGACTGTGTGACGTTCTCGGCCACCGGCGCGGACGCCGACTTCACCGCCCACGACGTCTCCTTCGACGCCGCCGGCGCCCAGTTCACCGTCAAATACCCGCCGACGGGCCTGAAATACGCCTATATGGAGGGAAATCGGCCCGTCGGCGGGGAGGTGGAGGTGCGGACCGGGTTGCCGGGTGACTTCAACGTGGCCAACGCGCTGGGGGCGTTTGCGGCGGCTCGGGCGCTTGGGGTGGATCCGGCGCTGGCGGCCAAGGGGTTGGCGCGGGCCGAGCAGGTGCCGGGGCGCTTCGAGCCGGTGGACGAGGGTCAGGGATTCGCGGTGCTCGTCGACTACGCCCACACGCCGGACTCGCTGGAGAACGTGCTGCGGGCGGCGCGGCGATTGACGGCTGGCCGCCTGATTGCGGTCTTCGGCGCCGGCGGCGATCGCGATCGCGAGAAGCGCCCGCTGATGGGGCGGGCGGGCGCGGAGCTGGCCGACCTGGCGATCGTCACGTCCGACAACCCCCGATCCGAGGACCCCGCGGCGATCATCGGTGAGATCCTCACCGGGACCGCCAACGGCGCGACGGTGGCGGAGGTCGAGGTCGAGCCCGACCGGCGCACTGCTATCGCCCTGGCGCTGAGCCGCGCCCGGCCGGGCGACTCCGTCGTCATCGCCGGCAAGGGCCACGAGCAGGGCCAGGAGTTCGAGGACGGCCGCAAGATCCCCTTCGATGACCGCGACGTCGCCCGCGAGGAGCTGCGGAAGCTTTGAAGCTGCTGCCGGAGCAGATCGCGGCGGTCACCCGGTCGAAGCTGGTCGTTCGCGGCGAGTCGTGCTACCCGACGCGGGCGACGATCGATTCCGCCGAGAGCACCCACGGAGACCTCTTCTTCGGCCTGCGCGGCGAGCGCGTCGACGGCGGCGAGTTCGCCGCGGCGGCGATCGAGAACGGGGCCTGGGGGGTCGTCGTCCGCCCCGAGCACGCGGATGGGCTGCCCGACGCCTGGACCTTCGTCACCGAGGATCCGCTCGCCGGGCTTCAGGCTCTCGCCCGGGGCTGGCGCCGCACCCTCGGCGCCCGCGTAGTCGGCATCACCGGCTCGGTCGGCAAGACCTCGGTGAAGGACATTGCGCGAGCGCTCCTGCCCGGCCAGGTGCATGCCAATCGCGAGAACCTCAACACGGAGATCGGCCTCCCGCTCAGCGTGCTCGAGGCACCCGAGGGAACGAAGACCATGGTGCTCGAGATGGCGATGCGCGGCCCGGGGCAGATCGCCGAGCTCGCCTCCATCGCGGAGCCCGAATACGCGGTGATCACCAACGTCGGGCCGGTGCACGTAGAGCTGCTGGGCTCGGTCGAGGCGATCGCCGCGGCCAAGGCCGAGGTGCTGAAAGCGCTGCCCCACACCGGCATCGCGATCGTCCCCGTCGACGCCGGGGCGCTGGAGCCGCACCTGGAGAAAGCGCCGAACCTGCTTCGCTTCGGCCCCGGCGGCGACGTCCAGGTGGTCGAGAGCCAGGTCGAGGACGGCGTCACCGATGCGCTGATCGAGACGCCGGGCGGGCGCCAGTTCTTCCACTTTCCTTTCACCGAGGCCCACAACCTCGAGAACGCCCTGGCGGCGCTCGCGATCGGGGCGGCGCTGAACGCCCCGCTCGCCGAGATGGCCGACCGCGTTGCGAACATAGGCTTCTCACGCTTCCGGGGCGAGCGCCTCGAGATGGGCGACGGGATCGTCCTCGTGAACGACTGCTACAACGCCAACCCAGTCTCGATGCGCGCCGCGCTCAATCACCTCACTTCGATCGGGGACGGGCGGCGCATCGCCGTGCTCGGCGAGATGGCCGAGCTGGGCCCCGACGGTCCCGGCTACCACAGGGAGATAGGCGAGAGGGCGCGCGCCGCGGAGGTCGGCCTCCTGATCGGCGTTGGCGAGCCGGCCCGCGACTACGGCCCGGACGAGCTGGTCGGAACCCCCGAGGAGGCGGCCGAGCTGCTCGCCGCGCAGCTCGAGCCCGGCGACACGGTCTTGGTCAAGGGCTCCCGCTCGGCGGGCCTGGAGGCGGTCGCCGAGGCCCTGGAGGATCTGATCGATGGGTGAAGTCCTGATCGCCGGCATGGCGGCGATGCTGATCTGCATCTTCCTCGGGCCGAAGTTCATCGAGCTCCTGCGGGTGAAGGAGTTCGGCCAGCACATTCGCGAGGACGGGCCGCAGGAGCACCACGCCAAGGCCGGCACGCCGACGATGGGCGGCTTGATCGTCTTCGCCTCGATCTGCGTGCCCTACCTCGTCCTCTCCGACCGCGACGCGCAGAGCCTCGCTGTCTTTGGCGTCGCGATGGGCTGCGCGGCGCTCGGCTTCGCCGACGACTTCATCAAGATCGTCAAGCGACGCTCGCTCGGCCTCTCGGCCCGCTGGAAGATCCTCTTCCAGATCTTCCTGGCGCTGGGCCTGTGGTGGGTGGCTCGCCACAAGATCGGGCTCGAGCCGATCCTCTACTTCCGCATCGGCGACGCCAGCCTCGACCTCGGACCCGTCCTCTACTTCGTCCTCGTCTTCCTCGTGATCGCCGGCACTTCCAATGGGGTCAACCTCACCGACGGCCTCGACGGCCTCGCCGCCGGCTCCTGCGCGATCGTGCTCCTCGCCTATACGGCGATCGCCTTCGTCACCAACGAGCAGCAGAACCTGGCCCTGCTCTCGGCCTGCCTGGTCGGGGCCTGCGTCGGCTTCCTCTGGTTCAACGCCTTCCCGGCCTCGATATTCATGGGGGATACCGGCTCGCTCGGGCTCGGCGGCGCGATCGGCGCCCTCGCCGTGATGACCCAGACCGAGGTGTTGGTGGTCATCATCGGCGGCATCTTCGTGATCGAGGCCCTCTCGGTGGCGATCCAGGTCTTCTCCTTCAAGACCTTCCGCCGCCGCGTCCTGCTGATGGCGCCACTGCACCACCACTTCGAGATGATGGCCTGGTCGGAGACCAAGATCATGCTCCGCTTCTGGATCGTCGCCGCTGTTTGCTCCGGGATCGGGTTCACGCTGTACCAGCAGTCGATCGGGCGGTAGCGGTGGGGTTGGGGCCTGGGTGCCCCTCCCCAAAACGCGCGGCGAGGGCCGCGCTTGAGTGTTTTGGGGAGGGGCACCCAGGCCCCTTCCGACAGCGCCTACCTGGATCGACGGGAAGATGCGCGAACCTATGTCGGTGTCCGCGGCGGCGAAAGGGGAGCTTCGCCGAGAGCTTCTGTGATGCGTGCGGTTTTTGAGGCACTCTGCGCGCCATGTGTGCGGCGGAGACTTCTACGGTCGGTGAGTGTTCCCGATCGGGTCGTTGCCCAATCCATCCCACCCCACATCCCTCGCCATCGGTGCGGTGATAGGCGGCTTCATCGGGCGCATGGTCGCCTCACGCCGGCGCTATGATGCAGACAAAATGATGCAGGCAACGGCAGATGGAAGCTACCGCGGTATCGGCGTCGCTTTCGCCTGCTATCTGCTTGCAAACCTCGCGGAAGTGATCGTTCGATGAAGCGAAACCTCCACTTGTCAGTGATCGCCGTCGGGTGGGTGGGGTTTTTCGCCCTGCTCGTCTATTCAGGCACCAACTCTTGGAGCAGTTCATATAGCGCTGGGGTACTGACTGGCTACCTGGCAACAGTCATGTTGGTCGACGAGACGATCGATCGCCTGGCGCGGCGCGCGGCGCGGCGGCGCGGGTTGCAGCGCTGAGCGAAGTCGGACAGGGTCGACCGGGTGTAGCGCGAAGCTATGCCTGATGAGCGCGCCGCCGCCTAGGAAGCTACGCCCGGAGCTGCCCGTTGGCCCGTTTCTGGTTGTCGGGCTCGCCAGGTCCGGGCAGGCCGTGGCGCGGATGTTGGCTGGGCGCCGGGAGGAGGTGACGGGGGTCGATTCCGGGCATCCGCCCGGGGCGGCAGGGCTTTCGGAGGTCAGCGTCGAAGTCCTTCTGGATGCAGACGGACTTGCGCTCTTGGAGGGGGTGCGAACGGTGGTCAAGAGTCCCGGGGTGCCCCGGGAGGCGCCGGTGATCGCTGCGGCTCTGGAGCGGGGGGTCGACGTGGTCGGCGAGCTCGAGCTGGCCTGGCGGGCGATCCCGAACCGGTTCGTGGCGGTGACCGGGACCAACGGCAAGACGACGGTGGTCGAGTGGTTGGGTCACGTCTACCGAACCGCGGGAGAGCCCGTCGCCGTCGCCGGCAACGTCGGCACGCCACTCTCTGCGCTGGCCGGTGAGGTCGAGGCCGACGCGACCGTCGTCTGCGAGGCCTCCAGCTTCCAGCTCGAGGACAGCGTCGCCTTCGCCCCCGAGTGCGCGGTCTTCCTCAATCTCGCCCCCGACCACCTCGACCGGCACGCCGGCCTCGACGCTTACCTGGAGGCGAAGCTGCGGATCTTCGCTGGACAGGGCAACGACGACGTCGCCGTCTACAACGCCGACGATCCGGCCCTGGCGGGCGTCGACCTCGGCGGTTGCGCGCGCCGCGTGTCCTTCTGCACCGGCGCTGGACCCGACTGCGAGGTGGCGCTCGCCGAGGGGACGATCTTCTACGACGGGACGCCGCTGCTCGCCGCCGGCGAGCTTGGCCTGCCCGGGGACCACAACGTCGCCAACGCAATGGCAGTGGCCGCCGCGGCGCTCTCGATGGGGCTCGACCGCGATGCGGTGCGCGAGGGATTGCGCAGCTTCGCCGGTGTCCCGCACCGGCTCGAGCTGGTGGCCGAGCTCGGTGGCGTTCATTTCGTCAACGACTCCAAGGCGACCAACGTCGCCTCGGCTGTCGTCGGCCTGCGCGCTTTCGAGGGTGGCGTCCATGCGATCTTCGGCGGCAGCGAGAAGGGCGAGGCCTACGACCCGCTGCTGGAGCCGGTGCGTGAGCTCTGCTCCGCCTGCTACCTGGCCGGTGCCTCGGCCGAGCGGCTGGCGGAGGCACTTGCGCCCGCGATCGAGGCCGGCGTCGCGCTTCATCGCTGCGACGACCTCGAGGAGGCGGTGCGCCGTGCTGCCGCGGCTGCCCGGCCAGGCGAGACCGTTCTGCTCTCACCCGCCTGCGCCAGCTTCGACGCTTTCGAGAACTTCGAACGGCGCGGCGAGCGCTTCCGCGAGCTGGTCGGGGGCCTCTCATGAAGGACGCCAAAAAGAAGCGACCCAGCGTGAGGACGAAAGGTCCCACCGGGAAGAAGAAGGGATCAGCGGGCAAGAAGAAGCGCCGCTCCACAGCCGCCCCGCCGGCTGAGTACAACATGCTGCTCACCGCGACGCTCTGCCTGCTCGCGCTCGGGGCCGTGATGGTCTTCTCCGCCAGCTCGACGACCCAGGTGCTGAGCGACGGCAACCTCTCCAACAGCACCCTTTTCCTCAAGCGGACGGTGATGTACGGCGCGATCGGCCTGCTGGTCATGCACCTCGTCGCCCGCCATGGCCTGGTCGCGGTGCGCCGCCTCACCCCGGCGCTCCTCGTCGGCTCGCTCTTCCTCCTCCTCGTGGTGCTCGTCGCCGGCACCAGCGCCAACGGCGCCAGCCGCTGGCTCGGCGCCGGCCCGCTGCAGTTCCAGCCCTCCGAGCTGGCCAAGGTGGCGCTGATCCTCTACGGCGCCGACATGCTCGCCCGCAAGCCGAAGATGACGCGCTCGGTCAGCGACCTGATGCCCTACCTGCTGGTGGTCGGTGCGGCCTGTCTCCTGATCATGGCCGAGCCGGACATGGGCACGACGATGGTCGTCGCCTTTGCCACCTGCGCGATGCTGGTTGCCGCCGGGGTGCGCCCGCGCGATCTCGGCCTGATCGCCCTCTGCGTCGGCTCCCTTGCCCTGCTCGCGGCCGTGATCGAGCCCTACCGGATGGCGCGCGTGACCGGCTTCCTCAGTCCAGGCTCCGATGTCGGCGGGGCTGGCTTCCAGGCGGCCCAGGCGAAGATCGCGCTCGGCTCCGGCGGGCTCTTCGGCGTTGGCATCGGCGACGGCGTGCAGAAGGCCTTCTACCTGCCCGAGGCCCACACCGACATGATCTCGGCCGTGATCGGCGAGGAGCTCGGCCTGTTCGGGATCGTCGGCGTCGTCGGCCTCTTCTCGCTTTTCGGCTACGCCGGCCTGCGCGTCGCCCAGCGGGCCAAGGACCGCTACTCGAAGCTCCTCGTCGCCGGCCTCACCTCGCTTGTCGTGGTGCAGGCGACGATCAACCTCTTCGCCGTGATGGGATTGGCACCGCTGACCGGCGTGCCACTTCCCTTTGTCTCGTACGGCAATAGCAGCCTGCTCACGACCCTCTTCGCCGTCGGCTTGATCCTCGGCGTCGCTCGCAGGGGGACCGCTGGCGCTGGCAAACTGCGCGTCGTCGAGGGTGGGCGCTCGCCTGCCCGCAAAAGGAGCCGATCGAACCGTGGAAAAAGCGCCCAGAGTCGCAGTGGCAGCGGGGGGAACCGCGGGCCACGTCGTGCCGGCGATGGCCGTCGCCGCCGAGCTTCGGGCTAGCGGCGCCGAGGTCTCCTTCCTCGGTGCGCGCGGCAAGGTGGAGGCCGAGCTGGTGCCCGGGGCCGGCTACGAGATCGACCTCCTCGACGTGCGGGGGATCGACCGCCACAACCCGCTGCGGGCGGCGGTCGCCGTCGGTAAGGCGGTCGGTGCGGTGGGGACCGCCCGGCGAATCCTGCGCAAGCGCGAAGCCGACGTCGTCCTCGGCGGCGGCGGCTACGTCGCGGGCACGGTGGGGATGGCGGCGGTGCTCTCGCGCATCCCGCTGGTCCTGACCGAGGCCGACAGTCACCTCGGGCTCGCCAACCGGCTGCTGGCGGGGCGGGCGCGCCGTGTCTGCCTCTCCTTCGCGATCGCCGGGCGCGAGGGCGAGCGGTACCTGCTTACGGGTCGCCCCGTTCCCGACGGGGTCCCGCGTGCGGACCGCGCGCGGGCGCGGGCGCGGTTCGGGATCCCAGCCGACGCGCGCTGCCTGCTGGTGATGGGCGGCAGTCAGGGGGCTCGCTCGATCAACCTGGCCGCGGTCGAGGCCTTCGCTGAGGACGAGGATGGCGGTGCGCGCGACTTTCACGTCATCCACCTCAGCGGCGAACGCGACCACGACGAGATTGCTCGGCGCCTGGCATCGGCCCCGCACGCCGAGCGCTACGCGCTGATCGCCTACGAGCCGGGCCTCGGCGAGGTCCTCGCCGCTTGCGATCTGGTGCTGGCCCGCTCCGGCGGCTCGATCTTCGAGGTGACGGCGGCGGGGAAGCCGGCGATCCTCGTCCCCTATCCGCACGCGACCGCCGACCATCAGCGGGGCAACGCTGCCTGGATGGCCGAAGGGGGAGCGGCCGAGGTCGTCGACGACGCTGAGCTGAACGCCGCCGCGCTGAGCGAGCGCGTGGCGGCTCTGTTCGCGGATGAGACCCGGCTGGCCGAGATGTCGAGGGCGTCGGCTGCGCTCGCGCGTCCCGACGCGGCACGGCGGATTGCCGACGAGGTTCTGGCGGCTGTCTCATGAGTGCGGACTGGGGCTCGCGCGAGCTGCACTTCATCGGCATCGGCGGTGCCGGGATGAGCGGGCTGGCGCTGGTCTGCGCGGAGCTGGGGGCGGCGGTGACTGGCAGCGACCGGGCCGACTCCTCTTATATGGAGCGACTGAGGAAGGCGGGGCTGAAGCCGGCCGTTGGCCACGACGCCGCCAACTTGCCCGAAGGCGCTGAGGTAGTCGTCTCGACAGCCATCGGGGTTGAGAACCCCGAGCTGGCGCTGGCTCGCGAGCGGGGAGTCGAGCCGATCCACCGCGGCGCCCTGCTGGCGCAACTTTGCGCCGAGAAGCGGCTGATCGCGGTTGCCGGGACGCACGGCAAGACGACCACGACCGCGATGCTGGTCTGGGCGCTGCGGGCGCTCGGCGCCGACCCGGCGTTCTTCGTCGGCGGCGAGGTGCCGGGGCTCGGTGACGGCGCTGGGGCGGCGAACGCGGGCTGGGGCGCCGGCGAGTGGGTGGTGGCCGAGGCAGATGAGAGCGACGCCAGCTTCCTGAAGCTACGCCCGGAGGTCGGCGTCGTCACCAACGTCGAGATGGACCACCACAGCCGCTGGGGCTCGATTGCCGAGCTGCGCGAGGCGTTCCGCGAGTTCGCCGTCCCGGCCGAGGCGGTCGTCATCCCGGCTGAGGAGGGTCTCGGCGATCTGGCCGAGGGCAAGCGAGTCACGTCCTTCGCAGCGGGCGCTCCGGGGCCGGCCGAGCTGGGCCTCGCCGTTCCGGGTCGGCACAACGTTCTCAACGCCCGCGCCGCGCTGGCGGCGTTGGAGCTGGCCGGCTTCGATCTCGATCGCGCCACGGCGGCACTCGCCGGCTTCCCCGGCGTCCGCCGGCGCCTTGAGCTGAAGGGCAGCCGCGGCGGCACTCGCGTGTACGACGACTACGCCCACCACCCGACCGAGGTGCGAGCGGCCCTGTCGGCCCTGCGCGAGCTGGGCCCGGAGCGCCTGATCGCCGTCTTCCAGCCCCATCTCTACTCGCGCACCAAGGCCTTCGCCGAGCAGTTCGGCGCTGCTCTGGCCCTCGCCGACGAGGCCGTCGTCCTCGACGTCTACCCGGCCCGCGAGGAGCCCGTGGGCGAGCTGGCCGGCGTCAGCGGCCTCGACGTCGCCCGCGCGGCCGCGGACCGGATGGAGGGGAGGCCCGTCAGCTGGCTGCCCGATCCCGAGGGAGCAGGCGACACGCTGGAGGCGCTTTTGGACCGCGGTGGGGCCAGTGGCATCGAGGACCAAGTGCTGGTCACGATCGGCGCCGGCGACGTCTTCCGGCTCGGCGAGACGCTGGTCGAGAGTGGGGATGGATGAAGCCCCCGCAGGGTGTTCAGCCCGATTTCCCCCTGGCCCGGCTGACGACCGTGCGCACCGGTGGGGCCGCCGACTGGTTCGCCCGCCCCACGGCCGAGGCGGAGTTGTCGGAGCTGCTCGCCTGGGCGCGTGAAGAGGATCTCACTCTCGGGACGATCGGCTCCGGCTCGAACCTGCTGGTCGCCGACGACGGATTTCGCGGGCTTGCGATCAAGCTCGACGGCGAGCTGGCGGGGATCGAGCGTGAGGGCGAGCGGCTGGTCTGCGGTGGCGGTGCCAGGCTGCCCTCTGCTTCGGCCAAGGCCGCGGGTTGGGGGCTTGCCGGGATCGAGTTCGGGGTCAACATCCCCGGCACCGCGGGCGGCGCGGTGAAGATGAACGCCAACGCCTACGGCGGCCAGCTCGCCGAGGTGCTGGAGTGGGTCGACGTTGCCACCGCGGCGGGCAGCGACCGGCGTCGCCCCGAGCAGCTCGGCTTTGCCTACCGGAGCTCCAACCTTGCCCCCGGCGAGGTCGTTGCGCGGGTCTCGTTTCGCTTGCGCCCCGACGATCCCGCCTCGATCAAGTCGCGGCTGGAGGAGATGCGGGGGAAGCGTCGCGAGGCGCAACCCTCCGGGATCAAGACCTTCGGCTCGACCTTCAAGAACCCCGAGGACGAGCGGGCGGGGGGCCGTAGCGCCGGTCAGTTGCTCGAGGCTGCGGGCTGCCGTGGCCTTCGCCACGGCGGTGCCCGCTTCTCGGAGAAGCACGCCAACTTCGTCGAGAACGCCGCTGGGGCGACAACCGCCGAGGTGCTCGAGTTGATGGCCGAGGGTCGCCGGCGCGTCCACGATCGCTTCGGCGTGGTGCTGGAGCCCGAGGTGCAGATCCTTGGAGAGGTCCACTGGCCCGAGGGCTGGGCGCCGTGAAGCGAGTGCGCAACGCCATCGTGCTGGTCGTCTTGGCGATCCTGGCCGGAGCCGCCTTTCAGGTCCTCTTCGGCGGTGAGACCGTGGCGCCGCGACTGGTCTCGAGCCAGCCGGTAGCCCTGATCGGCGCCGAATCCGACGAAGCCGTGGCGGTTGCCGCTGACGGCACCATCCTCGCCTGGTTTCCGGTTCCCGAGGAGTCCACGCTGCCCAGCTTGCCGCTCGATACACCTCCGGAGGGCCCGCGCCTGAAGGGGTCGATGCTCGAACAGGTCCGCGTACTCGGGGCCGCCCCGGCAGCCCTGCGCCCGTACGTCGCCGGCAGCTATTACGGCGAAAGCGGGGTGGACGTCGAGCTCGAGTCGGGTATCGAACTTCGCTTCGGCGAAGCAACCCAGGCCGCGCGCAAGTGGCGGGCCGCCGCCGCCGTGCTTGCCGATCCTTCGATCGAAGCGCTCGATTATGTAGACCTGCACGTGCCCAGCCGGCCGGCGATAGAAGGCTCTGGACATGCGCTTCCGCCGATTCCCTAAACCCTCGACCACAGGGTTAGATCTGGCAAACCCTCAACTAGAACTCGAGATATTCTGGGTGCAGGATGTCGCCCGGCGGTTTGACAGGCCCTGCAAAATGCCCTACGTTGAGCGCAATTTCCGCGGTTGCAGCGTATCCTTGAACCCTTAAGCATTGCTGTAGCTTCGGATGGAACGAAGGCTCAACTCAAACGCCGACCCTGCTGGATCGGTGGCTGGAGAAATCGGGAGATGGAATCCACATACCTCGCGGTGATCAAGGTCGTCGGTGCCGGCGGCGGTGGCACGAATGCCGTCAGTCGCATGGTCGACGCCGGTATTCGTGGCGTCGAGTTCGTCGCTGTCAATACGGATGCCCAGGCGCTGCAGGCGTGCGACGCCGACATCAAGCTCTCGATTGGCCAGGAGCTGACGCGCGGCCTCGGCGCGGGCGGTAACCCCGAGGTTGGCGCGGGCGCCGCGGCGGAGAGCCGCGACGAGATCAAGGAGGCGCTGAAGGGCGCCGACATGGTCTTCGTCACCGCGGGCGAGGGTGGCGGCACCGGTACCGGCTCGGCGCCGGTCATCGCCGAGATCGCCAAGGAGGAGATCGGCGCGCTGACCGTCGGCGCGGTCACCAAGCCCTTCGAGTTCGAGGGCAAACGACGGATGCAGCAGGCGCTCGAGGGAATCGAGAAGCTGCGCAACAACGTCGACACCCTGATCATCGTCCCCAACGAGAAGCTGCTGCAGGCGGTCGAGCGGCGCACCAGCGTGCTCGAGGCGTTCCGCCAGGCCGACGACATCCTGCGCCAGGGCGTGCAGGGCATCACCGATCTGATCACGATCCCGGGCTTGATCAACCTCGACTTCGCCGACGTGCGCACGATCATGCGCGACGCCGGCTCGGCCCTGATGGGGGTCGGCTCCGCCGCCGGCGAGGCCCGAGCCCTCGACGCCGCCAAGGCGGCGATCACCTCGCCCTTGATCGAGGAGTCGATCAAGGGCGCCACCGGGATGCTGCTCAACATCACCGGCCCCGAGGACCTCGGCCTCTTCGAGGTCAACGAGGCGGCCCAGCTGGTCCAGGCCGAGGCCGACGACAACGCCAACATCATCTTCGGCTCTGTCGTCGACCAGTCGATGCGCGATGAGGTCCGCGTCACCGTGATCGCCACGGGGTTCGAGGGCTTCGAGCTGCTGGCCCGCTCACCGCAGCGGGTGCGCCGTCGCTACGAGGCCAAACCGCGAATCTCCGCCGAGGACACCGACATCCGCAAACTTCGAGTCTCGGACGACGACATCGACGTCCCAGGCTTCCTCAAGGAATAGGCGTCGGGCAAGGAACCCAGGCGGTCCTCTTCGGCGCCGCTTCGCGGGAGTTCGCCGAAGAGGACCGCCTGGGTTCCTGTGCTGGGAGTCTCTTCGGGTGCCGCCCGGGATTCGCTGGGAAGATCCTCCCCGCGATGGCTTGTCCGGACCTCGGGGGCTTTGCCTCGCGCGGTAGGAGAGGGTCGCCCGGGACCTTCCCCAGGAACTCCCGCGAAGCGGCCTGGGGAAGGTCCCGGGCGACCCTCCGAGTCCTGTCCAGGCAATAGCCTTGCGCGCCGTGGCTTCTCTGCGGACCCCGCTTTACGAGCAGCATCTTGAGCTTGGGGCGAAGCTTGTGGACTTTGCGGGCTGGGAGATGCCTGTTCAGTACGAGGGGATCAAGGAGGAGCACTCGGCCGTGCGGACCCATGCGGGGATGTTCGACGTGTCGCACATGGGGGAGGTCGAGGTGGAGGGGCCGGGGGCGCTTGCGTTTTTGCAGCGGGTGCTCTCCAGCGACGTGGGGGAGATCGAGCTCGGGGGGGCTCAGTACTCGTGCTTGTGCAATGAGGAGGGGGGCGTTCTCGACGACCTCTTCGCCTACCGGCTCGGCGGCGACCGCTACCTGATCGTCACCAACTCGGCCAACCACGGGGCCGACCTCGCCTGGCTCGGCCGCTGGAGCCGCGACTACGACGTCGCCGTGCGCGACGTGGCGGACCGCTACGCGATGCTCGCCGTGCAGGGGCCGCACGCACGGGCGATTCTCGGCCACGCCCTCGGCATCGCGCTGCCGGCCCGGATGCGGATCGCGACAGCGCGGATAGGCGCCCGCCCGGCCCTGGTTTGCGGCACCGGCTACACAGGCGAGGATGGCGTCGAGCTGCTGATCGACCCCGATGTGGCGCCGGCGATCTGGGCGGAGCTGCTCGACGCCGGCGTCGTTCCTTGCGGCCTCGGCGCCCGCGACACCCTGCGCCTGGAGGTCTGCTTCCACCTGCACGGCAACGACCTGACTCCCGAGCGCAACCCGATCGAGGCCGGCCTGGGCTGGTGCTGCGCCGAGGAGACGGGATTCGTCGGCTCCGAGGTAGTCGCCCGCGCTCGCCGGGAGGGCACCGCGGAGAAGCTGGCGCCGTTTCGGATCGAAGGGGCAGGCATTCCGCGCCAGGGGAACCCGGTGCTGGTGAGCGGCGAAGAAGTCGGCACCGTCACCTCCGGCACCTTCTCTCCCTCGCTCGAGGTCGGCATCGGCATGGCTTACGTTCGCACCGAGCTCGCGGAGCCCGGCACCGAGGTCGAGATCGACGTGCGCGGCAAGCGCCGCCCCGCCCGAGTAGCTTCCAAGCCCCTCTACGAGCCGAAAGGATGACCTTGGCTGACGCGAACTATCCCGACGACCTGCTCTACCACGACCAGCACGACTGGGCGCGGCTGGAGGGGGACGATCACGCCGTCTTCGGGATCACCTGGTACGCCCAGGACAGCCTCGGCGAGGTGGTCTTCTACGACCCCCCCGAGGTCGGCGGCACCGTCGACAAAGACGCCACGTACGCGGAGGTCGAGTCGGTCAAGGCGGTCTCCGACGTGATCGCGCCGCTCTCGGGGGAGATCGTCGAGGTCAACGACGCGCTCGAAGACACTCCGGAGAAGATCAACGAGGATCCCTACGGCGAGGGCTGGTTGGTCAAGGTCAAGCTGACCGCGCCGGAGGAGACCGGAGCGCTGCTCGACGCCGGCGAATACCGCAAGTTGCTGGAAAACTCCTGAGAAGGCTCGGCCACTCGCTTCCGTAGCCTTCCCGGGGTGACGCGCTACACCTCCGCCACGCCCGCCGACCGGGCCGAGATGCTGGCCACGATCGGGGACGGCTCGACCGCCGAGCTCTTCGAGCAGGTTCCCGCGGCGCTGCGCCTCAGCGACCCGCTGGAGCTGCCCGAGGGGATGAGCGAGGCCGAGGTCTTCGAGCGCCTCGCGGCGCTCGCCGAGCGCAACGCCGACGCCGAAGAGCAGGTCTGCTTCGTCGGGGCGGGGATGTACGACCACTACGTGCCGGCGATCGTCGACGCGATCACGCAGCGTTCGGAGTTCCTCACCCCCTACACCCCCTACCAGCCGGAGATCTCTCAGGGCGGCCTGCAGGTGATGTTCGAGTTCCAGACCGCGATGTCGGAGCTGACCGGGCTGCCGGTGTCGAACGCGGGCCTCTACGAGGGCCCCTCCTCGGTGGCCTCGGCGGGCTACCTGGCGATGGCCGCGACCAAGCGGCGCCGGTTCGTCGTCTCCCGCGGTCTGCACCCGCACAGCCGCGAGACGCTCGAGACCTACTCGGTCGGCTACGGCGCCGAGGTGGTCGAGGTCGGCCTGCGCGACGGCGAGACCGATGCCGGAGAGCTCGCCGCGGCGGTCGACGGCGAGACCGCGGCCGTCTTCCTGCAGAGCCCCAACTTCCTCGGCGCGGTCGAGCGGGTCGAGGCGCTCGGCGCAGCAGCGAAGGAGCACGGCGCGCTGCTCGTCGTCGCCACCGACCCGATGACACTCGGCGTGCTCAAGCCGCCAGGGGAGCAGGGGGCCGACATCGCCCTCGGAGAGGGCCAGCCCCTGGGAAACCGGCTCGACTTCGGCGGGCCCTCCTTCGGGTTCTTCTGCGCGACAGAGGAGCAGATCCGGCGCATGCCGGGCCGCATCGCGGGGGAAACCGAGGACGTCGACGGGCGCCGTGGCTTCGTCTTGGCCCTGCAGACCCGCGAGCAGCACATCCGCCGCGAGAAGGCGACCCACAACATCTGCACCGCGCAGGCGCTGAACGCGCTGGCGGCGATGGTTCACCTCGCCTGGCTCGGCCGCGAGGGCTATCGCGAGCTGGGCGAGCTGCTGGTCCGGCGGACCGCGTACGCGCGGGGGCGGCTGGCCGCGGTTCCAGGCGTCGAGCTCCTCCACGAGGCGCCCGTCGCGCGCGAGTTCGCCCTGCGCCTCGACGCTCCGGTTGAGCGCGTGCTCGAGCGCTGCGCCGAGCGGGGTATCGCCGCCGGCTACCCGCTCGGTCGCGAGTACCCCGAGTTCGAGAACGGCCTCTTGGTCGCGATCACCGAGCGCCGCACCCGCGCGCAGATCGATGACCTCGCCGAGGCTCTCGGCGCCGCGATCCAGGCCGCGAATGGCGAGTTTGTGCCGGATAGCGAGACAAAGTCGCCAGTTGCCGGGGAGGTGGGCTGATGGCGATGACCGAGACGCCGATGCAGCGCGAACGGGCGCGGACGATCTACGAGAAGTCGAAGCCCGGCCGTCGCGCCGCAGTCCTGCCCGCCGCCGAAGTGCCCGAGCCGCCGCTCGAGGAGCTGATCCCGGCCGAGCTGCTGCGGGCCGAGTCGCCGCGTCTGCCGGAGGTCGCCGAGCCGGAGATCGTCCGCCACTACAACCGTCTCTCGCGGCGCAACTTCGACCTCGACAGCGGCTTCTACCCGCTCGGCTCCTGCACGATGAAGCACAACCCGCGGCTCAACGAGCGCGTCGCGGCGCTCCCGGGCCACGCCCGCCTGCACCCGGCGCAGGAGCCGAAGCGGGCCCAAGGCGCGCTGGAGCTGATGTGGCTGCTGCAGGAGTCCCTCGCCGAGATCTGCGGCCTTCCCCACGTCAGCCTCCAGCCCTCGGCCGGCTCCCACGGCGAGCTCGCCGGGCTGCTGCTCACCCGTGCCTTCCACGCCGATCGCGGCGAAGAGCGGACCAAGGTGCTCGCGCCCGACACCTCCCACGGCACCAACCCGGCCTCGGTGACGATGGCGGGTTACGAGGTGGTCAAGGTCGCGACCAACGAGAGCGGCGGGGTCGAGATGGACGACCTGCGGGCCAAGGTGGACGGCGACGTCGCCTGCCTGATGCTGACCAACCCGAACACGCTCGGCCTCTTCGACGAGAACATCGCCGAGATCGCCGCGCTCATCCACGGGGTGGGCGGGACGCTCTACTACGACGGCGCCAACCTCAACGCCGTGATGGGCCACTCTCGGCCCGGAGACATGGGCTTCGACATCGTCCACGTCAATCTTCACAAGTCCTTCAGCCAGCCCCATGGGGGAGGTGGACCGGGGGCCGGGCCGATCGCGGTCTCGGAGCGGATCGAGCCCTACCTGCCGCGGCCGCAGGTGGTGAGGCGCGAGGGCACGAACGGCCACGGGCCCACCTTCGACCTCGACCTCGACCGGCCCAAGTCGATCGGCCGCCTGCGCGGCTTCCAGGGCAACTTCGGCGTCTTCGTCCGCTCCTACGCCTACATCCTCAGCCTCGGCGCCGACGGGCTCGCCGAGGCGTCGGAGACCGCGGTGCTGAACGCCAACTACCTGAAGGCGCGCCTGGCGGAGGGGCGCGCGGGCAAGCGCCTGCCGGTCGCCTTCGACCGCCACTGCATGCACGAGTTCGTCCTCTCCGGCAAGCCGATGAAGAAGGAGCTGGGCCTCGCCACCCTCGACCTCGCCAAGCGCCTGCTCGACTTCGGCTTCCACCCGCCGACGGTCTACTTCCCCCTCCTCGTCGAGGAGGCGCTGATGATCGAGCCGACCGAGACCGAGACCAAAGAGAGCCTCGACGCCTTCGCCGATGCGATCGAGCGGATCCTCGCCGAGGCCGAGCAGGATCCCGAGATCGCCAAATCGGCCCCCTACACGACGCCTGTTCGCCGCTTGGACGAGGTGAAAGCGACGCGCAAGCCGGTGGCCCGCCAGTCGATGCCTGTGATGGGGGACGGCGGACCGGGGTCCGCCGGACGCGCTTCGCGCTGAGTGTCCGGCGGACCCCGGTCCGCCGTCCTTCGGTTCCCCCGGCTGGCTAGAGGTCGGGCAGCTTCTGCTTCAGCTCGAGCACTGGGGCGAAGATGTCCCCGTGCTTCTCCAGCCGCTTCAGCACGTCACTCGCCTCGAAGACGAGTGAGCTTGCGTCCTCTTTCTCGACCGCGCGCTCGAGCTCGTCCCACGTCACGGGGGTGGACACAGTCGGGCGCTCGCGGGCGCGCAGGGAGTAGACGGCGATCGTCGTCTTGCGTTCGTTGTTCTGGTACCAGTCGATGAAGACCTTGCCCTCGCGCAGGGTCTTCTTGCCCATCTTCGCGATCACTTCTTTGGGCGTCTGCTTGGCCAGAAGCTGGGCGATCGCCTGGGCAAAGGGGCGGGTCTCCTCGTAGCTCGTCTTCGTGTTGAGCGGGACATACAGCTGCATGCCCTTCGAGCCCGAGGTCTTGACGAAGCTCTCGAGGCCGACGTGGTCGAACACCTCGCGCAGGCGCAGCGCCACCCGGCCGCAGTCGAGCACTTCGGCGGGTGGACCTGGATCGAGGTCGAAGGCGAGCACGGTCGGCTGCTCGTGCTTTTTGCCCAGCGAGAGCGAGGGGTGCAGCTCGATCGCCGCAAGCTGGGCCATCCAGACCAGGGTCGCTTTGTCTTCGCAGACGCAGTAGTCGATGTAGCCGGAACGGGGGCCGGCGAGCACGCGCGTGGTCTTCACCCACTCGGGACGGTGCTTGGGGCAGCGCTTCTCGAAGAAGGCCGCGTCGGTGTCGTCGACCCCTTCCGGGAAGCGGCGCAGCGTCAGCGCCCTGCCGGCCAGGTGGGGGACGATCGCCGGCGCGACCTTGGCGTAGTAGTCGACCACCTCGCCCTTGGCGAAGCCCGTCTTCGGGTAAAGCACCTTGTCGAGGTTGGTGAGCTTCAGCTCACGCCCGTCAACCTCGACCTGCTGGCTCGTGGCCACTGGTTACTTGGAGGATTTGGCCTTGGCGCGTTTCTTCGCCGGGGCTTTTTTCGGCGCCGCGGCCTTGCGTTTCTTCGCCGCCGGCTTGCGCGCCTTCGCCCCGCCATCGCGCTTGCCCTGCACCGCCGCGATGCTCTCCTCCAGCGCCGCCATCAGGTCGGGCGCCTTGGTCGCCTCGCGCTCCTCGCCTTCGGGGGCGGCGACGACCTCCTCGCCGGCGGCCTTGCGTTCGATCATCGCCAGCAGCTCCTCGCGGTACTCGTCGCGGTAGGCGCTGGGGTCGAAGCTTCGGGTCAGGGACTCGATCAGCTGCTCGGCCATCTCGACCTCGCGCTTGGCGACCTTCGGCTTCTCGGCGGGCAGCACGTCCTCCAGCTCCGACGGGGGCACGACCTCATCGGCGAAGCGCATCGTGGTCAGTGTCAGCACCCCGTCGCCGGGGCGGATCGCGGCCAGGTGCTCCTTGTTGCGGAAGACGAAGCGAGCGATCGCCACCTTGCCCGACTCCTCCATCGCCCGCGCCAGCAGCGAGTAGGCCCTCTCGGCGCCCGCGGCGGGGCCGAGGTAGTAGGGGCTGTCGAAGTAGATCGGGTCGATCTCGGCGATCTCGACGAAGTCCTGCACCTCGATCGCCCGCGTCTTCTTCGGATCGAGCGAGGCAAGCTCGTCCTTGCTCAGCGGCACGTAGCGGTCGGGCGTGATCTCGAAGGCCTTGACGATCTTCTCGTAGGGGACCTCTTCGTCGGTCCCTTCGGCGACGCGGCGGTGGCGGATGCGGGTGCCGTCGGACTCGCGGATCTCGCGCAGAGAGATGCCGCGGCGGGCCACCGCGCTGTACAGCTTCACGGGCACGTTGAGCAGCCCGAAGCTGATCGAGCCGCTCCAGATCGCTCTAGCCATCGACGTTCACTACCCCGATTGTTCCAGCCACTCACCGGCCACGGCAAGCGCCGCGGCCGGCCGGGAGTCATCTTGCGCCTGCGCGATCATGCGGCGGTGCTGTTCGAGTTGCGGGGCGTGAGCCTCATCCGCGGAGGGCGCCGGGTTCTCGACTCGGTCGGCACCGGCATCCCCACCGGAGCGACGGCGATCGTCGGGCCCTCCGGCGCCGGCAAGTCGACGATGCTGCGGTTGCTCAACCGGCTGGCCGATCCGGACGCCGGGACGATCTCCTACCGCGACCGCCCTCTCGCCTCATACGACCCGCTGGCGCTGCGGCGCGAGGTCTCGCTCGTGCCGCAGCTTCCGGCGCTCCTCGACGGCACGGTGGAGACGAACATCGCCTACGCGGCGGAGCTCGCCGGCAAGCGGGCCGACTCGCGGCGCTGCCTGCGCCTCGCCGGCCTCGACCCCGGCTTTGCCGGGCGCGACGTCGCCAAGCTCTCGGTCGGCGAGCGGCAGCGGGCGATGTTGGCGCGCGCGCTCGTCCAGGAGCCGGCGGTGCTGCTGCTCGACGAGCCGACCTCGGCGCTCGACCACGCCGCCCGCGACGCGATCGAGGCGACGCTCGCCGAGCTGCGCCGCGAGCTGGAGATCTCGATCGTCCTGGTCAGCCACGACCCCGAGCAAGCCCGGCGACTCGGCGAGTGGGTGGTGCGGATGGAGGGAGGAAGGGTGACCGACTCGGGCCCGCTGGCGGAGGTCCTGGCATGAGCACCTCGATCCATGTGTCCGCGGGGCAGGTCGCCGCGACCCTCGCGCTGGTGGCCCTCGCGGCCGCGGTCTCCTTCTGGCGCAAGGCCGATCTCGAGCGCGACATCGGGATCGCCACGCTGCGCTCCTTCGTCCAGCTCACCGCGATCGGCTACGTGATCACGTTGATCTTCGAGGCCGACACGATCTGGCTCGTCCTCGCCCTGCTTGCCGTGATGGTCGTCTTCGGAGCGCTCACCGCGCGCAGCCGTGCCAAGAAGGTGCCGAGCGCCTTCTGGCCGCTGCTGATCGCACTGGCGACCGCTGGCGCGACCACGCTCGGCCTCGTCGTCGCCCTCGGCGTCTTCGAAGCGACGGCGCGCTACCTCGTCCCCGTCGGGGGCATGGTGATCGGCAACGCGATGACCGCCTCGGCGGTGGCGCTGAACCGCCTCGGAGACGAGATCGCGGACTCGCGCGCGGGGATCGAGGCGACGCTGGCGCTCGGCGCGACAGCGACCGAAGCGGCGGCGCCTTTTGTCCGCCGCGCCCTGCGCTCGGGGATGATCGCCCTGATCGACTCGACCAAGACCACCGGCCTGATCTTCTTCCCCGGCACGATGGTCGGCATGCTGCTCGCCGGGGCCGATCCGACCGACGCCGTCCGCCTGCAGCTGATCCTCCTCTACTCCCTGCTCGGCAGCGTCGCCATCGCCGGCCTGGTGGCGACCACGCTTGCCTACCGCAACTTCTTCACTCCGGCGCAGCAGCTGCGCGAGGTGGCGGAGCCACGGGCATAGGTGGCTCGCCGCTCAGCGGCCTGAGCAGCACCAGCCAGCGATCCGGGGGAAGCTCGCCAGCGCTGGCTCGCCGGGGGCGAAGGCGGACGCGATGCCGTCGATCGCCAGGATCCTGCCGGTGCGGCCGGCCGGGAGGAAGAGCCACTGGTCGGCGTCGGGCCAGGAGAGCAGCAGGCGGCTTCCGTCGGGGGACCAGACGAGGTCCGAGAGCCGCCCCGATACGGCGAAGAGGCGGCGTGGCGGGCCTCCAGCCGGGTCGACGAGGAGCACTTCGCTGCGTGGGGTGGCGGTGTCCGAGCGGCGGAGGAGAAGGACGGCGATCGTCTCGTTGTGTGGCGAGAAGGCGGCAGCACCGACTTCCGCGCCAGTCGGCAGCGGGATGCGCCGCGCGGTGCCGATCCCGATCCGCCCGACGAGCTTGGAGGCGCTGACCTCGCGCACCCAGAGCGCATCCGGGCTGCGTTCCAGCAGAAGCGAGCCGTCGGGCGCCCAGGCAAGCTCAACCGTGCCCGGGCTGCCCTCGGCCGAGGCCATCGCCTTGTCGGCGTCGGGGTCGGCGATCCGCAGCCTTGCGCCGCCGTCGAGGTAGGCGAGCAGGTGGAGTCCGGACGGGAACCAGGCAGCGGGGACGGGGGAGATGCCGGTGTCGACCACTCGATCGTCGTCGCCGTCGGCGTCGACGACGCGCAGGTTGCGGCCTGCCCGGTAGGCGATGCGAAAGCCAGACGGAGACCAACGCGGATCGTCGATGGCCGACCCCGCGGAGATCGCCCAGCGCGGTGTTCCGTCTGGCTCCAGCGCGCTCAGGGTGCGTCCGGCGGTCGCACCGACGAAGAGGCCGCGCGGCGACCAGGTCGCTTCCCCGTAGCGCCCGAGCAGGCGGCGCGATCCGTCCGCCTGGACGACCCAGGGCCCGTCGGATGACTGGACGAGCAGCTGGCCGCCCCCCGGCAGCTCGTCGAGCGCCGGCCTCGCGTTCGGCACGCCGCCGTCGAAGGTGTCGCCGATCCAGTCGCGCACGGCGGCGCCGGCCGGCGAGAGGACCAGGCCGGCCAGAAGGGTCACCGCCGCGAGCGCGAGGGCGAGCCTGGGCAGCACCGGGCGGTCGATCGGGACTCGCTCGGCGTAGGCGCGCTCGATCACGCCGCGGCCGCGCCGCTCGGCATCGGCCGCACCGGGAAGCGGCTCGTCGCGGAGGAGCCTGCGCAGGCGGTCCTCGTTCATCCCTCCACCTCGATCAGGTCTCCCAGTCGGTCCAGGCCCCGCCGCAGCCGCGAGTTGACGGTCCCCCGCCGCAGCTCGAGCATGCGGGCGATCTCGCCCGGTGTGTAGTCGAGCAAGTAGCGCAGGACGACGACGGCGCGCTGCTCAGGGGGCAACTGGCCGAGCGCCGCCATCAGCTCCTCGCCGACCTCTTGCCGGGGCGCGGGCGCCGGCGACTCGGCGATGGGCCCGTCGCCTTTCCGCCGCAGCGCCTCGCGTCGCGCCCAGTCGATCGCACGGTTGACCACGATCCGGTGCAGCCACGGGGCGAACGGGCGGCGCCGGTCGAAGCGGTCGAGGTTGTCGACCGCCGCCAGGAAGGCGTCCTGGGCGATGTCCTCGGCGGCGGCCGCGTCGTGCACGACCAGGTAGGCGGCGCGGTGGGCGCCGGGCCAGTGCGCCTCGTAGAGGTCGGCGATGGCCGCGCGCGAGCCACGCTGCGCTTCCCGGACGAGCTTCCTTTCAGTCCCCACCCATCACCTCTTCTCGTCCACATCTCAATCTTTGCCCACTTTTCGAGCGAAACGCACGACCGCGCGCTCGACCCGCCCTTTCAGCGGCTCCCCGAGGTTGCCCGGAGGAAGCTCCACGACGAAGGAGCTGGTTCCCGGGAAACGATGGTTCTGCCAGTTCGGTGCCGTGCCGTCGGGCCAGGGCAGGCGACGGAAGGGCAGTCGGGCGAGCCGGGCAAAGGCTCGGGCAGGCGGAACGCTTTGCCCCCAGGCTCGGACCAGGGGCCGGGGCTGGCTGTGCTGGTGAAACCAGATCGTCGCCTCTGGCTTCAGGGTGCGAATGACGCGGGCCGCAAGCCGCGTCTCGGGCTCCGAGAAGGGCCTGGGGCCGGAGTGCTGTGGGTCGCCGCGGTGGCCGATTGGCCGCCAGCCCGACGGGAAGTTGCGGTTGAGGTCGACGCCGCGGCCGTTGAGGCGGCTGCCCGCGGCGAAGCCGTCGGGGTTGAGATCTCGGACGAGATAGATCTCGGAGTGAGGATCGGGACAGCCGCTGGCGGGCGCCAGCGGCTCGATCTCGCTGGCGGCGCACTCGTCGCCGTGGATGCAGCCGAAGACGAGCAGCTCCCCCTCGATCGCCGGGTCGCCGCGCTGGAGCAGTCCGATCGGCCGCCCCTCGGCCGATTTCCCGATGACGCTCCGGTGGGCGAGCAGGTTGCCCGGGGAGGCCGTGCCTCCGCTTGCGGTGGGCAGCGATCGCGCGACGGCGATCAGGACGACGCCGCAGCTCGCCGCAAGCGCGGCGGCGAGGAGGATTCGCCGCTGGCTCATCACCGCGTTGCCGGCTTGGAATCGCCACCACGGCGATGCCGGACGCCGACCCAGGCCGCCAGCAGCACCGCGCCGGCGCCGAGCACCGCGATCGGGGGCCAGGGCCCGATCCCGCTCGACGCGGTCGCGACTGGCTGCGGTCGATGGACCGCGAAGCTGCGCGTGTCGACGGTGAGCAGTGCTCGGGTCGGCTTCGGGCCCGGCACGCGGCGCAAGACGACGAGTTGGCGCCCGTTTTCGCGCATCTGCAGTTGCAGCAGGTAGTGGAAGCGCCGCGGCAGGTCGGCCAGCTGAGGCAGATCGACGCAAACGGCTCGTCCGGCGACGGTGTCGAGCGCGTGGATGAACGGCTCGCCGCCGTCTTCGTCGAACGAGTAGGACTCGGCACCGTTGCCGTCGTAGAGCGTGTAGGCCCAGCGCCCGTCGGGGCTCGCCGCGCGGGTGATCGGCAGTCCTTCCATGCGCTCCTCGGGCTCGTCGGGATCGACGATCGGTTCGGGGAGGAGGCGGTCGCCCCTCACGTCGTACGCCCTCACCTCGTAGCGGGTGATGTAGGACGGCCCGGTGAGGTTCGGAAAGTGGTGGATCAGGTAGATCGTCGAGCCATCGGGCGAGATCGCGTCGAAGGCGAAGTGACCGCGCAGCTCGATCGAGCTGAACACGCTGGGCGGGCGCCGCTGTCCCACTCGCAGATGCCGCTGGGGGCGAAGGTCGGTATCGAGGATCGCCAGCCGCGTGGTCTTGGGTGGGTAGACAGGGCTGTCGAAGGCGAAGCGGCTGAGGACAAGGGTCTTCCCGTCGGCTGAGAGCCCGCCGCCCGTGCCGTCGTAGGCGACCGCCGGCACGTCGTAGTCGCCTCCCAGCTGCCACCAGCGATCGATCCGGCCGTCGCGCCTGTCGATCCGCTCGACCACGGTGAGCTTGGGCGTGGTGTGGGTGGAGATGGCGACGTAGCGGTAGGGGGATCCGCCGACGGTCACGCCGTTCCGGGCACCCATCTCGAGCCCCTTTGCGACAGCGCTCGGCGCGACAGCTCCGACACCGACCAGGCCCAGCAATGCGACAAGCAGCACGCGTTTCGTCATCTCTCCTCCTCGCGGGTTACGCAATGAGTACGAGCGAGGGGGCGGCAGAGGTCCCGTCCAGCACCCGACGAAACGCGGATTTCCCATCCCATGCATGGAAACCTGCGCCTCGTCCTACACTCGTCAAGGTGACGCGCCAACAGCGCCTGACGCTGGTCGCGACGATCCTCGGCTCGACGGTCGTCTTCCTCGACTCGACCGTGGTCAACGTGGCGCTGCCGGCGATCGCCGACGGCCTCGACGCGGGCCTTGCGGGCCAGCAGTGGGTGGTCGAGGCCTACATGTTGACCCTGGTCGCGCTGCTCCTGGTCGGCGGCTCGCTCGGCGACCAGTTCGGCAGGCGGCGGATGTTCGTCGTCGGGCTGATCGCCTTCGGCGCCACCTCGGTGCTCTGCGCTGTCGCACCAACTGTCGAGTTCCTGATTGGCGCTCGCGCCCTGCAGGGGATTGCGGGCGCGCTGCTGGTTCCCGGCTCGCTGGCGATCGTCGCCGCCACCTTCGAGGGCGCGGCGCGCGGCAAGGCCGTGGGCACCTGGACCGCCTGGACCGGGATCGCCACGGTGATCGGCCCCGCCGGGGGCGGCGCGCTGGTCGGCCTCACCTCCTGGCGGGCGATCTTCTGGGTCAACCTGCCGCTGATCGCGGCGACGGTCGCGCTGACCCTCCACTCGGTTCGAGAGAGCCGCGATCCCGATGCCTTCCGCGGCATCGACTGGACCGGGATCGGACTCTCCGCGGCCGGGCTCGGCGGCCCGGTCTTCGCGCTGATCGAGCAGCCGACCCGGGGCTGGGGCGACCCGGTGGTCTGGGTGTCCTTCGTCGCCGGCATCCTCTGCTTCGCGCTCTTCGTCCGGCACGAGGCCCGCGCCCGCCACCCGATGCTCGACCTCGGCCTCTTCAGGATCCGCAACTTCGCCGTCGCCAACCTGACCACGCTGACCGCCTACGCCGGGCTGATCGGGGGCCTCTTCTTCGTCGGCCTCTTCCTCCAGCAAGTGTCGGGCTACTCGCCGCTGGAGGCGGGGCTGGCGACGACGCCGATATCGCTGATCCTCTTCTTCCTCTCGCCGCGCTGGGGCAGGCTCGCCTCCGGCACCGGCCCACGGCTGCCGATGACGATCGGCCCGATCGTCGGCGGCATCGGCCTGCTGTTGCTCCTGCGGGTTGGCAGTGACGCCGACTACCTAACCGAGGTCCTGCCCGGGATCCTCATCTTCGGCCTCGGCCTCTCGGCCACGGTGGCGCCGCTGACGGCGACGGTGCTCGACTCCGTCGAGGAACGCCACGTCGGCATCGCCTCAGGCGTCAACAACGGCATCTCGCGGGTCGCCGGCTTGCTGGCGATCGCCGTGCTCGGCGCCGTCATCTCCGCCTACTTCGGCTCGACCCTCGACTCGAACCTGGGCGACCGCCCGCTGGGCCCCCGCGCCGAGCGCACCGTCTCCGACGCCAAGGCCCAACCGCTGGCGGTGCCGGGAACGGGTTCGCTTCCCCCTGGACAGGCCGCCGTGGTGAGCTCGGCCTCCGCCGACGCCTCCACCTCAGCCTTCCACCTGGGCATCGGCATCGCCGGCATCCTGATGATCGCCGGCGGAGCCGTCTCCGCCGTAGGCATCGAGAACCCGAGGCGCCGCGTAGAAGCTGTTCCCACTCGCGGCTCCGCCCAAGCCGGCGAGTGCGGCCACGGAGCGGACGCCGACCGGACCTCACCAGAGCTCGCTTGAAGGCGGAGGCGGGGCGCCTCTCGAACGGGCGGATACTCAAAGTGACGCCCTAATTAGGGCGTCACTTGTCCGGACGAGAGGCGCCCCGCCTCCGCCCCCTGAAATAGGCTCCGGCCCGATGTCAAAACCGATCGTCTTTTCGGGCATCCAGCCAACCGGCCGCAAGCACCTGGGCAACTACATCGGCGCGATCCGCCAGTACGTCGAGGGCCAGGATCGCGGCGACCCGGCGATCTTCTGCATCGTCGACCTGCACGCGATCTCGGTCGCCTATGACCCGGCCGAATTGCGCGAGCGGCTCTATGACACGGCCGCGATCCTGCTTGCCTCCGGCCTCGACCCGGAGCGCTGCATCTTCTTTCGCCAGTCCGACGTGCGCGAGCACGCCGAGCTGACCTGGCTGCTCTCCGCGGTCACCTCGCACGGCGATCTCAATCGCATGACCCAGTTCAAGGACAAGTCGGCGAAGCAGGAACTGATCTCCGCGGCCCTCTTCTTCTACCCGGTGCTGATGGCTGCCGACGTGCTCGCCTACCGGGCGACCGAGGTGCCGGTCGGCGACGATCAGCGCCAGCACGTCGAGCTGATGCGCGAGATCGCCCGCCGCTTCAACGAGCGCTTCGGCGAGACCCTGGTGGTGCCGGAGATGCGCATCCCCGAGGTCGGGGCGCGAATCATGGACCTGCAGGAGCCCGAGCGGAAGATGTCGACCACCGGCGGCACCGAGAACGGCACGGTCCTCGTCCTCGACGAGCCTGACGCGATCCGCAAGAAGCTCGGCAGCGCCGTCACCGACTCCGGCCGCGAGGTGCGCCGCGCCCCCGACAAGCCGGGGATCGCCAACCTGATCGACATCTACGCGGTCGCACGCGGCACCGACCCCGCCGCGGTCGAGCGCGAGTTCGAGGGCGCTGGCTACGGTGACTTCAAGAAGGCGGCCGCCGACGCCGTTGTCGACTACCTCGCCCCGGTCCGCGAGCGCTACGCCGAGCTACGCCCCGACGAGGCCGCGCTGGAGGCCGCCTTGGCGGCCGGGGCTGAGAAGGCGCGCGCGATTGCGGCCGGCACCCTCGCCGAGGTCCGGGATCGCATGGGCATCGGCCCATCGCGTTAAGTTGGATCCGTGACCGTCGCCGAGCTGGATCTCGACCTCGACGTCTTCGCCGGTCCGTTCGACCTGCTGATGGCGGTCGTGCTGCGCGAGGAGGTGAGCCTGCTCGAGGTCTCATTGGCCGAGGTCGTCGTCGCCTACGTCGAGCACCTCGAGCGTGAGGAAGAGCTGGAGCTCGACGTCGCCACCGAGTTCCTCGTCTTGATCGCGGCCCTGCTGGAGCTGAAGTCGCGGCTGCTGCTGCCCGGCGAGGAGGAGGGCCTGGAGGACGTCACTCCGGAGGAGGCGGTCGAGGAGCTGGTCGCGCGGCTACTCGAGTACCGCCGCTACCGCGACGCCGCGACGATGCTGGAGCAGCGCTTCGAGGCGGCACGCGGGTACCTCTACCGCTCGGCGCCTCTGCCGCCGGAGCTGCGCAAGGTCGCCCTCGACGCGGCCACCGCGGTCTACGACCCCGAGCGACTGGGCGCCGCCCTCGGCGACCTGTTGACCCTGCCGCCGGAACTGAACCTCGACCACATCCGCCCGACCGTCTCATTGGAAAAGCGGCTGGGCGCCCTGCGCGCCGCCCTGCGCGGGCACGGGACGATCGACTTCGACGAGCAGTTCGGCGGCGAGGACCGGCTTACCCAGGCGGTGACCCTCTTCGCCCTGCTCGAGCTCTACCGCAAAGGAGAGGCGACCTGGGAGCAGTCGGAGCCCTTCGGCCCGATCCAGATCCGCAAGCGAGAGGCGGCCGAATGAGCGATTTGACACGGACGATCGAGGCGCTGCTCTTCCTCTCTCCGCAGCCGGTCACGGCGCGCGACCTGGTCGAGGCCACCGAGGCGACCGAGGGTCAGGTGCAGGAGGCGATCGAGCTACTGCGCGAGGACCTCGCCGAGGGTAAGCGCGGGGTCGTGCTGCGCGAGGTGGCGGGCGGCTTCTCCCTCGCCAGCGACCCGGCCAGCGAGGCTGCGGCACGCCGCCTGCTGGCCAAGCCCCGCACCCCGCCGCTGACACAAGCTCAAGCCGAGACCCTTGCCATCGTCGCCTACCTTCAGCCGGTCACCCGCCCCGAGGTCGCGCGCATCCGCGGCGTCACCTCGGAGTCGGCCGTTCAGACGCTGGCCGAGCGTGGCCTGATCGAGGAGTCGGGTCGTTCGCAGTTCGGCGCCGCGATCTTCAAGACGACGGAGCTCTTCGAGCGGCTCTTCGGCCTTTCGGGTCTCGATCAGCTGCCGGACCCGTCCAAGTTCGATCCCACTCCTGAGGATGAGAGAGAGCTGCGGGAGCGGCTCCTCAAAGCGGGGGAGCAACGCAGTGAGCCTTGAGGCCGGGAGGGCCGGGGGGAGTCCCCGTCACAGCAACAGCGGGGAGGCTGTGCCGGGGACTCCCCCCGGCCCCTAGTCCGCCGTGAGGCTCGCGAAGTTTCTGGCCCATGGAGGGGTCGCTTCTAGGCGGAAAGCTGAGGTGATCATCGGCAAGGGGCGGGTTACGGTTGGTGGGGAGGTTGTGACCGATCCGGCCAGGGATGTTGGAGCTGGGGATGACGTGAGGGTCGACGGGAGTCCGGTTGGGACCGAGGCTCGGGAGGTTTGGGTTGTGAACAAGCCGGCTGGGGTGGTGTCGACTGCGCGGGAGCCGGGGAAGCGGGCGGCTGTGGTCGAGCTGGTTGATTCGGTGGCGCGGCTGTATCCGGTCGGGCGGCTCGATGCCGACTCGACGGGGCTGCTGTTGCTGACCAACGACGGGGAGCTGGCCAACCGGCTTACGCATCCTCGCTACGAGGTGGCGAAGGCCTACCGGGTCGAGCTGGGGCGGCCGCCCTCGGATGCCGACCTGCGGCGGCTGGCTAGCGGGGTGGAGCTGGAGGACGGATTGACCGCGCCCGCGGAGGTGCGCCGGCTGTGCGAGCGCGAGATCGAGATCGTCCTGCGCGAGGGCCGCAACCGCCAGGTGCGCCGCATGGCCGAGGCGATCGACAACCGGGTGGTCTCGCTGCGCCGTGTCCGCTTCGGCCCGATCGAGCTTGGTTCGCTGCCGCAAGGGCAGGCTAAACGCCTCGGCGAGAACGACATCGCCCGGCTCTGGGAAGATTCACGGCTGTGATCGCGGAGCGACCAAGCGTGCATATCTGGTTTTTCGCGCCGGGAGCGAAGCGGAGGTGGTGTTCTTGAGCGAGGAGCGACTCTTCGCGGTGCGCGGCGCGGTGCAGGCCGAGGCAAACGAGGCCGAGGCAATCCTCGCCGCGACCGAGACCCTGCTGCGAGACCTCGTCGACCGCAACGCGCTCAGTCCGGAGGCGATGGTCAGCTGCCTCTTCACCACCACGGAGGACCTCGACGCCGAGTTCCCCGCGGTCGCCGCTCGCCGTCTCGGGCTCGACTCGGTGCCGCTGATCTGCGCTCGCGAGATCGACGTCCCCGGCGCGATGCCGCGTGTGATCCGGGCGATGGTCCACTACTACGCCCCGGTGGGTCACGAGCCCGCCCACGTGTATTTAGGCGCGACACAGGAGCTTCGCGCGGACTTGCACGCAGCTCAGTAGACGGACCTTCGGCACAATGGGGCGACGATGAGCGTCACCTTCGCCGAGAAGCTCGCCCGCATGCCGGGCTACCAGGCCGGCGTGCCGACCGGGCAGGCGCCGGAGGCGATCGCGGCCGGTGGCATCGCCCAGCTCGCCTCCAACGAGTCGCCCTCCGCGCCGCACCCGAAGGTGGTCGAGGCGATCGCCGCGGCGGCCGGCGCGATGAACCGCTACCCCGACCCCGACGCGACCCTGCTGCGCCGTCGCATCGCCGAGCGCTACGACACCGATCCCTCGCGGGTCGCGGTCGGCAACGGCTCCTGCGAGATCCTGCTCGCCGCCGCCGAGGCCCTGTGCGAGCCCGGCGCCGAGATCCTCTACTCCTGGCCGGCCTTCTCCATGTACCCGTACCTGGCGGCGCTGACCGGCGCGCGGGAGATCCGCGTGCCGCTGGCCGGGGGTGACCTGCACGACCTCGACGCGATGGCGGCGGAGGTGACCGCCTCGACGCAGCTCCTCCTCGTCTGCAACCCGAACAACCCGACCGGCACCCACCGCCCGGCGGCCGAGGTCGCCGCCTTCTGCGAGGACCTGCCCGAGCACGTCACGGTCATCCTCGACGAGGCCTACGTCGAGTTCCAGACGCACGACGATCCCGATGCGAGCGTGGACCTGCTCGCCGACCTGCCGAACCTGGTCGTCCTGCGCACGTTCAGCAAGTGCTACGGCCTCGCCGGTCTGCGGGTCGGGTACGGGCTCGGCTCGCCAAAGTTCCGCGCCGCGGTCGACGCCGTGCGTCAGCCGTTCAGCGTCAACGCCCTCGCCCAGGCGGCGGGAGCCGAGGCGATCCTCCACCAGGACGACGTCACGCGCCGGGTGGAGAGCACGATCGCCGAGCGCCTCCGCGTCGAGGAGGGGCTGCGCGAGCTCGGACTCGACACCTCCGATACACACGCCAACTTCTCCTGGATCGATCTCGGCGACGCCGAGGAGGCCGCGGTCGTCGCGGCCCTCGGCGAGCGCTCGATCGCCGTCCGCCCCGGAAAGCCACTCGGCGATCCCGGTCACATCCGCGTCTCCTATGGAACCGCCGAGGAGAACGGCCGCTTCCTCGCCGCCCTGGGCGAGATCCTCGATTAGTGGACTGATTCCGCTACACCTGCTACAAAGTCATGCAGGTGAAGCGAACCGCCGACACGACGCACGCCAACCGCGCAAGCGACGCCGCGTCCCTCCCTGCCCGCTTCTCCTATTTCTGGCGATTTAGCTAGGCGTCCGGCCGCGCGGCGAGAGCCGCACCCAAATAGCACTGGCCGGGCGTCGGACATGTCCCGCCTTGCGGTGCGCCTCTGTGCGGCAAGGCATAACCGGAAGTAGGCTTGTGAGCGTGGAGGACGGTGAAGGCAAAGTGATGATCGGAACGCAGGGCAAGACCCGGGACCGGGTTCGGGACCAGCGAATCGAGCGAATCGAGGAGCTCGTCTCCCCCGCGCGGCTCTTGGCGGACCTGCCCCTGGGAGAGGAGCGCGAAAAGGCTGTGGTTCGGGGGCGCGGTGAAATCGGCAACGTGCTCGACGGCACGGACGATCGGGTCCTTGCCGTGGTCGGGCCGTGCAGCGTCCACGACCCCGAGGCGGCGCTGGAGTACGCCGCCGATCTCGCTGAGCTCTCGCGCGAGCTGAGCAAGGACGTGCTGATCGCGATGCGCGTCTACTTCGAGAAGCCGCGCACGACCACCGGCTGGAAGGGCCTGATCAACGATCCCCACCTGGACGGCTCCGGGGACGTCAACACCGGCTTGCGCATGGCGCGCAAGCTGCTGCTCGAGGTGCTCGACCTCGGTCTGCCTGTGGGGACTGAGTTCCTCGATCCGATCACGCCGCAGTACATCGCCGACGCGGTCTCCTGGGGGGCGATCGGCGCCCGCACGACAGAGAGCCAGACCCACCGCCAGCTCGGCTCCGGCCTCTCGATGCCGGTCGGCTTCAAGAACCGCACCGACGGCGACATCCAGGTCGCGGTCGACGCCGTGCGCGCCGCCGCGGCGCCCCACGCCTTCGCCGGCATCGACGACGCCGGCAAGCCGGCCGTTCTCTACACGACGGGCAACCCCGACGGCCACGTGATCCTGCGCGGTGGTCGCGGTGCGCCCAACTACGATCAGGAAGGCATCGCCCACGCGCTGATGCTTCTGCGCGACGCCGGCCTGCGCGAGCAGGTCGTGGTCGACGCTTCCCACGACAACAGCGGCAAGGACCCCTCGACGCAGTTCCTCGTCGCCGGTCAGATCGCCGACCAGATCGCCGACGGCAACCGCCAGATCGCCGGCGTCATGCTCGAGTCCTTCCTGGTCGAGGGTCGCCAGGACGTCGGCGACGGAAGCGACCTCGTCTACGGGCAGTCGATCACCGATTCCTGCATGGACTGGGAGACGACGGCCACCCTGCTGGGCCAGTTCGGAGCGGCGATAGTGGCGCGGCGCGGCGAAGAATGAGGATCGCCGTCCTCGGCGTCGGCCTGATCGGAGGCTCGATCGGGCTCGCCGCCCGGCGGCGGCTCCAAAGCGAGGTCGCCGGCTTCGACCCCGATCCGGCGACGCTCGAGCGCGCGGTCGCGGATGGCGTCCTCGACCGCGCCGCGAGCACGCCGGCCGAGGCCTGCCAGGGGGCGGACGTGGTCTTCTGCGCGGCGCCCGTCGCCGGTCTCACCGAGCTCGCGACCGCGGCCCTGGAGGCCTGCGACCACGACGCCGTCGTCACCGACGTCGGCTCGACCAAGCGCGACATCGTCGCCACGCTCGGCACCGACGAGCGCTTCATCGGCGGGCATCCCCTCGCCGGGGCGGAGACCTCCGGCGTCGAGAACGCCCGCGAGGACCTTTTCGAGGGGGCCCGCTGGTACCTGACGCCGAAATCGGAACGCTCCAGCGGCCTTCTGTACGACCGCCTCTACCGCACGGTGGCGGGCCTTGGCGCACGCGCGCAGGCGATCGATGCCGAGACCCACGATCGCCTGATGGCGACCGTCAGCCACCTCCCGCACGTGGTCGCCAACGTGCTGGTCAGCCAGGCGGCGGACGAGCTGACCCGCGACTCCGAGCGGATGCCCGAGGTCGGCCCGAGCTTCCGCGACACGACCCGCGTCGCCGGCGCCAACCCCGCGATCTGGGGCGACATCTTCTCCAGCAACCGCGAGGCGGTTGCCGAGGCGGTGGACGCCGTCGCCACACGCTTGCGCGACGCCGCCAAGCTGATCCGCTCCGGCGAGAGAACGGCCGTGGCCGAGTGGCACGCTGCCGCCGCGACTGACCGGCGCCGTTTGCTGGAGACCGAGCTGTCCGGCGGCGAGCTGCGCGAGCTGCGGGTCGTCGTCACAAACCGGCCCGGAATCATCGCCGAGCTCGCCCTCGCCCTCGGCGAGGCCGGCGTCAACATCGAGGACATGGCGCTCTACCCGGCTCCCGACATGACTTCGGGGGCGGTCTCCCTCTGGGTCGCCGGAGACGACCAGGCCGCGCGCGCGACGGAGCTGGTGCGCGAGCTGGGGCACAGCGCCAGCGTCGTCGGAGCCGACGAGTAGGACTTCCGGGCATGGCGACGCGCTTCGATCCGAGCGGCCCCCTGCGCGGCAGCCTGCGTCCCCCTGCCGACAAGTCGATCTCCCACCGGGCCGCCCTGATCGCGGCGATGGGAGAGGGGGAGACGGCGATCGATGGATACCTCGACTCCGCCGACACCCGCTCGACCCTGGCCGCCGTGCAGGCGCTCGGAGCCGAGGTCGAGGGGGCGGGCTCCGGCGGTCTGGAGTCGACGATCCGGGTCCGCGGCGTCGGCCTGCGCGGCGCCAAATCGGCGCGGATCGACGTCGGCAACGCCGGTACTTTGCTGCGCCTGCTGCCGGGCTGGCTGGCCGGGCAGCCCGCCGGCACCTGGACGCTCGACGGCGACGAGTCGATCCGGCGGCGCCCGGTCGACCGGGTCGCCGTCCCCCTGCGGGAGATGGGCGCCCGGTTGAGCTGCCGGGAGGACCGCCTGCCGCCGTTGGAGATCGAGGCCACGCCGTTGAAGGGCATCGAGTACGAGATGCCGGTTGCCAGCGCCCAGGTCAAGTCGTGCCTGCTCCTCGCCGGTCTGCTCGCCGAGGGCAGCACCTGGGTCGGGGAGCCTCTGCGCAGCCGCGACCACACCGAGCGGATGCTCTCCGCCGCCGGAGCCGAGATCCTCTGGCTGGAAGGTGGGGTCACCGTGCAGCCGGTCGAGAGCCTGGAGCCTGGCGATCTGGCGATCCCGGCGGACTTCTCCTCGGCGGCCTTCTTCCTCCTCGCCTCGCTCCTGGTTCCGGGCAGCGAGGTCGAGCTGCAGGGCGTCGGCACCAACCCGACCAGAACCGGTTTGCTCGGCGTGCTCGGGCGGATGGGCGCTGAGGTCGAGGTCGAGGCGATCGGAGAGCAGGGCGGCGAGTCGATCGGGACGATCCGGGCGCGCGCCACGGAGCTGCGCGGCACCGAGGTCGGCGGTGGGGAGGTCCCGCTGGCGATCGACGAGCTGCCGCTGATCGCCCTGGCGGCCTGTTTCGCCGAGGGCGAGACGACGATCCGCGATGCCGCCGAGCTGCGGCGCAAGGAGTCGGATCGAATCGCTACGACCTGCGAGGCGCTGGCCGCGCTCGGCGCAACGGTCGAGGCGCGCGAGGACGGGATGCGGATCGAGGGTGGTGGTGGACTCCGCGGTGGCGCGGTCGACGCCCACGGCGATCACCGGATAGCCATGTTGGCGGCCGTCGCCGGCCTCGCTTCGCGCGAGGGCGTCGATGTACGGGGCATGGAGGCCGCCGCGATCAGCTACCCGGGCTTCGAGGCGGACTTGGCCTCGCTGCTGGGGTAGCAGCGGCTGACCCTCGCCCGGCCATACGCTGCTTGAGCGCGGAGCGACCAAGCGTGCAGCTCTGGTTCTTCGCGCCGGGAGCGAAGCCGCGAAACTGTATGTCTATGGTCATCGCAATAGACGGGCCCGCTGGGGCCGGCAAGTCCACTGTTGCCCGCGCGGTGGCGGAGCGGCTCGGCTTCACCTACCTCGACTCGGGGGCGATGTATCGCTGCGTGGCCCTGGCCGCGCTCGAGCGCGGCGCCGACCCCGGCGACGGAGAGGCGATGGGGGATTTGGCGGCGTCGCTGGCGATCGGCCTCGACGGCGATCGGGTGGAGCTCGATGGGGGCGACGTCAGCGTGGCTATCCGCAAGCCGCGGGTCACCGACGCCTCCTCGGTGGTCTCCATCCATCCCGCGGTGCGCGAGGCGATGGTGACGGAGCAGCGGCGACTGATCGCCGCCGGCCGCTACGTCGCCGAGGGCCGCGACATCGGCACGGTGGTCAGCCCCGAGGCGCCGCTGAAGATCTTCCTCACCGCGTCGGCTGAGGAGCGCGCGCGCCGCCGGGCCGAGCAGACCGGAGAGGACCCCGCGGATGTGCTGGCCGCCCAGCGAGAGCGAGACGCTCGCGATCGGACCCGCGAGCACAGCGCCCTGCGCGCCGCCGATGACGCGGTCGAGCTCGACACCACCGGCCTCGACCTCGACGAGGTCGTCGACCGGGTCGAGGCACTCGTCCGCGAGCGCGGTCTCGCATGAGCCTGCCCACGGTCGCCGTCGTCGGCTTCCCCAACGTCGGCAAGAGCACGCTGGTCAACCGACTCGCCGGTGGGCGGGAGGCCGTGACCCATGCCCTACCCGGCGTGACCCGCGACCGCAAGCGGGTGCGCTGCGAGTGGAACGGCGTCGCCTTCGAGCTGCTCGATACCGGCGGCATCGACCTCGAGGACGAGTCCGAGCTGGCCCGCGACATCCAACAGCAGGCACGACTGGGGATCGCCGAGGCTGACGTGGTGATGCTGGTCGTCGATGCCCGTGCCGGGGTGCGGGCCGGGGACGCCGAGCTGGCGAAGACCCTGCGCGGCGCCGAGGTGCCGGTTCTCGTCGTCGCCAACAAGCTCGACCGGCCCGAGGACGAGCACATGACCGCGGAGCTGAACAAACTCGGTCTCGGCGAGCCGCTCGGGGTTTCGGCCACCCATGGCCTGGGCAGCGGCGACCTGCTCGACCGCGTCGTCGAGCTGCTCGGCGAGCAGGCTCGGCCCGGCGAGGAGGACGAGGCGGTAAGGGTCGCCGTGATCGGCCGCCCCAACGCGGGCAAGTCGTCTCTTGTCAACGCCTTCCTCGGCTCCGAGCGGGTGATCGTCTCTCCCCGCGCCGGCACCACCCGCGACTCGATCGACACCGAGCTCGAGGTCGACGGCCGCCGCGTCGTCCTCGTCGACACCGCCGGTCTGCGCCGCCGCTCCAAGGTGGCCGGCACGGTCGACTACTACGCCCAGCTTCGCTCCGAACACGCGGTCGAGCGGGCCGACGTCGCGATCGTCGTCTGCGACGCTGCCGACGGGGTCACCGCCGAGGACCTGCGGGTGGCGGAGATCGCGATGCGGGCCGGCTGCGCGACGCTGCTGGCGATGAACAAGTGGGACGTCACCCGCACCGACATCGACGACGCCCGCGCCCGGGTAACGCGCAAGCTGCGCCTGCGCCCGACCGTGGTCACCTGCTCGGCGACGCGCGGGCGCAACGTCGCCAACCTGCTGCCGAAGGCGATCGAGCTGGCCGATCGGGCGGGCGAGCGGATCCCGACCCCCGAGCTCAATCGGTTTGTCGCGGACGTCGTCGCCAAGATCCCGCCGCCATCGCGCCGCGGCCGCCGCCTGCGCCTCTACTACGCCGCCCAGGTCGGCGAGCGGCCGCCGCGGATCGCGATCCAGGTCAACGACCGCAAGCTGATCATCCGCGACTGGGCCTATCACTTGGAGAACCGGCTGCGTGAGACCTACGCCCTGGAGGGGATCCCGCTGGTGATCGACTTCGTCCCGCATTCGGGCAGGCGACGTTAGATCATCTAGGCTTCGGCCATGTCCGAGTACCTCTTCACCTCGGAGTCCGTCACCGAGGGGCATCCCGACAAGATCTGCGACCAGATCTCCGACGCCGTGCTCGACGCGGTGATGGCGGAGGATCCCGAGGGTCGCGTCGCCTGCGAGTCCCTGGTCAACACCGGCATGGCGGTGGTCTCCGGTGAGATCTCAACCGACGTCCACCTCGACGTGCCCGAGCTGGTCCGCGAGACGATCCGCGAGATCGGCTACGACCACGGCGACTACGGCTACCACTGCGACCACATCTCGGTCCTGGTCTCGCTCGACAAACAGTCGCCCGACATCGCCCAGGGGGTCGACGCGGCATACGAGACGCGGACCGAGCCCTCGGTCGACGATGAGCTGCTGATCGCCGGCGCGGGCGACCAGGGAATGATGTTCGGCTACGCCTCTGAGGAGACCGAGGCGCTGATGCCGATGCCGATCCACCTCGCCCACCGGCTGGCCGAGCGCCTCGCCGCGGTGCGCAAGGACGGCAGCCTCGATTACCTCGGGCCCGACGGCAAGACCCAGGTGACGGTCCGCTACGCCGACGGGCGCCCGGTCGGGGTCGAGAAGCTCTTGATCTCCACCCAGCACGCGGAGGGGGTCGAGTCGGAGTCGAAGATCAAGCCCGACCTCTGGGAGAGCGTGGTGCTGCCGGTGCTCGGCGCCGAGGCCCCCGGCCTCTTCGACGAGACCGAGCTTCGCCAGCACTTCCTCGTCAACCCGACCGGCAAGTTCGTGATCGGCGGCCCGGTTGGCGACGCCGGCCTCACCGGCCGCAAGATCATCGTCGACACCTACGGCGGCATGGCCCGCCACGGCGGCGGCGCCTTCTCCGGCAAGGATCCTTCCAAGGTCGACCGCTCGGCCGCCTACGCGGCCCGCTACGTCGCCAAGAACGTCGTCGCCGCCGGCCTCGCGCGGCG
>Ga0157380_10000169_pt1 | contig 37727 bp, 33 predicted proteins | sample S35metaG_FD_119757 | JGI IMG/M metagenome (GOLD analysis project Ga0157380, IMG submission 119757) | Switchgrass rhizosphere microbial communities from Kellogg Biological Station, Michigan, USA - S3-5 metaG | ecosystem: Host-associated > Plants > Roots > Rhizosphere > Soil | place: USA...
CCCCGGCGCCCCCCGCGCCCCGCCCCCCGCGGAGCCAAAGGCCGAGGCGCGCCCGGCCAAGAACGCTGGGCCCCCCCCCCCCCCCCCCCCCCGCAGATGGAGATGACCCGAAGGCAGTAGCGACGGCTCCGGCCTCGCCCGGTGCACGCTCCGGAGGGAGCCGTCGTTGAAACGGACCGCGCGCGCGGTGATCGACGCGATCGCGTCCCGCGCAGGCGGCGGCACGAGGCCGATGGCCGAGGCCGCCGACCTGGTGATCGAGCGCGGCGAGGGGTCCTACCTGTACGGCGACGGCGTGCGTCTGCTCGACGCGGTCTCCGGCTACGGGGTCGCGTCGCTCGGCCACTGCCATCCGCACTGGGTGAAGGCGGTCAGCGCCCAGGCCGGCCGGCTCGGCGTCACCTCGCTCTACACCCCCGAGCTCTCCGCCTACCTCGGCGAGCTGGCCGAGGTGCTGCCCGCGGCGATGGACGGGATCGCCCTCTCCTCCACCGGCGCCGAGGCCGTGGAGATGGCCCTGCGGCTCGGCCAAACCGCGCAGGGCAGGCCGGGGGTCCTGACCTTCCACGACGGCTTCCACGGCAAGACCACGGCGGTCCGTTACACGCGCGACCCGCGGACGACGGAGGCACGCGAACTGGGACCGGACTGGCTGCGCAGCGCCCCCTTCCCGATCTGCTTCGCGCACGACCCGGTCGACTACCCCGATTGCCGGGAGCCGGTCGACGAGGAGATCCGCGCCCTGGCGGCACGCGCCGATCTCGACGAGGTCGGGACGGTGCTGGTCGAGCCGGTTCTGGGCACCGCCGGCAACCTGCCGCCGAAGCGAGGCTTCCACTCCGCTCTGCGCGCCCTCTGCGACGAACGCGGTTGGCTGCTGATCTTCGACGAGTCGATCACCGGCTTCGGTCGCACCGGCGACCTCTTCGGCTTCGAAGCCTACGGCGTCGAGCCCGACGTGCTGGTGCTCAGCAAGGGACTCGGCGGCGGGTTTCCGTTGAGCGCCGTCTGCGCCACCCGGGACCTCTGGAACCGCTCGGCGCTGAGCGCCCCCTCGGCGACCTCGAGCAGCTACGGCGGCAACCCGATCGCCTGCGCCGCCGGCAGGGCGACCCTCGAAATCGTCACCGCCGCGGGCTTCCTCGAGCAAGTGTCGGAGGTGTCCGCGCACTCCGCACAGCGGCTCCGCCGCCTCGGTGAGGTCTCTCCGCGCGTCGCCCGGCCACGGGGCATCGGCCTGATGCTCGGCTTCGACCTCGTCGACGCCGAGACCGGGGAGGCGGCGGGGGCGGCCGTCTGCGAAGAGGTCTTCCGCGCCTGCCGGGACCGTGGCGTGCTGGTGGCGGCGAACGTGCCCCGCGTCCGCCTCAGCCCTCCGCTGACCCTGGAGAAGCCGGAGGCCGACTTCCTCTTCGACGTGCTCGAAGACGTGCTCGCATGAGGATTGCCCTGGCAGGGCTCGGCGGCGCCGCTACTCGCGGTCACCTCCCCGCCCTGATCCGGAACCGGCCAGACCTGCAGCTCGTCGCGGCGACGGATCCCGACCCCGGGCGCCCTCTGCCCGCCGCGCTCTCCGCCATCCCCCGCTTCGACGATGCCCAGGAGATGTTGGAACGGATCGAGTGCGACGTGCTCGCCATCGCCACCGAACCGCAGCAGCACGCTCCATTGATCGCCCTCGCAATCGAGCGCGGCCTGCACGTCGTCTGCGAGAAGCCCCTGACCGTGACCCGCTCCGACCTCGATGCCGTGGCGCGCCTCTGCGCCGAGCGGCCGGACCTGGCGGTGGTGCCCGTGCACCAGTACAGGTATTCGCCTCCGTGGGCGGGAGTCAGCCGCTGGGCCCGCTGGGCCGCTCGCCTGGGCCGCCTGCAACTGCTCTCGGTCGACGTGCAGCGGGTGGGAACCGACCGCCACGCCTCCTCTCCCTGGCGGTCGGACCTCCCGACCGCCGGCGGGATGCTCGCCGACGCCGGCGTCCACTTCCTCGCCCTGGCCTGGTCGATCGACCCGCGCCTCGACCTCCTGGCGGCGGTGCGGCGCTGCGACGAGACCGGCGGGGAGCGTTCGAGCGCCCTCTTCCAGATGCGATCGGGCCTACTCAAGCTCCAGGTCTGGAACCGGGCGCCGGTCCGACGGACGAGCCTCGACCTGCGCCTCACGGGAGCCTCGCTCGCCTGGCGGGACCATGCCGCGAGCCTTCGGGTCGGAGGCCTGGACCTGCGCCGCGAGGTCGCGGCGCTGAGCGATCGCGCCCACGTCGACTCGCTCTATGAGCCGCTCTACCGCGACCTGGCCGCAAGCCTGCACAGCGAGGTCTGGCGCGCCCGCCAGACCTCGGAAGCGCTCGGCGTGACCGCGGCCCTGGTCGACCTCCTCGAGCGATCCCCGGTCGAGGCGGCGGTTGCGGTGGGCAATGGCTGACCTCGCCTCCGGCTGCGACCTGGTCGGCTTCGTCGCCTGCGACCTCGGCGGGATCGTCCGCGGCCGCTCGGTGCCCGCCTCCGACCTGGACGAGGGCCGGCAGACCAGCGTCGGCTGGGTTCCCTCCGCCCAGGCCGTCACCCCGCTCGGTCCCAGCGTCGAGCCGAATCCCTTCGGCTCGACCGGCGACCTGCGCCTGGTTCCCGACCGCGACACCCGCTTCTCGGTCGCCGCCACCGAGGAACACAGCACCCTCGACCTCCTCCTCTGCGACCTGCGCGAAACCGACGGCGGTCCTTGGGATTGCTGTCCCCGCACGCTCCTGCGCGAGACTCTCGCGGAGCTGGAGCGAGTGGCAGGGGTCCGCATCGAGGCCAGCTTCGAGCAGGAGTTCCAGCTGCTCTTCGACGCTCCGGCGGCGGCGCCGATGTCGCTCGAAGCCCAGCGCGTTGTCGATCCCTTCCCGAGCGCGGCAATCGGAGCGCTGATCGAAGCGGGTTTGGAGCCCGAACGGTTCCTCGCCGAGTGCTCGCCCCATCAGTTCGAGATCCCGGTCGCCCCCGCCGCAGGGTTGGCAAGCGCCGACCGCGCCGTCGCCCTCCGCGAGGTCGTCCGCGAGGTGGCCCGCCGCCGAGGCCTGCGCGCCACCTTCGCGCCGCTGCTCGACCCGGTCGCGCAGGGCAACGGCGTCCACGTTCATTTCAGCCTGCGCGACGAAGAGGGCGGCTCTCCCCTTTACGACCCCGGCCGCCCCGGCTACCTGAGTGAGCTCGGCGAGCGATTCGCGGCTGGGATCGTCGCCCACGCCGGCGCCCTCCTCGCGCTCACCGCTCCGAGCCCGATCTCACAGCTTCGCCTCCAGCCCAACCGCTGGAGCGCCGGCGCCGTCTGCGTCGGCGAGCGCAACCGCGAGACGCTGCTGCGGATTCCGCCGCTGCTCACCCTCGACAGCGCCGACCCCGCCCCCCAGATGAGACTGGAGTACCGCGGCGCCGACGGCACCGCCAACCCCTACCTGGTCCTCGCCGCGCTCGTCCGCGCCGGCCTCCGCGGCGTTCTCGACGAACTGCCGCCGCCCCCGATCCTCGATCGCGACCCGGCGCGGGTGGCCGCCGCCGACGCCGATCGCTTTGGCCTCGGGCAGCTGCCGGAAACCTTGGAGGACTCCCTGCGGGCGCTCGCCGCGGACGACGTCGTCCGCGACTGGCTGCCGCCCCGCATGCTCGAGGTCTACGCGAGCATCAAGCGCAGCGAGATCGAAGCGGTGGCCGGGCTGGAGCCGGTCGAGATCTGCCGCCGCTACGCCCAGGTGTACTGATGGCGCTAGTCGCCGCCGATCGGGGCATCGGTGAAGCGGGGCGGGCGGCGGCGGCCGTAGACGAGGCGCAGCGGCGGGAACAGGCGTGCCCGGGTGATGGCGCGCCGCATCGCGCGCGCCTCGACGAGCTCGGGGGCGAGACCCAGCTCGATCGCCTCCTGCTCGGCCCGGAGCGCTTCGCGGGCGGCATCCCGCAAGCGCCCGGCGAACAGCTCCAACCGCGCGGTGGTGAGGTGCACCCGCGCCACCTGGCGCCGGTCCCAGTAGCCGACGGCGACCCGGCGGGCATCCTCGACCAGCTCCCGCGCCCGGCCGAAGTCGCCGGCGTGGATCGCCACCTCGGCGAGGTTGCGGAGCGGATAGGCCATCGCCCGCTGCCAGGACATCTCCCGGCAGACCCGGAGGCCGTCCTCGGCGGCCGCAGCCGACTGCTCGAACGCACCGACATACCAGTGGGCGACCGTGCGCAGGCCCCAGACGTTGACCAGCACCTCGAGGTCGCCGGTCTCCCGCGCGAGCTCGTCGGACCCTTCCATCGCCGCCAGCGCCTCCTCGGCCTTGCCTTCCTTGTAGAGAACGAGGGCGGAGGCGCGCATCATCCGAGCCCGCTCGCCGGGATCGCGGGAGCGCTCGGCCGCGATCAGGCCGAGGTCGACCGTTTCGCGCGCCTCCTTCAGCTCGCCGCGGGCCGAGTGCGTCGAGGTCATCACGTCGACCGCAAGCGAGGCGGCGCGGGGGTTGTCGGTTCTGGTCGCGCTCTCGTAGGCGATCCAGCCCGTGCTGATGCGGTCGTCGAACAGGCCCAGGGTGCAGATCACGTCGAGGATCGAGGCGAAGAGCGCCTGCACCTCGGCGTCCTCGCCGTTGTCGAAGAGCCATTGGAGAACCGCCTTGATGCCGGGAACGTGGGGAATCGCCCACTGCGCGTTCTCGGGTTCGGCGGCGAACTGGCGCACGTAGTGGTCCGCCAGGCGTTTCACCCCGGGGGAAAAGGACCGGGGAGACGTGACCCGGAGGGCGAAACGCTGGACGCTGTAAGGCGAGGCGTACACCTCCGGCCGGCCCGGGCTGCGGATCACGGTGACGAAGCCGGCCTGCATCAACCCGTGGAGGGCGGTGGCGAGAGCGTCGCCGTCAAGCTCGCAGAAGGCCGTCAGCTGCTCGGCGATCGCCTGGCCGCCCAGGCAGGCGATCGCGCCGGCAACCGTCCGGCCCTCCTCGGCGAGCTCGTCCCAGACCGGCTGGTAGAGCTCGCGCAGACCCTCTCCCCGCTCCACCGCCTCGAGCAGGTCGTCGAGCGAGCGAGGGGTTCCGCTGAGCGCCCGCAGGAAGGACTCGATCAGCCGAGGGTTACCGCCCACCGCCCGTTGCAGGCGGGCCGCCAGCTCGTCGTCGAAGAGGTTTTCGTCCAAGCCGAGACGGCGCGACTCGTGGCGAATCAGCTCCAGCACGTAGTCGGGCTGCAGCTCGTCGAGCAGCAGGCGCGGCCCGTCGAGGGCGTAGGGGCTGTTCAGCGAGGCGATCACCAGGGACCCGCTCGGCACCGTGCGCAGCAGCTCGCGCAGAGGCTCGACGGTCTCGCCGCCGGAGAGCCTGATGTTGTCCAGCACCAGCACCATCTTGTTGCGGGCGAGATGGGCGCGCAGGGCCTGCAGCTTGGCCTCGTCGGCGACGGCCGAGAGCGACTGGTCGCCGGTGAGCAGGGTGATCTGGCGGCAGATGTCGACCAGCGACGGGCAGCCGTCGCGTCCGTCGATCCAGAGGTAGTCGTGCGTCCGCAGGTCCGGGACCCCCTCCTGATCGCTGCGGAGACGATGCGCGAGCTCGGTGGCGACGGCGCTCTTGCCGACCCCGGCACCGCCGGCGATGGCGAGGACGCGCTCGCCGGCGTCGATCCGGGCGACGGCCTCTCCCATCACCTCCGTGCGATCGACGAAGCACTGCAGGCGGGGCGGCAGCAGGGCGGCGGGCACCTCCGCCGTCTCGGAATCGGCGCGCTCGGCGATCTGCGCTTCGCGGCCTTCGATCGCCGTGCGCCGGTTTATCAGCGAGGTGGCAAGCGCGATCGCCCCCGCGACGACCCCCAGCACCGGAGCGAGAATCGCCCAGAAGGCAGGGTTGGACCACAGGCTTCCGAGCAGAAAGAAACCGAGTTGTTCCCCGAGAAAACTCGCTTGCATCGCGACGGGCAGTGTAATTACGCCGATTACTGCAGGAGTTCAAGCGGTGCAGGTTGAGGCAAGGCTCTCCTTCCACCAATCCCTGACCGGCCCCACGCAACTGCCGTGGTCGCAGGCGGTGGAGGTGGCTGGCGCAGCCGGCTTCGCCGCGATCGACGTGGTCCTGCCGGAGGCGGCCCAGCGGCCCCCCGCCGCGACGCTGAACCTGCTCCGGGAAACCGGAGTGGCGCCCGGCCCGGCCTCGCTCCCGGTCGAGTTCCGGGAGGACGAGGAGAGGTTCCGACGCGATCTGGCCGAGCTGCCCCGCCTGGCCGGGCTCGCCGCCGAGCTCGGAGTGAGGACGATGTTCCGCTCGATCCCGGCCTCGAGCGAGGTGCCGGCGGCAGAGCTGCTGCCGACGCTGCGAAGGCGGGTCGGCGAGATCGCCGGCATCCTCGGCGAGCGGGGCATCGACTTTGCAGTCGAGGTGCTGGGGCCGCTTCAGCGTCGCCGCGAAGGGCGCCACGAGTTCATCTGGCGCCTCCACGACGGCGCCGAGTTCGCGGCGTCCTGCGGTCCGCGAGTGGGGTTGCTGGTCGACTCCTGGCACTGGCACCATGCCCGCGGCACGCCCGAGGAAATCGAGGCCCTGGGGACGGCGATCCTGCACGTGCACGTCGCCGACGCGGCGGACGTCCCACCCGAGGCGGTGAGGGACGAGCAACGGTTGCTGCCCGGCGAAGGCGTCGTCGACCACGCGCGCTTCTTCGCGGCGCTGGCTGCGGCCGGCTACGCGGGCCTCGTCAGTCCCGAGGTGCGCGGATACGGCTGCGACGCAGCCCCGCGCGAGTGCGCGCGCAGGGCGTTCGCCGCAATCGCCGACTGCGCACGCACCGCCAGGGAGGGCCGGTGATCCGCGCCGGCATCGTCGGGTCCGGCGGCGTCGGACGGCTGCACGCCGACGCGCTGCGCCGCCTCGGCGTCGAGATCGTGGCCGTTGCCGCCGTCAACCCGGAGCTCGCGCGGCGGGACGCGGCGACCCTCGGGGTCCCTCGCGCCTGCGCCTCGGCGGAGGAGCTGATCGGCGCCGACCTCGACGTGGTCCACGTCTGCACCCCCAACGCCCTGCACCTGAGTCACTGCCGGGCGGCGATCGCCGCCGGCAGGCACGTCGTCTGCGAGAAGCCGCTCGCCACCTCCGTTCGCGACTCCGAAGAGCTGCTGCGCCTGGCCCGGGAGGCCGGCGTGGTGCACGCCCTCTGCCACGGGTACCGCTACTACCCGATGGTCCAGGCCCTGCGGGCCCTGATCGCCGGCGGCGAGCTCGGGCAGATCCAGGCGATCCACGGCACCTGGCTGCTGGAGGAGCTGCTCGGCCTCGAGCCCGGGCACTGGATGTTCGACCCGGCGACGATGGGGCCCTCGCTGGCGCTGGCTGACGTCGGCGTCCACTGGTGGGATCTGGCGGAGCACGTCACCGGGTCGCGGATCGCCGAAGTGCTCGGTGCCACGCGGGCGGCGCGGCCCCACTCCGACCGCGGGGGCGAGGACACGGCTGCGATCGCGATGCGCCTCGACAGCGGCGCGCTCGTCAGCGGCATGATCTGCCAGGTGGCGCCGGGACACGGCAACACGGTCACGCTGGAGGCGATCGGCGAGCGGGCGGCGGCGGCCTGGGACCTCCGCGACGCCAACCGGCTCACGATCCGCCGGCGAGGCGGCGAGCAGCGGATCCTCGAGCGCGGCAGCGCGGAGGCCTCGCGATTGGGCGTCGAGGCACGGCTCCCGTTCGGGCAGCCCGAGGGTCATGCCGACGCCCTACATGAGCTCTTCGCCCGCATCTACTCGGGAATCGAAGGCGGACCCGCACATCACCCCACCTTCGTCGACGGAGTCCGCGGCCTGCGGATCCTAGAGGCGCTGCTGGAGAGCGCCCGCCGCAGTGCCTGGATGCCGGTGGTCTAGCCACCAAAAAGCGCTCACGGGGCAGCCAGGACTCGAACCTGGAATCGCCGGTTTTGGAGACCGGCGAAGAGACGCAATCCAGGCCATTGCAGAGCCAATTCATAGCCAGGGGAAAGCCGAGGGGAAAGTAACTCACCGCAACTTCTGAACTCGCGCGGCGCGTCGGACAGGAAGGCGCAAGCTGATCTCGTGCTTTCTCCATCTCGCCCGCTAAGACGTGGGTGTAGGTGTTGATGGCGAGAAGCCGACTTCATCGCCGATCGCCTTGTTGGTGGTGAGCTTGAGTTCGGCCGCCAGCTCCTTTACGCTTTCGGCGGTCTCCATCTCGTTCAGATCCTCGCGGTGGAGGTTCGCCAGCAGCGAAGCAAGCTTCGGGTTCTTCGAGCGACTGATCGTGATGGGGACTCCCTTCTCCCCCGCGAGCTTTGCGGCCGAAAGGCGCCGGTGGCCGTCGACCACGATGTACGTGCCGGCTTTGCCCTTTCGGATGGCGATGGGAGATAGGTTCCTGACTCCCGATACTGGCCGCCAGTCCTTTGAAGCCCTCCTGATCTCGACCGTGTCGATCGGGACCATGAGAGTCTCGAGCTGAGTCATTTCCTACTCCTTCGGTCCTTGCTCCCGCCCGATGCGGGATACGGACGGCGGCACCGGCAACCCACTTTGAACCCGCTGCGAGTTCGACCCCGAAACATTCAGGGAAAGGGTGTTGCCGGGGCTGTGATGCCAAAGCCCTTTGCGATCCTTCGCCCCCGCTGAAGATCAGACAGCAGAAGGGCGGGTTTCTGCTACCTACGGGAAGCTAAATAGCCGGCAGCGGAAAACCCTATGACAAGAAAACCAATCGCCGGCACGATTGCCGACGCTAGTCCATCAGCCGCGATCACGAAGCCTAGATAGGTAGCCGCGATGACGGTGAAGATCGCGGCGACTAATGCGCGAATAGGGGTGTCAAATGGTTTGGGCATTCCAGCTATGGTCCTAGCACCAACCGGCCCGACCTGCGGCGTCGGTGGCAATGCCGAGTGCTGAGAGCCCGATGCCGACGATATAGCCTGCTCCTCCCGTCACCGGTCCTGCGACCGCCGACCCCGCGCCAGCCAGGTTGATTGCAGTGCCGAGATCGCGACAGAATGCCTCTTCCACGGGAGCGAGAGGCTTGGCATTTTCCCTGGCTCTTCTCTGAAGCTCGGCGAATTCCTTTTCTTTCCAGCTACCCGTCTTTGCTTCCAGATTCTTTAGATACATCGGATTGTTACGAAGGTAGCTCAAGAAATTCTCCGCCGCCACCTTGCTCTTGAATTTCAAGAAGATGGCGCCGTTCTTATTCGAGCGATTTCGCCAATGTCCGCGTTTCTGACCCGCGCATGGCCCGGTGCCGTTTTTCCTGCCAGCACAGTTTCCATCGAGGTCAAACACGTTGATCGGGTCCTGATTCGCGTAGTCATAGGGATTCGCCGAGCCGCCAAACACGGGATCGACCGACAGGAACCTGCCAATGCTGGGAACGTAGCTGCGAGCTCCCATCTGGATTACCCCTGACGACAGTTCGGTTCGGCGGTGCTTGCCTCCAAGCCATCCGAAGCGGCCAGCGCCGCCTCCGGTCGGATTCCCAAACTCATCAGAGCGGAAAGTCCCTTTGAGTTCCGTGACCGTTGGACTGAGAGCCGCAGTCGCCGAAACGTCTCCGTGCAGGTTCGTCAGCTGCAACTCCACTTCTTTGCCGCTCTCCTGGATAGCGGCCAGTTCGCCGCCGATCCCGGCGATGCTCCGGGTCCAGGTCGAGCCGCGCTGGGTCCACGATGGAGCATCGCCAGGACCCGCGTAATGGAAGACTTCCGTGCCTTCCAGCCCGCCGGCCTGGAGGCGCTGGCGCTGCCTGAGCAGCGCGTCGAGCTGGAAGGTGTTCGTGACCCCGTTCTGGGACTGGCTGGCCACCATGTCGTTGGCGAAGTAGGTGGTCGCCAGCGCTTTGCCGCCCGCGAGCCCTGCCGGCAGATTGGTGATCCGGCCGAAGGGGTCGTAGGTCAAGCCTTCGCCGAGAAGCCGATCGGCGCTGTCGTAGCTGTATTTCTGGGTCGTGCCCCCTGAGCCTGAGCAGGCCCCAGCGACGGAAGGGATCGTCGTCATCTCTTCCCGGTTCGAGTCTTTGTCGTATTTGTAGGAGCGGGTGGTGCAGCTTCCCCCGGCGGGGGTTTCCCGCGCCGTGATCAGGCGCCCGAGCTTGTCGTAGGCGTATTCGTCTTTGCCGAGCGTCCCGTCTTCGAGCAGGATCTGCCCGTTGATCGAGCGTTCGACGTCGAAGCTCAGCCAGTCGCAGCTCAACCCGCAGCTGCTCGCCTTGGTGTAGGAGAGGCCGACGGGGGCACCGGTCTCGTCGTAGGTGGTTTCCGCCGTCAGGCCGTTCGGCAGCCCTCGGCTGACCAGGTTGCCGTCAGCGTTGTAGCTGGCGGTGAAGGTGCCGGCCGCTGAGTCTTCGAGTTCGGTCAATAGGCCGGTGACGGAGTCGTATTTCAGCGTCTGCGTGCCTTTGCCGTCTTTGACGGTTATCGGCCTGCCGAGGAAGTCGTAGGTCGTTTCGGCGGTGACGCCGTCGGCGTCTTCGTATGCCGACACCCGGCCGAGTGCGTCGTAGGCGACGGTCGTCGCCTGGGTATCGCAGCCAGGTTCAGATCCTGGGCAGACGATGCGCTGGATGGTCGGCAGTCCGAGAGTGCTGCTGTAGAGGGTTTCGGTCTTGGAGATGGCGGTTCCGCCGCCGGTGATCTGCTTGGTTTTTTCCCGACCTGCCGCATCGAAGGTTACGTAGGTTTTCCGAGTGCTCCCGCCACTGACAGTTTCGCTCACCTCCTCGACTTGGCCCAGCTCCTTGTAGCCGACGAACCACTTGATCGGCAGTTGTGGGAGGCCCGGGGTGCCAGGCTGGGCGGCCGGTTCGATCTTGCAGGGCAGGCCGACATACAGGTTCCTTTCGCAGTTCGCGGAGTTGGGGCCGGGTTTGTAGTACACGAACTTGGTCGTCCCGGCGCCACCGCCGCCCGAGGCTTTCGGCTGGCGAATCTCGGTCGGCAAGCCAGTGTCTTTGTCGTAGACGGTGACCGACTTGGTTTCTTCGGTGCCTTCGGGGTCGGAGATCGTTTCGATCGGCTTCCGCAGGGTCCAGTTGTAGACGTATTTGGTGCTGCGTTTGTCGACGATCGAGCCGTTGGTCAACAAGGCCCCGGTCGTTTCGGTCGTCGGCAGGTGAGGAGCAGCTTCCCCCGCGCCGGGGGCTGGATTTTCATATTGGATCGAGCGATGAAGCCGGGCCGGTTCCGTGGCGCCCGACTGGAGACGCACCTGATGCGTTGGGCCTTTTTCTTCCTGCAGCTCAGTCCCGTCTTTCGAGTAGCGGAACTGGGCATCTAGGTCGCAGACTTTGCCGACTGCGCACGATTCAGTGGCCAGAGCCCGGAGGCGGTTCTGGGCGCTCAGTTCGCGGACGACGTTTCCGAACCCGTCCGTCTCGGTCGTGGTGATCGACGGCGCCGAGGTACCCGCTCCCGAAGGGGTTGCCACGTTGGACATCTGGCCTTCGGCGTCCATGTAGTAGACGGTCGCCCTGGAGTAGCTCGAGGGCGGGCTGGCCGGCACTTCATCGGGCGGAAAGATCGCCGTGGCGTCGGTCGGCAGGTCCTTCTGGCCCCAGGCAGCGACGGCTTCGCCGCCCATGCCGTAGGGAGCGCCTGGGCCGGAAACCGGCACCTCGTAGGCGATCGTCGTCTGGGCGGTTTTGCCTTCTACGAGGGTGGGGCGTTTGACGGAGACGAGCCTGCCTATCGCCGTTCCCCCGGGGATGGTCCCGTAGGCCATCGTCCAGGTCTCCTGCCCGGGCGGGGTCAGCGTGGCGATTTGGCCGGTGGCGTTGTAGGCGTAGGTCTCTTTGAGATTGGGGGTGATCCGCGGGTTCCAGGCGGCAGTCAGCCGGCCTTGGGTGTCGTAGCTGTACTGCGCGACGTCCCAGGGACCGCCGTGGCCTTTGGCGTAGTAGATGACCCTCGCGAGGCGATCTCCGGCGCTCGATGGCGCTCCCCAGGTCGTTGCGCTTTTGTATTCGAATTCGATCAGGCGGCAGCCTTCGACCCCCGAGGAGCCTTCGTCGGGGCAGGTCAGGCCAGGGCCGGACGGGGCGACGATTTTCCGCAGCCGGCGCTTACCGCCGACCGTGTCGTAGATCATCCGCGACTTGTTGCCTGGTCCGCCGGTCATCGCGATCGACTTCGGCAGATATTCGCTGCCCGAGCCACCGTTGTCGAAGACAGTCCGGTTGCCTTCGGGATCGCTGAAGGCGATCTGGGTTTCGTTCAGCCGCTCCAAGACGTAGCCGCTCATTTCGGGCGGGGTGACGTATTTGCCGCTACCGTTGTCTTCGAAGGCCAGGACGCCCCCTTCGGAGTGGACGAGCTCGGCCCACTTGTAGGTGAAGGATTCGCCTTCGAAGTCTTCGTTTTCCTCCTTGAGGACCAGCTTTGCCCACGAGGCGCCACCGGCCGCTTCCAGCGGCGTGGATGGTTTCCAGCCGGGTCCGAGGACCCCGGTTGCTTCCACGCCCGCTTCGCGGGAGCTGAACGAGCGTGAGAATTCGACCGTCGAGTTGACGGCGGCGATCGAGACGTCGGTTTGCGTGATCGTGAAGTTGCCGGTCATCAGATCGACGCTGCCTGGACCTACACCGGTGGTGGCGTCTTTCGGGCTTCCGGTGTGCTGGTTGACTTCGGCGGAGACCGGTTTGGTGTAGGTGCTGATGCCGCTATAGGCCTTCATCACGGCTCGGATCTGAAGCTTCTTCGCGGCAAGTCCTCCGGTGATGCTCGACGCGTCCCAGTAGAGGGGCCTGAGTTCGCGGTCTTCGGGTTTCGTCACCGGGTATGGCCAGGTGACCGTCTGGTTGCTCTGGTCGATCACCTGGCCGGCGGGCATGTCCGTCCAGCCCATCGAGGTGTCGGTTTTGTACTGGTAGGTGACGCCTTCCACGCCGCTCTGTTCCCAGGCCGAAGTCAAGAGGAAGCGCTTGGCGGTCTTGGTTCCATCGGTAGGCGAGGTGATCTTGCGATCGGCCAAGGCCGGTTCGATGAACTGGACGGAGAGGTAGGGCTTTTCTGCTTCGGCGCTGCCGTGCCACTGGACTTTCCGCTCGATGCAGCAGACGTGCGGCGTCTCTTCTGCGAGCTTGACGAGAACGCCGTTGTTGGGGACGGTGCCCGCTTTCCAGCGGGCGACCAGCCAGCGTAGGCTGTCGTCTGAGAAGTTCCACCAGCCGGCGGCACTGCCGCGTTGAGAGGTTTTGATGCTGACCGGCGAGGGCAGATATTTGCCGTAGTCGCCTCCTTCTTTGCTCCATTCTTTGAATATGGTTTTGCCAGCGGGCCAGTAGTACTTCCAGGACACGCCTTTGTCCCAGTTGTCGTTAACGTCGTAGAGGTCCACCTGTGAGACGTTCTGGGCTGCCGCGGGCGCAAAAAGCCCGATCGTCGCTGAGGTGATCGAAGCGTTCGCGGGAATCGAGCCGAGGTCGAAGCGCAGAAGGGTCCTATTGAGGGGGTCGGTTCCGCTGGAGACGTATTTCGTGCTGGCCAGCATGGTGGTCTGACCGGGGCCGCAGCGAATGGTGAAATCTTTACCGTCGTTGACGATGATGCAGTCACGGGCCGGCTGTTTGACTTCCACCGTCGGGTCGATGACCGCGGGATAGCTGCGGTCTTCGGCGTGCAGCCATTCGGGATCGGCTTCCACGGCGAGGTCCCAGCTGCCATCGCTGTTTTCGGCGAGGGTGTATTGGACGGCGTCGGCGGGAGCGTCATTTCCGGCGGCATCGACCATGAACGGCGCCGGCATCTGGGCGACCACGTGGTCGTCCTGATCGCGGAACGCAATCGATCCGTCTTCGACCAGCTCGGGAACCACGCCAGCGGAGGCGTCAACCTGGAAGCGGTAAGTCGACGGTGAGGAGGGTCCTGCCAGCTCGATCGACTCCTTGAGGCCGTTGGCAAGCCCCGTGAACTCAAAGTCCGCTGCACCACCCGCAGCCGAGTAGGTGGCCGTTCCGTCCTGCTCCAAATCAGCATCTGACGTTTGCATCCCGACGGGCACCTGGGAGATCCATGCCTCGTCCAGCGCGACACGAATCGGCGCCTCCTCTAGATCCTCTGGAAGGTGGACGTCGAAGCTGTTGGCGCCATTGGTGATCGCGCCGCTGGGGAGTTCGGTCAGCTCCTCGTCGATCTTCTGCCAATCCCCGTCCTCGTCGCGGTAGTTGACCGGGACCTCGAAGAGGCGCGTTTCGAGCTGGCCGTTCGACAGCTCGAAGGTTTCAGAGGTGGCGGTCCGGCGGTCCGGCAGCTCGCGGACTTGGGTTGCCACGGGCTCCGAGACGGAAGCTTCCTCGGTCCCCTCCTCGCCACTTGCGACGCTCACGGCCAGCACTGACAGGAGCAGAAGGGCGAGGAGTGCCAGCGTGCCAATCCGGAGTTGAGTGCTGGTCGGGGCAAAGCGGGGCTTCGTGGGATGCAAGGTGCGCCTCCGAGTTGATGGACGAGAGTGGACCGGCGGCGGATACCTGCCGCGTACCGAGTCGCGGCACCCTATACACAGCCGCCCGGTTCTTAGGTACCTACTTTTTGGTTCAATTTTGGAGGTAACGTTTTCTATGCCTTCGAAGAACGCGACAGTCTGACCAGAACTACAGGGGCCAATGCGCCTGACAAGCGTGTGGCGCGCGCGGAATAGAGATTCGCGCTTTGACACCGTGACCAGTCAGAACTCCACTGGTAGAGAATTCACTGTTTATTTAGGTGAGCTTGTGTGGCGTTCGACCGTGCAGTGACAGCGACGCCGCAAGCAGCATCTAGTCGCAGGGGCGTCACTCAGCCTGGTCGCCTTCCAGAAGCTCCCGCACTACGGGGAGGTTCAGAATCTCCTTGTTGGGTTCGTAGTAGCTCTTGGTCGCTCCCCTGACGGCTTCCTGATTGCGAAGAACCAGGAAATGGACCTTGACGAGAACCCTTACGTGGTAGGAGACGGACGGCAGAGGGGCGGGGAGGATGCGAGCTGCTTCCCGCGGGCTCAGTGCGCGATGGGCGATGAATATCGGCACCAGCCTGCGTCGGATCGGGTGCTTGAGCGCCTGACTGACTTCAGGATCCGAGGGAACCATCACGGGTGCTCACCTGAGGCCGACGGATGCCGCAGACGCCCAGTCAACGACCGCGACTCCCCCCGCTTGATCAACCTCGCTCCGGGATCTCCCCGGCCTCCCGGCTTTCCCGCTCCCGCACCACCTCGCGGGTCCAGCCTCGCCACTCCTCTCCGCCCTCTCCCGGCGCGCATTCTTCGGCCAGCTCGACCAGCACGTCCAAGGGGATCGAGAGGGCGCGGGCGATATCCCGCAGCGTGCCCCACTCAGCGTTGACCTCGCCGCGTTCGATTTCCTCCAGACAGGTGATGTCCTCGCCGGTCTCTGCCGCGAAGGAGTCGCGGTCCAGGCCGCGCTGCTCGCGAAGGACCGCGATCGTCTGTCCCATCCCCTTGAAGCTGGCGGCGTCTTCCGCGGAGGCAGAAGCGCGAGTCACGATCAGGCTCCGGCGGAGGTGGCGGATTCTGGCGCCAAGTCGGATAGGACCGAGTTCAGCGCTTCACATAGCTGGCGGATCAACCCCAGGCCTTCCTTTTCAAGCACCCCGACCTGAGCCTTGGTGATGCCGAGTTCCTCGCCGACTTCCTTCTGCGAATGACCCTCGCCGTCCCACATGCCGGAGCGCATACGAAGAATGTGAATGGTGCGGTCGTCCAGGTCGGCAAGCTCTCCCTCGCCGAAGCTGTCGAGTGCTACAGAGGGCAGCCGCGGGTCCAGGTCCATTCCAGGCGGGTGCATCCAGTCAGGGAGAGGAGTCAGCGTCGTGCCGAAAGTGGTTTGGAGTTGGCTCACGATGGTTCGACGCCCTTTCCGTCCGCGATCTCGAAGGCCGCGACGGCGACCATCACGGGGGTCCCGTCCTTTGGACTCTCCAAACGCTCCGCGCTCTTGTCCGCCACTGATCGGAATCTCCTCTCGACGCTGCCGACCACCTGGCGCAGTTCCCCCCATCCCTCCTCGTCAACGATCAGGGGAAACCAGTTGATGCCCGATCCCTTCCGCGAGTCGACCGTGCCGGCCTCGAGGGCGTCGATGGCGCGCTCGGTGAACGCCGCCAGAGCGCTGCCCACGAAGTAGGTCTGTAGCGCGGCTGGAACCTCCTTCCACACGCCAGAGCCGATCGAGGCGTTCGGTTTCAACTTGTAGATGTGCTCTACGGCGCCACGGACAGGTCTAACTTCTGCAAGTTCGATACAGCCGTAGTCGGTGAGCACCTTCATGTGGTAGGAGAAATTCCCCAGCGGCTCCCCAGTGCGTTCAGACAGTCGCTTGGGGCTGCTAGGTCCCTCCTCTAGCAGTCGCAGGATGAGCACCCGCAGGGGGTGGGCCAGGGCACGGACCATCTGGTAATCGAAATCGCCGCCTTCGTCCTTCTTGCCCATCCGAACCCCCCGCAGGTTGTGGTCAACTCCAGTGGCAGCGACATTTCCGGATCGGGCGATTACTTGTCAACGCTATGTCGTTTGACTTTCCAGCGTTCGGCGCCCTCGCTGGAAAGTGTCGGTGATGGAACGAGGGCAGCCGGGCTCCCCCCGAACAGTGCCCTCGTCCCAGCGCTCTGCGGCCTTTAGGCTCCCTTGCCGATCTCGCGCAGCGGCACGGTCCGTCCGTTGGTTTCCACCTGCATGCTTGTCACCCCCTTTCTGCATCTAGGGCAGGCGCACAGGTTTACTGGAATAGGCTCCACCAATGGAGAAACCCCCTACAAATAACGCGCAGGTTCGTTAAAAACCTCCTGGGTACGCGGGTAGACTCGACTGCTCTAATAACCTTGAAAGGAGCAACCGAATGTCGGAGACGGCGCAGGAGGCAAAGCGCGACAAGACCACGCGCAACCGCCTCAAAGCGATGTCACACCCGCTGAGGGCGAGAGTCCTGCGCCTGTTGGTCGAGCGGGGAGTTCTGAGTCCGAACGAAATTGCTCGCGTACTGAAAGCGGAGCTGTCAAACGTGAGCTACCACATGCGCGCTCTTGTGAAGCTTGAATGCGTCGAACTCGTGACGACTAGGCCCGTTCGTGGCGCCGTCGAGCATTTTTACCGCGCGACCGAGCTGCACCTGATCGATACCGACGAGTGGGAGGAACTTGATCCCCTGGTGGGGGGCGATCTCGTCTGCGAATTCATGCAGCGGATTCTCGATGACTTCATTGCCTCTCGAAAAGCCGGCATCGTTGGCTCGGACAAGGATTTCCACATTACTCGGACGCCGATGATTCTGGACCCCGAGGGCATTCAGGAAGGAATGGAGGCTTTTGAAGAATGCCGCCTCAAAATGGCCGAGATCGAGGCGCGCAGCGCGGAACGGATGATGGAGTCCGGGGTGACCGGCAATCCCGTTTGCTCTGGCATAACCTACTTCAAGGTGCCGCGCCCATCGCTGAACACCTAGACGGTCAGGTAGCCAACTAACTAGGGGGCGGTGGCATTTCTCGGCTTTGCGCCGGCTCTCTGGATGCTCACCGTCTGTCAGCCCTCCGGAGACTCCGGCTCCACCGATCAGTTTCGTCACCCTTCCCCCATCGTCTGCTTGTGCACCCGAACGAGGAACCAACTCGCACTCCCAGGTTGTAGAGGGCTATCTGGCTCCGGGAGGATGCCCCCGGCGGGATTCTAACCCGCGGCGCGCGTTCAAAAGACCGCAGCGGTCGATTGCCGCAGCTCTTCCTCCCAAGGGAAAGTCAGGGGAATGTAGCTCTGCAAATCCTGACATTCAAAGACGTGCGTTGACGTTGGTTAGCGGGAAAGCAGGCGGAGCCCAAACTGCCCCCAAGCGGCTCTGTAAAGCCAGATCCAGCATTACATGCCGATTACCGCCAGACGGGGCAGCCAGGACTCGAACCTGGAATCGCCGGTTTTGGAGACCGGTGCCTTAGCCAGTTGGGCCACTGCCCCAAGGGGTCTGATCGTAGACGAGCCGGGCCCCGTGGGGCCCGGCGCTCAGGCGTCAGTTCCGCTTCAGGGTGAGCTTCCTGGTCTTGGTCACCGGGGTGCCGGAAAGGGGCTTGAAGGTGATCTTGGCGCTCACCTTCGCCAGGCCTTCTTCGGCGAGTTGCTTCTTCGCCTTGCCCTTGGCCTTGATCGTCAGCTTCAGGGTCTTCGGCTTCTTCGCCTTCTTGGCCGGCTTCTTCACCTTGGCGATGCCCTTGCCGGAGGCGATGACGGTGCCGGCGCCGGGAATCTTGACCGAGAGCGTCGCGATCCCCTTGGTCTTGTTCAGCTTCGCCCCGCCGAGACCGAGCCTCGCTTGGCTGACCTTCAGTTTCGCCACCTGATTAGCCGTACCGCCCTGCGGCGTGGTCGCGGTGATGGTGACGTCGTAGACGCCGGGTTTGGCGTTCTTGGGGACGTTCACGGTGACCGTCTGATTCGCCGTCGGCGCGCGGTGGGTGATCGGTTCGATCACTCCCGGCGTGAAGGTCGGGTTCCCCAGAGCCAGCTTCGCCTTCGGCAGCGTCGAGGTCGCCGCGAGGGCGAAGCTCGGCGACGGGCTGGCCGTGGTCGCGAAGTTGAACGGGAACGCGATCTTCGCCTTGCCGCCGAGGAAGACCGGGGTCTGCGCCGGGGCGGCGACTTTCAGGTCAGAGGTGCCGATTTGGCCCTGCAGGACGGTGCCGGCGCAGATCGCATCGCCGTCCTGCGGTTCGACTCCAACTTCAAAGCGCACGCAGCGAGCCGGGCGAGAGGCGGGCTGCGCCGGGGTGACTTTGCGAAAGCCGAAGGTGAGGCCGGTGGCGAAGGGGCCCGCGAACGGGCTTCCGTCCGCTGCTGCAGGCAGGCCGAATTCGGCGTCGACGTTCCATTCGATGAGCGCGCCCGCCTGTTCCAGCTGCGCGTTGGAGAGATAACCGACTCCCTGGAGGCCAGCCGGCGGCCAGACCTGGACGCCCACTTCGCCACCTTCTCCTTCTTCTTCCGCGAATTTCTGCAGACCGACGGAGGCTGCGGCCATTTCCGTGGCGACTTCGTCACTGCGGGTGAAGACCAGCGGGCTGCCGCCACCGATCGGGACCGCGGTAATCGTCGCGGGCGGAGTCGAACCCGGGGGAACCGCGATGCCAAGCAGGTACTGCCCTTCTTCCGTGGCTTTGGTGGGATTGCACCCTGCGTTGCTGGGTTCGGTGCAGAGCACGAAGTGAACCCGCGCGGATCCGATTCCACCCGGCTGAGACAGCGTCAGGCTGCCCGGCTTGAGGAAGGTGCAAGCGCTGAAGACGACTGCGATCGCAACCAAGGCGACGAGGGCGATCAGGGGCTTAGCGGGACGGCGCAGACGAGACAAGAAAACTCCTCCGGTCGGGTAAGCGCCCGACCCTATCTCGCCGCCAGGCGGAGAGCCAAACGCATGCGGGCGGAGGGACTTGAACCCCCACGGGCCGAAGCCCACCAGGACCTAAACCTGGCGCGTCTGCCAAATTCCGCCACGCCCGCGTGGCTGGCCCGAAAGGGCCTTAACGCGCGGCCAACGGCGCCGCGTCGCTGACAGATTCTATGATCCTGCCGTGGCGGTAGGAGAGGTAAGGCCCGGCTACGAACTGTGGCGGCCCAATCGGGAACAGGCGAGCTCGGTCTCGACCAAGTTCGTCGTCGTCCTGCTGCTCCTCGCGACGGCGGTGATCGCGGGGCTGGTGACGATCGGCGGCTGGTCGCTGCTCAAGGGCGGCGGCGGGATGGGAATCGTCTGCGCCATCTACGCCCTCCTCTACGCCTTCTTCGCCTTCCTGGTCGCGCGCTGGAACCGCGGCATCCTGCCGGTGGTGGCGGCGCTCTCGATGATCCTCGCGATCTTCTGCGCGGTCGGCGCCGAAAGCTGGTTCAACCGCGACCGCGCCGGCTTCGACGAGGCGCTGCTCCCCTCCGCCCTGCTCGGCACCCTGGTGATCCTCCTCGGACTGCTGCAGATCGTCCTCGTCGCCGCCTCGCTCTACGCCTTCAACCAGGAGTGGCACGTGGAGGAGGAGCGCCCGATCGGCTCCGGCGAGGATTACGGCGCCGGGGCCTCTCCGCAGCCGGCCTAGTCGCTCTCCCGCCCTGGCTCTATCTTTCCCGCCAGAGCCGGAGTGGCGGAACTGGCATACGCGATCGACTCAAAATCGATTGCCCTTGCGGGCTTGTGGGTTCGAATCCCACCTCCGGCATCAATAGGCTGACGCCGTGAACGCGACCGCGGGGGAGCTGCTCTGGGAGCCGTCGGCCGAGCTGGTCGAGCGCTCGCGGATGGTCGAGTTCATGGGCTGGCTCGAGCGTGAACGCGGGCTCGGCTTCGACGGCTACGGCGATCTCTGGCAGTGGTCGGTCGACGATCTCGACGGTTTCTGGTCGGCGATCTGGGAGTTCTTCGAGGTGCAGGCCGACGGCGACCCCGCGCCGGTGCTGGGCAGCCGCGAGATGCCGGGCGCGCAGTGGTTCCCGAACACGCGGCTCAACTACGCCGAGCACGTCTTCGCCGGCAAGGACGACGCCGAGACGGCGATCCTCCACGCCTCCGAGCTGCGCGACCTGGGCGAGCTGAGCTGGGGCGAGCTGCGCCGGCAGGTCGCGGCGACCGCGGCGGGACTGCGCGGGCTCGGCGTCGGCCGCGGCGACCGCGTGGTCGCCTACCTGCCGAACATCCCCGAGGCGATCGTCGCCTTCCTCGCCACCGCCTCGATCGGCGCGGTCTGGTCGAGCTGCTCGCCCGACTTCGGCCCGGCCAGCGTCGTCGACCGCTTCGCCCAGATCGAGCCCAAGGTCCTCTTCGCGGTCGACGGCTACCGCTACGGCGGCAAGGACTTCGACCGCCGCGAGACCATCGCCCAACTGCAGGAGGCGATGCCGAGCCTGGTGCGCACGGTGGTCCTCCCCTACCTCGACCCGGACCCGGACCTCTCGCCGCTGCGGGACGCGATCGCCTGGGAAGAGCTGGAGGCCGACGGGGCCGGCGCCGAGCTGACCTTCGACCGCGTCCCCTTCGACCACCCGCTCTGGGTCCTCTACTCCTCCGGCACCACCGGGCTGCCGAAGGCGATCGTCCAGGGCCAGGGCGGGATCCTGCTCGAGCACCTGAAGAAGCTCCACCTCCACGTCGACGCCCATCCGGGCGACCGGCTCTTCTGGTTCACGACGACCGGCTGGATGATGTGGAACTTCCTCGTCTCCGGGCTGCTGACGCGGGCGGCGATCGTCCTCTACGACGGCAACCCCGGCCATCCCGACATGAGCGCCCTCTGGGATTTGGCGGAGCGGGCCGGGGTGACGATGTTCGGGACCAGCGCCGCCTACATCGGCGCCTGCATGAAGGCCGGAGTCGAGCCCGGCAGCGGCCGCGACCTCAGCCGCCTGAAGGCGGTCGGCTCGACCGGGTCCCCCCTCTCGCCCGAGGGCTTCGACTGGATCTACGAGCACCTCGGCGCCGACACCTGGCTGTTCTCGACCAGCGGCGGCACCGACCTCTGCACTGCCTTCGTCGGCGGGGTGGCGACGCTGCCGGTCTACCGCGGCGAGCTGCAGGCGCGGGCGCTGGGGGCGGCGGTCGAGGCCTGGGACGAAGCCGGCGAGCCGGTGGTCGGGGAGGTCGGGGAGCTGGTCGTGACCGAGCCGATGCCCTCGATGCCGATCCGCTTCTGGGGCGACGAGGACGGCAGCCGGTACCGGGGGAGCTACTTCGAGATGTTTCCCGGCACCTGGCGCCACGGCGACTGGATCGAACTGACCGAGCGCGGGACGGCGGTCATCTACGGCCGCTCCGACTCGACCATCAACCGCGGCGGCATCCGCATGGGGACGAGCGAGATCTACCGCGCGGTGCTCGGCATCGAGGCGATCGTCGACGCGCTGGTGGTCGACCTGCCGCGACCGGGGACCGACGGCTGGATGCCGCTGTTCGTGGTGATGCGGGAGGGGTCCGAGCTGGACGAGGACCTGCCGCGGGAGATCGCCCGGCGGGTGCGCGAGCAGTGCTCGCCGCGCCACGTCCCCGATGAGGTCTTCGAGATCGCGGAGGTGCCGCGCACGCTCAGCGGCAAGGTGCTCGAGGTGCCGGTGAAGCGGATCCTGATGGGGACCCCGGCGGAGAAGGCGGCGAGCCGCGACTCGCTGGCGAACCCGGCCGCGCTCGACTACTTCGTCGCGATGGCGAAGCGGCTCGCGGTCTGAGCGAGGATCCGGCGCACGTAGTCGGGTTCGTAGCGCACCTGCTCGTGGGTGAAGCGCAGCTGGGTGAGCCCGGCGGCGGTGTGGGCCTGGTCGCGAAGCCGGTCGCGAGCCTGCTCGGCGGGCGTGCGGTGGTAGCGCAATCCGTCGGTCTCGACCACCAGGCCGAGGTCCGGCCAGTAGAAGTCGACTTCGAACTCGTTCACCCACTGGCCGGTGAGCGGCACCGGCAGACCGGCCCTGCGGGCAAGTGGCAGGAAGCGCCGTTCGAGCTCCTCCTTGGTCAGCCGGAAGGTGCGCCGGTCGAGGATCCGGCGGAGCGTGGCGACACCAGGCCCGCCGGTGCGCTCGTCCAGATCACGGCGTAGCCCGGGCGGGTGGGCAAGGTTGTATTTGTCGGCCTCGTTGATCATCCGCTCGACGCCGGGAAGATCGAGACGGAGGGCCATATCGATCAGGGTCTGGATGGGCGTGGTGACCGGGATGCCGTGCTCGGTGGTGATGTCGCGGAGTTGGAGAGATGGGCGGCGATGAATGCGGAGTCTTGGGATCTTGCGATGAGACTGGCTGGGTAGGGAGAGCTCGATCACCGAGCGCTGCTCGAACCCGATGCGCCAAAGGGCTGCTGCGCTGGAGTGACTGAGGACGGCTCCGTCTCCGCAGGCTAGAACCGCTGCCATCCAGCGAGCGAAGTTGGAGGTCAACGGCCGCCCAACTGAATAGACGCCGCGATAGGTCGGATGCAATCGACCCACGGCAATGCGGTGCTTGATCGCTTCCGAGGTGAACCCCAAGCCCAGCAACCGCCGGCGGGCGATCACCCCATGCTGCGCCCCGGAGATCCTCCACGCCTCAGCGTGTGCTTGGCGAGTTGTGTGGGCCATAGCCCCCACAAGACGCCAGCCGTCCGTGCTCGCCCCCTACCCAGCCTGTTTTTTGTGGAGCTTGCGGGGGATCAGACCATGCCGAGGCCGCCGCTTACGCCCAGGGTCTCCCCCGTGACGTAGCTGGCGTCGTCCGAGGCCAGGAACGCGGCCGCGGCCGCCACCTCCTCGGGCTGGCCTAGGCGGCCCAGCTGGGTGGAGGCGCGCATCGTCTCGATCACCTTCTCGCCGATCTCGCCGAACTCCTTGGCGCCCATCAGCAGGGGGGTCTCGATCGGGCCGGGGGCGATCGCGTTGGCGGTGACGCCGTAGCGGGCGGCCTCGCGGGCGATCGCCTTGGTGAAGCCGATCACACCGGCCTTGGCGGCGCTGTAGGCGGCCGAGCCCTTGGATCCGACCCGCCCCGCCTCGGAGGAGATGTTGACGATCCGGCCGTAGCCGCGCTCCTGCATGCCGGGCAGGGCCGCGTGGGTGCAGTTCATGACCCCTCCGAGGTTGATGTCCAGCACCTGCTGCCACTGCTCCTGGGTGACATAGACGAAGAAGCCGAAGTTGTCGGTGCCGGCGTTGTTGATGAGGATGTCGGGCGCCCCCACCGCGGCGACGGCGGCGCGCGCGGCCTCGAGATCGGTGACGTCGAGCGCGAGCGCGTGGCCGGCGATCTCGCCGGCGACCTGCTCGGCGCCCTCGGTGTTGAGATCCCCGATCCAGACCTCGGCACCCTCGGCGGAGAGCCGGGCGGCGATCGCAGCGCCGATCCCACTCGCGCCGCCGGTGACCAGCGCCTTACGTCCCTCCAGCCTCATGGCGACGGAGCATAGACTGCGCGCCTCGACCTTCGAGCCACCCGATATTTGACTACCTCAAATTTTGAGCACCCCTAGCGAACCGATTCCGATCATCGGCGGCACCGGCGCACTTGGCGCTGGGCTGGCGCGGCGCTGGGCGAAGGCCGGCGTGCCGGTCGTGCTCGGCTCCCGCTCGGCCGAGCGAGCGGAGGAAGCGGCGGCGAAGGTCCGCGAGGCGGTGCCCGGCGCCGACGTCACCGGCCTCGAGAACGCCGAGGCGGCGACCAAGGGGGAGGTCGTCTTCCTCACCGTCCCCTTCCGCGCCCAGTCGGAGAACCTCAACAACCTGCGCGAGGCGCTCCAGCCCGGCCAGATCCTGGTCGACTGCACCGTTCCTCTCGCCGCTGCGGTCAGCGGCAAAGCGACCCGCTCGCTCGGCGTCTGGCAGGGATCGGCCGCCCAGCAGGCGCAGGAGATGGTCCCCGACGGCGTCACCGTGGTCGCCGCCCTGCACACCGTCGGCGCCCCCACCCTGGCCAGCTTCGACACCGAGCTCGGCGAGGACATCCTCGTCTGCGGCGACAAAAAGGCCGACAAGGCCCGGGTCGCGCGCCTGATCGAGCTGATCCCCGGCCTCCGCGCGGTCAACGCCGGCGCCCTGGAGATGGCGCGGATCGTCGAGCAGCTGACGCCGATGCTGATCTCGGTCAACACCCGCTACAAGGCGCACGCCGGGATCCGCCTCACCAACCTCCCCGACGACGACCACTGGGCCTAGCGGCGATGCGGGTCGCCCTGCTCGCCGGCGGCACCGGCGGCGCCAAACTCGCGGCCGGGATGCAGGAGGAGGTCGGCGGCGACCTCGCGGTGATCGCCAACACCGGCGACGACATCGAGGCGCTCGGCGTCCACGTCTCCCCCGATCCGGACCTGGTCGCCTACTGGCTCAGCGGCGAAATCGACGAGGACCGCGGCTGGGGCATCCGCGACGACGGTTTCGTCGCCTTCGAGCGCCTCAAGCAGCTCGGCGCCCCCGACTGGTTCGGCCTCTCCGACCGCGACCTCGCCGCCTGCCTCTACCGGCGCCAGTTCCTCGACGACGGCGGCCGCCCGACCGACGCCCAGGCGCAGATCGCCCGCGGCCTCGGGGTCGAGGCGCGGGTCCTGCCGATGGCCGACACGCCGGTGCGAACGCAGGTGATCACCGCCGCCGGCCCGCGGGCCCTGCAGGAGTACCTGATCCTCGACGGCGGCCAGCCCGCGGTCGCGGGCGTGCAGCTGGAGGGGATCGAGGCGGCGGAGCCGACCGCCGAGGTGCTGGAGGCGATCCGCGTCGCCGAGGCGATCGTCCTCGGCCCCTCCAACCCGGTGATCAGCATCGGCCCGATCCTCGCCGTCCCCGGCATGCGCGAGGCGATCGCCGCCTCCCCCGCCCCCGTCGTCGCCGTCAGCCCCTACGTCGCCGGCGAGGTCGTCAAGGGCCCGACCGACCGCTTCATGGAAGGGATCGGCCGCCCCACCACTGCCGCCGGCGTCGCCTCCCTCTACGCCGGCCTGATCGACGCGATGGTCGTCGACGAGGGCGACCCCGACCCGCCCCCGGCCGAGATCCCGACCCTGGCGGCGCCGACCCTGATGGAGGGGGCGGCGGGCCGGCTGCGCCTGGCCCGCATCGTCCTCGACTACGCCGCTACGCTCGGCCCGAGTTGAACGCCACCGCCGTCCTCCCCGTCAAGCGCTTCGACGCCGCCAAGCAGCGGCTGGCGGCGGGGGTCGAGGCCGACCGCCGCCGCGAGCTGGCCGGGGCGATGGTCGCCGACGTGCTGGAAGCGATCGGCGAAGCGCGGGCGATCGAGCGGACGATCGTCGTCAGCGGCGAGCCCCTGGCGCAGGAGCTGGCCGCCGAGGCCGGCGCCGAGGTCGTCCCCGACCCCGAGGACGCCGGCCACGTCGAGGCGGCGCTGGCGGGAGTCGCCCGGGCCGAGGTCGAGGGAGCCGAGCGGGTCGTGCTGCTCGCCGGCGACTGCCCGCTGCTCGACCCGCGCGAGCTCGACCGGCTGCTGACCGGGGTCCCGGGCAGCTACGTCGGCATCGTCCCCGACCGCCACGGCACCGGCACCAACGCGCTCCTGCTCAACCCCCCGGGCGCGATCGTCCCCGCCTTCGGCGAGGGCAGTTGCGAGCGCCACGTCGAGGCGGCGCGGCGGGCCGGCATCCCCTTCGGGATCGAGGAGCTGCCGTCGATCGAACTCGACCTCGACACCCCGGCCGACGTGATCGCCCTGACCCGCGAGCTGGAGCGACAGCCGAAGCGAGCGCGACGGACCGCCAGGGCCCTGGGGATATGAGCAGCGAGCTTCGGGTCATCCCCGTCGAGGGACTGCCCGAGGTGCGCGAGAGCGACGAGGTCGGCGCGCTGATCGCCGAGCGGACCGAATTGCGGGACGGCGACGTCGTGGTGATCTCGCAGAAGGTGGTCTCCAAGGCAGAGGGGATGGTGCGGCGGCTGGCGGAGGTGGAGCCGTCCGAACGAGCTCTGGACCTGGCGAAGAAGCTGGGCAAGGAGGCGGAGATCGTCGAGCTGGTGCTCTCCGAGAGCCGCGAGGTGCTGCGGGAGGAGCGGGTCCTGATCACCGAAACCCACCACGGCTTCGTCTGCGCCAATGCCGGGATCGACAGCTCGAACCTGTCGGAGGACGGCACCGTCTGCCTTCTGCCTCCCGATCCCGACGCTTCCGCCCGAACCATCAGGAACGAACTAACGAGCGCGATCGAGGGACCGGCGGTGGGGGTCGCCGGACCCTCCCCGCTGTTGTCCGCCGACCCCCACCGCCGGTCCCTCCCCCCCGCCGTCGTGATCGCCGACAGCTTCGGGCGCGCCTGGCGGATGGGACAAGCCGAGGTCGCGATCGGGTGCGCCGGGCTGGCGCCGCTGGACGACTGGCGCGGCCGCAGCGACGCAAGCGGCCGCGAGCTAACCGCAACCGTGATCGCGATCGCCGACGAGGTCGCGGCCGCCGCCGATCTGGTGCGGGTGAAGGACTCCGCCGTCCCTGCCGCCGTGGTCCGCGGCCTCGAGCGCTACGTCACCGCCGAGGACGGCCCAGGCGCCGCCGCGTTGCGGCGCCCGCCCAGCGAGGATCTGTTCCGCTAGTCGAGCTCAGCTGTTCGCCGGAACGACCGCTAGACCATCGTCCGCGTAGGTCTCGATGACCTCGTACAGCGTCGTCCGCTGCGCCGGCTCGCGCCCGGCGGCACGGGCTGCGGCGATCAGCTGCTCGGGCTCCAGCCGCACCCCGTGCTGGGAACCGGCCATGCGGGAGATGTTCTCCTCCATCAGCGTCCCGCCGAGGTCGTTGACCCCCCAGCGCAGCGCCTCGGTCGCCCCCTCCAGCCCCATCTTCACCCAGCTCGCCTGCAGGTTGGGAATCGTCCGCCCCAGCGCCAGGCGGAAGGCGGCGGTGTGCTTGAGGTTCTCCCGCATCGAGATCTCCTCGATCCCGTGGGTGCGGCCGAGCATCGTGTTGAAAGGGATGAAGCTGAGTGGGACGAACTCGGTGATCCCTCCGGTCCGCTCCTGCAGGGCGCGGATGACGCGCATGTGGCGGGCCAGCTCGCGCGGCTCCTCGATGTGGCCAAACATCACCGTCGAGGTCGAGCGCAACCCGGCCCGGTGCGAGGCTTCGATGATCTCCACCCAGCGGTCGGCCGGGAGCTTGTTCGGCGAGATCCGCTGGCGGACGCCGTCGTCGAGCACCTCGGCGGCGGTGCCGGGAGTCGAGCCGAGCCCGCACCCGAGCAGGTACTCGAAGACCTCCAGCGGCTCCTTGCCGGAGCGCTCGCAGGCCCAGTTGATCTCCATCGGCGAGTAGGCGTGCAGGTGCAGCTGCGGCGCCACCTCCTTTGCGAGGCGCAGCCAGCGGCCGTACTCCTCCAGGGTCAGGTCGGGATGGATGCCGCCCTGCATGCAGAGCTCGGTGGCGCCGAAGGCGACCGCTTCCTCCACCCGTGCGGCGAAGTCCTCCTCGCTGACTTCGTAGGCGTCGGGCGAGCGCTTGCCCTGCCCGAAGCCGCAGAAGGCGCAGCCGACGACGCAGACGTTGGTGAAGTTGATGTTGCGGTTGACGACGAAGGTGACGGTGTCCCCCGCCAGCTCCGCCCGCAGCTCGTCGGCGGCGCCCCGCATCTCCTCGACCACCTCGGGCCGGGTCTCGGCGAACAGCGCGGTCAGCTCGTCCTCGGAGAGATCCAGCCCCTCGCGCCCTCTAGCGATTGCCCTGGGAGCAAGATCGGGATCGATGACCTCCTCCGACCGCCTTCCGGACCCCCTGCGCGGAATGAAGCTCCAGTACTTCAGCTTGATCACGTCGAGGACCCCCTGCTCCATCCACTCGGGGTCCATGTACTGCGGGTAGACGCACAGCCGCTCCGTCAGCGCGTACCCCCGCGGCGCCAGCTCCTTCCGCACCTGATGCGGCGACGGGAAAGGCTCCTCGGGAGAAATGTGATCCCCGTTCGCACTCAGCCCACCGAGATCCGTTGCGCCCGCCTCAACCAGCTCCGGCCAGAACTCGGACAGGTTCGGCGGCACCTGAACGCCGACATCGGGCATCAGCCGTTTGCACTCCTGGATCAAACGCTTGATCTCGTCAATCGAGACGTGGGAGGCCCAGGTTGGGAGGGGCGGCGGGGACCCCTCCTCCAGACACATCTCGCTATGGCTCGATGTTGAGTGTCTGGAGGAGGGGTCCCCGCCGCCCTGCCATCGCTCCCGAGACGCTTCATCAGCGATCTCCGCGACCTCGGCACCGTAGTAGCGGGGGTGCGGGACGAAGTTCTGCAGGATCACCTCCTGCAGGTGGCCGTGGCGCTGGTGACTCTGCGCAAGAGCTTCCAAGGCTTCGATGCGCTCCTCGGGCGTCTCGCCGATGCCGACCAGGATGCCGCTCGTGAACGGGATCTTCAGCTCCCCGGCGGCTTCGATCGTCGTCAGGCGTGCCGCCGGGTGCTTGGTCGGGCTGCCGGCGTGGACGGTCTCCATCAGCCGCTCCGAGGTGGACTCCAGCATCAGGCCCTGGGAGGCGGTCACCTCGCGCAGGCGCCCCAGGTCGGTCTTGTCGAGCACGCCGATGTTCGTGTGGGGCAGCATGCCGCGCTCCAGGGCGCGTTCGCAGGCCCAGACGACGTAGCTGGTGAAATCGTCGTGGCCCCAGGTCTTCAGGCGCTCGGCGACCACCGGGTTGACCTCCGGTCGCTCACCCGTAAGGACCAGCAGCTCCTTGGCGTTTCGTTTCAGCGCTTCGTCGAGGATGCGCTCGACGTCGTCTGGCGCATGCAGATGCGCCTGGTGGGTCGCGAAGGCGCAGTACTTGCAGTAGCACTGGCAGGTCCGGCTCAGCGAGAGCGTGAAGTTGCGGGAGAAGGTGACCCGGCGCACGCGCCCAAGCTACTGCAAGCGACTGGCTGGCAGGCCAGGGCGCAAAGAAAAGGCGCCACCCGGAGGTGGCGCCTTGAAGTGCTGCCGCTGGGCTGAAGCCTCAGTCGGCGGGCTTGTCGCTGGTCGGCGTCGCCCGTTTCGGGACCGGAGGCCGGACGTGCTCCGGCGGTTCGGTCGGCGGCAGGCCGCCCGGCTCGAGCACGAAGCGGTAGACACCGGCGGCCAGCAGCGAACCGACGATCGGGCCGGCCAGGTAGGGCCAGACGCCGCCCCACTCGTTGCCGACGAGGGCCGGGCCGAACCAGCGGGCCGGGTTGAGGCCGGCGCCGGTCAGCGGGCCGGCGACCATCACCGCGAAGCCGAGGGTCAGGCCGATCGCCAGCGGCGCCCACTCCTTGAAGCTCTTCTCGGAGTAGACGGCGGTGAGGATGACGAGCACGAGGACGAAGGTGCCGATCATCTCGACGATCGAGCCGGCGAAGTTGTTGGCCAGCAGGCCGCTGACTTCGGTCGCGCCGTAATGCGTGGGCCGCCCCTCGTCGAGCAGCAGGCTCTTGGTCAGCAGCGCGCCGAGCACGCCGCCGGAAAGCTGGGCGAGCATGTAGATCGACGCGTCGATCGGCTTGATCCGCCGGATCGCGAGCGCCGCGAGCGTCACCGCAGGGTTGAAATGGCCACCGCTGACGACGCCGAACATGACGATCAGGCCGAACAACAGGAAGCCGTGGACGAGGCCGACGACCGCGAAGTCCGAGCCGAACTGGGCCTGGCCTCCGGTCGAGACGTACAGGACGACGACACTGGTGATGAAAAAGACCAGCAGCAGCGTGCCGATCAACTCAGCCAAATAGGCGGGTAGACCTCTCTCCTGCACTCTTTCCTCCTCGTTTCCCGTGAACTAGATAAGCCGGCGGCAGTGTACTCACAATCGCTGGATAAAATAGCTTCCCGCCCCAGATGAGAGGGGCTGTCGCGCTGCTGGCGGCCGCCCTCGTACTGGCCGGCCTCGCCGGCTGCGGCGAGGGCGGCGCGGAACCGGGCGTGCCGAAAGGCGCGACCCTCGTGCTCGATTTCGTCCCCAACGCCGCCCACAGCGGCATCTACGCGGCGCGCTCCCGCGGCTACTACGGCGACCGGGGTGTCGACCTGGAGATCCAGCCCCCGGGCGAATCGACCGACGCCCCGAAGCTGCTCGGCGCCGGCCGGGTCGAGTTCGCGATCCTCGACATCCACGACCTCGGGATCGCCCGCGAGCGCGGGATCGACCTGGTCGGCGTGATGCCGATCGTCCAGCGGCCGCTGGCCTCGGTCCTCGCCCGGGCCGACGGCCCGGTCCGCCGCCCGCGCGACCTGCAGGGGCGCAGCGTCGGCGTCACCGGCCTGCCCTCCGACGAAGCGATCGTCGACTCCGAGGTCGAAGCCGACGGCGGCGACCCGGCCGCGGTGAAGCGGGTGACGATCGGCTTCACCGCGGTCCCCTCGCTGGCGGCCGGCAAGGTCGACGCCGCGACCGGCTTCTGGAACGCCGAGGGGGTGGCGCTCCAGCGCCAGGGAGTCCCGATCCGCATCTTCGAGGTCGACCGCTTCGGCGCCCCGCCATACCCCGAGCTGGTGCTGACGACCTCGCGCCGGACCCTCGAAGACGACCCGGACCTGGTCGCCGACGTCGTCGCCGCCAGCCGCCGTGGCTACGCCTTCGCCGAGCGCCGTCCCGGCGCCGCCCTCGACGACCTCCTCGCCGCCGATCCCTCGCTCGACCGCGCCGACCAGGAGGCCCAGCTCGACGCCCTCCTCCCGGTCCTCGACCCAAGGCCCTTCGACTTCGACGTCCTGGGCAGGTGGGCCGACTGGGACCTCGAGCACGGGCTCCTGGAAGAGCGCCTAGACGTCGAGCAGGCGTTTCGCCAGGTCGGGTAGCTCCCGCGCCATCCGCGAGCGCGGCACGACCAAGTCCACTCCCGCCGCCTCCGCGGCCTTCCGCGTCTCGACGTCGACGTGCGAGTAGTAGCCGAGCACCGGCATCCCCAGACCGACCAGCGCCTCCGGGTTCTCGGCGTCGAGGTCGGCGACGATCAGGTCGACCCCCTCCCAGGTCGTCTCCCCGATCGAGGCCGAGGCGACGACCTCGTGACCGGCGGCCTTCAGGGTCTCCTGGACCCTGGAGCCCAGCATCAGGTCGTTGGAGATGCTGAGAACCCGTGCCACGCGCGCCTAGATGGAGCGGCGCTGGCGGAACTCTTCGCGCACGCTCTCCGGCCGGCCCCACATCTGCACGACCTCGGACCGTCCCTCGCGAACGTCTGCAACCCGCAGTTCGCCGGCGACGCCGTCCGCGTCGAGCTTTTCGAGCACGCCCATCACCGTCTCCTGTGCCGCCGCGTGACCGAAGCTCTGGGCAACCAGCAGCCGCCAGTGCCAACGCCCGGCCCTGGGGTGCTGGTAGACCTGCGCGTTCACCTGGCTCAGTGCCGTTGCGGTGTCGACGTAACACGAGTAATCCTCGATCCGCATGTCCACCTCGAGGTCGGTCCAGTCGGCCGGCAGGGTGTCGAGGATCTGCTGGAAGTCGGCCGCGAGAGGCATCGGGATCAAAGCGTAGCCGGACGGGCCCGCCGCAGCTGCCGCCGCATCAGCCGGTGAAGACCTCGAAGAGGAGGAAGACGTTGAGGGCGATGATCAGCGCCGCGAGCCCGCCGGCCAGCGCGCTCAGCCAGCCCGGGTTGACCAGGTCGCCCATCACATCGCGGTCGGCGGCGATCAGCAGCAGCGGCACCAGGGCGAAGGGGATGCCGAAGGAGAGGACGACCTGGCTGCCGACCAGGGCCTCGGTCGGGTCGAGCCCGACCGCCAGGACCAGAAGGGCCGGCGCCAGGGTGATCGCGCGGCGGAGGAAGAGGGGGATCTGGCGGCGGATGAAGCCCTGCATCACCACCTGCCCCGCCATCGTCCCGACCGAGGAGGAGGCGAACCCCGAGGCCAGCAGGGCAATCGCGAAGATCGTCGCCGCCTGCTGGGAGACCAGCGCCCCGAGCGCTTCGTAGGCACCGTCGATCGTGTCGACCCCGGTCAGGCCGCTGGTGTGGAACAGGGCCGCGGCGACGATCATCATCGAGAGGTTGACCAGCCCCGCCAGCGAGAGGGCGATGACGACGTCGACTTTCTCGAAGCGGAGGATGCGGCGGCGCTCCTCGGCGTTGCGGCCGACGATCCGCCGCTGGGTCAGCGCCGAGTGCAGATAGACGACGTGCGGCATCACCGTCGCGCCGATGATCCCGGTTGCCAGGAGGACGCTCTCGGTGCCGGCGAAGCCGGGGACGAAGAGGTGCCTGGCGACTTCGCCGCCGTCCGGGCTGGCGTCGAAGAGCTCGAAGACGAAGGAGGCGACGACGACCCCGACCAGGACCGTGATTCCCGCCTCCAGCCGCCGGTACCCCATCCGCTGCAGGGCGAGGATCGCGAAGGCGCCGGCGCCGGCGATCAGGCCGGCCGGGAACAGCGGCACCCCGAAGAGGAGGTTGAGCGCCAGCGCCGCGCCCACCACCTCGGCGATGTCGGTCGCCATCGCCACCACCTCTGCCTGCAGCCAGAGGCCGATCGAGGTGCGGCGCGAGAAGCGCTCGCGGCAGAGCTCGGCCAGGTTGCGGCCGGTCGCGATCCCCAGCTTCGCCGACTGGGTCTGGACCAGCATCGCGATCAGGTTGGCGGAGAGGACGACCCAGAGCAGCAGGTAGCCGAACTTGGCGCCGCCGGCGATGTTGGTGGCGAAGTTGCCGGGGTCGATGTAGGCGACGGCGGCGATGAAGGCCGGGCCGAGAAAGGGCCAGAGGCCGCGCAGCCCGCGGCGCCGGCCCTCCAGCGAGTGACGGGCCGCTTCGGCGACCGCCGCCTCGCCCGGGAGGACGTCCTCGACGCCGACGCCCTCCTCGACTCTCAACGCGCGTCCCAGGTGGGCGGCAGCAGGTCTGGACCGGGGATCGGCGTCCCGTGCGGGTCGTGCCGCGGTTCGCCGAGTTTGGCGGCGATCAGTTCCTCCAGCTCCTCGGAGATGTAGTGCTCGAGCACCTCGGCCTCCTCGTGAACGCGGTCGTCGGGCATGCCCAGGGCCTCGGAGAGGTAGGCCTCGATCAGGCGGTGGTGGCGGATCACCTCCAGGGCCACCTTCTCCCCCGCCGGCGTCAGGGTGACGCCCTTGTAGGGGAAGTAGTCGACGAGGCCGAGGTCGGCGAGCCGTTTCAGCATCGAGGTCGCGGTCGCCGGGGTGACGCCGAGCCGCTGCGCGACCTCGCCGTTGAGGACCAGCCCCTCGCGTTCGGCGGCGATCGCGTAGATCGCCTTCGCGTAGTCCTCGATCGCCTCGGTGCTGGGGTCGCGGCGACTGCGCCCGCCCTCGCCCGCCATCAGGCGGACACCAGCAGGCCGGTCAGGTACATGACCGCGATCCCGGCCAGGATCCCGGCCACGCTGACGGGGTAGAGCAGTCGCTCCTGCGAGTCGCGCATCGTCGGTGCAATCTGCACGATCACGCGGGCGATCGCGCCGACGCCGACCCCGAACAGGAGCGCGCCGAGGCTGGGGTCGAAGGCGGCGGCGCCGATCCAGGCGCCGAGGATCGCCGGCGCTCCCGCGATCAGGCCGAGCCCGACCAGCCGCCCCGGACTGGGACGCGCGTCGCGCAGCGGGGCGACTATCGCCAGCCCCTCGGTGGTGTTGTGGATCGCGAAGCCGACGACGAGGAAGGCCCCCAGCGCCAGGGCGCCGCTGGCGTAGGCGGAGCCGATCGCCAGCCCCTCGCCGAGGTTGTGGAGGCCGATCCCGATCGCCACCAGCAGCGCCAGGTAGGCGGCGCCGGTCGCTCCCGCACCGGGTCCTGCCGCCGCCCGCGAGCGCTGCCCCAGGTAGGCGTCGACGCCGGCGAGGAGGAGGTAGGCGACGAGGCCGCCGACGAAGACGAGGCCGGTGCCGCCGAACGCGGCCGGCGCCTCCGCCGCCAGCTCCAGGCCCTCGAGGCCGGCGTCGATCGCGAGGAAGGCGAGCAGGCCGACGGTGAAGGCGATCAGGCCGCCCATCCACTGCGGGCCGAGCCGCCGCAGGAACGGCAGCCAGAGCATCCCCAGGCTGACCGGGATCACCCCGACGTAGATCCCCAGCAGCGCCATCAGGGCGTAGAAGGAGACGTCGTTCTCCGGCGATTCCGCCGCCACCGGGATCGAGGCTTCGACCGTGCCGCCGGCGGAGGTGAGGACGAAGATCTCGTAGGCCTCGCCTTCGATCCACGGGTACTCGACCCGCAGCGTGGTCGAGCCGAGGCGGCCGATCTCGCGGCCACCGTCGGCGACGAAGGGCGCGTAGGCGTCGTTGACCGCGACCTGGGCGACTTCGACCGGGTCGGGGCCGTCGTTGCGCAGGGTCAGCTCGATCTCCCCCGGGCGCAGGACGGTCCGCTCGACCGCGACTTCCTCGAGCGGCGGGCCGGTGCGCTCGCCGAGGCCGGGCCCGCCGAGCAGGGCGAAGCCGCCGATCGCGACGACGATCAGCCCCAGCGGGATCAGGCCCAGCGCCCAGGCCGGCAGGCCGCCGCCGAAACCGCGCTCGGCGCGTGCGCCCGCCTCCATCAGGCCGGGCTCCCCTTGCCCCAGGGCAGGTCGCAGTACATCGAGGCGGCTGCCGCGGCGGTCATCCGGCTCGGGTCGCCGACCCGGAAGAAGCCCGACCAGCCGAGCTCGGCGAACTCGCTGACGTGGGCGTGGAACATGTAGTCGCCGTCGTAGGGGAACTCCAGCTCGAGGATCCCCCGCTGGGCCTGGCCCTGGATCACCGTGTCGGTGAACTCGGTCGGCTGCAGCGAGGTCCCGGTCGGGAAGTAGTTGAAGAAGTTGCCGTGGATGTGGAAGGAGTTGACCGGGTCGTACTCGAGCACGTTGACCAGGTAGATCCGCACCGGGGACCGGCGCGCCACCCGGATCGGCTCGTCGACGTAGTGGAAGCCGACCGTGTTGACCGCGTAGACCTCGTTGGCGAGGTCGAAGTTGGTGTCGAACCCGTTCATCACCATCACCATCTCGTCGGCTTCCGGCCGGCCCGCCTTGGGGTCGATGACGAAGGCGCCGTAGAGGCCGCGGGCGATGTGGGCCGCGAGCGGCGCCACGTGGCAGTGGTAGAGGTGGAGGCCGAAGGGCGAGGCGTCGAACTCGTAGGTGAAGTCCTCCCCCGGCTCGATCTGGCCGCCGCCGCGGTTCTCGCCGATCCCCGGCATCCCGTCCATCAGCGCCGAGTGGAGGCCGTGGAAGTGCATCGTGTGCGGGTGCTCGGAGGCGTTGACGAAGCGGACCCGCAGCAGCTCGCCCTCTTGCGCCCGCAGGGTCGGGCCGGGGACGCGGCCGTTGTAGGTCCAGGCTTCGTAGGTGACCCCCGGGGCGACTTCGATCTCACGGTCGTGGGCGACGATCTCCCACTCGCGCAGGACCCGGCCGCTGGCAAGGCGGCGGGTCTTGCCGTAGTCGAAGTCGCGCAGCAGCTCGGTCGGGTGGAAGCCGTTCGACTTGTGGTCGACAGTGCGGCCGGCGGCGAAGGTGGCGTGCGGGAATTCCGAGTGGCCGGCGTGCTTGGCCCCGTGTCCGTTGGTCCCGGCGACGGCGGTCTCGCCGCCGCGGCTCAGAGCCAGGCCGGCGACCGCGGGCGCGGCGAGGGCGGCGCCCCCGAGCAGGCTCCTGCGGCTGATTCCCTTGTCCGTTTGCTCCGGCACGAAGGAAAAGTTTGACACATCTAAAAACGGATTTCGATGGATCTAAAAATTCGGGCCGACCGAGGTTCCTAGAATCCGTGGGGTGAACGCACCGACCATGGAGCTAGACGCCCAGTACCGCCAACTGCGCGACGAATGCGGGCTGGTCGAGCGGCCGGACCGCGGCCTGCTGATCGTCAGCGGTCCCGAGGCGGCCGAGTACCTGCAGGGTCAATTGACCAACGACACCGAGGCGATCGAGCCCGGCGCCTGGACCTACGCGGCTCTGCTCGACCGCAAGGGCCACATGCAGGCTGACATGAGGGTGCTGCGGCCGGGGGACGGGCCAGATCTCTGGCTCGACCTCGAGCCGGAGGGCCTCGCCGCCGCCAGCCGGCACCTGCAGATGTACAAGATCGGCCGCGAGGTCGAGGTCGCCGACGCCGGCGACGAGTACGTCCTCTTCTCCCTGATCGGCCCCCGCGCGACCGAGTTCGCGCGGGCCGTCGAGGCAAACGCCCTCCGCACCGGCGAGGGCGTCGACCTGATCGTGCCGGCCGGCGAGCGCGACCGCATCCACGCGGCGCTGACCAACGCCGGCGCCGTCGAGGTCTCTCCCGAGGCGGCGGAGATCCTCCGCATCGAGACCGGCCGCCCCCGCTTCGGCGCCGAGATGGGGACCGAGACGATGCCCGCCGAGGCCGGCATCGTCGAGCGCGCGGTCAGCTTCACCAAGGGCTGCTACATCGGCCAGGAGACGGTCGCCCGCCTCCACTACAAGGGCAAGCCCAACCGCCACCTGCGGGGGCTGCGGTTCAGCGCCCCGGCGCGGCGGGGCGAGAGCCTCGTCCTCGGCGAGAAGGAGGTGGGCCGGGTCGGCAGCGCCGCCATCTCCCCCGCGTTCGGGCCGATCGGCCTGGCGATCCTGCGTCGCGAGGCGGAGCCCGGCACCACCGTCGCCGTAGGTGAAGATGGCGTTACGGCTGAGGTCGTCGGCCTCCCCTTCGGTTAGATTCAGCCTCGCATGGGCCGAGGAGGAGCGAGAGCGGCGGCGATTGCCGTGCTGGTCGGCACGGCCGCACTACTGGTCGGCTGCGGCGAATCGCGCCACGCCAACGACCAGCGGCCGCAGGTCTCGACCCGCGTCAGCGTCACGATCAGCCCCGGCAAGGTGATGGTGCAGCCGCTGAAGATCGCGATGGGCCCGGAAAAATTCCAGGAGATCCCGCAGAACGAGGATCACCCCGAGCCGCCGCTGAAGAACAGCAAAGGCCCGCTCGACGTCACCTTCGTCGCCGCCAACCAGACCCCCAAGGATGCGCGACTGAAGATCACCGGCCCCGAGAACGCAACCTCGGAACCCGTCTTCGCCCGCAGCCCCAGCAGCTTCCAGCTCGCCCTCCCCACCGGCTCCTACACCATCACCGCCGTTGGGGTCCCAGGCGCAAAGCCCGCCCACCTGAAGGTAGGCAGCTTCCGCGGCTCTTCGCAGAACGACGTGCTGACGCCTTAGCGAGCGGCGGTGTCGAGAGTGGGCACCGGTGCCGGTGCCCCGGGAGCACCTCCGCCGGGAGAAGCACCTCCCGCTGACGCCCCAGGCGCTGCCAGCCCGGCACCATGCCGAGCACCCGGGCGAGCCCCGCCAGACAGCAAAGGGACGAAGGCAACCCGTGGTTCCTTTGTCCGGATACCCAGGACAAAGGAACCAGGAGATGAGGGCGAGGCAGGTA